>Ga0136624_1000311_pt1 | contig 18155 bp, 18 predicted proteins | sample AntDrymUQ4692206_2_FD_104802 | JGI IMG/M metagenome (GOLD analysis project Ga0136624, IMG submission 104802) | Polar desert sand microbial communities from Dry Valleys, Antarctica - metaG UQ469 (22.06) | ecosystem: Environmental > Terrestrial > Soil > Desert | place: Antarctica: Dry Valley... | reverse complement strand
GGAAGTCGCGGTGGCCGTACAACGCCGATGACGAGATGGAGTACGTCTGGCACAGGTACGCGCACAGGTCGACGAGCTTGTTCCACTGCACGGACGGGGGAGTGGTCGACGTGTACGTGCCTTCGTTCTCGATGCCCAAGGCGTACGAGTTCTGGCCGGTGCAGTGGGATCCCAGCACGAACGTCGAGCCATCCGACAAGGTCTCCACCGTGCGGTGCCGGCCCTCGGTGATGTATCCGCCGCGGCTCACCGTGTAGTGCTGTCCGGTGTCGATCCAGCCATTGTTGAAGTGGGACTGCTGGATGCTGCGTGACAGCGAGAACGCGTGCGCCTGGGAGTAGTCGGTGGAGTTGGCCGTGGCCGTGTGGTGGATCAGGATCTTGGTCGGCCGGTAGTTGTTGATGCTGATCGTGCCGCGGGCGCCCTGGGCGCCCCAGGTGGCGCAGCTCGAGATCGAGGGTCTTGCCACGGCGCCCAGGGCCAGTCGCGCGCCGAGCAGGTCCAGCCCGCCGAAAGCGGCGACTGCGCTGATCGACACCCCGGCCCGGAGCAGGCCTCTGCGTGTCAGTGCCGGCACGAAGGTGGTCTCGGATGAGGAGTCGGAGAGGAGGGGAGACGGCGTTGTGAAGTGACGGTTGTCGGTCATGATGTGCGAGCTCCTGACGAGGTGGGTGCGTTCCATCGCCGGCACGGTGACTGCTGGTCACCGGTCCATGGTCGGATCCTTGCACGACCGGGGTTCGCATAGTAGGACACGCCGTCGCCGCGACCCGCGGGGCTTCGCCGGCCACCTCCCGCAGGGAGATGTTCGCTAACCTGCCGGCGGGACTCTCCCGTGGACCTCACCGAGGGTGATCCGGGTGCCACCCGGTCCCGGAGCCCAGCCGCTGAGCGTGACCACGTCGCCGTCCTCGAGGAAGCCACGCGTCGTACCGTCGTCGAGGGTGACCGGCGCGGTGCCGTTCCAGGTCCGCTCCAGCAGGCTGCCGTACGTCGCCGGGTCGACCCCGCTCACGGTGCCCGACGCGAACAGGTCCCCGGTACGCAGACTGGCGCCGTTGACCGTCAGGTGGGCGAGCATCTGCGCGGGCGACCAGTACATGTCCCGGAACTCCGGTGAGCTGACGAGGGTGCCGTTGAGGCGGACCTCGAGGTGGAGGTCGAGTCCGAAGACGTCTCGCTCCGCATCGCCTCGCAGGTAGGGGAGGACGACGGGGTCCTGACCGGGCAACGGCAGCTCCGCCTCGGCGAGGGCCTCGAACGGGACCACCCACGCGGAGATGCTCGTCGCGAACGACTTCCCGAGGAAGGGTCCCAGCGGGACGTACTCCCAGGCCTGGATGTCGCGCGCGCTCCAGTCGTTGAGCAGCACCACTCCGAAGAGGTGGCTCCGGGCGTCACCGACCGACACCGACGACCCGAGCTCGGTCGAGCCACCGACGACGAAGCCCACCTCGCACTCGATGTCGAGCTTCGTCGACGGCCCGAAGGCGGGCACCCCGTCGGGTCCGGGTCGTCGCTGGCCGGTCGGACGTACGACGTCTGTGCCACTGACCACGACCGTCCCGGCCCGACCGTGGTAGCCGATCGGTAGGTGCTTCCAGCTCGGCGGTAGGTCGGGGGAGTCAGGTCTGAAGATCCTGCCCACGTTCGAGGCGTGTGACTCGCTCGCGTAGAAGTCGACGTAGTCGGCCACCTCGAACGGCAGCTGCAACGCGACGGAGTCGAGGTAGACGAGGTGCGCCTCGACGAGCTTGCGGAACGTCGCGTCGTCGAACAGCTCCCTCACCCAGGCACGCACCTCCCGGCACCGCCGCGGGCCCAGCTGCATCAGGCCGTTGAGCGACGCTCGGGCGAAGACTGCGGCCTCCGCGTGGCCGACTGCCTGCGCCACCGCCGCAAGGTCGAGGACGCGCTCACCGACCCGGACTCCGACACGTGGTGCAGCATCGACGGGGGAGAAGACGCCGTACGGCAACGTGCCAAGGCCGTACGGCGCATCGGCTGCGAGCTCCAGCCACGTCATGCGAGCCCCGCGCCATCGGGCCGCGCGAGGCTGGGCGCGTCGAGCAGGCCGAGGCGGACGAGGTCGAGCAACGGGTCCTCGACCCCACAGCACCCGAAGGAGACAAAGGTGCGACGCACGGCGGCGACCTGCTCCACACTCCATCCGCGCACGGTCGCGGCAAGGTCGGTGCCGTCGCGCACGGCGAGCAGCTCCACGACGTCCGCGACGGCGCCACCAGCTTCGGCGCGGGCAACCGCGACGAGCAGGTTGAGGAAGCCGTGGTGCTCGAAGCCGGTCGTGGCGTCGGTGAACTTCACCGCGTGGTGGAGCCCCGCAGTGAACTTGATGGCAGCGCCTACCCTGACGGCCTCGACGATCACCGCGGCGACCGTCGGCTCGTCGGGGAATGCCGCGGCCTCGATTCCACCGGTGCGGAACTTGGCGACCACGGCAATGCCCGCCGCTGCGGCATCCGCCACCTCGGCGAGCACCTCGAAGCCCGCATCGTCAGCGGTCACCTCGCAGGCGAGCGTCAGCGCATCCTCGGCGTCAGGCAGCGGAGGCTCGGCGACAGGTCGCTCGAAGCCGACAACGCGTAGACCGGGTGGGACTACCCCCGGGACGCGATGACCGCCGATCACGACCACCTCCAGCGGTGGGGAGCCGAGAGCGGCGTACGCCGGCACCAGCTCGTGCCAGCGACCCTCGTGCACGAGCAGCGGGCCGACATACGGGTCGAGTGGACCGGACCGCAGCCGGAGATGGGCAGTGATCGCCGCTGCTGCGGTCGCGTTGCCTGGTGGGAACATCGCGGCGTCGTCGACGAGGCGGGCGAGCAGCGGCGGCGTTGACACGTCAGCACCGTACTGCAATCGTGAAACACCAAGAGGTCAGACCGAGGTCCTGTCCACGGACTCCAGGTCGAGTGGGGGAGGAGAGCAGTTGGCGCACTACCAGGTCCGCGGTTCGATCCCCCCGAAGCGGCACACGCAGCACCGCCCGGACGGGGACGCCTTGGCGTTCGAGGAGCTGATGGGCGAGGAGGGTTTCTCGTCGGACTCATCCCTCCTCTACCACCGGAACCTGCCTTCGCGGATCGTCAAGTCCGAGGTGTGGGGGATCAGCGGGCTGGAGACGACGCCCAACCACCCTCTGAAGCCGCTCCACCTCAAGCTGCACGACCTGTTCGACCCCGACGACGTGGCCGATGTCGACGTGGTGACCGGGCGACGGCTCGTGCTGGGCAACAGCGACGTGCGGATCGCCTACGTCGCGGCCGGCGCCACTTCTCCGCTCTACCGCAACGCGATAGGCGACGAGTGCTGCTACGTCGAGCGCGGGCAAGCGCGCGTGGAGACCGTGTTCGGCGCGTTCGAGGTGGGTGAGGGCGACTACGTCGTCATCCCGCGCGCCACCACGCATCGCTGGATCCCCTCGAGTGGCGCGGAGCCGCTCCGGGTCTACTGCATCGAGGCGAGCTCGCACATCACACCGCCGAAGAGATACCTGTCCAGGTACGGCCAGCTCCTGGAGCACGCGCCGTACTGCGAGCGTGATCTGCGCACCCCCGGAGGCCCGCTCCTGGCGGCAGATATCGGCGAGCCTCCCGACGCGGAGACCGACGTCTACGTCGTGCACCGCGGCAACGGACCGAGCGGCGTTGTGGGCACGGTGTTCACGTACCCCTTCCATCCGTTCGACGTGGTCGGCTGGGACGGCTGCCTCTACCCCTATGTCTTCAACGTCGCGGACTTCGAGCCCATCACCGGCCGAGTCCACCAGCCGCCACCGGTGCACCAGGTCTTCGAGGGAGGCAACTTCGTCGTCTGCAACTTCGTCCCCCGCAAGGTCGACTACCACCCGCTGTCCATCCCGGTGCCCTACTACCACTCGAACGTCGACAGCGACGAGATCATGTTCTACGTCGACGGCGACTACGAGGCCCGGAAAGGCTCGGGGATCGGCAAGGGCTCCATCACCGTGCACCCCGGGGGTCACGCTCACGGTCCGCAGACCGGGGCGTACGAGAAGTCCATCGGGGTCGAGTACTTCGACGAGCTCGCGGTCATGGTGGACACGTTCCGGCCGCTGGAGATCGGCGAAGCAGGCCTAGCCTCCGACGACGGCGCCTATGCCTGGTCCTGGGCGAAGGCCCAGCAGGCGGACGAGCCGCCGTCCCACGGCTAGCTAGGCAGGAGGCAGATCCCACTCGTCATCAGGCAGCCGGATGACTGCCACGGCCACGGCGGCGAAACCAACCGCGTTCATGCCCCACGCGACCAGGTCGAGTGAGGGACTGCCCACGATGACCGCCGCGACGAAGTGCAGCGGCTGGGCAACGACGGTCAGCACCGCCGCCCACCGAGGCACGGCGCCCGAGCGCCACATCGCGACACCGAGCAACACCGTGCCGAGGACATGACCGAGGACGAAGACCCCGGCAGCGATCGCCGTCGTCATGTGTGTCGTGTTGTAGAGCTGGACGAGGGTGGACTGGTCCAGCCCTGCCTCCACTCCGGTCCAGAGCAGCAGGTCACTGCCGATGAGCCATCCCAGTGCGAGGTATCCCGGAATGAGGAGGAGCAACGCGGCGGCGGTGGTCCGTGGCGCACGCCGACGCGTCAGGCGACCGACGGCGATGACCCCTGGCACCAAGGTCAGGACGGCAACGAAACCGAGCCACAGGACGAGCGACGTCGTCTGCAGGTCTGCGGCCACTTTTCGGACGATCTCATCCGTGTCATCGACGGTCAGGTACGGAAGCACATACCTGAGCACCGCTATCGCCGCCGGGCCGATCGGCACCAGCAGCGCCAGGAACCACCGGCTGTACCTCCGAAGGTCTGCCGGAGGTTTCCGTGCAGCCTTCGTCGAAGCCGAGACACCGAGGGCGGTCATGGTGCCACCGCCGGTGTCGTACGACGAGAGCCGGACAGGCACAGCACCGTTCCGACCAAGGTGAGGGCAATCAGAACTGCTGCCGCGGCAGACGCGACAGCCGGAACCGCGTCGATGAAGAAGGCCGGCACCGAAAGAAGCGCAGAGAGCAGCCGCAACGCGATGAGCCCGAACAGCGCCTTGCCGCTGTCCCGAACCCAGGCGAAAGCGAGGCAGACCAGGCTGACCGCGCCGATGGCTGCAGAGCCAATGGCCACCGACATCGGCGGGTGGTCGCCATCGGTCAGCAACGGGGTGAGCAGGTCGAGCAGTGAGAGCACGCCGAGCACAATGAGCCCGGCTCGAAGATTTCTAGACATTGGGATCTCCCATTTCGCGGATGACTCCCTGAGGAGCGGACTTTCCCAGGCTGAGCCCGGGCGGTTCCCGGCCACATGAGTCGGCGGGCACGGCATACCGGGAAGTCTCCCGGCGGTTCCGGGGACTCGTTCCCACGACACCGGGACGTGGAGGGCGCAGACTGTGCCCTGTGACGGCAGTGGCAATGGCTCCATCCAGACGGGCGGTGGCGGCTGTTCTGGGCGTTGTCGTGGTTGTCGAGGTGCTGAGCGCGATAGTGCTCGCGGTGTCGGTCGGCTGGGGGTGGCGCGCCGCGCTCGAGACTTTCGTCGCGACGAACGCAGTCATGGGCATCGCGTTCGGCGCCTGCGGCAGCGTGATCGCCTGGTACCGACCGGCCAACCTGGTCGGCTGGCTGTTCCTCGCGGACGGCATCGGCCATGCGACCAGCGCCTTGACCGCGCCACTGGCGCAGGCCCTGGCCGACCAAGGCGCTTCGTCAGGTGCGCAACGGCTGGTCGTCACCGTCTTCCTCTGGTCGTGGCCGTGGTCGATCGGGCTGTTCATGCCACTGGCACTGATGCTGTTTCCTGACGGCCGGCTCCCGTCACCCCGGTGGCGTCCGGTCGCGGTCGGCGTGATCGCCACAGCGCCCCTGTTCGCCTTGGAGATGGGAGGCGGATCGGAGTCCCTCGGACCGGGGCTGCCCAATGGCTACCCCGCGTGGTCCGGCTACGACTCGCTCGGTGCGCTGTGGACCGCGGCCGAGATCAGGACCCTGCTGGCGCTGCTCCTTGCTGCGGTCGCGCTCGTGGTCCGCTATCGGCGCGCAGACACAACCGCGCGCCGCCAGCTACAGCTACTGCTGCTGTCCACCATCACCGTTGCCGGGGTCACAACCAGCTGGAGCTTCGTGGCCGGCACACCAACCGTCGTCCTGTTCGCGATTCCGCTCATTCCCGTCGCGGTCGCGGTCGCGATCCTGCGTCATCAGCTACTCGACATCCGACTCGTGGTGTCACGGGCCGTCACGTGGCTCTTGCTCTCCTTGGGCGTGATCGCCGCCTACGTGCTGCTGGTGGCGCTGCTGGACACGTTCGTCTCGGCGCAGTTCGGACGATCGGTCGTGGCCACGGTGGCCGTCGCGTTGCTCGTCGGCCCCGTCCTTCCCCGGCTGCAGCGGCTGGTTGGCAGGGCGATGTACGGTGACCGCAACGACCCTGCACGAGTGGTGTCGCGGGTCGGCCAGCACCTGCAGACCGGCACCCCTGCAAGTCTGGCTGAGGTGGCGGAGTCGATCCAGGCTGCCTTGCGGGTACCTCACGTGGCGGTCAGATCAGACGAGACCTGTCTCGGGCAGGCGGGTGGATCGCCCGCTGGTGCGACGCAGGAGGTGACCCTCACGTACGGACAGGAGGTGGTCGGGCGGCTGGTCATCGGGCTCAGACCCGGAGAGCGGGCACTTGGGAGACCAGACCAGGAGGCGGTCGGCCTGATCGCTGGGCCGCTCGCGCTGGCCGTGCATGCGATGGGGTTGTCGTCGGCACTCAAGGCTTCCCGCGAAAGGTTGGTGGCTGCGCGTGAAGAGGAACGGCGCCGTTTGCGGCGAGACCTGCACGACGGTTTGGGCCCGGTCCTCACCGGTCTCGCGTTCGCCGCCGACGCGGCCGCCAACCTGCAATCGGCCGACCCGGTGCGGACCGCGAACCTTCTCGACACCGTCCGCTCCCACGCGAGGACGGCAATCACGGATGTGCGGCGGGTGGTCGACGACCTCCGCCCGCCCGCCTTGGACGAGCTCGGACTCGTCGGGGCATTGCGCCAGCGGGCGGACCAGGTAGCCTATCGGGCTGACGGGACCCCGGTGCAGGTCTGCCTGGTGTCGCCCGATGACCTGCACGCGCTGCCGGCCGCGATCGAGGTCGCCGCCTACCGGATCGCGACCGAGGCCCTGACCAACGTCGTACGGCATGCACGTGCCACTCGGGCCGAGCTCAGGCTCTCCTGCGATGACACGTTGGAGGTCCAGGTGCTCGACAACGGACCAGCCAACGGCGCCTGGTCTCCTGGGATCGGCCTGCAGGGCATGCGTGAGCGCACCGATGAGCTCAGCGGGCGCTTCGAAGCCGGGCCGTCTGCGTCGGGTGGCCGCGTGTTCGCGTCCTTCCCGTTGGGGACCTCATGAGCGACGTCCGGGTCGTGGTCGCGGACGACCACCCGATCGTGAGAGACGGACTGACCTCCCTGTTGTCATCGGTTCCCGGGTTCTCTGTGGTCGCCGAGGCGAGCAACGGTCGGGAGGCTGTTCGCGAGGTCGTCATGCATCGTCCCGAAGTGGCTCTGCTCGACCTCCAGATGCCCGAGGTCGATGGCTTCGAGGCCACCCGGGAGATCGTGCGGGTGGCGCCCGAGGTCGCGGTCCTGGTCCTGACGATGCACGACGACGACGACTCTGTGTTCACCGCAATGAGGGCCGGAGCCCGCGGTTACCTGCTCAAAGGTGCCGAACAGGAGGAGATCATCGGCGCGATCGTCGCGGTGGCCGCTGGTGAGGCGATCTTCGGTCCCGGCGTGGCACAGCGGGTGCTTGCCTTCTTCTCCGCCGGGTCTCCCGCGCCACAGCATCCCTTCCCGGAGCTGACCGCTCGGGAGGTGGAAATCCTCGACCTCCTGGCGGCCGGGCTCTCAAACGCCGCGATCGCACAGCGACTGTTCCTCGCGTCGAAGACGGTGGCAAACCAGGTGTCGGGAATCTTCACCAAGTTGCAGGTGGCCGGCCGGTCACAGGCCATCGTGCGGGCCAGGGACGCCGGGCTCGGACGACTGTAGCTTCCGTCCCGTCGCAGACGGCCCGACCCGTCGCCGTGGCGTACTAAGGTTTCGGTATGGCTCGACCTCGGGCCATCGGCGAGGTGTGAGCGGAGGCGTGCGTGGCTGAGGCCCCAATTGAGGTCAGCGACCGCATCCTCACCCTGCCGAACATCTTGAGCATCGCCCGGCTGTTCGGGGTACCGCTGTTCCTCTGGCTGGTGCTCGTCCCGGAATGGGACGGGTGGGCCTTGGTCGTCTTGATGGTCTCGGGTTTCACCGACTGGCTCGACGGCAAACTTGCCCGGACGCTCAACCAGGCGTCGAAGCTCGGGGCGATCCTCGACCCGGTCGCCGACCGTCTCTACATCCTCGCGGTCGTCGTCGGCTTGGCGCTGCGCGACATCATCCCCTGGTGGCTGGCGGTCCTGTTGCCGCTGCGTGACGTCTTCCTTTTCTCTCTCGTGCCCTTCTTGCGCACGCGCGGCTACAGCGCCTTGCCTGTGCACTTCCTCGGAAAGGCGGCCACAGCCAGTCTTCTCTACGCGTTCCCCTTGCTGCTGCTCGGTGACGGCCCTGGGCGGCTGGCGACGCTGGCTGACGTCTTCGGTTGGGCGTTCGCCATCTGGGGGACGGGTCTGTACTGGTGGGCAGGATTCCTCTACGCCTACCAGGTCAGCCAGCTGCTCCGGATCCCACGACGAGTCCTGGACGGGCCCGTATGAACGGTCAGGAGGAGGGGGACTCGGATCGGCGGACCACTACCACCCCTCCGGCGTACGTCGGGTTGCTCAGCCAGGTGATGTCCAACACCCTCGACGAGGACTACCGGACGGTCGCGGCACAACGTGGCGCCGAAGGCGGGCCGGGGTCCCGACCTCGACGCCTCGCGCTCGCAGCCGTCGTGGTGGCGTTCGGCGTGATGATCGGCGTCTCGGCGCTGAAGACCGAGCAGGACCGGCCGCTGGCTCTTGCGGAGCGAGCAGAGCTGGTCGAGCAGATCCATCTGCGGGAGCAACGCTACGACGAGCGGCGCGCCACCGAGGGTGCAGTCGAGACCGAGGTCACGCGGCTGCAGAAGCAGGTGGCCGACGACACCAGCAGCAACATCACACTGAGCAGTCGCCTGCAGCTGCTCAGACTCGATGCCGGCACCCTCGCCGCCAGCGGCCCAGGTATCTCCGTCACAGTTGACAATGCACCACAGAGCTCAGGGAGGACCGGGGGCACGATCCTCGACACCGACCTCCGACAGCTGGTCAATGGCTTGTGGAAGGCCGGCGCGGAGGCCATCGCGATCGACGGTCACCGGCTCAGCTCCCTCACCTCGATCAGGTATGCCGGAAGGGCCATCACCGTCGACTACCGCTCTCTCACTCCTCCGTACGTGGTCGAGGCGATCGGTGACCCGGATACCCTTCCCGCACGGTTGTTGGAGACACCTGGGGGGCAGACATGGCTGAGTCTCGAGGCGAACTTCGGGATCAGGTTCGACACCGAGGCGAGAGACACGCTGACCGTGCCCGCTGACCCGCACGACCGGCTGCTCTACGCGGAGCCGACGGGCTCACGATGATCGCCGTCGTCGGGCTGCTGCTGGGGATCCTGGCTGGGCTTCTTCTCGAGCCCGCTGTCCCCGAGCCGCTCCAGCCGTACCTGCCGATCGCCGTCGTGGCAGCGCTCGACGCTGTGTTCGGCGGCCTGCGAGCGTTCCTCGACGGCATCTTCGACGACAAGGTGTTCGTGGTCTCCTTCGTCTCGAACGTCCTGATCGCCGCACTCATCGTCTACCTCGGTGACCAGCTGGGCGTGGGGGGTCAGTTGTCGACGGGCGTCATCGTCGTGCTCGGCATCCGGATCTTTTCCAACGTCGCGGCCATCCGTCGCCATCTCTTCCATGCCTGAGCCGGCCCGCTCGCGTCTCGCCAGAGCCTTCATCGCCCGCCCCGGACGTGGCCAGCTGGTCGTCGCCTTGCTGTTGGCGTCGTTGGGCTTCGCTGCCGCTCTACAGATCCGGCTCACCAATACCGACGGGGACTTCAGCGGCCAGCGTCGCCAGGACCTGGTGGCGCTGCTTGACTCGTTGTCCAGTGCCACCGACCGCACGGAGTCACGGATCGATGAGCTCGAGGAGGCGCGAGATAAGCTGCTCACCAGCAGCCAGCGCCGCCAGGCCGCGCTCGAGCAGGGCCGCAGCGAGCTCGACGTGCTCGCGATCCTGAGCGGAACGGTGGCGGCGACCGGACCAGGGATCACCGTGACGGTCACCGATCCCGATGGCTCGGTGCTCGCCGCAAGCATGCTCAACGGGATCGAGGAGCTGCGAGATGCCGGTGCCGAGGCCATCGAGGTCAACGACCAGGTGCGTGTCGTCGCATCCACGTCCTTCACGGAGGGGGCCGACCAGATCGTGGTCGACGACGTGACGCTGCTCCCGCCGTACGTCATCGACGCGATCGGCTCACCGCAGACGTTGAGCGAGGCGATGGTCTTCCCAGGCGGGTTCAGCGACGAGGTCGAGGAGCTCGGAGGAGCTGTGAGCGTCGAGCAGCTCGACGTCGTACGGGTGGACTCGTTGCACAAGGTCGAGGAGCCTGAGTACTCTCAGCCGACCGACCGTTGACGACAAGGAGCCTCTCGTGTACCCCGACGAGCTGATGTACACCGCCGAGCATGAGTGGGTCCGCGACCCGGGTGACGGTCCGGTGCGGGTCGGTATCACCGACTATGCGCAGGCGGAGCTGGGCGACATCGTGTACATCCAGCTGCCGGCGGTCGCTGACCAGGTCCAAGCCGGATCCGCGGTCGGTGAGCTCGAGTCGACCAAGACCGTCGGCGACCTGGTCGCGCCGGTCACCGGCACGATCGCCGCGGTCAACGAGGGCCTGCAGAGCCAACCCGAGCTCTGCAACAGCGATCCGTACGGTGCGGGCTGGCTCGTCGAGGTGGAGCTCACCGACCGAGCGGAGCTCAGTGGCCTGATGACTGCCGCGGACTACCGGGCCGCGATAGCCTCGACGTAGGGGCCGAGAGTTGCGGACGACGTTCGCAGCAGAGGAGGACTTGATGCCGTTCTGCACCGAATGCGGACACCAGAACCCGGAGGGTGCGCGGTTCTGCGCTCAATGCGGACACCGGCTGGTCGCTGCCGAGCGTCCGTCCGAGTCGACGTCCACCCTCAACTTCGGCGGCCCCGACCGCAACGACCCCGAGGCCTCGAACCAGCTCTCCGACGCCGAGGAGGCCGCCGTCGAGGCATTGCCGCCCGGCAGCGCACTCCTCGTCGTCCAACGCGGCCCGAGCGCCGGTAGCCGCTTCCTCCTCGACACCGAGGAGGTGTCTGCGGGCCGTCACCCCGACAGCGAGATCTTCCTCGACGATGTCACCGTCAGTCGGCGGCATGCGGTCTTTCGTCGTTCGTCCGACGGTTATCGGGTTGCCGACGTCGGCAGTCTCAACGGCACCTACGTCAACCGCGACCGCATCGATGACGTGCTCCTGTCAGGCGGTGACGAGGTGCAGATCGGCAAGTACCGGCTCGTGTACTTCACGAATGTCCAAGGTCGGAGCTAGGGGGCGGCCCGCACCTCGATGTCATCCGCGACGGTGAGGTCCAGCAGCAGGCGCCGGTGGGGGATCGGAGAGCTCTTGGCCGTGCTGCGCCCGGACTTCCCCGAGGTCAGCATCTCGAAGCTTCGGTTCCTCGAGGCCGAGGGGCTCGTCCAACCCGAACGCACCCCTGCCGGTTATCGGAAGTACTCGACGAACGACGTCGAGCGGCTGCGCTACATCCTGGCTACCCAGCGTGACCGCTACCTGCCGCTAAAGGTCATCGGGGAGCACCTCGACGCCATCGACCGAGGGCTGCAGCCTGCTGAGGCAGCAGGGCAGCCGGCCCGAGCTCCGGACTCGACCGAGCCGGCGCCGGCGCTCATCACCGCGGCTGATCTGATGCAGTCCTCACCCGCGCTACGGATGTCGCGCACGGAGCTGCTCGCTAGCTCTGGACTGAGCGATGCGCAGCTCGTCTCGTTCATGGGTTTCGGCCTGATCGAGCCCGTGCTCGGGACCGACTTCTTCGACGCGGACGCGCTGACGATCGCGACGACCGTCTCCGAGTTGTCGGCGTACGGGCTCGAGCCCCGCCATCTGAGGGCGTTCAAGACTGCGGCCGATCGCGAGGTCGTCCTGATCGAGCAGGTCACGAGCCCGGTCGCAGCCCAGCGCACGGACGACGCGCAGGGGCGAGCACTGCAGACTGTTGCCCACCTGGGTGCACTGTCCGTGCGGTTGCACGCCTGCCTCCTGAGGATCGGTCTGCGTCGCGGTCCCGACCACACCTAGTGCAGGCGCGTCTCCGTCGATCACGCCGCAGCTGCCAGCGAGCTTCCTGAAGCGGAGTAGGCTGATCCCGTGCGAGAGGTAGATGTCGTAGGAGTCCGGGTCGAGATGCCCTCCAACCAGCCGATCGTGTTGCTGCGTGAGTCCGGTGGAGAGCGCTATCTGCCGATCTGGATCGGTGCCGTCGAGGCGACGGCGATCGCCTTCGCACAGCAAGGCGTCGTGCCACCCCGACCGTTGACGCACGATCTGATCAAGGACCTCCTGGCCGCGACGGGACACAAGCTGAACGAGGTCCAGATCACGGAGGTCAAAGACGGCATCTTCTACGCCAGCCTGGTGCTGGGGGATGGCGTCTCGGTCAGCGCCCGCCCTTCGGACTCGATTGCCCTCGCGCTGCGGACCGGGTCTCGGATCGTGTGTGCCGACGCGGTCCTCGAGGAGGCCGGTCTGACGGTCCCTGACGAGCAGGAGGACGAGGTCGAGAAATTCCGTGAGTTCCTCGACAACATCAACCCCGAGGACTTCGACGCCCAACAGGAGTCCTGAGCTGAGCGTAAAGTCTCACCGTTGACCTCTACTTGACAGTTTGCGACACTCCGGTCAAGGGGTGCGAGATCGTTGACCCGCCTCACCTGGACGCCGTACCTTCGAAGCACGAGATCCCCGCGGTGTAACTTCACCGGTGTCTCTTGCGACACCACCAGCCGGCGGGGCACTGATCAAACGGAGGTCGCCGTGGCGGACAACGACACTCGGAGCGACGCGTCGAAGGACTCGATGCTGGCTGCTCGGCAGGCCTCTCAGTCGGCCAGCGAGCAAGGTTTGTTGTTCGACGACGACGTCGCGCCGATGCCTGAGGATGTGGGCTACCGGGGGCCGGTGGCCTGCAGCGCTGCGGCGATCACCTACCGCCAGCTCGACTACTGGGCGCGGACCGGCCTCGTCGAACCGACCGTCCGGACCGCTGGCGGCTCGGGAACCCAGCGGCTGTACTCCTTCCGCGACGTCTTGCTCCTCAAGGTCATCAAGAAGCTGCTGGACGCGGGTGTGTCACTGCAGCAGATCCGGACTGCTGTGCATCACCTGCGCAAGCGGGGGACCGACGACCTGACCCAGGTCACATTGATGAGTGACGGCGCGTCCGTGTACGAGTGCCGATCTGCCGACGAGGTCATCGACCTCCTGCAGGGGGGCCAAGGAGTCTTCGGCATCGCCATCGGCGGCGTATGGCGCGAGGTCGAGGGCTCGCTGTCTGAGCTGCCGAGCGAGCGCGCGACCGCTGCGGACGCCGACCACCCAGGTGACGAGCTCGCTGCGCGTCGCGTGGCCCGCCGGATCGGCTGACGCCGCACCGGGAGTGCGCTGCTAATCTGGTCGGTGCCATCACAGCCGGGCGGGAGAGTCCGGCGTTTCTGAGACTGAGACGTCGGCGCCGAAGGGGCAACTTCTCCCGGAACCTCTCAGGCCACAGGACCGCGCGGACGTCGGGCACTCTGAAGTGAACGCCACGACAGAGGGGAGGCGCACCTGAGGAGCTCCCGTGTCCGACCGCGTCTCGCTCGCCAAGCTCGAGTCTCGAGCACCATTCTCGGAGCGGCACATCGGCCCCGATGCCGCTGAGCAGCACCAGATGCTCACCGCTCTTGGCTATGAGTCACTCCGCGACCTGATGGCGGCCGCCCTGCCTGAGTCCATCGTTGCCGCCAAGGCCCCAGACCTGCCTCGTCCGCTCGGCGAGACCGAGGCGCTGGCCGCCTTGAGCGCCCTCGCCGGACGCAACAGGCCCCGGGTGCCCATGATCGGTCTGGGCTATCACGGCACGATCACCCCGGCGGTGATCCGACGCAACGTCCTCGAGGACCCGTCGTGGTACACCGCCTATACCCCGTACCAGCCTGAGATCTCGCAAGGGCGACTCGAAGCCCTGCTGAACTTCCAGACAATGGTCGGCGACCTGACCGGGCTGCCGACCGCCGGGGCGTCGCTGCTTGACGAGGCGACGGCTGCCGCGGAGGCGATGACGCTCGTACGCCGCGCGAACCGGCGCAACCCGTCAACCCGTCTCATCGTCAGCCACGACACGCTCCCGCAGACGATCAGCGTGATGCTCACCCGGGCGCAGGCTCTGGGATTGGACGTCGAGGTCGTCGACCTCGACGCAGGCGTCCCGCACGACGACGTGGCCGCTGTCTTCGTCCAGTACCCCAGTGCAGGTGGCCGCGTCACAGACCCGCGGCCTGCCATCGACGCCGCTCACGCGGCCGGTGCCCTGGCCGTCGTGGCCACGGACCTGCTCGCCTTGACGCTGCTCGAGTCCCCCGGAAGCCTCGGTGCGGACGTCGTCGTCGGGTCGACCCAGCGGTTCGGGGTCCCGCTGTTCTACGGAGGCCCGCACGCAGGGTTCATGGCTGTCGCCGCAGGCCTCGAACGCCACCTGCCGGGGCGGCTCGTCGGCGTGTCCGTCGACTCCGACGGTGCTCCGGCGTACCGGCTCGCCCTCCAGACGCGTGAGCAGCACATCAGGCGTGACAAGGCGACATCGAACATCTGCACCGCCCAGGTGCTGCTGGCAGTCGCGGCGTCGATGTACGCCGTCTACCACGGTCCCAAGGGGCTCCGTGCGATCGCGGAGCGGACTCATCGGTATGCGCAGGTTCTGGCCGCCGCGCTTGTCGCAGGTGGACTCGAGGTGGTGGAGGGCAGCTTCTTCGACACTCTGCGCGTCGTCGTGCCGGGACGCGCCGAGTCGATCACCGACACAGCCCGGGAGCGGGGGCTCCACCTGTGGTGCGACGGTGACCACGTCCAGGTGTCCACGTCCGAGCTGACCACGCGGGCGCACCTGGGTGAGGTCCTGGCGGCGTTCGGCATGACCGATGTCGACCTCGACGAGACGGATTCGCACATCGCGAGCGATGGCTGGGACTCGAGCTTGCGGCGCCAGACCAGCTTCCTCACCCATCCGGTCTTCAACACGCACCACTCCGAGACCGATCTGCTGCGTTACCTGCGTCAGCTGTCAGATCGTGACTACGCGCTCGACCGCGGCATGATCCCGCTCGGCTCGTGCACGATGAAGCTCAACGCGGCCGCCGAGATGGAGCCGATGAGCTATCCCGGCTTCGCGAACCTGCACCCCTTCGCGCCCGCCGAGGATGCCCAAGGTTACGTCGACCTGGTGCGAGAGCTGGAGGCTTGGCTCGCCGAGCTCACCGGGTACGCCGCGGTGTCGATCCAACCCAACGCGGGCTCTCAAGGTGAGCTCGCGGGTCTGCTCGCGATCCGCGCCTACCATCGGGCCGCGGGCGACGAGGCGCGCGACGTCTGCCTCATCCCGTCGAGCGCTCATGGGACCAATGCGGCGTCCGCCGTGATGGCAGGCATGCGCGTCGTGGTCGTGAAGGCAGCAGCCGACGGAGCCGTCGACCTCGAGGACCTCCGCACCCAGTGCACCGCCCACGCCGACGACCTGGCGGCGATCATGGTGACCTACCCGTCCACGCACGGCGCCTACGAGGACGGCATCACCGAGCTGTGCCGCATCGTCCACGACCACGGTGGGCAGGTGTACGTCGACGGTGCCAACCTGAACGCGCTGTTGGGGTGGTCGAAGCCCGGCGAGTTCGGCGGGGACGTGTCCCATCTCAACCTGCACAAGACGTTCTGTATCCCCCACGGGGGCGGCGGTCCAGGCGTCGGGCCGGTCGCGGTGGCAGCCCAGCTGGCTCCCTACCTCCCCAGTCATCCGCTGCATCCTGACGAGCAGCGTCGGGACGGGATCGGACCGATCAGCGCCGCCCCATACGGGTCAGCGGGCATTCTGCCGATCTCATGGGCCTACATCGCCATGATGGGCGCCGCAGGGCTCCAGGAGGCGACCTCGGTGGCAGTCCTGTCGGCGAACTATGTCGCCGAGAGGCTCGCGGAGCACTATCCCGTGCTGTACAAGGGCCACTCGGGTCGGGTCGCCCACGAGTGCATCCTCGACCTGCGCGGCCTGACCAAGTCCAGCGGTGTGACCGTGGACGATGTGGCCAAGCGGCTGATCGACTATGGCTTCCACGCGCCGACGATGAGCTTCCCCGTGCCCGGCACGTTCATGGTGGAGCCGACGGAGTCGGAAAGCCTCCCCGAGCTCGACCGCTTCTGTGACGCGATGATCGCGATCCGCGCCGAGATCGCGGCCGTGGAGCAGGGCAGCACCATCCGCGAGGCGAGCCCGCTCGCCCGAGCCCCTCACACGCTGCGTGACCTCGCTGGTGACTGGGATCGCGACTACCCCCGGGCCGACGGCGCCTTCCCCGCCGGGTTCACCCCGGACAAGTACTGGCCACCCGTCGGCAGGGTCGACCAGGCGTACGGCGATCGCAACCTGGTGTGCTCGTGCCCTGACCCGAGCGCGTTCGCCGACGACATGTCGTGACCGAGTCGGCCCACCGCCTACCCGGCGCGCGCTGCCGCGAGATCGTGGCGAGGGCGTACGACGCAGGACGGCTGCCGAGCATCAGGGCAGCGGTCTTCCATCGGGGGGAGGTCCGCTGGCATTGCGCGCTCGGTGACGGCGGACGGCAGTACCGGATCGGGTCGATCACGAAGACGTTCACCGCGGTCGCTGTGCTGCGGCTCCGAGACCTTGGTGCGGTGCACCTCGACGACCCGGTCGGGGCACACCTCCCCGACGCGCCCTACGGGGACCACACCATCGCCCGGCTCCTGGCCCACGCCTCCGGGATGACGGCAGAGCCGGCCGGGTCGTGGTGGGAGCGTACGCCCGGCCGCGACTGGGCGCAGCTCGTCGAGGCCAATCGCACGCCGCTCGATGTGTCAGCGGCGGGGGAGCGGTACCACTACTCCAACCTCGCCTACGGCCTGCTCGGCGAGCTGGTCGCGCGGCTCGAGGGCGCCTCCTGGTGGACGGTGGTCGCGTCCTCCCTGTTGCGGCCGCTCGGGCTGGCCGAGACGACGTACCTGCCCGGTGAGGGCGCCGCCATCGGCACGTCCCGGGATCCCCGGGACGGGCGGCTGCTGCGTGAGCCCGCGCACGACTCCGGGGCGATGGCGCCGGCCGGTCAGCTATGGAGCACCGTTCACGACATGGCGCGCTGGGCAGACGTCCTCGCCGTCGGCCACGACGCGGTGCTGTCCGCGACGACCCTGGCGCAGATGCGGGTAGCGCGCGCGGCTGACTCCTCGACCCAGCACCGCGGCGCCTACGGTCTCGGCCTCCGGCTGCGCTGGCGGTCCGAGTCGACCCTCGTCGGCCATACCGGTTCGATGCCGGGCTTCCTGGCAGGGCTCTTCGTCGACCCCGAGTCGCGGGTCGGAGCGGTTGTCCTCACGAACGCCACCACCGGCCTGGACCCGGAACGGCTGAGCTCCGAGCTGATCGAGGCGAGCGAGCCGTCGCTCCTCGAATCGGGGCCAGCACCGCTTGACCGAGCCGCCGATCGCGACGTTGGTGCCGAGGAGCTGGCCGGTGACTGGTTCGTGGGCAACACCCGCGCGCGGCTGACCCCTACCCAGGACGGTTTCGTGCTCACCGAGGACACCGCGCGCCGGTTCGTCCGAGAGGCGGCAGACCGGTACCGCGGTCAGAACGGCTACTTCGCAGGGGAGGAGCTGCGCGTCGTACGCCGACCAGACGCCACGATCTCGCACCTCGAGGTCGTGACGTTCGTCTTCACCCGGACGCCGTACGACCCGGCGGCGCCGATCCCCGGCGGCCTGCCCGAACCGCTCTGACTCAGCTGACAGCCAG
>Ga0136624_1000310_pt1 | contig 18167 bp, 24 predicted proteins | sample AntDrymUQ4692206_2_FD_104802 | JGI IMG/M metagenome (GOLD analysis project Ga0136624, IMG submission 104802) | Polar desert sand microbial communities from Dry Valleys, Antarctica - metaG UQ469 (22.06) | ecosystem: Environmental > Terrestrial > Soil > Desert | place: Antarctica: Dry Valley... | reverse complement strand
CTCGCTGCTGCGGTTCCACAGCGCGTTGATGGCCTTGGGCTCTCCACCGCTGGGCCTGCTGGACACGGCGCTGGAGCGCGGCTAAGGGCCGGCGGCGCTTTTCTCTTCGCCCGTCGTCGGGTGCTGTGGTCAGCGCACTAGTCATATTGAAGGGCCGCAAGATGACCCGTTGCCGGCAGCGGCCCGCGGGCAACACTGGAAGTAACGTTCGCTAGCCAGCCGCGCTGCAGGAGCTATCTTGACTCAGCCCGTTGAGCACGTCCTGGCGGCCCTGCCGCGAGGCAACTCGCTGGACGACAGATCCTGGGAACGACGCCACCGGCTGCTGCTGTGGCTGCTGGTGGCTCACGTGCCGGCGTTGCTGGTGGCTGGCTGGCTGGTCGGTCATTCGCCGCACCACCTGCTCGACGTGGCGCCGCTGGCGATCCTGGCCTGCGCCGGGATCTGGTTGCCTCGCCGTGGTCTGCGCACCGGGGCGGTCACCCTGGGGCTGGTCATGTCGGCCGCGGCGTTCGTGCACCTGACCGGCGGCGCGGTCGAGGCGCACTTCCACTACTTCGTGGTCTTCGGCCTCATCGGCTTGTACCAGGACTGGCGGCCGTATCTGCTGGCCGTCTGCTACGTGGTGGTCAGCCACGGATTGCTGGAAAGGTTGTACCCGGGCGGTATCTACAGCGATCCACGTGCCCTAGAGAACCCATGGCGCTGGGCGATGATCCACGGTGGCTTCCTGCTGGCGGCCTCGGTCGGGCAGCTGGTGTTGTGGAGGATCGTCGAGCGTCAGCGCAGCGAGGCGCGCCAGTACTACACGGCGCTGTATGAGGGCGAACACGCCCTGGTTGAGCAGATGCGCCAGGCCCAGCAGCTCAAGGATGAACTGATTGCCATCGTTGGTCACGAGTTCCGCACGCCCCTGACGTCGATCGTCGGCTACGCTCAGACCTTGACCGCGCGGATGGAGGACATGGACCGGCGGGCTGTCAAGGCCAGTGCCACCGCGATCACGCGGGAAGCCAAGCGACTGACGCGCCTGGTCGCAAACCTCTTGGCGGCGTCCGAGGAGGCCACGGGCGACGTCGACCACGTCACCGACCTGGCAGGGGTCAGCGACGCGGTCATCGGCGACCTCGACGAGCTGGCACCCGCGCTGGCCCGGCGCGTCAACGTGTCGGTGCCGGCCGGGCACCATGTGGCGATGCGTCCCGAGGCGGTCCACCAAGTCGTCTTCAACCTGCTGGACAACGCGGTCAAGTTCTCCGACCAGGCCACCGAGGTCGGCCTGACCAGCCGCCGTGACGAGCAGATGGTCGTGCTGGAGGTCACCAACGTCGGGCCCGAGATCGACGAAGCGGACCGAGGGCGCATCTTCGAGGCGTTCGTCCAGGCCGACTCATCGGACACCCGGCGCTACGGCGGCCTGGGGCTCGGGCTGCACATCGTGCGTAAGGTCGTGGAGGCGCACGGCGGACGAGTGGGCCTGTTCGGCGAGGGCCCGCTGGTCATCTTCCGTACCTGGTTGCCGGCGGCGCAGGTCTCCCCGCAGCTGGTCGCGCCTGCGTCCTCGGCCTGAGCCGTCGGGTAGAACAGGCATTACCGCCACCTCGGCGGAATCTGCTTGGAGAGATGTGGACCCTTCGACACGACGCCTGACCGAGTTCAGCCACGGCGCGGGGTGAGCGTGCAAGCTCGCCCCCGGCGAGCTGGCGCAGGTCCTGCGCCACCTGACCCCCGTCGCCGCCCCTGACCTGCTCGTCGGCACCGACACCGGTGACGACGCGGCGGTCTGGCGGCTGGATGCCGACCGAGCCTTGGTGGCCACGGTCGACTTCATCACGCCTGTGGTCGACGACGCCCGCCTGTGGGGCAGGATCGCGGCCGCCAATGCCGCCTCGGACGTCTACGCGATGGGTGGTCGACCCCTGTTCGCGCTCAACGTCGTGGGCTGGAACGCGGCCGAGCTGCCCGTCGCCCTGCTCGACGAGGTCCTGGCCGGCGCGGCGGAGGCCGCGCTGGACGGAGGCTGGGTGGTCGCCGGCGGTCACACCGTGGACGATCCCGAGCCAAAGTTCGGTCAGGCGGTCATCGGCGAGGTCCACCCCGATCGGATCCTGAGCAACGCGGGCGTGCGCGCTGGCCAGTCTCTGGTCCTGACCAAGGCGCTGGGCGTGGGGGTGGTGGCCACGGCGATCAAGCGCGGGCGGGCGCCGGCGGCGGTGGTCGAGGCCGCGGTGGCGTCGATGACGCGGCTCAACGCACAGGCGGCAGCCGCGGCGCTGACTGCGGGTGCCACCGGGGCCACCGACGTGACGGGCTTCGGGCTGCTGGGCCACCTGCGCAAGCTCGCGGAGGCCTCCAGGGTGGACGCCGAGATCGACGCCGCCGCCGTGCCGCTGCTGCCCGGCGCCCGCGAGCTCGCCGGGGCGGGCATGGTGCCGGGCGGGACCGCCCGCAACCTGGAATGGGTTCGACCGCGCCTCGACGTCGGTGGCGTCGATGACGTGACCGTCACGCTGCTCGCCGACGCGCAGACCTCGGGTGGCCTGCTGTTCGGCGCGCCCGCCGCCGCGGCAGTCGCCGCCGTTGAGGGCTTACGCCAGACCGGCCACGACGCGGCGGTCATCGGCACCGTCACCGACGGCGCCGGCCGGATCCGCTTGCGCCCCTCGCCAAGGAGCGCAGCGCGTTGACGCGCGCGGAGATCCAAGGACGGATCGACCTCGACCGGCAGACCTTCGATGCCCTCGTGGCCCATGCCCGCAGCGACGCGCCGTACGAGGTCTGTGGCTTCCTCGCCGGCGCCGACGGGCAGGTGAACCGGCATTACCAGATCCCCAACGCCGCACGGTCGATGACCTTCTACACCATGGACCCCAAGGCGATGCTGCGGGCCATGAACGACATGGACGACTCGGGCAGCGAGCTCATCGCGATCTATCACAGCCACACCCACACCGAGGCCTTCCCCTCGGCGACCGACGTGGAGCTCGCCGCCTATCCCGACGCGGTGTACCTGATCGTCTCGCTGCAGGACGACACCCCCGTCGTGCGCGGCTTTGACATCGTCGAGGGCAAGATCACCGAGCGCAGTGTCTTCGTCGACGGCGCCCAAGCGCCCGCGGGGTAATCGCTAGCCGGCCTGCGTTTCGGCAGGTGCCGTGCGCGACGGCCAGCAAAGAGATGTGGGTTCTCTCATGAGAGCCTTACGGTCTGCTCATACCTGCGGCTCAGGCTTCATGGCATGCGGCCTCCAACGCACTTCGCGGCAAGCCCCCTGGGGAACACGGCGTGAACGACGATGCTGCACGCATCCATCGAGCGATGGCGGGACCGGTGGGCTTGCGCAATCCACGCTCGCTGTGCTTCGCGCTGCCGCTGGGTCGGGGGATCGGCTCGTTGTCGTCGGTTCGTTTCCGGAGGTGGTGCGCTCTGCGGGCGCCATGGGTGTTGACACCGTGTCAGTGCTCACCTCCAGGCAGCGTGAGGCTGCTCGACGCGGCGGCGAAGTGGCGATCGTGGATGCCGGTGACGCCGTGCCACTTGCCGACGGCTGGGCCGATCACCTCATCATCCCGGCGTTGCGCGATTGGCAGCGTTATCTCCTCGCGCGCGAGCTTGCGCGCATCGTGCGGCCCGGCGGTCACCTGTTCCTGGCCGCCAAGGCTGCATGGCGTCCAACGCGCGACAGGTCGGCGCTGACGCTGCGCCATGGTCGGCGGCTGCTGCGCAACGGCGGCTTCAAGGTCGTCGAGGAGTACGCCATGCGGCCCGGTCTGCACAACCCACATCATCTCGTACCGGTCGCCAGCAGCGAGGCGCTGCGCTGGTATGTGGAGTGCGCCTACCTACCGGTGACCGGCGGTGGCCTGCTCCACACGCGCGTCCTGCGGTGAGTTCCCAGTCGCCTCTTGGCGTTGACGCTCTTCCCAGCGCTGGGTGTTCGCGCGCGGCGGACCGACGACGAGGTGACGCGGTGATCGGCACGATTCTGGAGGAGATCGCGGGCGCCGGCATCAACATCCACGCTCACGTCCCGCCGTCGTTCGCCCGCGTTCAGATGGGCAGCCGTCGTGAGGGACGGGCGGTGTGGGCGCTGTTCGCCAATCGGCGAGCAACGCCCTCGGTCATCATCAAGGTGGATCACAGCGCCCGTTATCGCCATCGACTGGTCGCCGAACACGAAGCCCTTACCGCCTTGCGGCCACGCGAGGACCTCACCGGCACCGTGCCGCGGCCGTTGGGCTTGGTGCGCACGAAACGCCGGATCATCGTGATCCAGACCGGCCTGCCCGGGCGTCCCATGAACGTCGTGCTGCGCCAGCGCGGTCGGGCCTCGGCGAGGATCAGCGCACGTGATCACGAAGGCACCTTCGACTGGCTGTCCACCCTTCAGAGTCGGCCGCCGGCCGGGACGGTGACGATCCACCCGGACGCGGTGCACGAGCGTGTCGCGACGGCAGTGGGCGAACCTTTGGATCGCCAGCGGGCGTTCTTGCGGCATGTGCGCGATCTCGGGACGGCCATCGGCCAAGTGCAGTTGCCCCTGCTGCCCGGGCATGGCGATCTGGGAACCAGCAACTGCCTGTTGGATCGGTCGGCCGTACGGGTCATCGACTGGGAGGGCGGTGCCCACCCGCGCACGCCGATCGAGGACGCGGTGCTGCTGCTAAACCACTACGCGCGGGCGCTGCCCGTCTCCCACCTACCGCCCAACCGCTTCGACGCCTTCCACCGGGCCTTCCTCAACGGCGACTGGCTCGGTGAGTTGACCGCCCGATCATTCGGCCGGCACCTGCGGCGCCTGGGACTGCCCGTCGGCCTCGACGAGTACCTGTTCGTGGCGGCGTTGGCCGATCTGGCAACCGGGCACGCGCAGACCGCACATGTTGACGCCACCGTCACCTACTGGACAATGCTGCTGCGTAGCTACGCCGATCGATTCGCCGAATCAGTCTTGCGCGAACGGAGATCACCGGGTCGGGGACGCTAGCCTTTCAGTCCCCACCGTCAACCGCGGGAGCGTGTCGGAAACCAATGGCCATCGAAGTCCGGATCCCCACCGTCCTGCGCAAGCACACCGACGGTGAGGCCAAGGTGAGCGGCGAGGGCTCGACACTGGCCGAGCTGTTCGACGACCTCGGGGGGCGCAACCAAGGGCTGCACCAAGCGCTGGTCGGTAGCGACGGGCAGTTGCACCGTTTCATCAACGTCTACCTCAACGACGAGGACGTCCGCTTCCTCGGCGGCATCCAGACGCCGCTGCAGGACGGCGACACGGTCTCCATTCTTCCGGCCGTCGCCGGGGGCTCCATTCTTCCGGCCGTCGCCGGGGGCTGATCGGCGATGCCCGCGCGCGACATCAGCCAAGCCGTCGGCGGCACGCCACTGGTCGGATTGCCTTCGATGTCGCCGCCCGGCTACTCGCTGTATCTCAAGCTGGAGGGGCACAACCCCACCGGTTCGGTCAAGGATCGGGTCGCGGCCTACCTCATCGCCGCCGCCGAGCGCTCCGGCAAGCTGCACCAGGGCTCCCGGGTGCTGGAGCCGACCTCGGGCAACACCGGTATCGCCCTGGCCGCGATCTGCGCACCAAAGGGCTACAAGTTGACCTGCGTCCTGCCGGAGAACACCTCGCAGGAGCGGCGCGTGCTGCTGTCGCTGTACGGCGTCGACATCGTGTCCAGCCCGGCCGGGGAGGGATCCAACGGCGCGGTCCGCGTCGCGCGTGAGATGGCCGCCGACGACCCCGATCTGTACATGCCATTCCAGTACGGCAATCCCGCCAACCCGCAGGCGCACTACGAGACCACGGCACCGGAGATCCTGCGCGACCTTCCCGACGTCGGCGCCCTGGTGGCTGGTCTGGGCACCGGCGGAACGCTGACAGGCGCCGGGCGGCGCTTCAAAGAACACGATCCGCAGATCAGAATCTTCGCCGCCGAACCGGAGTACGGTGATCTGGTCTACGGGCTGCGCAACATCGACGAGGGCTTCGTGCCCCCAGTGCTCGACACCTCGGTACTCGACGGCCGGATCAAGGTCGACTCGCTCAAGGCGCTGCGGGCGACCCGCGACCTGGCGACAGCCGAGGGCATCTTCGCCGGCGTTTCGACGGGCGCGGCCCTGGCGGTAGCGCTGCGGGTGTGCGATCCGCGCCGCCTGCCCGAGGGCACCAAGATCGTCGTCGTCTCGCCGGACGGGGGATTCAAGTACCTGTCGACCGGCGCCTACGCTCCCGGCGACGTCGCCGGCATCGCCGAGGGGCTGTCACAGACGCTGTGGGCCTGACCGACCGTCGTGGAGCTATGACGGCCTGACCGGCCGCCACGCAGGCACGACGGCATGGCCGGCGGATCAGCCGGCAGCGGTCCGGGCCCGCCTACACTGCGCGGCGATGACCAACGACCGCAGTGGCGCAGCGCCACCAGGGCCGCTAGTTGGGGACCCGCGCCCAATCGGCGTGTTCGACTCGGGCGTCGGCGGTCTGACGGTGGCGCGGGCGCTGATGGACCTGCTGCCCGACGAGCGGATCGTGTACTTCGGTGACACCGCCCGGGGACCGTACGGTCCTCGCGACCTGGACACCGTCCGTCGCTTCACGGCCGAGATCGTGGACTGGCTCGCTGCGCAGGACACCAAACTGGTCGTCGCGGCGTGCAACACCGCCACCGCCGCGGCGCTGGAGCCGTCGGCGTCGGGGCCGCTGCGTTTCGACGTCCCGGTGGTCGGCGTCATCCGGCCCGCCGTCGACACAGCGGTCCGCGCGACGCGCAACGGCCGCATCGGCGTCATCGGCACGGTCGGCACGGTGGCGTCGGGCGCTTACGACCGGGCGGTCGCCGAGGTCGCCGCTGACGTCAAGGTCTTCAGCCAGGCGTGTCCACGCTTCGTGGAGCTGGTTGAACAGGGCCGCACGACCGACCCTTACGTCCTCGACGTCGCCGCGGACTACCTGGGCCCGATGGTGGCCGCGGGTGTTGACACACTCATCCTTGGCTGCACGCACTATCCCTTGCTCACGGGGGTGCTGACCTACGTCATGGGGCGTGGTGTGGTGCTGGTGTCCTCGGCCGAGGAGACCGCCCGCCGGGTGTTCGTCGACCTGGTCGACCGTCAGGCGCTGGCCCACGGCGAGCCGGTCCGCGCCGGTCACCGCTTCGTCGCCAGCGGCGCCCCGGCGTCGTTCGCACAGCTCGGCGCCCGCTTCCTAGGCCCACGACTGACGGCCGTGGACGTCGAACGCCGGGTGCCCGGCGTCTCCCAGCCGGTGCCGGTCGCGGGCCGCGCCGCCGCAGCCCGCGGTGGGGGCAGTCGTTGAGCCTGCGGCTGACGGTGCTCGGCTGTGCCGGCACCCACCCCGGGCCAGCGCGCATGTGCTCGTCGTACCTGCTGGAAACGCCGGACTACCGGCTGCTGGTGGACTGCGGCAACGGTTCGCTGAGCAACCTGCAGCAGCGCTGGGACGTCGCCGACATCGACGCGGTGCTGATCAGCCACCTGCACCCCGACCACTTTTCTGACCTGTACGGCCTGTACTACACGCTGCGCTTCCACCCCGACGGTCCGCTCTCGGTGCCCGTCTACGCGCCGGGCGGGGCGCAGCGGCACCTGGCGCAGGTGGTCAACGACGACGGCGAGTTCGCCAACCGCCTGCATTTCCACGCCGCCTCGGCGGGGAGCCGCTTGCAGCTGGGACCGCTGACCCTGGACCTGTTCCGCGCCAACCATCCCGTCGAGACGCTGGCGCTCCGCGTCGCCACCGACCGCGTGGTCGTGGCCTACAGCGCTGATAGCGCCGCCACACCGGCGTTGACCGAGGCCGCCCGCGACGCCGACCTGTTTCTGTGCGACGCGACCTGGCTGGAGCGGCACCGTCCGCTACCTTCCGGCATCCACATGACCGGCGCCGAGGCCGGCCGGCAAGCCGCGGACGCGGGCGCCGCCCGGCTGCTGGTGACACACGTCATCCCCTCAAACGACCCGGCCGAGGTCGCCGCCGAAGCCGCGGCCAACTACGACGGGGAGGTCCTGGTGGCCAACGACATGTTCTCGATCGAGCTGTGACGCGCAGCGACGGGCGCAGCAACGACGCTCTGCGGCCGGTGTCGGTCCGCACGGGGGTGCAGGAGTTCGCCGAAGGCTCGGCGCTGGTCAGTTTCGGTCGCACCCAGGTCCTGTGCGCGGCCAGCCTCGATACCGGCGTTCCCCGCTGGCGGCAGGGCTCGGGACTGGGCTGGGTGACCGCCGAGTATTCGATGCTGCCCCGCGCCACCAGCGAGCGCACGGCCCGCGAGTCGACGCGGGGCCGCGTCGGCGGCCGCACCCACGAGATCCAGCGGCTGATCGGGCGCTCTCTGCGGGCCGCAGTCGATCTCGCCGACCTGCGCGAGCACACCATTCAGGTCGACTGCGACGTCCTGCAGGCCGACGGTGGCACCCGCACGGCCGCCATCACCGGGGCGTGGGTGGCACTGGCGCTGGCGATCGACGAGATGGTCCGCCGTGGCCTACGGCCCTCCAGGTCGACCATGACCCCGCTGGCCGCCGTGAGCGTCGGCGTTGTCGCAGGGGAGCCGATGCTGGATCTGTGCTACGCCGAGGACGTCGTCGCCGACACCGACTGCAACGTGGTCATGACCGGTGACGGGCGGTTCGTCGAGGTGCAGTCCACCGCTGAGCACGACCCGTTCAGCCGCGCGCAGCTCGACCGGATGCTGGAGCTGGCGACCGACGGCTGCCGTGCCCTGTTCGAGGTGCAGCAGGCGGCGGTGGAGGGGGCGTGACGGCGCGGCTGGTCCTGGCCAGCCGCAACCAGGGCAAGGTCGCCGAGCTGCGTCGAATCCTGGCCGCGGATCCCGCGTTGGCCGGCGTCAGGCTGCTCGACGCGGACGAGCTGGGATTGCCCGATGTCAACGAAACCGGCGCCACCTTTGCCGACAACGCGCTGCTCAAGGCCCGTTCCGCGGTTGGCGCCTGTGGCTTGCCGTGCATCGCCGACGACAGTGGTCTGGAGGTCGCTGCGCTGGACGGGGACCCCGGGGTTCGCTCGGCGCGCTACGCGGGCGCCCACGGCGACGACGATGCCAACCTGGCGCTGGTCCTCCAACGGATGCGGGGAGTGACCGACCGCACGGCGCGGTTCGTCTGCGTGGCCGCGCTGGTTGCACCTGACGGCGGCGAGTGGACGGCACAGGGGACCGTCGACGGCACGCTGACCGAGACTCCTCGCGGCAAGAACGGGTTCGGCTACGACCCTATCTTCCAGCCGGCCGGTCAGCGCCAGACCACGGCGGAGATGACCGCGCCGGCCAAGGACGTGATCTCGCACCGGAGCAGGGCCTTACGCGCCACTCTGCCGGCGGTGCGCCGGCTGCTGGCAGACCAGTTGCTGGGTGATCAGTCCTCGCCGCCGATGTCCACCGCATAGGCCTCGTACATCAGGTCCGCGCCCCGCTGGCGGTGGCGGGCCAGCAGCGCGAGTACCGTCAGGACCGCCTCGCGCACCTCCTCGGGCGGCCCCGTCAGCGCGCCCTCGGCCTTGGTGAGGGCCTCGGTGATGGTGGCGTGCTCGTCGCCGAGGTTCTGGCAGGCATTCGACAGCCGCGGGGCGCGCACCGCCAGCTGCGCGAACAGCCCGTCGGGTCCTTCGGCGGTGACCACGTGTTCGGAGAACGCCACCCGCAGCTGCGCCAGCGCCGTGCGCACCCGGGTGGCCCAGTCCACCGACCGCCCGGGGATCGGGGCGGCGATGGCGGCCTCGGCGGCGATGAGCGCGGCACGCAGGTCGGAGCGTCGCCCGCGGACAATGGCGACCGCCTGGTCGTCGCCTATCTGTGCGCCTTGCTGTGTGAGCGCGGGTTGTGTGGCGTCCATGCCGGGCCCTTCGTCGAGTGTCAACCGCACCGTGCTGTGTCTGCACAGTGACCCACAACCGGCGCCGGCCGTCTACCCCCGTCTGAGGATCACTGGCCGCCGGCGTCCTCGTCGGGCAGCGCCAGGTCCCAGCGATCCAGGCAGTCTTCGCAGCGATACGCGACGATGTCGCCGGGTGAGAAGCCCTCGTCGGGTCGAGGCCTGCTGAGCAGATGGCAGCGACCGCCGCAGTCGACGCAGACGATGTGCTCGGGCACGTTCACGCAGCTGGACCCTCTGCAGGCAGGTGCTGATCACGATGAGGCTTGCGGAGGCCGGCGTCGCGCAGCCGCACAACCAGCTCGCGCGACCCCACGGCGACCGCGCCGAGCCGCACGGCTTCGGCGCGCACCGCCTCCGGCACGTCGTAGTGGTCGCCTTGGAACCATTCGCGGCGCAGCTCCAGCCGGTCGGCGAAGGCGTGCAACTCGGCGTAGCCGCTGTCACTGACCAGGTGCGCCCAGCGCCGGCCGCGCCAGCGCCAGATGGCCCGGTCGACGAGGATCGCCATTACTCGGCACCATAGCCCCAACACCAGGGTCGACGACCCGATAAGCGCCGGCAGGAGGGCAGAGCGGACGGCCCGATCGCTGCCGGCAGGAGGCCGGATGGACGACGCGCAGCGATGGTCGCAGGCGATAACTGAGCTGGGCGCGACCCGTGACGCGACCGCTGCGCTGGCCGACCTTCGGCGCCGCTACGCCGAGCCGCAACGGCGCTACCACACCATCGGTCACGTGCGGTCGGTGTTGACCAGCACGCAGTGGCTGCACGACTGTGGCGAGAGGGTGGACGATCCCGGGGAGCTGGCGGCCGCCGCATGGTTCCACGACGCGGTCTACCAGCCGGGCGCGGCCGACAACGAGGCCCGCAGCGCGTCGCTGGCGGCCGCGGTGCTCGCCGGCCTCGGGGTCGCCGAGCAGCACCGCCGGCATGTGGTGGACCTGGTGCTGGCCACCGCCGACCACGCCGCGGAGGCCAACGACGCCGCGGTTCTGGTGGACGCAGACCTGGGCATCCTGGCCGCCCCCGCACCGGTCTACGTCGCCTATGCCGCGGCCGTGCGCGCCGAGTACGCCTTCCTGCCAGCACCGCGCTTCGACGCCGGACGCGCCCAGTTCATCACCGGCATGCTGTCGCGCCCGCGGATCTTCACCACGGCGACGGCCGTACAGCGGTGGGAGGCCAAAGCTCGTCGTAACCTCAGCGCGGAGCTGCGGCGCCTGAGGGGCGCGACCGGCGGGTCCGGGTGACGAGGGACGGGATGGCTAACGAAGTGGGGCCGGCGGCAGCAACCGCAGCAACGCGTGCGCCCACTTCCGCCGACGCGTCGGGCGCCAGACTCGCTCGGGCACTGCGCGTCGAGCGGTTGATGCAGCGCGTCCGCGTGGGGGCCATCCTCTTCGGGTTCGTGCAGGTGATGACCTACTACTCGCCGTACCCCGCCGGCATCCTTCCCGCTGCCTTCGCGCTGCTCGGCGTGCTCGCCGTCGGCACTGCCGCGGTGCAGCTGGCCTCGCGACGCGTCACCTCACTGCCCGCCGTTGGCAGGCTCGGTGCCTGTTCGCTGCTGCTGGACACCGCCGTTGTGACGGGGCTGGTGTTCGTGTACACGTTCGATCCCGACACGGCGATCTGGGCCATCCTCTATGTCCTGCCGCTGGAGGGAGCGATCCGCTTCGGGCTGCGGGGTGCCCTGGTGACGATGACGATCGTCGCGGTGATCTACGCCGCTCGCGAGGTGTACGGGCAAGCCGCCTACGGCAACGACGTCTTGCTGACGTCGATTTCGTTTCGCATGGGCGTCGGCTTCATCATCGCCGCGGTGGCCGGGGCGATGGCCTCCAGTCTCGTCATGGAACGCGATCAGGTAGAGCGGGCGAGAGCCGAGCTGGAGGCGTACGCCGGCGAGCTGGCCGGCGCCAACGCGGACCTGCAGGCCGCCAACAAGGTCACGCAGGATTTTCTGGCGATGACGAACCATGAGCTGCGCACACCGCTGACGACGATCCTGGGCTACACCTCGCTGCTCACCGATCGCTGGGACGTCCTGCCCGACGACAGCCGTCGCCGCTTCGTGAGCATGATCGAGCGCCAGGGCAACCGCCTGCACAGCCTCGTCGAGGACCTGCTGACCCTGTCATCTGCACGGGCCGGCAAGCTGGCGGTGGTGCTGGGGCCGGTGGAGCTCGCGCCCGCCGTCGACGACGCGATCACCAACAACGGGCAGGCAGCCGCGGACGTACGCAACGCCTGCCCGAAGGGGCTGTGGGTGACGGCCGACAACGATCGGCTCTGCCAGATCCTGGTCAACTACGTCTCCAACGCCTTGCGCTACGGCAAGCCGCCGGTGACGGTGGTTGCCACCGTTGCACAAGGCCGGGTGCAGATTTGCGTCGAGGACCGCGGCACCGGGGTCTCCGAGGAGTTCGTGCCGCACCTGTTCGAACGGTTCGCGCGCAGCCGTCGCGCCAAGGCGACCAGCATCGACGGCACCGGCTTGGGCTTGGCGATCGTCCGTCAGCTGGCGCAGGCCCAGGCCGGCGAGGCTTGGTACGAACCCAACGCGCCCAGCGGCAGCCGCTTCTGCCTGCGCCTGCCCGTGGCTGTGACCCCGGACACGGCCTAGAGGTATGGCGCGAGTGGTGCTCGACGAGGTCAGCCGGGTGCACGCTGACGGCACCAAGGCGCTGTCGCGGCTGAGCCTGCAGGTGGCCGACGGTGAGCTGATGATGATCACCGGACCGTCGGGCTGCGGGAAGACCACCACGCTTCGCGTGATCGCCGGACTGGAGCCGGTCACCACGGGGACCGTCACGATCGGCGACGACATCGTCAATGACCTGCCGACCCGACACCGCGACGTCGCCCTGGTCACCCAACAGCACACGCTCTACCCGCACATGACCGTGGGCGACAACCTGCGGTTCGCCTTGCGGATGTCGGGGACGCCACGGCCGGAGACCGAGCAGCGGGTCGCCGCGGAGTCGCGCGTGCTGGGCATCGACCGGCTGCTGGACCGCCTGCCCAGGGTCTTGTCGGCCGGACACCGCCAGAGCGCCGCCCTTGGCAGGGCCACCGCCCGCGTACCACGGGTGTTCCTGCTCGACGAGCCGCTGTCGGCGCTGGACGCCGCCGAGCGGGTGCGCGTACGCGCCGAGCTGCACCGCTACGTCAAGGGAACGGGCGTCACGACCCTGTACGTCGCCAACGACCAAGCCGAGGTGATGTCCCTCGCCGACCGGGTCGCATTGCTGCGCGACGGGTTGCTGCAACAGGTCGGGACGCCCCAACAGCTCCTCGACCGTCCCGTCAATCAGTTCGTGGCCGGTTTCGCCGGGCTGGACGGGATGAGCTTTCTATCCGCGCGGCTCGAGCAGTCCGCCGGCCTGGCGTGGTTCGCTGTCGGCGGCCGGCGGCTGCGATTACCGGGAGGGCTGCCAGGGACGCTGCGGTCCCATGTGGGCTCGGCGGTGACCTTGGGACTGCGTCCCCATCAGCTCGGTGACGCAGCGGCGTCGCCAGGGCATCCCGTCGACGAGCGGCTGCCGGCGACCGTCCGGCGGATCGAGCGGCTTGGCGCCTATGACCAGGTGGTGACCGACGTCGCGGGGGCCGAGGTCCGCGCCCGCTTCGACCCTGGCACGGCACCTGCCCCGGGAAGCACCGTTGAGCTGACCGTGCAGACCCGGCTGCTGCAGGTCTTCGACCCCGTCACGACCGCGGCGCTGTGGCACGGCCGGCAATGACGCCCCACGCCGCTGACGACCTCGAGGTTCGCTTCGCCACCGGGGACGACCGGGCCTTCCTCACCGAGATGCTCGCCGAGGCCGCCGGGTGGGATCCGCAGCGGCCTCGCCTCACGCCAGCGCAGGTGCTGGCCGACCCGCAGCTAGCGCACTACCTGGATGGGTGGGGTAGGCCGGACGACGTCGGCGTCATCGCCGAGGTCAGCGGCCAGCCGGTCGGCGCCGCGTGGCTCCGTCGCTTTACAGCCGACGATCCCGGCTACGGCTTCGTCGCGCCGGACGTACCTGAGCTGTCGATCGCCGTCGTGGGGGAATGGCGAGGCCGCGGCGTCGGCTCTGTACTGCTGGAGGCCGTGGTCCAGGCCGGGTCGGATCGCGGGGTCACCGCCGTCTCCCTCAGCGTCGAGACCGCCAACCCCGCCCGCGTCCTTTATGCCGCACGCGGCTTCCGCGAGGTCGGCCGCGGTCGCGGGTCGGTGACCATGCTGCGCGAGTGCGTAGCGGCGTGTCGCGGCGGGAAGGTATGAGCCAACCAGCGAAAGGGATGGCTCCATGGGCCTCATCTCCGGCATCGTCAAGTTGAGCTTGCTCAAGCGCCTGTTTGAGGCGGTGAAGGGCCGGCGCCGATCACCCCGATAGATAGGGGCCGTGAAGGGCCGGCGCCGATCACCCCGATAGATGGGGGCCGTCGCGAGAGATCGGGGCCGTCGCGAGATAGAGGACCGTCGCACGGGGGTGACGCGGCTCGGTCTGGACATTCCACGCCTCCGACGTCACGGGTTCGCTGTCCGGAAAGCGATCGGTTACGCACCGCTCCTTGACTGTGCTGCAGCACTGGCGACCGCCGGTGCTCGGACCAGCAAGGAGCCCCCCAGATGCACCCACGTACCCTGAAGCTGCTGGTGACGACGGCTGTCGTCACCTTGCTGCTGTCGACCGCCGCGGTTGCCCAACCGGCGCGTCGGGTTGGCCACCGACCTCGACCGAAGGATGCCTCGTTGCTCGTGATCGGTCACCGGGGAGCCAGCGGTTACCGTCCCGAGCACACCATGGCCTCCTACAAGCTGGCCATCCGGCTGGGCGCCGACTACATCGAGCCGGATCTCGTCTCGACCTCCGACGGCATCCTCGTCGCCCGCCACGAGAACGAGATCAGCCAGACGACCGACGTCGACCAGCATCCCGAGTTCGCCGACCGGCGCACCACCAAGATGATCGACGGCAGGCCGCTGACCGGCTGGTTCACCGAGGACTTCACCCTCCGCGAGCTGCGCACCCTGCGCGCGAAGGAACGCATCCCGGACGTCCGCCAGCGCAACACCCTCTACAACGGCCGCGAGCTGATCCCGACGTTCCAGCAGGTCATCAACCTTGCCAAGCGCGCCTCACGCCGCGGCCGCACCATCGGCATCTATCCGGAAACCAAGCACCCGACCTACTTCGACAGCATCGGCCTGTCGTTGGAAGAGCCGCTGGTGCGTGCGCTGCGCCGCAATGGCCTCGACCGGCGCAAGGCAGCGGTGTTCGTGCAGTCGTTCGAGACGGCCAACCTGCGGCAACTCGACAAGGTTGTAAAGGTGCCGCTCGTGCAACTCATCCCTGGCAGCGGCGCGCCGTATGACCGCGTTGCCGCCGGCAGCGACGAGACCTACGACGACCTCGTGACGCCGGCTGGCCTGCGCCGCGTGGCCCGCTACGCCGATGCGATCGGACCCGACAAGAACCGCATCATCCCCCGCGATCCCGGCGGCTTCCTGCAGGAGCCCACCTCGCTGGTGGACGACGCGCACGCGGCTGGGCTGCTGGTGCACCCCTACACGTTCCGCAACGAGAACACCTTCCTGCCGGCGGATTACCGCAGCAGTGGCGCTCCCGACGACTACGGCAACGCGTTCGCCGAGTACCAGCGGTTCTTCGAACTGGGCGTCGACGGCCTCTTCAGCGACAACCCGGACACTGCCATGGAGGCTCGGCGAAGCTTCGCCGACGCGCAGGACTGACCGTTCGAGCTGGCATCGCAACACTGGTCCCGCGACTTTTGTCGTCGCCACAACGGCGACAAAGTCGCGGGACCCTTTGGTTAGCGAACTCGAGGAGGGGCTTGTGCGGTGTGGCGCAGCCACAGTTCGGTGGGCACCCGATCGAATCCGAGGCTATCGGTGGCACGCTCCAACGGCTGCGTCGCGCGGGAGCGGACCTCGTTGACGTCAGCGTCGGACCGCAGATCCAATGCCGCCCGCAAGCGCACGGGGGTGCCGTTGGGGAGCAGCTGCACCCGGCTTCCCACCACACCGGGCAGGCGCGCCAGATCCTGCTCCACCGCCCTGGCGACCGCGCGGGCCCTGACCATGGTGCGACCCCGTTGTGCTTGGTCAACGACGATTGTCTCCAGTGGGGGCCCACCCGGGCGTGTCAGCTGGCGCAGCGCCAGCACCAGTCCCAGCAGGGCCAGCACCACGCCCAGCGCGATGGCCGCGATCCACCACCACGTCACCGTGACTGTGGTCTGTGTCAGCGAGGAGTACAGCGTGCTGGGATCGCTCACCGTCAGCACCCCGGTCGCCGCCAACAGGCCGACGACGCCGATGGCAATCAGGAGTAGCGCCAGCACGCACAGCACGAACCGGTCGACACGATCGATCACCGGACCTGCTCCTCACCACGGTTGAGCCGGACCGTCGGGCGCACAGGCCGCTGCAAGTTCAAACGCTCAAGCGCCTCGGTCAACCGGCTGTGCAGCCGCTGCCGCACCGCTGCGGTGTCCTCGGATGGCGGCACCGCGGCCTCCACGGCGACCTTTCGCTTCCCGGCCTGCACACGGGCTGTCGTCACTGCTGGGTCCTCGACGATGACCTGGCGCAGATGCTCTTGGAGCCCGCGGCGGTCCACCGCGGCGGTCATGTCCGGCGACGCCTGCTGCAACGCCAGCACCTGCGGCCGGTGCGGCCACAACTCCAGCAACAGCAGCAGCAGACCGATCACGAGCGTGCCGATGAGTACCCACACAACCGAGGGATCGTCCCAACGCAGTGCGCCCAGGGTCTGATCCCACACGGTGGTGGGCACCACCCACGGCGGCCTGCCGAGGCGAGCGGCTACGACCTCGGTGACGGTCACCATGCCGGCGGCCAGCAGCGCCAGCCCCACGACGAGTGCCAGCATGCGGTTGACCACCGTCATGGCGCGCCCATCGTCAGCGCGCCGGATGGCTCGCTGGACACGTCGGCGACGTGCACGTGGACTGGTCGTGCCGCCGCGGCGGGTAGCTCAGCGCCCAGCCGCTGTGCCACCCGGCCGCGGATGTCCTCGGCAAGGGCATTCAGGGAACGGCCAAAGGTAGCGACGACGTGGACGTCCACCGGTGCTTGCTCGCCTCGTCGCACCACCACACCACCGACCTTCGTCCCGCCGCCGTAGGTGGCGATCTCCCCGACGGCCCCGGTGTGCAGCGAGACGATGCCCGGCGTCGTCTCCACCGCCGTGGCGACGATCCGAGCCACGGCGATGGGCGAGGCGGCACCGGACTCCATGGCTACTGCACGCGGCTTGGCGGCGGGGGCTCGGGCTGGCTCGACTCCTGGTCTTCGCCTTGGTCCTGGCCCCCTGGGAATGACAGATCGGTCACGGTCACGTTGACCTCCGTGACCTCCAGGCCGGTCATCGACTCGATGCGGTCGATGACGTTGCCGCGCACGGCTTCGGCCACTTGGTGCAGCGAGGCCGGGTACAGCACCTTCATCGTCACGTCGACCGCGGCCTGCGTCGCGCCCACCTCGACGCCGACGCCTGAGGTCTGGTGCTCGGAGCCGCGGATGCGCCCGACGACGCTACCCATGGCGCTGCCGACGCCACCACCGAGGTCGGCGACTCCCTCGACCTCCTTGGCGGCAAGTGCGGCGATCTTGGCCACCACGGAGTCCGCGATGGTCGTGGTCCCGTGCTCGGTCTGCAGCTTGGCCATCTGCGACCCGGCCGACGACGAGCTGGAAGAGCTTGACGACGGGCTGCTGGGCGTCGAAGCACTGCGGCTGCTGGAGCCAACGGGCTGCGTGGAGGAAGGATCGGACATGACAAGCTCCTTGTGTAGTAGCGAGGGTCTACAGGGTCGAACTGTTGCGGTCCCGTTGACCGAACGGGTCGGTGATGTCGATTTGGCCTTGCACCACCAAGGCGACGACGTACCCGATGAGGCCGAGCAACCCGGTCAACAGGGCGCCGTCGAAGCCGGTGAAGGCCCAGACCGCCCCGATGACGAGGCCGACGATGATGGCGAAGCGAGGTGTGGACATGACCCCTCCAGCGGGACTTGAGTCAGTGCACGCGCGGCGTCGCCGCCCGCTGCACACGCAGCCGCGCGGACAGCGCGGCGAGGATCAGACGCCACCAAGGCGGCTGGTGAATGACGATCAGCGGGGGTGGTGACGGAGCGGCCAGCGTCTGCCGGGCTTCGACGACTCGGCGGAACTGCTCCACCGAACCGCCGTGGTCAGGGTGACTGTGGCGGGCCCG
>Ga0136624_1000309_pt1 | contig 18173 bp, 19 predicted proteins | sample AntDrymUQ4692206_2_FD_104802 | JGI IMG/M metagenome (GOLD analysis project Ga0136624, IMG submission 104802) | Polar desert sand microbial communities from Dry Valleys, Antarctica - metaG UQ469 (22.06) | ecosystem: Environmental > Terrestrial > Soil > Desert | place: Antarctica: Dry Valley... | reverse complement strand
GGTGAAGTGCGCGAAGCCCCAGGAGTGGAACAGCGGCGCGGCGATGTGCGAGACCTGGCCCTGGCGCAGCGGGATCCCTGAGAGGAACGAGATTGCCGGGTCCAGCGACTCGGGCGAAGCGCGGTCCGCGCCCTTCGGGGTGCCCGTCGTCCCCGAGGTGAGGATGATCGCCCGCCCGACGCGGCCGGGCGCGACCGGGCGCTCGATCGGCCCGGCCGCGATCAGCGATTCGAGCGTGGGATCGGCGGGATCGTCGCCGGCGTCGTGCCAGGCGACGAAGCGCTTGCGTCGCCGGCCGGCCTGCTGCAGCAGTTCTGCGAACTCGTGGTCGTAGACGATCGCGGCCGGCTTCTCGCGCTTGACGACCTCGGTCAGCTGCGGGCCGGCGAAGGCCGTGTTCAGGTACAGCGCGTTGGCGCCGATCTTCGCCACGGCGACGGTCGCCTCGACGAACCAGCGGTGGTTGCGGCACATGATCGCCACCCCGTCGCCCTCCTTGACACCGGCGTCGGAGAGCCCGTGCGCCAGCGCGTTGGTGGCGCAGTTGACCTCGTCGAAGGTCAGCGTGCCGAGGTCATCGACGATCGCGCGTGCGTGCGGCGCGATCTCGGCGCCGGAGATGAACCCCGCGGCCGGCCCCCGGCCCCAGCGGCTCAGGGTCACCCCCAGGCGCGCCAGCTTGTCAGGGCGCACCGGGCGCACGATGCCCGCCTTGGCGAGCACCCTCACGCCCCCCGCGCCGTAGCTGACCGACTCCAGGATCCCTCGTACTCGCCCGCTCAACGAACTGCCTCCTTCCGGCTGTGCCGGCTCGTCCTCGATCGTCAAGATCGGACCAGCGCTTCTTCTCAGCGCTTCTTCTTCTTCTCGCGCGGCTCCCGAGCGGGGTTGTCCTTCCGCTCGGTCGCGGTCATCTTGCGGATCACGAGCGACCCGTCATCGACCTGCTCCTGCACCTGCTTGAGCTTCTCCTCGCGCCGCTTGTCCTGCTGCTCGCGCACTGTCCTGGCCATGCTGCGGATCCGCCTTTCGACTCCTCAAGGATCGTTGGTCAACTCTACTGCGCCGGCGGTCGGTCGGGGGCCGCAGCGCTCACCGGCCGAACGCCCGCACCGCCCCGTAGAACTGCACCGCCCGCTGGTAGCACGTCGGGCGCAGCGGCAGGCTGCGTCCCGCGCAGTGGTCGCGCATGTCGTCGAGGAAGACGCGATCGACGGCGGCGCGGTGCTCGTCGAAGAGCCCGAGTCGCTTGTAGTTGCGATAGCCGAAGTCGTGGCGCACGCAGGCCTGAAGGAAGTTCCACGAGATGCCCGAGCTGCCGATCAGCGGCGTCGAGCACGCGTCGGTGGTGTAGTCGAGGTCCGTGTCGCGCTCGGGCGATTCGCGGTAGGCGAGGAAGTCGTCGAGGTCGCCACCGGCGTAGCGGTCGACGGCCTCGCGCCTGCGGCCCCACTCCTGAGCGCGGGCGACCGCCGCGCTCGCGTCGGGGTCGTTGCGCTGAAGCCACTCGCGCTCGCCGGGGCTGAGCGAGCCGAGCACGTCCTGCGCGTCAGCGGGGTCTCCGAGCAGCAGCGCGCGCTGTGCCGGGCTCAGCTGCGGGTCGGGCAGGTCATCCAGCGGTGAGGAGGCGCCCTCGTCGCGGCAGGACGCCAGGCCCGTGACCTCGCAGACGGAGTTCGCGAGCGCGTCGGCGACCTGCGGGCCGAGGTCGACGCTCGACAGCGCGAGCATCGCCATCGCCACGACGAGCACGACCGCGACATACTCGGTGATCGCCTGCCCGCCTTCCCGCCGCACGTATCGCATGCAGTCCTTGTAGGCGCCCGGCGGGTGGAGCGCCAGGGGCTCCTACCGCTTCGTCGCAGCGTTGTCGCAGGCCCGTGGCGAGGTCGTCACGGTTGACGCTGTCACGTGTACTCAAGCCTCGGCGAGAACCTCCCTCCCCTCGCGTTCCTCGATCCGCCCGCTAAGCACCAGCGCGACGCCGGCGACGGCGATCAGCGTCGCACCGTAGATCTCGGCGGTCGCGCGCAGGCCGATCGCCTCGACACCCACGCCCGCGAGCACCGCCGGCACGCTGAAGGCCAGGTAGGCGACGGCGAGAACCGTGGAGACGACCTCCGCCTTGCGGTCCTCCGGCGCGAGCGTCGCGAGTAGGCGGAAGACGCCGCCGAACGCCGGGCCGAAGCCGAGGCCGCAGATCGCCGCGGCGGCGACGAACAGCGCCCCCGAGCTCGCGACCAGGGCGACGAGCGCGAGCGCGATCCCCGCGATCAAAGCCGCGAGCCCGCCCTGGGCGGTGGCGCGTGCGGAGACGTTGCGCACGAAGGTGGTCATCGCCGCGCTGACACCGGCCATCATGAAGATCGGCAGGCCGCCGGCGAGGTGGCTGTCGTAGCCGAAGACGCTCGCCGTCAGCGACGGGCCGAGCGAGAGGATCAGCCCGCCGAGCGCCCAGGTCGCGGCCAGGCACGGCAGCGCCGAGGCGAACGCGGCGCGCATCGCAGACGGCACGCCGAGGCGGGGGCGCAGCGAGCTGCGCCAGCGCCCGTCGGGGCGCACTGTCTCGGGCATCGCGAGCGCCGCGACCCAGGCGGCGGCGAAAGCCGCCAGCAGGAGCCAGAAGACGAGCGCCTGCGGGGCGGGACCGTGATCGACCAGCAGCCCGGTCGCGAGCGCGCCGAGCGCGAGGCCCGAGAGCGGCGCGACGACGCCCAGGAGCGAGCCGAGGTCAGGGCGCGGGTCGGGCTCGAGATCGAGCAGCGCGGCGCTCAGCGAGCCCATCGCGACGCCGGTGGCGAGCCCCTGCAGCACGCGCGCGGTGACCAACGCGGCGACACCGCTCGCCTCGGCGAAGGCGACCATCGCGACGATCTCGACCAGCAGCGCGCCGAGCAGCACCGGTCGGCGGCCGAGGTGGTCGGAGACAGAGCCGAGCGTGAGCAGCGCCGCGAGCAGGGCGAGCGCGTAGACGGCGAAGACGGCCGTCAGCGTGATCGCCGAGAAGTCGAACCGGTCCTGGTAGACGACGTAGAGCGGCGACGGCGCGCTGGAGGCGAACAGCAGCGCGCTGAGGGTGACCGCGACGATCCAGAACGCGGGTGTGCGCCCGAGCGTCACTTACGAGGTACTAGCAGGTCGCACGAGGAGCGTGGACGGCGTCCTGGCCCCCACCGTGTTACCTTCACTGCCGTCGGCAGCGCACAGGGACTCGGCAGGCCTGGGACGGGTCTGTCCCAGAGCGAGTGGAGGGATGTGATGGCAAGCAGAGGAGTGCTTCGGGCGACTGTGTCGATCGGTCTCGCGGCAGCGCTCGCGGGCGGGCTGAGCGCATGCGGCGGCGGGGGGTCCAAATCCCCGGTCCCGCCACCGCCCGACCCCGTGACGATGGCGCTCATGGCGCCCGGCGTGCGCACCGTCGTCATTCCCAAGCAGAGTGACGACCTGACCATCGTGGTCCCGCCGTGCGGCCTCGCGAGGGTGGAGCAGGAGACGACGCAGACCCCGCCCGGCTCGAACCAGATCGTCGTCTCAGCGAGCGCGCTCGACCAGACCGTCGCGATCCAACCTTGCCTGCAGGGCGCGACGAGCGAGGGCAAGTCGAGCACGATCCTGCTCGGTCCCGGCGGCTCGGGCTCCGGTGCGAGCCAGAAGAGCCCGCCGCCCAACCAGCTGATCCTGCCTGAGAACGCCAACCTGTCGAAGCTCATCGTGCCGCCGTGCCTGGTGCTGGCGAGCTCGAGCGGCAGCAGCTCGGGCGGTCCCTCGGGCGGCGCCAACACGGTGGTCCCGGCAGCCCGCGGCAAGACGTCCGTCACCGCGCCGCCCTGCGCGGTGCAAATGACGAGCAGCAGCAGCTAGGCAGCGATCACGCCTCGAAATAGAGTGCCGTGGATCGCCGGCGGCGCCCTGGTGCTGATGCTGCTCGCGATCGGAGCCTTCGCGAGCAGCGGCAAGCAGGCGAGCCCCGCACCCCCGAGCCCGCCCGAGAGTGCGCGCGCCGTGGTGCTGCCCGCAAACCAGGATCACACCGTCCTGGTCCCGCCCTGCAACACGCCGGTGAGCGCAACGGCACGCGACGCCGAGGGCGAGGCGCCCCCCGGCGCGACGCTGGTCGAGCTCCCGCGCGGGCCCGGCTTTCGCACCCTGCTCGTGCCCCACTGCCAGCCGAGCGAGACCGGAGCGACGGATGTGCCGGGCGATTTCCCCTCGGCCGCGTTCGTGGTGCCCGACACCGAGCGCCTGATCCAGGACCAGGACGGCAAGATCATGGTCGACGGGGTCGTCGCCGAGTCCCAGCTGATCCTGCTGGACGGCTCGAGCGCCTCGACGATCGTCGTCCCGCCGTGCACCGAGAGGGAAGCAGGCAAGGGCGGGGACATCGTCCTGGGCCAGGACGGGCGGTCCGACGTGCTGACCGCCCCCGCCTGCTGAGAGCGCTCGCGGGCCGCAGATCGGCCGATCGGGGTGACTTCGCGCCAGCTGTCAGGGCGCCTCGGCGAGCCGCCCGCCGGAGTCCGAGCGGTGGCGGCGGCGGCGCACGGCCGCCACCGCGCCCCACCCGCCCAGCGCGGCCGCGGCCCCGATTGCTCCGAAGCCCGGGAGGCCCGTGCGCACGAGGTCGTCATAGCTCGGTCCACCGCCGTAGCCGCGAAAGGAGTGCGGGGCGACGTAGCGGAGCAGTCCGGCACCCACCTCCTCCGCGTAGTCCAACGGCTGTCCCACGATCACCGCCCGGGCGAAGGCCGCGGCCCGACCCGTCTGCTCGGGCGTCGCCGAGTGCGGATTGCCGAAGTAGCGCACCGCCGGCGAGTAGTACCAGTTGAACGTGTACTGGTAGGTGAACGGCCGCCGCGGACGGGACGTCGTCTCGCAGAGCCGCTCGGTGCCCGGCGGGGGCGTGAACTTCGAGCAGTCGGCGAACGGCGCGACCCGCCCGTAGACGTTCCAGACGCCGTTGCGGCTGAGCCCGGTGTCCCCGACCGCGGCGTACTCGGCCACGTAGTAGGGCACCAGCACGGCTGCGGCGCCGGCCGCCCCGACGGCGAAGGCGCAGAGCCGCCGCCGAAACGGCAGGCCGCTGGCGGCGAGCGCCCACAGGCCGACGACCACCAGCAGCGGCCCGCCGACCAAACGGACGCTCGCCGCCAGCGCAAGCGCCAGGCCGCAGATCGCCGCCCAGCGAAGGCACTCGCCCTCCTGGGCTCGGACACCCGCATAGAGCGCCGCTGCCACGAGGAAGATGAACGGCACGCGAAGGTGAACAACAGCCGCAGCAGTGCTCCGGCGACCAGCAGCGCCGCGAGCCCGATGATCGCGAGGCGGGCCTCGCGCGATGCCGGCAGCCGCCATTGCGGGCGGCCTGGGAGGTGCAACCGGCGCCGCCGCCCGCCGGCGGGATGCCCGCCGGCCCCCGCCTTCGCGGCCGGCACCTTGGAGACCGCTGACACAGCGCGCGAGCTTACCCGGCGCTCGCGAGCGTGTGCTTTTCACCGCTGCTATGCCACGACCGGGCGTGCGGCGGGCTCGGGCATCGTGAAGAGAGCGGCGAACCGGCCACTACCCGCGCGGGAAGAGCTGCGCGAGTGCGAGCGAGAAGCCCGGCAGCTGCGGAGAGGCGAGCTCGTGATCACGGTCGAGCTCGAGCGCCACGTCGAAGCTCGGTGCGCCGGGCGTCGAGCGCCGGAAGGCGAGCACCGCCTCCGCGGTCGTGTCGACAAGCCACAGCTCCGGCAGGCCATGGCGCTCGTAGCCGGCCTTCTTCGCCCCGACGTCGTAGCGCCAGGTGGAGGGCGAGCGCACTTCGACCGCGAGGTCGGGCATCGGCGACGGAGGGAGTGCGTGACGAGCGGGCGTCCGTCCTTGCGCGTACCAGAGGATGTCGGGCGCGAAGACGTTGGAGGGGTCGAGGCGCACGTCGAGCGGGCGCCGCACGGCACCGCTTCCCCCCGGTGACCGTGCCCACGCCTGCAGCGCGTACTCGAGGTCGCCCGCGACCTCCTGGTGCAGCGGCGCCGGATCGTTCACGACGACCTCACCGCCAACGAGGCTCCACGGCCGTCCGCGCTCGGGCACCGGCAGATCGAGAAACTCCTCCGCCGTCATGCGCTGAGCGACTTCCATCGCGTCCATCGTAGACCTCCCCTGGGCATGAGCTCACACCCCTTCAAGGCACGAGGGCGCGCTCTTCTCCCCACCGTCGCCGCATCGTCGGACTCGTCACTCGGGCACCGAGTTCGTCCAGCGGAGTCGTGGCCCTCGAACCCTCGGGTGAGACCCCGGCCGCCGTCGCTCCAGCGGCGGATCGCCTATCCGGAGCGTGGTCAGCGACCGGATGCCGCATTCCAGCGCAGGTGCAGCGCAGGCGGCTTGCGGAAGACCAGGCCCGCCGGCGCCGGCTCCGAGGCGTCGGGGTCGAGCCGCAGTCCCGGCAGCCGTGCGAGCAGCAGGCGGATCGCGGCCTGGACCTCGAGCCGGGCGAGGTGCATCCCGATGCAGACGTGCGGGCCGGCGCCCCAGGCCACGTGCGTCTTCGCGTCCTCGCGCGCGAGGTCGAAGCGGTCGGGCTCGTGGAAAGCCGCCGGATCGCGGTTGGCCGCGGTGATCGAGACGACCACGAGGTCCCCGCGGCGGATCGCCGCGCCGCCGACCTCGACGTCCCGCGTGGCGTAGCGGTCGACCATCGCCGCCGCGGGCTCGAACCGCAGCGACTCCTCGACCGCGGCGGCGGCGAGCGCCGGGTCGTCGTGGACCGCCGCGAACTGCTCGGGATGCGCGAGCAGGTGCAGGGCCGCGTTGAGGATCATCCCCTCGGTCGTCTCGATGCCGCCGAAGAGCAGGACCGCGGCGTTGGAGGTGGCCTCGTCAGGGGTGAGCGTCGCGCTGCCGCGCACGGCGGCGCCGAGCAGCGAGCGGGCGTCCGCGTCCCCGTCTTCGTGGAGCACGGGCGCGATCGCCGCCCGCAGCGCCGCGAACGCGTGCAGGCCGTCAGGCGGCGGCTCGCTCCGGCCGGCCGTCATCTCCTGCACAGCGGCGACGATCGACCGGTACCAGCCGAGCACGTCATCGGTCGCGGTGCGCTCGCCGAGCCCCAAGGCGTGGCAGACGACCGCGGCCGCCAGCGGGCCGGCGAACGTGGCGCGCAGCTCGGTCTGCCCGCACTTCTCGAACGCGCCGATGAGCCGGCTCGCCTCGGCCTCGACGAGCGGCGTGAAGCGCTCGAGCACCGGCGCCTTGCGAAACGGCTGTGCGAACGGAGCGCGGTGGCGTCCGTGCTCCTCCCCGTCGAGCGACAGCATGCTCGCCCCGACCACGCGCGCGGTGGTGAAGCGCGGATCGTCGACGGTGAACGCACCGGCGTCGCGCATGACTGCGAGCGCGAGGTCGCGCCGGGTGACGATCCAGCCCCCGAGCTCGGGCAGATGGGACACCGGCTCTCGCGCGCGCAGACGCGCAAGCTCGGCGTGCGGATCCGCCGACGCGAGCGTCGCGAGGCGGGTGGCGGGCATGCGCTCGCTACCCGCGCGGGAACAGCTCGGCAAGATCGAGCGCGAATCCCGGCAGCAGGGGCGACTCGACCCGCTGCTCGCGGTCGAGCTCGAGCGCGACGTCGAACGCACTCGCTCCGGAGGACGAGCGGCGGAACACGAGCGCCTCCTCCGCCGCGGTGTCCACGAGCCACAGCTCGGGCAGCCCGTGGGCCTCGTAGCCGGCCTTCTTCGCGCCGATGTCATAGCGCCAGGTGGACGGCGACCGAACCTCGACTCCGAGATCCGGCATCGGCGACGGCCGCCCCGCGTCCCGAGCGGGGGCGCGGCCCTCCGCGTACCAGAGCACGTCGGGAACGAAGACGTTGTGCTCGTCGAGCTGGATATCGAGCGGGTCCATCACGCGGCCCCGGCCGGGCTGCCCGCGTGCCCATGCGGAGAGGGCAAACCTGACGTCGTCCACGAGGTAGCTGTGCAGCGGCAGCGCCTCGCTCACAACCACCTCACCGCCGATCAGCTCCGTTCGCCGCCGGCCCTCCGGCGGCTCCCCCAGCGCCAGGTACTTCCCCGCGGTCATGCGCTCCGCAACCGGCACGACGGTCATCGTAGACCTCCTTGGAATGTGACCTCATGCCCTCTCGACGCGCCAGGACGAGAAACTCGCCCCCCTGACCGGCGGCATGGCCGAGCGATGCGCGCGGGCTGCGCGCTGCCCGTGCCGGTCGAGCGGATCGCCGACCGCTGCTTCGGCCTGCTCGTGCCCGACGTCGACGGCCTCGCGCGCCCGAGCGTCGCCGTCGCAACGGAGTCGCCGGCCGCCGTCAGGCCACGGCGTCAATCGCGACTGACACTCGGTGAGCTCGCCGCAGCCCTCGCTGAGTCTCCAGGCCGGAGCGGACCCGCCGACCCGGTACGCGCTCCCTCAGCCGCTGAAGCTGTCCGGGTCGGGCCCGATCCGCCCGCCCTCATCGTCGAGGCGGCCGATCTGCTGCATCTCGGCCTCGGTCAGCTCGAAGCCAGTCACCGCGATGTTCTCCTCGATGCGCTCGGGCGTCACCGACTTCGGGATCACGATGTTGCCCAGCTGCAGATGCCAGCGCAGGATGACCTGGGCCGGCGTGCGCCCGTGGGCATCGGCGAGGTCGGTGATCCGCTCGTCCTCGAGCAGCCCTCCCTGGGCGAGCGGGCTCCAGGCCTCGGTGGCGATCCCCCGCTGGGCGTGGAGCTCACGCAGCTCGGACTGCGAGAAGCCGGGGTGCAGCTCGATCTGGTTGACCGCCGGCACGACCTCGGTCTGCTCGAGCAGCGCGTAGAGGTGCGGGATCTGGAAGTTCGAGACGCCGATCGCCCGCGCGCGCCCGTCGGCGTGGACCTCCTCGAGCGCCTTCCAGGTCTCCACGTAGCGGTCCTGCATCGGCAGCGGCCAGTGGATCAGGTAGAGGTCCACGAAGTCGAGGCCGAGCCGCCCGAGGCTGTCGTCGAGCGCGCCCGGGGCGGCGTCGCGCCCGTGCTCCTGGTTGCCGAGCTTGGTCGTGACGAAGACATCGTCGCGACCGATGCCCGACGCGCGCAGCGCCTCGCCGACCTCGGCCTCGTTGCCGTACATCGAGGCGGTGTCGATGCTGCGGTAGCCGGCCTCGAGCGCGGTCGCGACCGCCTCGGCGGTCTCCTCGGGCGGGATCTGGAAGACGCCGAAGCCGAGCTGCGGGAACGCGGCACCGGTGTTGAGGGCGACCTGGGGGACGTCGGTGGTGAAGGACATGCGGGGCCCATACCCAGTGGTCGCCCGGCTTCACCTCACGGTGACGCTCCACCGGCGGGCGGAGTAAACGAGCGAGCGCCTCAGGAGGCGGGAAACAGCTCGGCGAGCGCCAGCGAGAAGCCGGGCAGCAGCGGCGAGCTGAGCGACTGCTCGCGCGCGAGCTCGAGCGCCACGTCGAAGGCGGGCGCATCGCGCGCCGAGCGGCGAAAGACGAGCACGACCCCGGCCGCCGTGTCGACGAGCCACAGCTCGCGCAACCCGTGGCGCTCGTAGCCGGCCTTCTTGGCGCCGATGTCGAAGCGCCAAGTCGAGGGCGACCGAACCTCGATCGCGAGGTCGGGCATCGGCGAGGGAGGCTGGGCGTGGCGGCCCGGGGCGCGTACTTTCCCGTACCAGCGGATGTCCGGCGCGTAGACACGTACGCCCGTCCGCGGCGAGTGGTTACAACCGTGCGAGCCACCGACGCGCATCAGTGCCGGGACGCTCGGCCGGCGGCGGACCGCGGGTGTGGCTTGCGCCGGCCGTAGCACTCGACGCACGATCGGTCCAACCCGCAGTCGCCGTCGCAGTCGTCGCACCAGCCGTCGGGCTTGTCCTCGCCATAGCACTCGGTACACCAGCCTTCGGGCTCACGCTCGCAGCCGAGCCAGCGGACGTGATCGAAGGCCATCGAGCGCCAGTCGGTCCCGTGGGTGAGCGTCAGGAAACCGTGGCCGGGCGCGATGTACTGGCGGGCACGGTCGAGCGCGCGTTCCATGGCGCCCAGCCCGTCGCCGTCATCGCAGAGGAAGACCTCCATCACGCGCGCCTCGTCGACGACCCACCAGTCGTGCCAGCAGTTCTCGACCACCTCGACCATGGACGAGAGGCTGACCGTCGGCGCGTTACCGATCAACGGGCGCGAGTGACGAATGCGCTGCGCGTCGGTGACGATCTCGATCACGGAGTCGTGTCGAACCCCGTCCGCCCGGCCGCCGCCGAGAGCTCCGCGTCGAAGCAGACGAAACGCGTGCAGCCGGGATCGGCGCCGCGAGCCGCGACCGCCGCGGCGAGCTGGATCCCGTCGTAGGCGCGCAGGCCGTGAACCGCGCACGCCTCGGCGCCGGCCGCGAGGATCGCCTCGGTCAGCGCCATCGCCGTGAACCGCGGGTCCTCCTCGCCCGTCCCGCGGTAGTCGGTGACAAAGGCCGCGGACAGCAGCTCCGCGTCCTCGCCCGAGATCTCCTCCAACCGCTGCTTGCGCCAGAGCGCAGCCGGGACCTCGACGCGCGCGAGGCACGAAACGACGAGCGGGCCGAGCCGGCGCACCGAGTCGTGGCCCGGCTCGTCGGCGTAGAGCTTGACGAGCGCAGAGGAGTCGGCGAAGGCCGTCAGCCCCTGCCCTCGGCGACGAGGTCGCTCAGCGGCGTGCCGGTGCCCGCGCGCCGGCGAGCCGCGGCCACGCGCGCGGCCGGCGGTCGCGAGCCCGCGGTCGGGGTCACCTCGGCGAGCAGCCCGGCGCGCTCGAGCCGAGCACGCACCCGCGCGGCCTCGTCGCCCTCGAGCTCGGGGTCGACAGCCGCGCTCAGGACGGCCGTCGCGAGGCCGTTGACGCTGCGGCCCTGCAGTGCTGCCACGTCACGCAGACGAGAGGCAAGATCATCGGGTACGCGGAGGGTGAGCTGACGCATGTGATGTCACGGTAGCAATCGCGGCTTCGTGCGCTCTCCGCGAGCGATGGCCAGGCGCTGCTGGGTCAGATGCGCGCAGGCGAGATGGTTGGCGAGGTCGCTGGCGGCGAGGGCGCGGTGCGTGTCGTCGAGACGGAGCACAGGGCTTCGGAGTCGTCAGGGCGTGGCTTCCCTGACAGCGCCGAGGTTCTAGCCACTTATAGCCGACTCAGCTATAACCGGCTATACCTTCCTAGAGACAACGCTTCCCAGTGGACCCGATCGCCAACCCCTACACGCCCAATGCCGGCTCACGCCCGCCGGAGCTGGCCGGTCGAAGTGCGTACCTGCGCCAGTTCGAGATCGTGATCGGTCGACTCGCCCGGGGCACCACTGAGCAGAGCATGATCATCAAGGGGCTGCGCGGAGTGGGGAAGACGGTTCTCCTCAACGCCTTCGAGGACCAGGCCGAGAGCCACCACTTCATGTCCTACTACCACGAGCTCACGCCCGAGAGCTCGCTGGCGAGCGAGCTCGCGCGTGACGCCGAGAGGGCCCTGACCCGCCTGAGCCTGAGCGAGAAGATGGGCCGCAAGGTCCGCGATGCACTGGGTCACCTGCGGACGATCTCGCTCTCCGGACCCGAGGGCTTCGGCCTCTCGATCGATCTCGCCGACGCTGACGAAGGCACCATCACCAGCGACCTGACCGATCTCTTCCTCGAGCTCGGAGCCGCCGCGCAGGACAAGGGCCGGGGCGTCGTCTTCCTCGTCGACGAGATCCAGTTCGCTGACGAGGTCCACTTCCGCGCGATGGTTAGTGCGCTGCATCGGGCTACCCAGAAGAGCCTGCCCATCACCCTGGCCGCCGCCGGGCTGCCACAGATCCCACGGCTGTCGGGTGAGGCTCGGTCCTACGCGGAGCGCCTGTTCACATTCCCCACCATCAGCAACCTGGACGAGCCCGAAGCCCGATCCGCGCTGCTCGAGCCTGCGCGACAACAAGACGTTCAGTACGAAGAGCCTGCCGTCGGGCGAGCCCTCGAGTGGACGGCCGGCTACCCGTTCTACATCCAGCAGCTGGGAAAGCACGTCTGGAACCTCGCTTCCAGGTCTCCGATCACCGCGGAGGACATCGAAGCGGCGATCCCCAACGCCACGGAGGCACTTGACAGCAGCCTCTACGAGGTGCGCGTGCAACGCGCGACACCGAGCGAACGCACGTACATGCGTGCGATAGCGGAGCTCGGCGAAGGGCCCTATCGGTCGGGCGACGTCGCGCGCATGCTCGAACGGCCGGCATCAGCGCTCTCGACGATCCGCCAGGACCTGATCAACAAAGGTCTCCTTTACGCCACCGAGGACTACGGCCACGTCGACTTCAGCGTGCCGCGCTTTGACGAATTCATGTGTCGGTACATGGCGTTCGGCGAGTAGGCATTCCGGCGGCGGGCGGCGAGTAGCACCGCCTCGACCGGGGGCTCAGTACCAGATGACTTGGCGCTCGCCGTGCCTCGCCCCCTCGGGGAACGAGGCCGCGCGCCCCTGCGCATAGCGCCGCGCGCTCCAGGCCGCGACGGCGGCGTCGAGCACATCGGCCACCGGCACCACACCGCCCTCGCCGAGGTCATCGGGCAAAGCGATGCCGGCATCGGCCAGTGCCCGCCGTCGGATCGCCTGGCCGTTCCAGGTCGTCTTCGGAAAGGCGACCGGTCCTCCGACCAGTTCCCGGAATGACACCTCCGGGTGGACCTCGATGATCCGCGGGTCGCGCGCGGCGAGCTTGCCGACGACCTCGATGTTCGTCCGCAGCGCCCACGCCTGCTGTGAGATCTTCTTCCCACCAAGCAGGCGAGCGGCAACCTCATTGGCCTCGGTATACGACTCCGCCTTCAGAACCGCCTCGGGCGGCGTCGCGAAGACACTCTGCCAGCGCGGGCCCACGAACTTCCGCGCCAAGCCGTCAGCCGCTCGCTCGATCTCCGGCAGCCCGATCGGCATGTCAACCGCGATACAGCTGACGCCGGGCACCCGCTCCATGATCGCCCCGAGGTCCTCGCCAACGAGAACGTCCGGCGCCGCCGAGTTTGCGAGCGCAACCGCGACCCACCCACGGCGGTACCAATCTACCCCCAGCACTCGTTGCTCGCTCACGCGTTCATGATCCGGGTCAATCGCTGCAGCTACCCCGCAGCCGATCGGCGAGGAGATCCGGCTGAGCGTCGAAGATGGTTTCGTCGGTAGCGGGGAGCGAGGCCCGATCCCGATAGAGCTGCGCCTGGTCCGACGACAGCCAGATCGAGCCCACGAGTGGCTGCGCCGGCTCGTCGAGCGGACGGTTCAGGACGAGAGCGAAGAGGGCGCGGGCTGCATCGCCGTCCGCGTCGATGACGCAGAGCACGTCGCGGGAGCGCTCGCCGGAGTCGGCCGTCGCTAGGAGAAGGTCGCCGCAGCCCGGCGTCACGTCGCCAGTTCCACGACCCGCGACAGCTCGTCGGGCAACTCCATCGCCGGCAACGTACGGCGAGGGGGAGCGAGAATCCTCAAGCGGACTGGCTCGTCCGCGCGCCGCGGATAACGCGTCGCAGGTAGGGCTCCCCGTCGACGGGCTCGTGATCGCCGTGGAGTACCACGGCATCGAGTTCGAGCCCACCAGGCCATTCGACCGTTCCGCCGTTGACCCGGACGTGAGCGAACAGGTCTCGGTCCCCGTGGACGTCCACGATCCCGCGAAGCCACTCCAGGGCGTCACCGACATCGACCTCGTGCACGCTCCGTCCGAGAACCACCGGCGCAGCCAGTGTGGTGTGAGTGGCTCGGCGCGGGTGATCTGAATCAGATCTGTAATGGGAGCTGATCGATCGGGTGAGTCGGCGGCGGATTGCCCTCGCGGAAGGGTACAACCGCTTGAGCCGGCTCCGCCAGGGTTAGCATCGATTGCAGGCGGACCACTGAGAGATGCAGCTCCTCGACCAACACCTGCTGCTCTCCGCCAGCGACCTCATCAACTTCCTCGAGTGCGAGCACCTGACCGCGCTCGACCTCGAGTCCGCGCACGGCCGGCTCGACGCGCAGCCGAAGCGCGCCGACACGGCCGATCTCGTAGCGCGCAAGGGCGACGAGCACGAGCGGCGCCACGTCGAGCAGCTGCGCGCAGAGCACGGCGACGAGCTCGTCGAGATCGCCACCGGCCCCGGACACGCCGACCTCGCCCACGCGGCCAACGCAACGCGCGAAGCCATGCAGCGCGGCGCGCCGGTGATCTACCAGGCGACGTTCCTCAAGGACGGCTGGCGCGGCCACGCGGACTTCCTCGAGCGCGTCGAGCACGGGTCCGCCCTCGGCGGCTGGAGCTACGAGGTCGCCGACACCAAGCTCGCCCGGTCGCTCAAGCCCTACTTCGTGATCCAGCTCTGCCTCTACTCGGAGCTCGTCGCCGACATCCAGGGTGCGATGCCGGCCGAGATGCACGTGATCCTCGGCACGGGCGAGCGCAAGAGCCTCGCGCTGGCGGACTTCACCGCCTACTACCGCCGCATGCGCGGCCACTTCGTGGCGACGCTCGCCGGAGGCCTCGACCACACCTCCCCCGAGCCCGTCCCCCACTGCGGGCTGTGCCGCTGGTCGGACCTCTGCGACGCCCGGCGTGTCGCCGACGACCACCTCAGCCTCGTAGCGAGACTGAGTCGCCAGCAGGGGACGAGGCTCCGCGCCGAGGGGATCGCCCGAGTCGAGCAGCTGGCAGCCGCCCAGCCGGCGGACCGCCCGCGCGGCATCGGCGAGGAGACCTTCGAGCGCCTCCGCCAGCAGGCGAGGCTGCAGGTCGACCAGCGTGCCAACGGCGTGGCGAGCTTCGAGCTGCTGCGGCCCGCCCTCGATCCCGACGGCCCCCGGCGCGGCCTGGCTCTGCTGCCCGAGCCCTCCGACGGCGACGTGTTCTTCGACATCGAGGGCGATCCGTTCTACGAGGACGGCCTGGAGTACCTGTGGGGCGTCACCTACATGGAAGACGGCGAGCGGAGGTTCCGCCCCTTCTGGGGCTGCGACCGCGCCGCCGAGGGCACCGCCTTCCGGGACTTCATCGACTTCGTGGTGGAGCGCCGGCGGCGCTACCCCGACCTGCACGTCTACCACTACGCCCCGTACGAGGCCACCGCGATGAAGCGGATGATGGGCCTGCACGCCACCCGCGAGGACGAGGTCGACCGGCTGCTGCGCGAGCACGTGCTCGTGGACCTCTACCGCGTCGTCGAGCAGTCGCTGAGGATCTCCCAGTCGAGCTACTCGATCAAGAAGGTCGAGGCCTTCTACATGGAGGCGCGCGAGGAGTCCGTAACCGACGGCGAGGACTCCATCCTGATGTTCGAGCAGTGGCTCGAGGGCGGCGATCAGGGTCTGCGCGACGCGATCGAGGCCTACAACCACGCCGACTGCGACTCGACGCTGATGCTGCTTGACTGGCTGCTCGAGCGCCGCGCGGAGTGCGAGACGCAGTACGGGGTGACTATCCCCTGGCGACCCGCCGGCGGCGACGCGCCGGCCCCGCAGGCGGAGAGCGCCGACGCGGAAACGGTCGGCCTGAGCGAGGCGCTGCTCGACGGCCTTCCCGACGAGTCGAAGATCACCGACCCGGACGAGCGCTCGCGGTGGCTGCTGGCCCAGCTGCTGGACTACCACCGCCGCGAGGACAAGCCGATGTGGTGGGAGTACTTCGCCCGGCTGGAGAAGACCCCGCTGGAGCTGATCGAGGAGGACTCCGAGGCGATGGGTGGGCTCGTTGCGGTCGGCGAGCCGGAGCGGCTGCCGCCACCGAAGCGGTCGATCCGCTACCGGCTCGAATTCCCGGCCCAGGAGCACAAGATCAAGCCGGGGTCGTTCTTCGATCCGCTCAGCGCCGAGATCGACGAGGAGACCGGCGAGCTTCTCCCCTTCTCCCCGCGGGCGTATGAGGTCGAGCGCGTGGCCGACGACGAGGGCGCGATCGAGATCGTGCGCGGCAACGCCAAGAGCGGCGAGCCGTTGCCAGAGGCGCTGATCCCGCGCGACCACTACGGGGCCGGGCTCCAGAAGACGGCGCTGCGCGAGCTCGCGGCCGACGTACTCGAACGCGGCCTCGCCGCGCCGGGCCGGGCGAGCGCCGCGCGATCGATCCTGCGTCGCGAGCTGCCCCGCTCGGCGTTCATCGGCGAAGGCGACGACCTCCAGAGCGGCCCACACGACCTCGACCGCACGACCGCGATCGCGCTCGGGCTCGATCGCAGCCACCTCTTCGTTCAGGGACCGCCCGGCTCGGGCAAGACCTACACGGGCGCCGAGCTGATCCTCAGCCTGCTGGAGGCGGGCAAGCGGGTCGGCGTGTCCGCGAACAGCCACAAGGCGATCTGCAAGCTGCTCGAGGAGGTCGAGGAGTCCAACCGGGCACGGGGGGTCGCGTTCCGCGGCCTGCAGAAGTACTCGTCGCGCGAACAGGCCTACGTCTCGGAGCTCGACGAGCCCGCGATCGAGGCTTCGGATTCCGGCAAGGCCTTCCCGACCCCGGAGGGCGTCGAGTTGATGGCCGGCACCGCCTGGCTGTGGTGTCGCGAGGACATGCGCGAGTCCGTCGACTACCTCGTGGTCGACGAGGCCGGCCAGGTCTCGCTCGCCGACGCCCTGGCGCTGGCGAGCGCCGCCCGCAACGTGATCCTGCTCGGCGACCCGCTCCAGCTCGCCCAAGTCGCGACGGGGTCGCACCCGCCGGGCGTCGGAGCGTCCGTGCTCGAGCACCTCCTCGGCGAGCACTCGACGATCCCCGCCGATCGCGGCGTGTTCCTCGACCAGACCCGCCGCATGCATCCCGACGTCTGTCGCTTCGTGTCGGAGGCCATCTACGACGGCCGGCTCGACTCGATCGAGGAGTGCGCCAACCAGGACATCGACAGCACCGGCGAGCTCACGGGCACCGGCGTGCGCTCGATCGCGGTCGAGCACGAGGGCAACATGCGCCAGTCCCCGGAGGAGGCGCGACGGATCGCCGGCGAGGTGGCGGGGCTGATCGGCGCGCTGTACACGCGCTCGGATCTCCGTGAGGCCGCGCTGGCTCAGGACGAGGTGATCGTCGTGTCGCCCTACAACGCCCAGGTGCGCTGCCTGCGCGAGCACCTCGACGCCGCCGGACTGCCCGCCGTCCGCGTCGGGACGGTCGACAAGTTCCAGGGCCAGGAGGCCGCGATCGCCTTCTTCTCGATGGCGACCTCCTCCGGCGAGGACGTGCCGCGCAACGTCGAGTTCCTCTACTCGCGCAACCGGCTCAACGTCGCCGTCTCGCGCGCGCGGTGCATTGCGGTGCTGGTAGCGAGTCCGGCCCTGATGACGATCCGGTGTCGCACGGTCGAGCAGATGCGGCTGGTGAATGCGCTGTGCCTGCTGGATGAGATGGGCGACCAGGTTCGGCCGGTCGTGCCCCGCGATCGGTGACCTCGGGCTACTGTTTCGCCGCCGAAAGAACGCCCATCTCGTCAAGAAAGCGAGAGGGTGCCTTCGGCCACCCGAAGTAGCTCTGCGCGTGGGTGATGGTCAATCTTTCGACCGTTCTAGTGATCGCCACGAAGCAGTTGCGCCGCTCCTCCTGCATTGCGCTGCCGAGGTCCCCCTCTCTGATGGCCTGAAACGACGGTAGGACATCCTCGGCCAAGCCGAGTAGGTAAACGCGAGGAAACTCCATGCCCTTCGCGTTGTGGATCGTGAAGCAGCGCACGGCTGTAGGGGGAATCGGTACCTCCTTCGACGACAGGTCGACCTCCTGCAGGAACCCGGCGAGCGTCAGCGCCTGTCCTCCGTAGCGACCCTCGATGGCCGACCGAATCTCCTGCCAGATGTCCTCCTCGACAGCGAAATCCACGAACGCCCGGTCGTCAGCTCCCTCCGGCGCATCCTCGACCTCAACGAACCAGTCGAAAGCCCTGTCGATGAACCCTCTGTGGTCCATCCGTTCGACCAAGGGCTCCATGCCATTCCCAAGAAACTGTCGAGTCGCCTGGCTGAGGCCCTCGCGAGCGAGAGCCTCAGCCTGGAACGAACGCAGGAGATCTCCGCCGCGCGCAGCGCTCGAGGCGCGCACGTCCTCCACCGAGAGGTTGATCCCTTCCAGACCGAAGAATGCGGTGCAGACGCGGCGGAGGTGCTCCACGTCGCCTCGACCGACGGCGAGGCGCAGCGTTGCCATCAGCCACCGCAGCGCCGCACTCTCGAAGTCGTTCTTGCGCATCCCGATCGCGGCCTCGACTCCAGCGTCCTC
>Ga0136624_1000307_pt1 | contig 18205 bp, 19 predicted proteins | sample AntDrymUQ4692206_2_FD_104802 | JGI IMG/M metagenome (GOLD analysis project Ga0136624, IMG submission 104802) | Polar desert sand microbial communities from Dry Valleys, Antarctica - metaG UQ469 (22.06) | ecosystem: Environmental > Terrestrial > Soil > Desert | place: Antarctica: Dry Valley... | reverse complement strand
TCGGCCCACTGATCGACGCGGTACGCCGCACTGGCGCCCTCGACCGCGTCTGTGTCGCCTCCTTCTCCGACGCCCGCCTGCGGACAGTGCGCGCCGCGCTGGGCCCGACGCTGTGCACCTCCCTCGGACCGCGACGGGCGACGGCGCTGCGGCTCGCCGCGTACGCCGGCAGCCGCCGACTGATTCCCCGCGGCATTCCGTGCGCGCAGCTGCCGAACCGGGTCGGCCGCTACCGGGTGGTCGACGCCCGGCTGCTGCGCGCCGCCCACCGCGGCGGCCTTGCCGTCCACGTGTGGACCGTCGACGACCCGACGGAAATGCATCGGCTGCTCGACCTGGGCGTCGACGGGTTGATGACCGACCGGATCGACACCCTGCGCGCGGTGTTGCTCGACCGCGGCTCGTGGCACCCAGGATGATCGCGTCATGTCCGAGGTAGACGTCGCGGAGGCCTCCGCTGCCCGCCGGCGGGAGCAGCGCGGCTGGTACGTCTACGACTGGGCCAACTCCGCCTTCTCCACCACCGTCGTCACCGTCTTCCTCGGCCCCTACCTGACCACGGTGGCGGAAGCCGCCGCCGACCCGGACGGCTTCCTTCGCCCGCTGGGCATCCCCATCCGGGCGGAGTCCTTCTTCCCCTACGTCGTCTCCCTGTCGGTCCTGCTGCAGGTCGTCGTGCTGCCGCTCACCGGCGCCGTCGCCGACCGCTCCCGCCGCAAGCTGACCATGCTCGCCGCGACCGCGTACGTCGGAGCCGCGGCCACCATGGGGCTGTTCTTCCTCGGCGGCGACAGGTACCTGCTCGGCGGCGCGCTCTTCACGGTCGCCAACGTTGCCTTCGGCGCGTCCATCGTCGTCTACAACAGCTTCCTGCCCGAGATCGCCACCCCGGCCGAGCGGGACCGTGTCTCCGCCCGCGGGTGGGCTCTCGGCTACCTGGGCGGTGGGCTGCTGCTCGCCGCCAACCTGGCGCTGTTCACCCTCCACGAACGCCTCGGGCTGAGCGAGGGCGACGCCGTACGCATCGCGCTGCTCTCCGCCGGGGTGTGGTGGGCGCTGTTCACCGCCGTACCCCTCGCCGCCCTGCGCCGACGCGCCACAGCGCCGGCCGAGGCCGGCTCGGCCGCGGTCACCACCGGGTTCCGCCAGCTACGCGACACCCTGCGCGGCGCCCGCGCCTACCCGCAGACGCTGCTGTTCCTGCTGGCCTACTTGCTCTACAACGACGGCATCCAGACGGTCATCGCCCTCGCGGCGACGTACGGCGACCGGGAGCTGCTGCTCGGACAGGGCACGCTCATCGGCGCGATCCTGATGGTGCAGTTCGTCGCGTTCGGCGGCGCGCTGGGGCTCGGTGCGCTGGCCCGGCGGTACGGCGCCACCCGCGTCATCCAGGGCAGTCTGCTGGTCTGGACGGCGGTCATCGGGGTGAGCTACCTCCTCCCCCCGGGTCGTCCCGCGCTGTTCTTCGGCCTGGCCGCACTCATCGGCCTGGTGCTCGGCGGGACCCAGGCGCTGTCCCGCTCACTGTTCTCCCACATGGTTCCCGCCGGCCGGGAGGCGGAGTACTTCGGCCTGTACGAGATCAGCGAACGCGGCACCAGCTGGCTCGGCACGTTCCTGTTCGGGCTGTCGCTGCAGCTGTCCGGCAGTTACCGGATCGCGATCATCTCGCTGCTTGTGTTCTTCGTCGCCGGGCTGATCGTGCTCAGCAGGGTGGACGTCGTACGCGCCGTTCGTGAGGCCGGCAACACCCCGCCCCAGCGGTTGTAACTGCCGCCACTCGGGTGCTTCTCCCGCATCGGGGAATCTTCCACCTATCGAGGGCGTTATCACGGCACTGAGAGTTCCGTCTACCCGTAGGAGAGCTATGAGCGAGCGAGCACTGCGCGGCTCGCGCTTGGGGGCGACCAGCTACGAGACCGACGAGGGTGTCGACTTGGCCCCTCGCCAACACGTCTCCTACGACTGCCCCGAAGAGCACCGGACCACGGTGCCCTTCGCAACCGAGGCCGACGTGCCGGTGATCTGGGAATGTCGAGTCTGCGGCCTCAGCGCCCAGCGCATCGACGGCGCCGAGCCGACCGCGAAGAAGGTCAAGCCACCGCGCACCCACTGGGACATGCTGATGGAGCGACGCACCGTCGAGGACCTCGAAGAGGTGCTCGCCGAGCGACTCGAGGTGCTGCGGTCCGGTCGCATGAACAGTTCCCGGGCCTACACCGAGCCCACCCGCCGCAAGACCGCCTGACGCGCCCCCCGGCACCACCGCCGGGTGACGCTCGCGACGAGCCGCGCCGCACCCCCCAACGGCGCGGCTCGTCCATGTCCGCGCCCCGTTCGTGCGGCCTGTCCAGCGCTAGCGGCGCTGACCTCGCCGGGCCACGCGGCGGGCGATCACCCATCCCAGGCCGCGGCGGGCCAGCGGTCGCGTCAGCGGGACGACGAAGAAGAGCCCCAGCGCGTCGGTAATGAACCCCGGGGTGAGCAGCAGCGTGCCGCCTACCAGGACGAGTGCGGCGTCGCTCACCTCCCGGCTGGGCAGCCGCCCGGACCGCAGCGCGCCCTTGAGCGCCTGCCAGGCGCGGGCGCCCTCTCGCCGTACCAACCAGGCGCCGGCCAGGCTCACCGCGAGCAGGATGAGCACGGTGGGCAGGACGCCGATCCCCTGTCCTACCTGAATGATGATGTACAACTCGATGAGCGGTACGACGACAAAGGCGGCGAACAGCAGCAGCGGCATCGGCCTCACCTCCTCCCGATCCGGCGGGTCAGGCCCCACGCGGTCACCCGCCACAGCGCCTCGGCAACGATCGCCCGGTCCATCTTGCTCACCCCGTGCTCCCGCTCGACGAAGGTGATCGGCACCTCCACTACGCGGCACCCGGCCGCGACTGCCCGCCACGCGAGATCGACCTGGAAGCAGTAGCCCTGGCTGGTCACCTCGTCCAGTCGCACGCCCTCCAGCGTCCCCCGGCGGAACGCCCGGAAGCCGGCGGTGACGTCGCGCAACGGTAGACCGAGCATCAACCGGGCGTAGGCGTTGCCGCCGCGGGAGAGCAGCCGGCGGCGCAGCGGCCAGTTGCGCACTGCCCCCCCGCGGATCCAGCGGGAGCCGATCACCAGGTCGGCATCCGCGAGCGCGGCCAGCAGCTGCGGCAACTCCTCTGGGCGGTGTGACCCGTCGGCGTCCATCTCGACGAACACGTCGTAGCCGCGGGCCAGGCCCCAGTCGAAGCCGGCGCGGTACGCCGCGCCCAACCCCTGCTTCGCCGGTCGGTGCGACACAGCGACGGCGGAGTCGGCGGCGGCCAGCCGGTCGGCCAGCTCGCCGGTGCCGTCGGGGCTCGCGTCGTCGACGACGAGCACGTCGGCCTGCGGTACCGCCGCGCGAAGTCGGGCGACCACCGGCTGCAGGTTGGCGACCTCGTTGTAGGTCGGCACGACCACCAGCACTGTGCCGGCGGCTGGGCGGGCGCTCATCTGGTCCGCCGGCGCAGGTGGGAAGAGCCGAGGAGTACGGCGAGCAGGCCGACGCCCGTTAGCGCCCACTCGGGAGCCGCGCCCACCCGGTCCGCAACCGTAAGCTCGCCTCGCAGCGCGACGCGCTGCACCAGCAGGTCAGCGGTGAAATCGTCGGAACGGTCGAGTACCCGCCCGTCGGGGCCGATGACGGCGCTGATCCCGGACGTCGCGGCGATCACCACTGCCCGTCCGTGCTCGATCGCTCGCAGCCGGGACATGGCCAGCTGCTGCTCCGGTTGACTGGTTCGCCCGTACGTCGCGTTGTTGGTCTGCACGACCAGCAGGTCCGCGCCGCCGGCGACGACGTCGCGCAGCAACTCGTCGTAGGCGACCTCGAAGCAGATGACGTCACCGACGACCGCCGGACCGACCTGCAACACCCCCGGCCGATCCCCCGCCGCGAAGTCCCGGGGCACCCGATCGAGCCGGCCGATGAAGGGCTCCAGCTGCGCACGGAACGGGACGTATTCACCGAACGGAACGGGGTGCCGCTTGAGGTAGCTCTCCCCCGGTCCGCCCTGCGGATCCCACACGATGCCCAGGTTGCGGAGCCGCGCTGAGTCCGTCCCGGCGACCGCCCCGACAAGGGTGGGTACGCCGACTGCGTTAACGGCGGCACTTATGTCGGCGCGCACGGTGGCGTCGGCGTAAGGGTCGATGTCGGCGGCGTTCTCCGGCCACACCACCAGATCCGGGCGGGGCAGCTGACCAGCGGCCACGAGTTGCGCAAGCCGGCCCGTCTGGTCGATGTGGTTGTCGAGCACCGCCCGCCGTTGGCCGAGGAAGTCCAGGCCCACCCGCGGGACGTTGCCCTGCACGGCAGCCACCACCGCGCTCCGCTCTCCCGCCGTGGACTGGGCCGACGGCAGCGGGATGAGCGCGGCGAGCAGCGGAAGGGCGGCCAGCGCCAACGCCCCCGAAAGGGCCGTCCGGAGGTGGCGCCTCAGCAGCGCGCTCACCACCGCGGCCAGCACCCCGCCGGCCAGCGCGGTGACGAACGAGACCAGCGGGCTGCCGCCGAGGGCGGCGTACGGCGCCAACGGCCCGTCCGCCTCGGCGAAGGCCAGCCGCCCCCACGGGAAGCCGCCGAATGGCACGCGCGCCCGGAGGGCCTCCACCGCCACCCACAGGCAGGCCGCCCACAGCGGCCAGCCGGGGAGCCGGGTGACCCGGGTCAGCCCGGCGCCGAGGAGGGCGAGGAACACGGCCTGTACGGCGGAAAGGGCAACCCAGGCATCGACGCCGATCACCCGCATCCAGCTGAGCAGCGGCAAAAAGAAGGCGAGCCCGAACAGCAACCCGGCCAGCGCTCCGCCGCGCAGCCGCTGACCGCGCACCGCGATGAGCAAGGCGGCGATACCGGGGACAGCGAGGAACCACCAGGCAATCGGCGCGAAGCCGCCGGAGAGCAGCAGCCCGCCGACGACGCTGAGAACGGCCAGCGACAGCCGACCGTGTCGCTGCCGAGTTGGCGGCCCGGCCCGCTGGCTGGTGCTGTCAGCAGGTGCCGGGGGGGCGCCGATGGCCGTGCGATCGGGCACCCGCCACCGCCCCTTCTCGCCCGTCGTGCCGGTCCTCAGGGACGGTACAACGAGCTGGCGACGATGCTGGTGCCCCGGATGCTGGTGCCCCGGATGCTGGTGCCGCCGGAGACAGGTCCGGTAGCGGAAGCAGGTCCGGTGCGCCCTTCGAACCGACCTCGGCCGGCTGGCTGCCGGCACGGGAGTCGTTGTCTGCTGGGCGCCCGGACCCCTTCCGATACCACCTTCCAGTCGAGCCGGACCCTTCCCACACGCGCTGCGGCAGATGCTGGACCTGGCACCCGGGTGGTGACGTGCGTGCACTTACGTCGACCCCGGCCCAGCCGCACAGCGGTGGTATGGACCCCTTCCCCCAACTGGTGTCCTGCGGTGGACCAGATGACCGTACCGGCGCTGCGCCCCGCTCTGTCAACCGCCCGCTGACCTGCGGAAACTGTCAAAGGCGCAGGTCACGGCCATGTGTTCGACGACCGCAATTCATAGAGAATTTCCGAGCTACCGGCGTGTCGGGTCGACCAATCTCAGCGCCGGGGCCAATAGGTGCGCCGCGGCGCGCGGATGCTCGCCGGCGAGCAGACCTGCGGCGGCCAGCACGTACTGCTCGTCGATGGACCAGCGCGCCTGCTCGGGCAGCCGCCACCCGCCCGCTCGGTCCTCCAGCGCGGCAGCCAGGACCGCGCGAGCAGACGCGCCCCCGGCGTGACGCAGCACACCGCCGGAACCGACAACGAGACGTACCGGACGCAGGTCCCGCCCCCCGCGCCGGGCCCCGGCTTCCGGGCGGGCGTGGCGGCGCAGCGCGATCGTCGCTGCGAGCGCGGCGAGCCGGGCGTCGACGGACTCCTCCTGGGGGGAGTCCGGCAGGTACGCCGGGTCGGTGGCACGTCGGTCCGCCGCCGGGGCGAGCCGGTCGGCCTCCGTGGGGTCGACCAGGCGCTCGGTGACCGCGGCGGCCAGCACCCCCGGGGCGTTCCACCGGACGCCGAGGTCGCCCTCCACCGTGCGGGAGCTCGCGGACTCCTCCACGACGTCCCGCCGTCGGATGTCCGCCGCCGCCGGGGTGAGGGCGGAGTAGACGTCGGTGGTTGCCCCGCCGACGTCCACCACCACCACGTCACGCTCGCCGGGTACGTCGCCAGCGCCGTCGGCGAGCAACTCGACGCCGGCGAGCACCGCATCGGGTGTGGCCGCGCGGACCATGGCGGTGAACGCGGACGAGCGCGACAGCGCCTTGCCGCCGATGACGTGGGTAACGAAAACGTCGCGGATCGCAGCCCGCGCCGGCTGCGGGTCGAGCACGCCGATGCGGGGCAGCACGTTGCCGGTGGCCACGACCCGTACGCGCCCCCGCTCCAGGGTGGCGCAGACGTCGGCTCGGACGTGCTCGTTGCCGGCGACGACGACCGGGATGTGCAGCCGGGCGGTCGCCAGCTGCCGGGCGTTGTGCTGCAGCACGTCCGCGTTGCCGCCATCGGTCCCGCCCACGAGGAGTACGACGTCCGGCCGGTGCCCGAGCAGCTCGCTGACCTCCGGCGCGGTGAGCTGCCCGGTGGCCACATGCACCACCCGGGCGCCGGCGGACAACCCCACCCGGTAGCCCGCCTCCGCGGTGACCGCCCGCTCGTAGCCGACGACGGCCAGCCGCAGCCCGCCGGCCGCGCTGGAGCAGGCCAGCACGCTCGACAGGTCGGCGCCGGGCAGCGCCTCCGCGAGTACGTCCCGGGCGGCGGTGAACCCGTCCAGGACCTCTCCGCCGAGGGTGGTGAGGTGATGTGACGTGGCCAGCAGCCGACCGGCGACCAAGTCGACGACGGCGAGCTTGGTCCACGTCGAGCCGAAGTCCGCGCAGACGACGAGGTCGCTCACCCGGCTGTCGTCGGTACGACCACCGTGCCGCGTGCGGTTGCCGCGACGAGCGGTGGGTCGAGCACCTCCGCGGCGGACTCAGCACGGTCCGGGCGGGCGCGGCAGACGACCTGGGCGGTGAAGTCGAGGACGCGGCTGCGCCGCCCCACCGTGGTGACCGTGGCGCTCACCTCCACGATGTCGCCGGCCCGCACCGGTGCGGTGAACTGCACGTCGTCGTACGCCGCGAACAGCCCTTCGTCGCCGTCGGTGCGGATGCACACCTCCGTCGCCACGTCGCCGAACAGCCCCAGCAGGTAGGCACCGTCGACCAGCGCGCCGCCGTAGTGGGCGTGGCTGTAGGGGACGTAGCGCCGATGCGTGACCGTCAGGCCGAGGCGGGGGTCGGAGGTGCTCACGCCGACCTCGCCCTGGTGGTGGTCAGCAGCGCGTGCGTGAGGTAGCTGGCCACCTCCGCCGGCGTGGTGCCGCGGGTGAAGACCCGGTCGACGCCCAGATCGTCCGCCATGGACTCGTGAAAGCGGGGACCGCCGACGACAAGCAACGGTCGCTGGCCGGCCGGATAGGCCTCGCGGAACGCAGCGGCCATCTCCCGGGTGTTGTGCAGGTGCGCCTCGCGCTGCGTCACGACCTGGGACACGAGCACCGCGTCGGCGCGCTCCTGCCTGGCCCGCTCCACGAGCTCGGGGACGAAGACCTGCGCGCCGAGGTTCACCACTTTGATCTCGCGGTAGTACTCCAGTCCCTTCTCCCCCGCGAATCCCTTGACGTTGAGGATCGCGTCGATGCCGACGGTGTGCGCATCGGTGCCGATGCAGGCACCGAGGACGACCAGCTTGCGCTTCAGCGTCGACTTGATGGCGAGGTTGACCTCCTTTGGCGACAGCAGCTCGTACTCCCGCTCGGGCACGTTTACGTCGGCGAGATTGACCAGGTGGTTGACCCGCCCGTAGACGACGAGGAAGGTGAAGTCGGGACCCACGCCGTGCGCGTGCACGACCATCGCGGGGTCGAGCCCCATGGTGTGCGCCAGCTGGAGAGCGGCCGCCTCGGCCCGCCGGTCGTGCGGGATCGGCAGGGTGAAGGAGAGCTGCACCATGCCGTCGCCGGTGGTGTCGCCGTACGGCCGGATGACGCGCTTGTCACTCACTGCTCCGCCTCGAGGAGCTCGCTCGCCGGGTTGTAGTAGGTGGGTCCCTGCGCGAGCACACCGTCGCGGCCTTTGCCGCCGTCCGCGGGGCGGCGCATGAGTCCGAAGGTGCCGTTGGCGATGGCATGCAGCAGCGGCGCGTCGCCAGTGTCGTCGACGATGCGCTCCAGCAGGTCGACCGCCTCGGCGAGTACTTGGCGGGCGCGGGTCGCGATGAATCCGTCGGCCGGCGGGTGGAAGTCCTCGGTCAGGCCGCCGGCCGCGTCGAGCACGTAGCGCACGTTGCGCAGCGCGAGGTCGCGGTCGGAGAGGAACGGCGTCACGACCGCCTCGGTCATCATGCCGACGAGCAGGATGCCCTGGCCGGTCATCGCACCGACGAGGTTGAAGAACCCGTCGAGCAGGTAACCGCGGAAGATATCGCCGGTCATGTGCCGCGTGGGCGGCATCCACTTCAACGGCGCGTCGGGGAAGAGCTCACGGGCGAGCAGCGCGTGCGCCAGCTCCAGACGGAACGACTCCGGGCGGTCGGGATCGATCTCGAACGCGTGGCCGAGACCCAGCTGCCAGTCGGCCAGCCCCGCTTCCTTGGCGAAGTACTCGTTGAGCAGCTGGCTGACCGTCACCGTGTGCGCGGCGTCGACGGCGTCGGCGGTGGTGAGGTAGTTGTCCTCGCCGGTGTTGATGATGATCCCGGCGCGGGCGTGCACCTGGCGGGAGAACCGCTGGTCGACGAAGGTGCGGATCGGGTTGATGTCGCGGAAGAGGATCCCGTACATCGAGTCGTTGAGCATCATGTCCAACCGCTCCAGCCCGGCCAGCGTAGCGATCTCGGGCATGCACAGCCCGGACGCGTAGTTGGTCAGCCGGACGTAGCGGCCGAGGTCGCGGGAGACGTCGTCCAGAGCCGCCCGCATGAGCCGAAAGTTCTCCTGCGTCGCGTAAGTGCCGGCGTAGCCCTCGCGGGTCGCCCCCTCCGGCACGTAGTCCAGCAGCGACTGCCCGGTCGAGCGGATGACCGCGATGACGTCGGCGCCCTCCCGCGCCGCCGCCTGCGCCTGCGGGATGTCCTCGTAGATGTCGCCGGTGGCCACGATGAGGTAGATCCACGGGCTTCGCGGGGCATCCCCGATGCGGCGGATCAGCCGCTCCCGCTCGGTTCGGCGCCGGTCGATCCGGCGTACGCCGGCCGCCACCGCGCGCCGTGCCGCGCTGGCTGCGCGGTCGCGGTCGCGTCCTGTCGGCAGTGCGAAGGTGACGCTTCCCGCGGCCGCCTTCTGCGCCAGCTCCAGCAGGTCGGCGTGGCCGCCGGTGCGCAGCGCGTCCCAGACCGGCAGCGCGACCCCGTGCTCGAGACCGATGTCGTCGCGGACCGCGTCGGTGAGCCGGTTGACCCACGGGATGCCGTCTGGGTCGGCGCCGGACAGACCGGCGAGGCGCAGCACCGCGCGCTCGACAGAGATCGTGGTGTGGGTGCGGGCAAGCTCGACGATGGGTCGCCCTGCCCGATCGGCGAGGCGCCGCGCGGTAAGTACCGTGGCCGGGTCGAGGCGCAGCTTCGACCGCGCTGGTGCCACCGCAACCTCCAGGTCTGACGTTCTCCGGCGCCGACGGCACCGAACCGCCAGGGCGCGCCTCGCCATCGTTGGACGACAATCGTACGGTGGCCAGATGACCGATCCGGTCCGCGTGATGCTCGAGCAGGGCAAGAAGAAGCGGGTGGTGGCCTGCGCCTTCGACTGGCCGGGATGGGACCGGAGCGCCAAGATCGGCACCGACGTGCTGCTGATCCTGGAATCCTTCCGACCCCGCTACGCCAAGGTCGCCGAGCTGGCCGGATACGGCGCCAAGTTCGGCGCCACGGGCGACCTCGAGGTGGTCGAGCAGGTCGAGGGGATCGGGATGACCGACTACTACGGCGTCTCCGGCCGGGCGGCCGGGCCCGAGACGGAACCGATGACCGAAGCCGAGTGTCAGCGGAAGGTCGCGCTGCTCCGGGCCTCCTGGAGCATCTTTGACGACATGGCCGCACGCGTCTCGGGTGAGCTCCGGAAGGGTCCGCGGGGCGGCGGCCGCAGTCGGGAGGGGATCATCCGGCATGTGAACGGCGCGGAGATCGACGAGTTCGCACCGAAGGTCGGCGTGAAGGTGCCGGTCGAGACGATCGACGACCCCAAGGCCCTTCACGGCTACCGGGACGCCGTCGTCGAGGGGATCCGCGACCACAACGCCCGCGGTGAGCCGGCACGGTCGTGGGCGCTGCAGTTCCTCATCCGGCGTTGCGCCTGGCACATGCTCGACCACGCCTGGGAGCTGGAAGACCGGGACTTGACCACGAATCCTGACCGTGCAGTGGCAGGGTCACGCCCTCGGACGTCGTAGAGCCGGTGTGTCACGCGGTCACCGCTGACCACGCGAGACCTACCCCTCGGCGCTCAGGTGCCCGCAGCGGCCACCACCGGCGACGTGACCAAGAGTGCGCGTCCATTCGGCAGCTGCCCGGGGAGGGTGTCCAGACGTCGTTGACCGTGCCGGTGACGTCGTGGGACGGGGCAAGGTGTCGGGCGCCGGGGCCATCGGCGGCTTCCTCTTCACCGACACCACCGGGCCGCTGTACCTGACCTCGCTGCTGGACACCGCCCCTGGCCACTGGTTCATCTGCGAGGCCTGGGACATCAACGACAGCGCCAGATCGTCGCGGAGGCGGGGGACTTCGTCCGCGGCGTGACGCGCGCTGTCCGCCTCGACCCGATCGGCGGCTGCACGAGCAACTGCCTGCGCTCCACCGGCTTGTCGCTGCGGGTGAAGCAACTCAGCAGCAGCGTGACGGTCGCCGCCCGGGCCGTGGTGACCAACGAGGCGTCGGCATCGGTGCCGGATGCCCGCGTGACGGTCCAGGGGTCGACCCCCAAAGGGGCCGCTGACAAAGTCCGCGGTGACGAACTCCAACGGCGTGACTTGGGTGCCGGTCTGGGTCCACACGGCAAGCACACGGCGACGGTGAGCACGGTAAGCCGTACCGGTTGGACCTTCGACGCGGCCAACAGCACCGCACGCACCAAGTCGGTCACGGCCTGATTCGTCTACCAGCCGGCTTCGGTCGAACAGGCTCAAGCCCCGCCACGACATCACTGCCGGCGGTGGCGACGCCGGTCCTACGCCGCCGTGTGTGGTGAACTGGACCGCTATCGCGGCCGCGCCTCCGCCAGCATCGGCGGCACGGTGCCTGCCGCGACGGGTCCCTGTCGAGGACGACCGAACCCGCCGAACGCCGCAGCCAGCCGCAGTCCGTGACCACACGCCGCTCGCAGCGCCCTCTAGTAATGTCCCCGGGTCACCGCCTCTCGGGGGTGAGCAACTGACAACGCCGGGGAGGCCCCCGTTGCGACGATTGCCGAGGCGGCTGCGGCGCCAACTCTCGGTCGTGCGATTTCGCGTGCGCGTCTGGGTCTTTCGCCACAAGCTCGGAATCGCGCCTTTGCGGAACGTGCTGACCGACCGCAAGTACGGGGGCTGGTCTGGCGGCAGCCGGACCTCGACTCACGCAGACCTCGGAGCGAATCTCTTCGGCAGCGTCCACTACTACGAGCTGCCCCGCATCTTCTCCGCGCGCAACGGACTCGAGATCACACCGAGCGACGTGCTGGTCGACATCGGTTGCGGCAAGGGTCGCGTGATCAATTGGTGGCTAGGGCTCGGTCTGGCCAACCGGATCATCGGGCTCGAGATCGAGGAACTGCTCGCTATTGAGGCTCGCAAGCGGCTGCAGCGCTACCCGAATGTCCACATCGTTGCCGGAGATGCGATCGATTCGCTGCCGGTCGATGGCACGGTCTTCTGGCTGTTCAATCCGTTCACCGTCGGGACCACCGGACGGACGCGGATGGAGCAGTTGAGCGCGCGGCTGACGGAGCTCTACGGCGACGGCTCCTCGCTCCGGTTGGTCTTGTATCGCCCCCGCCACGTCGAGGTCTTTCGAGACGACTCGCGTTGGGACGTTCGCCTGATCAGCGGCCTGGGGCTGTTCTACGACACGGCCGTCGTGACCCCGCGACCGCGTCCGGGCTGACCGCCGGTACCCACTCGGGGGGCGAGGACTCAACAGCAGTGAGGGACTTCGTCGCCGGATTCGGGACGGAAGAGCCGCTCAGCCCGCAGGTCTGAGGCGCTTACCGGGCGGCGCACGCGGTGAGCAGCTGCGCCGCCAGGGCGCCCGCCGGATCAGCCTGAGGCTCCCATAGGAGCCGGTGATCAACTCTGACCCGCATCGAACACCGTGTTCCCGCGTACCACGGTGCGCAGGCAGGTGGGCAACTCGTCGCCACGGGACAGAGCCGGTAGGCCAGCGCGGCTGTCGGCGGTGCGCCAGACGGCGTACGTCGCCGGGGCTCTTGGTGCCAGCACTCCCCCGTCGTCGTCGCCGGCGGCTCGCCACCCGCCTCGGGTGTGCGCGGCGAACGCGGCAGGCGCGGAGAGCCGGTGGGCGGGGTTGTGGTGATGGACGGCGGCACGCACGGTCCCCCAAGGGTCGAGCGGGGTGACGGGTGAGTCCGACCCGAGGGCAAGGGGGATGCCGGCGGCGGCCATCGCGGCGAACGGGTTGAGGGTCAGCGCACGCTCTGCCCCGAGCCTTTCGGCGTACATGCCGTCGGCCCCGCCCCAGGCCGCGTCGAAGGCCGGTTGCACGCTGGCGATCAGCCCGAGCTCGGCGAAGCGGGCCAGCAGATCCTGGTCGAGCATCTCGGCATGCTCGATGCGGTGCCGGGCCGCTCGTAGCGCATCGGAGCCCACCTGCGCGGCCGCTTCGGCGCACCCGGCGATGACCGCCTCGAGGGCACCGTCGCCGATGGCATGGAACCCGGCTTGGAGGCCTGCCCGGGTGCAGGCGGTGACGTGGTCGCGTACCTGCGCGGCGGTCAGGTAGGCGTGGCCGGTGTGGTCCGCGTCGGCGTAGACGGTGCGCAGCGCCGCCGTGCGCGAGCCGATCGACCCGTCGGCGAACAGGTCGCCGGCGGCCCCCAGGGTGCCCAGCTCGCGGGCGCGTTCGGCACCGCCGAGCTCTCCCCAGTAGCCGAGCACCTCGGGGCCGGGTTCTGCCGCGGCGAGCTCGAGCACCTCCCGAAGGTCGTCGATGCCGCTGATGTCTGGGCCGGCCAGCTCGTGGTAGCAGCCGATACCGACCTCTGCAGCGCGGCGGCGAGTTGCCCTCTGCGCGTCGCGGCGCTGGTCGGCGGTCAGCGCCTCTCGGGCCACCCGGCGGGCGACGTGGTGAGCCTCCCTGGTGAGCAGCCCGTCGTCGCGGAACCCGGACTCCCCGCGCGCCTCGGGGGCGGCGGCGAGCAATGCGGAGGACACGACGGAGGAATGCACGTCGATCCGGGACAGATAGACGACTCCGCCGTACGACGCCCGGTCCAGCTCCTGGCGGGTCGGTGGGCGGCGCTCGGGCCAGCGTGTCTCGTCCCAGCCGTGGCCGAGGACCACTCCCCCGCGCGTGGACCGGCAGTGGCGCTCTACCGCGTCGAGTGCGGCCGCCAGCGAGCTCGCCTTGGCCAGGTGGAGGCCGCCCAGCGCCAGCCCAGTCGAGGTGGTGTGCACATGTGCGTCGACGAACGCGGGGGTGACCAGCGCTCCGTCCAGCTCGATGACCTGCTGCGCTCCCCCGGCGCACGTCGCTGCCGCGTCATCGGAGCCGACGAAAACGACGCTGTCGCCGTCCGTTGCCATCGCGGTCGCTTCGAGGTCGACGGGGGTGTACACGTTCCCACCGCGCAGCAGGGTTCTCATCGGGCCATCGGGTCAACGTTGGAGGACACGAGGTCATTGTGGCCTGACACCCGATCCACACCCGGCGACGAGGGTTTCCACAGCCGCTGCTCCGTTCGGCAAATTGTCGGTCCCGGCGGCTATCATCGAACTCATGTTCGAGACCGATGACATGGCGGCAGTGGTCAGCGTGTTGGCTGCAGCGGCTGACCAGGCCGACCCGGAGGAGCGGGTCGACCGGATCGTCGCTTGGGAGCGGGTGGTCGCGTGGGCCCAAGCCCGCCAGGCGCGGGAGGTCGCGGCGCTGGCCGACCAGCGGGTGCGGGCAGACGCGGCCGCCGGGGCGTGCACAAGCGACCAGGGCCGGTACGTTGCCGAGGAGGTGGCCTTGGCCCGCATGGTCTCTCCCATGGCGGGTGGGCAGCACGTGGCGTTCGCCTGCGGCCTGGTGGCGGACCACCCGGCGACCTTGGCCGCGATGCTCGCCGGCCGGGTCGGCGCGCTGGCCGCCCGCACCATCGTCCGCGAGTGCATGATGCTGCCGCCGGAGCTGCGCGGCCAGGTCGACGCGGCGGCTGCGGTCGAGGCCGCGGAACTCACGCCCGGGCAGGTCCGTCGGGCAGTCGCTCGCAGGGTCACTGCCGCCGACCCGGAAGCGGCCGAGCGGCGGGCCGCCGCCGCGCGCCGGGACCGGTGCGTGTCGGTGCTGCCAGGAGACGACGGCACCGCTGCCCTGTGGGCGCGGCTGCCCGCCGAGCAGGCGGTGGCCTGCTGGAACGCCCTCGACGGGCACGCCCGGGGCCTGCGCTCGGCGGGGGACAGCCGCCCGCTGCACGACATCCGATGCGACACCCTGGTCGAGCGGGTCACCGGAACTGCCGCAGCACAAGGGCCGCCGGTCGAGGTGGGTGTGGTCATCTCCGCCGCCACCTTGCTCGGGCTGGACTCCGCCCCCGCCACTCTCCACGGCTATGGCGCACTACCCGCCGGTGTCGCCCGTGAGCTCGCCACCAGTAGCAATGCCTGGTTGCGGCGACTGGTCACCGACCCGATCGACGGACGGGTGCTCACCATCGACACCCGCAGGCGCCGCTTCGACGGGCTGCTGCGCAAGCTGATCATCGCCCGCGACCAGGAATGCCGCGGCCCCGGCTGCACCGGCACGATCCGCGACATCGACCACCTCCTCCCCCACGCCGCCGGCGGGCCGACCACCGCCACCAACAGTCAGGGTCTGTGCACCCGCACCCACACCTGCCGCCACCACCCCGGCTGGAAGGTCACCACCAGCCCCGACACGGCGGTGGGCGGCGTGGAATGGACCACCCCCACCGGCCACCGCTACCAGTCCCGACCCCCACCCGCCCTCGGCCACGGCAGCCACACCCACGAACAACTCCTCGCGCGTCGCCTACGGCAGTGACGGTTGCCCCTAGCTACTGGCTGTCGCCCACGCTGCGAGCTGCGACACGAAGTCGTTCAAGTCGTCGAGCAGGGAGAGGTTCGCGACGACGCGCGCGTCATCGACATCGACGTACTCATGAACGAGAACGTTGCGGAACCCCACGGCCCGACCGACGGCGTCGGCCACGTCCGGTTCGACGATGCTTTGGCGCCCGAGCAGCCGCACGCCGTCTGCGTTGCTCTCCGGCATGGCGAGGCCTTCGGAGGCGACTACGTGCTGGGCAGCTCGCAGGCACCCCTCGATAGCGGTGACGAAGCCGTACTTCACCGCGCGCAGCCGGACACTGTCCTCCGCCACGTCGGACGACACTCTGGCCAAGATCCGGCTGAGACGTTCAGCGTCGACCACCGGCGGCCAACGCTTCCAAGTATTCGCAGGCCATCTGCTCGGTGTAGGGCAGCTCGTCGAGATACATCGTGCGGGTATCAGCCTCCCAACGAACTCGTGCCGACGGGTCGTCGTCGAACAGCAGCCGGCCGCTCATCGCGATCCTGCCCGCGAGGTACAGCGGCGCCCTGTCCAAGACCAGCAGGTCGACGGCACTAGGGACATCGACCTCCCACGATGCCGGCGCGTCCCGTCGGCCGAACCATGCAGCCACATCGAGGTCGCTATCGGGGCGGGCCGTGCCGTCGTTGCGGCTGCCGTGCGCATAGGCGAAATGCGCACCGGCCTGGCGTAGCGCAACCACGACCAGCTCTACGTCGATGGACACGACGGTCATTCTGCCCGGTGCACTCTGTGCTAGGCGTTCCCAATCCGGTTCCGTCATCGCGACACCGCCTTCGGGTAACCATCATGCGTCCCCGGGGTACCGGGCGGTGCCGCGAACCAGGCACCCGTCGCTGACCTGCGACGATGGGTTTCGCTAGACCTCTTAGCATGCCGCGATGCCGCCCACTCGAGAGGAACGCGAACGCGAACTGCTGCCAGAGCTCCGCCGACATGCTGTGCCGGTGACCCTGCTGGTGGTCGGTGGGAGTCTCGGGCTGGGCGTGGGAGCAGCAACCGGTGCGACTGACTGGCCGGTCTACGCGGCGGTGCTCCTCACGGGTGCGGTGCTGGTCACGACGGTGCACCTGCGGGTCGGGTTGTCGGGCCTCGCGATCTGGGGGCTCGTGGTGTTCGCCCTAGGGCACGTCGCTGGTGGCATGGTGCCCGTCGGAGACGGCGTGCTGTATGAACAGTGGCTGCTCGACCGGATCGTCCGTTACGACAACCTGCAGCACGCGTGGGGTTTCGGGTTCGTCGGGCGCGCCGTGTGGGAGGGCCTGCGCGCCCAGCTCGCCAAGGCGCCCGATCCACGGCTGGCGGCTGCGGTCGTCATCGTGTCGGCGGGCTGCGGACTCGGCGCCGTCAACGAGGTGGTCGAGTACCTGCTGACCAAGATCCTGTCGGAGACCAACGTGGGCGGATACGAGAACACCGCCCGTGACCTGGTAGCCAATCTCGTCGGCGCCACCACGGCGGCCATCCTCACGGCGCGGGCGCTGCCCCGGCGGCCACGCACCGGTGGGGTCGGCTAAGGGAAGTTCGAGTGGCTGACCTCAGTCGGCGGCGAGGCGGCGCTCGAAGAGGCGGCGTACGCCTTCGTCGCTGCGCAGCAGGTCTAGCGCGTACGCCGCATGGCCGGGCACGTACCCATTACCGACCAGCATGGTGACGTCGGCGGCGAGGCCTTCGGCCCCCAGCGCTGCCGCGGAGAAGGAGGTGGCCATGGAGAAGAAGACGACGGTGCCGCCGCCGGCCGTCGCGAGGATCGCCCCGTGCTCGCAGCCGGGGACGTCGACGCAGACGATCGTGACGTCGGCCGGCCTGCCGAGCTCGGCCTCGACCGCCGCAGCCAGTGCGACCGGATCGCGCGCGTCGGCGAGGGCCACCGCGTCGGCCAGGCCCGCCGCCCGCAGCAGCTCCGCTTCCGTCTCCCCCGGTACGACGCCCACCGTCCGCGCCGCGCCGGCCCGCCGGGCCGCCACCAACGACAGGGATCCGCTTTTGCCGGCTCCCCCTATCACCGCAACGGTCGGCGCGCCACCCTGTCCAGCGTCCCGTCCGGTGCTGTGTCCGGCGCCGCGCCCGGCGCCGCGCCCGGTGCTGTGTCCGGCAGCGTGACCGGCACCGCGACGGCAGTAGCCCTCCACGACCCGGGCGGTCAGCGCCGGGGCGCCACAGACGTCCATAACCGCCATCGCCAGCGGAGTCGGGAGATCGCCTGGCAGCACGGCGGCGATGGAGCGGCCGAACAAGATCGCGTGCCCCTGCGCCGGCACCTGCTCAGACCGGCCGTCCCAGCCGGCCAGACCGTCGGTCACCCGCAGCGGGGTCAGGGTCAGCGAGACCAGGGTGGTGATCCGCTGGCCGACCTGCAGGCCGAGCGGCGAGTCAGGTCCGACCTCGTCGACGACGCCGACCAGCATGCCGCCCGAGCCGGTCACCGGGTTCTGCATCTTCCCCCGGCGCCCGATGATCTCCAGCACCGCCGCGCGTACGGCCGCGCCGTCGCCGCCGTGCGCCTCGCGAAGCTGGCGGTACGACGCCGCGTCGAGGTTGAGCCGGTCGACCCGCACCCGCACCTCGTCTGGCCACAGTGTCGGACGGGCATCCAACCGGTACGCCGCCTGCGGCAACACCCCGACCGGTTCGAGCACCCGGTGCAGTCCGACCGGGGACCCCTCCGGACGTGCGGGCATGGTGCCTCCCTCACCTCGTCAGAAGAACGCCGCAGCGGAATTTACGGCCGCGGCTTGGTATGACCGCTAATCCTTTCGTACTCTAGCGGGATGACCGAGAAGCCTGGCGTCTCCGACGTGCTCGCCTCACCCGCCGCGGAGCCATCGGCTCACCAGGTTGCGGTCGCCGCCGCAGCTGGGATCGAGCAGCCCTACCACTACC
>Ga0136624_1000306_pt1 | contig 18207 bp, 18 predicted proteins | sample AntDrymUQ4692206_2_FD_104802 | JGI IMG/M metagenome (GOLD analysis project Ga0136624, IMG submission 104802) | Polar desert sand microbial communities from Dry Valleys, Antarctica - metaG UQ469 (22.06) | ecosystem: Environmental > Terrestrial > Soil > Desert | place: Antarctica: Dry Valley... | reverse complement strand
CGGCCGACAATGTACGTATGTTTGCAACTATCGACAGGTGTTACTGCGATACCCCGCTCCACGCCTGGGTAATTTGAGACGCATATAACCTTGTTGCCATCGCCGCCACGCGGCACAGCATCAGTAGGCGGCAACTGGCGGGCACGGCCCTGCGGTAGACCAACTACGTTTGGATCGCCGAGCTTCCAGGCCAGCAGGCCGGTCAACTCTGATATAGACAACGCCACAGGTGGCACCATTGCTACGCTACTGAGCGCTCGCCTCGTCCGCTCCTCCATCCTGTCGAAGCCAAACGTCTTAATCCTTGCGAAGCGGTTATATGGAGAGCGCGTGCTGTCAAGCACTGCCCGTAGCCGGTAGATCAGGTTGCCCGCCGCAGACTTGGTATCTGCCTGAGCCGCAATACGAACCACGCCCTTAAAGTTCGGCTCGTTTAGCTTAGTGCGCCTATCAGAGATTTCGTCCTTATCTGCCTGGCTTCCCAGGGTAAAGCTACGGGTGCCGACAACATGCACTGTGGTATCACGCTCGCTGGGTAGCCACTCACGCTTAACCGGAGAGAGCACATACTGAAGCAGCATGGCCTGGCCCTCCTCCAGCGGCTGCATACTCGCGAGCAGGCTTTCTGCAAGAGATTCGACACTGGGAATATTAAGCATGCGCGATGGTTGTGTCTGGCGCAGTTCTTCTATAATCGTCCACTCATGCGGTGGCGGGCGCTCTTCCACCACCACGTGTACTCCCGGCACTTTGCTTCTCAGTTGCGGGATGATGTGGTCTGCCTGCTGCCACGGGACTTTGAGCCGGTGCGTAATCCCCCGGCTGTCCGCCCACACCTCGAACACGAGCGACGGCTGGCCCCTCATGTGGTCGGTGATGCCACGTATAGCGCCGGATATAGTTTCCAGCCAGCGCTTCACTCGGCTGGCGTCAACCACCGACGGGAACGTAATAATGTAAGCTTGTCGGCTTTTATCTTTGAACCGCTGGTCCCTGAATTTAAGATGCATGAGGCAGCCTAACCCGACGATGATGGGCAAGGGGAGCAGAAGAAATATCGGAAACTGCCCATAGTACTGTACCTATCATGGTAGGCTGCATGGACCGTTTTTGCCTTACCAGGATAAAGTCCGGTGGATGATAAACCCTAAAATAAGCAGTAGAAAGAGCGTTATGAGCAGAATGGGCAGCAGAGGCTCAGTTGCCCAATAAACAACACGAATTGTGATGGCCGCGAGGATGGCCGTCACCAACCACGCCCTCATCTTTTTCACGGCGTAGGCTTTTTCCGGTGTTCACGTCTTGCCTGGTCTATATCGATACTCACTTGCCTGTAGACTGCCTCCATCTTGCGGGCGGTCTTTTTAGTGTGTTTTTCAACCTGGCGTAGCTCCCACCAGGTTGATGACTTTATGAGACGGATGACTCGAACACATATCCAAGCGATGATGGCAATCGTTGGCGCAGAAAATACGAGCACAACACCAGTCATAATGGCGTAGAATATCGCCATCAGCAGGTAGTAGCCGATCTCCATTGCTAAAACCTGAACGGACTGTAAGCACCATCCCGGAGACTAGCGAGCTGCCGTACTCCGCCATCCATAAAGTAACCAAGTCTGTCGGCTAGAGCAGGGTCACCCGCTTCAAGGACAATCTGTTGTACTTTTTGATGTAATCTGTAAATGATATCCGTACCTAAGTTGTTAAGCTCTTCAGTGCCTCTCATTTTCGCGCCAGTGATAATAGTGTCACGCTGTACGCTTGCCAAACCCCTGCTAAGCCTCCGGTCTGGTAGGAGGCGGTCAACGCTCCGGTATCTGTCCATCGGATCGACCCGTTGTACCAACGGCTGTTCATCGAACATGGCGAGTGGCCTCTCTTCACAGTCGCGTCGCTGGTGAGCTGACCTCCCCTAATGGAGGTCAGCTGCAACCTAGACCGGCCGCCTTTAACCGCGCAACGCTCTGTGACGTTCAACACTCATCTGTAACGGAGGCCAACTTTAAAGCTTGGGTGCTGGACTGTCGCCTACCACTACACACTCAGCCGCCGATCGTCGCCGGGTAAACCCATCTTCGCACAGTACCGGGAAAGTCCCCCAGCTGTACTCCTGGTCGTAGGGAAGTACGACACCATGTTGCTCTCGGTCAGCAGCAGCGGTTTTCACCCGCGTCCCGGGCGCCAAGGTAGGCCGACGTGTGCAGGGGGCTGGGGCGTAGCTACGAGCGCCAGCGATGCTGGGGCCATGTCCGTAACTCATTCTGCCATCCGCCTTGCCAGGAAGACTGGAATGACCATACCGGTGACGAGGGTGAACACCACCGGTACGGCCATTACCCCTGACCATTAGGGGCAGATGAGACATTAGCGCCGAAGAGACTGGTAGAAACGAACCTATCTATGCACGAACTAGTAGTTCGTTGATCCTCCGAACTATCAGTTCAGCAGCCCGATCCGACCTGCAAACGCCCGTACCTCAGTAGCGTAAGATGGCTTGGCGCGCTTAACGAGGGTGTTCACCATGCCACGGATATCCTGCCTATGCTGGAAGTCTTCCGGGCACAACTGTTCGGCCATCTTCAAATGCACAAAGACAGCGGCGTCGTTGTTGCGGCATTCGTAGCACTGGGCAACCTTGTATAGCAGGCTGGTCTTACGCTCCAAAGACGGAGTACGGGAAATATCTACGTCATCTGACAACCGCAAGGCTTCAGATATCTCGCCGGACTCGTACTCTACCCTAACCATGTGGATGCCAACGTTCGTCGGCCCGAAGAACAACGTGTTGTGGTAGTTGTGTCTTTCATCGACGCGCAGCGCGGCCTGATGAGCTGGACCGCGCAACATCTCACGCGCTTGCCAAGGATCACCGGTACGCATTAATCCTAAAGTCGATACCAACAGCAGTCCACCATAGAGCGAGAAGTGCTCAGGATTACCGTCCGGCAGCAAAGGCTTCAGCGCTTCGCTGCCTTTCATAGCAAGGTCCAACGCGCCGGCAGGCATATCGTCGGTGAGCATCGCATGTCCGAGGCTCCACGTGGCAGCCGCTATCAGCAGCGGGTCTTCAGTCTCCTCGGCGTAGCGCATAGCGCGGTCCGCCGCAAGCCCACAGAGATCAAGCCGTCCAAGGTACTTCAACACTGCACGCGTCAGCTGGTAGACCTCGGACGCATGGCGGCACGCCTCAAGAGAACGCCCGTGTTCGTGCACGGATCGTTCACTGTTGATAATCAGCGCTGGCAGAACCCGTAGCACGTCGCTGTACTTACTCGGCGAGGTAAACCAGGTCGTCTGTGCGACACTGATCTGTTCAGCTAACTCGCTCAATGTGGGAAGCGGCCCGGCGTCGCTGAGCGCGAGCGTGCGATACGTGATAAGCGCCCGTTCTACCTCAGCCAGGCGCGGATTCACTGGCCCCTCGTGGTCTTCGCTTGGGGCCTCACCCATCAGGGCGGACGTGCGTACACCCAGTACCTTGGCGAGCTTGCGCAGCACTGATAGCGACGGTGTCTTGCTACCGGCCTCGATCATCTCCAGGTAGCGCGCCGTGATGCCCGCGTGGGTCGCCACGTTGACCGTGCTCTTCTTGCGATCGATGCGGTACAGCCGGATGAGCTGGCCGGTTGGCATGTCAGGCACGGCGGCACCTCCGTGGTGGCGGTTCCTACCGCCCCAGACTACAGACAGACGATGATCTCAATGTGCCGACCGGCGACCATCTGTTGCCAACCGTTACCGGTTGTCACTCCAGGTGATCAGTTCCATCGAGTCGCGGTGTCGCGTCTCTCTGACCTTGCGCGAACGTTCTCCCGGGGATGGTATACTGGGTTTCGGCCGAGGGTGCATAGACGAACTGTCGCGTACCCCGTCGACCTCAGTAGTGCGGGATCCACCCGCCGAACCGCGTGTCTTGTTCGGCGGATCATGCTGACCCACGAGCCGTGCAGGCGGCACGCACGGGAGAGCTCAAGACGCGGGACGCCGCACCGAGTTTGTGTTCAGTGCCGTTGGCTGACGAGGCGGCGTTTGCGCCGGTCCACCGGCCGGCGCCTTCCGGCAGCTGTAGCCGACAACGCCGATGATCATCAGGGCAACCGCCACCACCGACAACCCGGCCGACCCCCGCCCAGTCCGGTGGCATCTCGGGGACCAGGGCCAGGGTCGCGAACGGAAACAGTCGATCTCCCCACTCGGGCGCGCCGACGCTCTGCGCCACCGCCTACAGCAGGAATCCGCCCAACCGCGGGCAGCGCCCCCAACCGCGAGTACCGCCCTGGGAACCCAGCCCAGCGCCAGCACCGCCGCCCCAGGCACAGCAGGGCAACCGGTGTCACGTTGAGCCCACCGGCGAGCGCGGCGCCGAAACCGAGTGGTGCTCCCGCCGCGGCAGTTCCGACCCACACCGCCATCCCCCGTACTCGCCAGCAGCAGCCCGGTCACGGCCGCCACGATTTCCGCGTCGCCGGCAACCGCGGGACAACTGCCCGGCGCGAGCGAAGCTGACCTGGAAGGACAACTCCGCCAGGTCGACGGGAGCCGGTCAGTGCGCCGCACCCGACAACCCCAGCAACTCGGTGACTGTCGTACCTAGTGCGGCGTGGATCGACCTGGAACACACCGGGGCCAGGCTCCGCCTGGCGTCACGTCCGCTCATGCCGATGTGCGGACGATGAGAAGCCGCGCTACCTCTGAGCGAGCGGCCCCGACCTGTCGGGCTCACATTGTATCCGCAGACCAGCGATGAAACGACCCACCTGCTGGCCGAACATGCCCGTGCTCGAAGACGGTTACAAGCTGTGAGTATCAGCGCCGCTCGTTGTGTGATCGCGAGGGTTTGTGGGCCAGCCGGTGGTGAGCGGGATCAGGTGGGTTTGGCCTTGGAGTAGGCAGGTGATGGCCCAGCCGGTCTGCCGGTTCAGCGGGCCGGTGTGGTCAAGGCCCAAGGATCTGGCCAGGTCGGTGGTGTGCAGCCGGGCGGTGGCTTCCAGGAGTAGGGCGTAGGTGTTGGTGGCGGTTCGAGCTCGGTGCCAGGCGGTTGTCATGGTGGCTGCGGCGATGGGTAGCCCGGGCCACCACAGGGCGCTGGCGGCGAGGTAGAGCAGGCTCCATCCGGCAAGGGTGGTTGCTCGGCTGAGTGTCTGGCGGGCGCTGGTGATCTCGGTGCGGGTGCTCTCGGGTATAGCCAGCCACAGACTCGGCCAGGCGGTGGGCAGGTCGAGGTGGCATTCGCGGTCCAGGCGAAGGACCACGGCGTGAACGCGGTCCCCGATCCAGGTCGGACGGGCCGGCCGTTCCTGGGCGATGCGGGTGATCGCCCGACGGGCCGGACCCAGATCCGTGCTGGTGGGCGCCCGCGCGGGGTCGGCACGTCCTGCAGCCTGGGTGTCGAGTTGTGCCCGGTAGTGCTCGAAGGCCGCCTCCCAGCGCGTGGCACGACGTGTGATTCGGGCGTGAGCGAGGCGACGCAACGGCGAGGGCCAGGATTGCCATTGGTCGGCCAGCCACATCCGTTCGGTGAGTGATCCCAGTGCTTGGGCGGCCAGACCGGCCCCGGCGGCGGTAAGCACGAGCGCGAGCAGGATCAGCACCAATGCGCCGGGCGAGGTGGCGATCGGGGATTCCGCCCAGGTGTCGACCTGGCGGATGATCCGGCCGACGTCAAGGGGATGGCGGTGGCCCAGGATGACGGCCGCGGCCAGTGTCGCGAGGTAGAGCAGACCGGGCAGGACCAGCAGTGACAGCCAGCGCTCGGCCAGCTTCTTGCCGAGTTCGGTGAGCAAGCCCCCCACGGTCTAGAGCCGTTCCCAGAGCAACGGCTCACCGTGCACCAGGCAGGCAGGCGGTGTCGGCGAGGCGACCGGGTCGGGCTGCCATCGTCGGGAGCAGCTGCCACGAGGGCACAGGAACACCACCTCGACCGGACGCGGATCACCCATACCCATCGGGCGCACGCCACGAAAACCCCCACCGCGGCGGGCCGATCCGCGCCCCTCAGCGTGTGGGGCGGCTCGCAACACGGCGTGCAGCTCGTCGAGCGGCCCGGTGAGCTCACCACCGTCGCGCACCACCGCGATGAGCCGGTCCAGCGGAGATGCGTCACCGGCGCTCTCGAGTCGGGCCCGGATCTGCGGTTCCTCGGCACAGACCCGCGCGAGCGCCTCCGCGGGTGGTGTTGTGAAGTGTTCCTCCAACACAGTCATCGCCCTCTCACGCCTAGTACGCGTCCCGCCATCGGCTGACCCTACGTGACCATGCCTCGAGTCACGGCAAGCAGCTTCGCACAACCCCGAATCACTCCGGTACCGTTGCATGGTCCAGCACCTCCTTTCCTGACACGGAGGTTTGCATGCGGTGGCGGGCGGGGTCGGGCGACGACGCGCGGCGCTTCGACGAGATTGTGGCCCTGGCGGACCAAGCAGCCAGAACCGGCGATCCCGCTACGATCGACCGCGTTGTGTCACTGCTTCGGCAGGTTGAGGACCCCCACCATCCCCGCTGGACAGGGGTCCTATTCCTGATCAGCAGCGCCCTCCAGAAGCGATTCGAGGGCAGCGGCGATGTGAGAGCCCTGGACGGGGCCATCGCCGCACGCCGTCAAGTGGTGGCCGTGACCCCGCGAGACCACCCCGATTGGGCTGAATATGTGACCGGCCTCGGCCTTGCGCTGGAGGAGCGCTTCGAGACCACGGGAGACATGGCAGCCCTGGAGGAGGCGATCACCGCATACCGTCACGCTCTGGCCGCTACCCCGCTCGATCACCCTCGTGTGACCGGGCTCCTGACCAACCTCGGCGAGACCCTGTGTCTCCAATTTGAGCGCACTGGCGACGTGGCCGCGTTGGAGGAGGCCATCACGGTGAACCGTGATGCTGTGCAGAGGACGCCACCCGACCATCCCGACCGAGTGACGCCCCTCTACAGCCTCGCATTCGCTTTGGACGAGCGGTTCAAACGCACCGGTGATATGCCGAGTTTGAGAGAGGGCATTGACGCATGCCGTCAGATTGTCACTGCGACTTCGCCCAACCATCCCCGTTGGGAAGAACGGCTAGCCAACCTTAACGGCGCCCTCGGCATCTGGATGGAGCGTGGCGGCGACGCGGCGGGTGTGGACGAGGCTATCGGGGTCTTCCGTAACGCGGTCGGGGCCACCCCGCGAGACCATCCCGACCGGGTGTCGCTCCTGTCCCTCCTCGGCGTGACGCTCCTGAAATGCTATGAGCGCGGCGACGACGTGAAGATCATGAACGGTGCCATCGCCGCATTTCGCGACGTGGTGGCCGTCACCCCGCCCGGCCACCCCGAGCGTGCATTACGCCTATCTGAGCTCGGCACCATCCTTTACGCGTGCTTCAAGCATGGTCAGGATCCGGAGATCTTGGATCAGGCGATCGTTGCGTACCGCAACGCGGTGTCGGAAGTGACGTCTGGTGATCCTCGCCGGGCTAGCGATCTTCACCTGCTCGGGCTCGCCTTGATGGATCGATATCGGCATGGCGGTGATCTATCGATCTTGGACCGGGCCATCGCCGCGTACCGCGACGCCGTCGCCGCGATCCAGCCTGAAGATTTCGACAGGGTCGAAGTCTTGTCCAACCTCGGCGTCGCGCTCGGGGATCGATACAGGCGCGGTGGCGAGGTGGCGCTCTTGGACGAGGCGGTCGCCCTCCATCGCGAGGTACTGGCCGCCACTCCACCAGCCCACCCTAAGCGGGCTCGGCGCTTGTCCGATTTGGGCGTCGCCCTCCAGGGGAAGTTTGAGTACGATGCTGATGTGACGTTGATACGGGAGGCGATCGCCGTCCACCGCGACGCGGTGGACGGGACTCCGGTCGGCCACCCCGACCGGGCCCAAAGCTTGTCCAACCTCGGCGCGGCTCTTTACGCGTGGTTTAAGCGTGACGGCAATCTGTCCGTATTGGAGGAGGGCATCGCCGCGTTCCGTGAGGCGCTGGCCACCGCCCCGCCCGATCATCCTGACCGGCCGCTGTTCTTGTCCAACTTGAGCGCAGCCCTCGGTCAGACAGCTCGGCGGAAGTGATCGGCTGCTATGCAGTGGCGTCGAGGCGAACGGGATGAGTGACCACGACCCGGCCGAGCTCTTCAACCTCGGCTTTGCCCTGCAGCAGCGGTTCGTGCGCAGTGGGGATGTGGAGCATCTCGAGGCGGCCATCGCCGTTTATCGCCACGCCGTTGCCGTCACTCCGCCCGGACATCACCTTTGGGCGACGGTCCGATCCAACCTCGGCGCCGCTCTTGAGGCGCGCTTCAAGTACAGCGCTGACGTGGCGGACGTCGAGGATGCCGTCAGCGCATTCCGTGACGCCCTGAGCGGCACCCGGGAGGAGGATCCCGCCCGGGCGGGATTTCTGACCAACTTGGCCGTCGGCCTCAGCAGGAGATATGAGCACAGCGGCGATCCGTCGCACCTGCGGGAGGCCGTCGCCGGATACCGCCACGCAGTCACCGGGACGCCACCTGATCATCCTCATATGATGACGAACGCGACATACCTGGCCGACCTCGGCGCCGCGCTTCAAACCCATGTCGAACGCGGCGGTGACCAGGCCGCGCTGGAAGAGGCCATCGCCGCGCACCGTGACGCAGTGATGCGGATTCCAAGCGATCATCCTACCCGGGCGACCCTCCTGTTCACCCTCGGGCGCGCACTCTACACCTGGGCCCAGCGCACTGCGGACATGGTAGCTCTTGAGCAGGCCATTGCCGCGTACCGCGACGGCCTCGTCAGCGCCCCCCCGGGCCACTCCCACCGGGCAAGCTTGACGTCCCACCTCGGCCATGCCCTCGCACGACGCTATAAGCTCAGTGGTGATGTGGCGGCCCTTGAGGAGGCGATCACGGCGTACCACCACGCCGTCGCCGCCGATCCCGGCCGGGGAAGACTCTTGTCCGACCTCGGCCGCGCGCTGCGAGAGCGGTTCGAGCGAAGCGGTGATGTGACGGCCCTGGAAAAGGCGATCGCAACCTGCCGCGACGCCATTGCCGCCACTCCACGTGACGATCCCTCCTGGGCAGAACGGTTTTCCGAGCTTGCCGTCGCCCTCAACATCTGGTTCGAGCGCACCGGCGATGCCGCGGTCTTGGACGAGGCCATCGCCACGCACCGCGACGTGGTCACCGCCACCCCGCTCGACCACCCCGACCGAGCGGGGTTCCTATCCAACCTCGGCGGCGCGCTACAGGAGCTGTTCCAGCGCACTGGGAATGTGTCACCGTTGGAGGAGGCCATCGCCGTCCACCGCGACGCGGTCGCCACCATGTCCGACGAAGACCCCGAGCGGGCCGGTTACCTGTCCAACCTCGGCCTCGCCCTGCAAAAGCGGTTCAACCGCAGTGGGGATACCGCCGCTTTGGACGAGGCCGTCGCCACGCACCGCGACGCGGTAGGCGCCACTCCGTTTGATCATCCCAAGCGGGCCGGAATGTTGTCCAACCTGGGCGGTGCTCTCTGGGCGCGGTTCGAGCGCAAGAGGGACGCCGTCGCTTTGGAGGAAGCCGTCGCCGTGCTCCGCGAAGCAGTCGGCGCGACCCCGCCCGATCATCCCGACCGGGCGATGCGCTTATCCAATCTCGGGGTCGCTCTGCAGCAGCAGATTGGTCGCGCCGAGAATGAGGCCGCGTTGGCGGAGGCCGTCACGGTACTTCGTGAGGCCATCGCTGCCACTCCGCTCGATCACCCGGATGCCTGGATGTGTATGGTCAATCTCGGTAGCACGCTGCGCATCCACGCCAAGCACGCCGGAGGCGTGGCAGCGCAGACAGAGGCCGTGGAAGTCTTTGCGCAGGTGGCGCGGTTGCCAGTTGCCTCAACCTCGGTTCGGTGTCGCGCCGCCCAGGAGTGGGCCGACCTCGCGGCGTCCGCCGATGACTGGTCCGGGGCAGCCGAAGGTTACGCGCTGGCCGTGAACCTGCTTGCCCGGCTGGTGTCACCCGGCTTGCCGCGCGCCGAGCAGGAGGACCAGCTGTTCAAGAGCGCCGGGCTGGTGTCGGACGCGGCCGCCTGCGCGCTGCAGCGTGACGGCGACGCCGCCGCGGCTCTCGCGCTCCTTGAGCAGGGCCGCGGAATGCTACTCGCCCAGACTTTGGATGCCCGCGCCGACCTAAGTGACCTGCGCGATCACAGCCCGCAGCTCGCCACACGGTTCGAGGATCTCCGCACACAGCTAGATGAGACCCCCAGCACATCCTCGACTTCCGTTACCGCGGGTGGTGACGGCGTGGCACTCGACACCATGCACGAATACATGAGTGATCGGCGACACCAAATGGTACAGGAGTGGGAGGAGCTGATCGAGCGGATCCGCTCGATCCCAGGCTTCGATCGGTTCCTACTACCTCCGCAGCTCGACCAGTTAACGGCTGCTGCTGCCCATGGCCCGATCGTGACCGTCAATGTCAACCGGTATCGCAGCGACGCGCTCATCCTAACCCTCAGCGGCGTGCAGGCCGTGCCTCTTCCCGGCCTGACACCCGAGTCAGAACGCGAACACGCCGCTACCTTTCTCACCGCGCTCGACCTCGATCTAGAAGACCAGTGGGCGATCCCCGAAGTCCTCAGCTGGCTGTGGGAGGTGCTCGCCGAGCCCGTGCTGAAGGCGCTGGGGATCACCGGCGCGCCTCCGCCTGACCGGCCGTTGCCTCGAGTGTGGTGGATCCCCACCGGGCTGTTGAGCCTGCTGCCCCTGCATGCCGCTGGGCGCCACGCCGACCATTCGGGAGAGACGGTGATGGATCGCGTCGTCTCCTCCTACACACCCACGATCCGCGTCCTGCAGCACACGAGAGCCACACAGCCCGCTGTCACTGCCACTCCCGCCCGCCCGCTCATCGTCGCCATGGCGCAGACCCCAGGCCAGCCAGACCTTCCGGAAGCCGGCGCGGAGGCGAACCTGCTTGCCGAGCGGCTCCCCGAAGCCCAGGTTTTCACCGGCGACCACGCCACTAGGGACAACGTCCTCGCCGCTCTGTCCTCCAGTGACTGGGCGCATTTCGCCTGCCACGCCGCAAGCGACATCGTACGACCGTCTCTGGGCTGCCTACTCCTACACGACGGACCCCTGTCAGTCCTCGACATCGCACGGCTGCGCGTGCCCAACGCTGCCCTGGCATACCTGTCCGCGTGCAGCACCGCCGGCGCCAGCGTCCGCCTGGCCGACGAGGCCATCCACATCTCCTCCGCTTTCCAACTCGCCGGCTACGCACACGTCATCGCCACCCTCTGGCCCATTCTCGACGAGATCGGCCTGGACATCGCCGATGACATCTACGCCAGCCTGACCGCCGCCTCACCTCAGATCAGTCCCGCCCACGCGGTCCTCGCTGCCGCCCGCCGCCAGCGCGATGCGAACGACGGTCACTATCCAGCCCTGTGGGCCTCCCATATCCACACCGGCCCGTAGCGGCTGGGATCTGAACCCGTGGCTATCCACCATGGGCGCCCAGCCACTGGGGTTCACTCTGTGTTTGTCAAGTTGCCGGGTTCGGGGTGGTCGTAGAGGCTGCGGTTCGGGTCCGGGAAGTGACTTGTCCGAAGAGTCGGCCGTGGGGGTTGGGCCGCCCGCGCAGAGCGTGTCCGACCTAACTGGTGACGTCCGCTCATGCCGCGATGAGGGCGTTGGTGATCTCGGCAGGTAAGCCCGTTGTTGGGCGGCAGGCTCCCGGTGGGAGAGACTGCTTTTGGCCTGTGACCTGAGTGTGGCAGCGAAGGTCACGCACGGTCTGTCCGTGCTTGGTGCGGATGGTGTCAGGACGTAGTGATCACCGAGCCGGAGACCACCCGGCCGGCTTCACCGCGTGGGAGATCATCTTCAGCACCGGTCGCGGTGGGGTCGGATGCGATATAGACGGACGATGATCCCAACACGGCACCCCCGCCTATTGCCACTCTCAGTGACGATAGTTACTTTCAGTTCTAATACATCAGTGTCCAGGAAGATCATGGGTCTCTGACCTGCTGGAAAGCCGTCTGATCATGGTATACTTGGGTATCCGCACCGAGGGTGCATAGGCGAACCGTCGCGTACCCCGTCGACCTCAGTAGTGAGGTCCGAGAAGATCTTTTACTGTGACGTTCACAAGATCTACATGGCTGCGGTGGCCTGGGCGCCCGGCACAAGGTGCAGGCATGCTGATCATCCCCGGATGACCGTCCAGCTGCACGACATTATCTCGGATACCATGGTTAAGACCGAACGCGCGGCGTATTGCAACAGTCACGCGAACGGTGCGGTGATTGCGGCTCAGGCCTGTTTGAGTCTGGTGCCGACTTCGACCACGAGCCAGTGGTCGTCGCCGAACAGTCGTGCGGTTTCGGCATGGAGTGTTTCGAAGAGCTGGCGGGCGGTCTCCTCGTTGCCGGATTCTGCGGTCCAGCCGGCAACGGCGTACCTAGCTTGCAGGGTGGTTAGGTATGCTTCGCCCAGTACCCGGCCACTGTCCTCAACGAGACGAGCCGCGAGCTTGGCCGCCTTCTTCGGCTCACCGGCACTACCCACCGCCTGAACGTGCGTGAGCCGCACGTTCAGCGTGTGGCGGTGCTCTGGGCCGTAGGCCCGCTGACTCTCCTCGATCGTAGCCTCGAGTATCGGAAGCGCGGCGTTGGCGTTCCCGGCGTCGGTTAACGCACCGCCTAGGTTCCATCCGCAGTCGATGATGAAGGACCAGGGGACCGATTCTAGTGACTCAGCATACTCGAGCAGCTCGCAGAAGATCCGGGCCGCAGCAGCCGGCCCGTCCAGACGCCAGGTCCACACGGCGACCTCGAAACGGGCGCTGAGGGTTCTCTCGTGCGCGGCGCCGAGCGATTCGGTGGTCGTGGAGGTCGCCTGGCAGGCCTCCTTTGCTGGGCACGTCGAGCACGTGACAAGAGCGTTCGACCGGGCACTGGCCGCAGGGCAGTACCTCGCCGCGACCCACCTGGCGATCTGCCTGGCAGACGCGGGCCAGGAGAGCCGGGCGGTCGAGCTGCTCGAGCTGACCATCAAGCGAGCGGAAGACAGCGGCACCGTTTCCCCCGAGGACCTGCTGTCCATGCGGGGAGACCTAGCCTGGGAGATCGGCGAGAAGGTCGGCGGCCACGGCAATCCCATGCGTGCCCTGGGCATCCTCCGGCGGGTCGCGGACGACAGCGTGGCCCTGCTTGGTAAGAACCATCCGGAAACCCTGTCCGCCCGGATCGCGCTCGCTCGCCAGCTCGGTGCGTCCGGCAACCCACGGGAGGCGCTCGACCTCGCACGGGAACTGGTCGACCAGGCACGTCGGCTGGCTCGGCGTACTCGATCAGCGCGTGCCAGGTGGCGTCTGGAACCGTTGATGAGGCGGGGTCCCACGCCGTCGCGTCGACCAGGTAGTCGAAGGCCAGATAGTTGTCGTCGCCTGCTGGCTGGAGCAGGCTACTGGTGGCGTGCAGCGGTTGGGTGGCCCAGGCGAGCGCGTTCTCCCATGAGCCGGGACGCAGTGTCGCCCCGCCTCGGTCCCGCAGGTACTCCTCGTGGAGGACTTGAAGGATGCCGATCGGTACCGGCCGGTGGTATCCGGCCCGCCGGACATCGACAGCAGCGGCCACCAGTGCCGCTCCACGTGCGTCGCCAAAGGTTCGGCCTGGTACCGGCCTGCGGGCGGCTGACCAGGCACCCTGCCACTCGGCCAGCAGCTGCGGGCCAGCCGCCATCGCCTCAGCCAGGCCATGCTTATCGGCACTGTTAAGCACTTGTGCTATGCGCACATCGTGGGTCAGCTCGCCGGCCCGCGCGAGTTCGCGATCGGACCACCTGGGTTGCAATCGGATCTCTCTGTCCACTGCGGACAACACTTCACGCCCCACCCGCGCCACCTGGCGGTCGCTCGGCGCTCGCTGCGGATCGTGGCGGGCACTGAGATCATCTCGCTCGTGCGAGCGCATGGTCGCCAACACTACGATCCGGCTTCTCTCGATGAGCTCGGCGAGATCGGTCTGGGTCAGCCCTCCCATCCCCAGATACCGCTCCAAGTCGTCGAGCCACAGCACACTTGGCCGCTGCTGACTGGCTGCGATGATTGCGGCCGGCAATGCGTCGGGCGTCTCGGGCTTAATGCACATGTGGCGCGGCAGGCAGGCGCGCATCGCCTCGTACGCGAGCCTGGTCTTCCCCGCGGTGGAATCGCCAACCACCAACACAAATCCACCCGCCGTCAGTGCTGCTTTCAGGTCTGTCATCCGGTCGCGCTCCACAAAGACCGGAGTCCGGTCCACCCGACCGTCGCCGTGCTCGACCGCAGTAGCCGGATGCACCCCGAGCCGGATCGGATCGTCGATCCCGCTTACCCGCGCGACATACAGCCCGGATCGGGACCCCGGTGCAGCCTTCGTGCGATCCGCGAGATGAGCCCGACCCCGCTCGGCGAGCACGGCAGCCACGGCACTGCCGACCCCCACAACCACGGCCGCCACCAGACCGGGGTAGACGCGCCCGGCCGCCGAGAGCACGGCGGTCCCCCCGGCTGCCACCGTCAGCAGCCACCATCCTCGCAACTGGCGCCACCAGCTCCGCACCACCCGCATCACGGGAACCCTCCCGCCATTAGCCGAACCACTGTAGTGGGGCCGCTGCGCCGTCGCACACACGTGCACGTCATCGCCCGCCACGACATTCTTGATCAACAAGCGGCATGACTACTCGTGTTCTCGCTTCGTCTGGCGTGCGGTGCCTCGGTCGCGACGGGCACGGCCACCTCCGCGGGTCGGGTCGGGGTTCGATCGAGGCGTCTCCGCGGGACCTGCCTCCATCTAGTATCCGCAGTAGAGGTCCTCTTCTGCCGAGAAGAGTGTGGCCGGACCGGGAACCAGGACGTGGGAGGTCAGGGTGTTCCTCACCTCGTGAACATTGGGGTTATTAGAAAGCTTTTTCACTGAGTTTTCTTCGGCGCGCCTCCCACGGAAACAACGACCCCTCCAGAAGAATGTGATGGACAGCGCTAACAGTTCATCACACCCCGGAGGGATCGTTGCCCTCTCACCGTATCACAGGGCTTGACGAGGAGCAGGTCGAAGAACTCGCATCCCGTCTGGAAACAAGGATCGAGTGGGACCAGGGGAAAGGCCGCCCGCGTAAGCTGACACTGCGCCAGACGTTGCGCGCGGTCGTGCTCTACGAGCGGGGAGAACATGACCCAAGAAGTGATCGCCTGGATCTACGGCGTGAGCCAGCCGCAGATCTCTATCATGATCAAATTTCTTGAACCGCACATCGAGGCAGTGTTGGCCGAGTTCGTGCCCGACCCCGCCGACGCCCTGCCCGACCGGGTGTCGTGCATCGACGGAACGCTGCTGCCCTGCTGGTCATACCAGGGTCACCCCGAGCTGTACTCCGGCAAGCACCACACCACCGGCCACCTCGTCCAGCTCGCCAGCGACCTGGCCGGCGGGGTGTGGGCGATCTCTGATCCCTATCCGGGGTCTTGGCACGACATCCATGCTTATGCCGAGACCGGCTGGGCTGAGCATGTCGGTGATGACGGCGGAATTGGTGACAAGGGATATGTCGGAACCGGTCTAGTCACGCCGAAGAAGAAACCTCGGGGCGGTGAGCTGTCGAACCAGGACAAAGACTGCAACAAAGAGATCAACGCTCTCCACTCCGTAGCGGAACGGGCAATCTCCCACATCAAATCCTGGCGGATCTTTCACACCGACTACCGGAGACCACTCCACACCTTCGCTCAAGCCTTCAGGACGACCCGCGCTCTCTACTTCTTCAGCACCACTTTTTGATAAGCCTCATTGCGTCTGTGCTGACGGCGAATCACCGTAAACAACCGTTGTCGCCGTTGGCGCGCGTAGGGACCTAAGCGCCGTGCGTCAGCATCCTATAGGATGGCATGATTGCCGTGTAGGATCGGGGATATCAGCCAACGTCTCACATCTATTGTCCGAGTAACCGCGCGATTGCCAACGCGAGTTTCGCTTCGGTATCAACATCGATCCAAACATGATCTGCCACGATGCGCGGAATTTCGCATTTCCTGTCAGCCTTTAGGATAACAACCCTAGGCCTGCCAGTTTCGAGTTCCCTGCGAACCGCGCGCTCCAGCTCGGCCATACAGTACCGGGATTGCACATACGCCCCCGTGATGACACATACGAATACGTGGGCGTCCTCAATTCCGTGGTAGAGGTTGGACAACAGTTTTTGACCAGCGCGGAGGTCCGTTTCGTCCCTCCATACCTGGCGATGCTGACGTAGAAGATGTATCTCAATCTGGTCGGCCTTGATGCGGTTCCGATGTGTGTAGCTGAGAAAGTACAGCTCGGAGTTTTCCTCGGGCGATGTCTCCCTGTCCCGAACACTTCTATAGTGCTCGGTGAGCTGCTCGTAGACCCCGAAGAACGTCTCCATCATCGTTGCTAGCTCGTCCAAGTCGTCGGGCGTTGCCTCTTTAATGACAGAAATCGCGTGGCGGAGGGCTGGTCCGCTTACCACGTCGGCTACCTCGCTTGGAACTTTGTCGACATCTTTTTCGAACTCAGCCAACTTCATCTCAAGGAGCATGAGCAAGGTCTCTTTTCCGTGCGCTACACTTTTCGCCTCTGCTAGGGCGGCCTTCGCTAACTCGTAGCAATACCCAATCTCTCCGCCGACATAGCCGCCCCGCTTGAACGCAGCGTGTAGCTCTTTACCGAAACGCCTTCTAATGAAATCGCCAGCAGCACTTCTCCCCTCCAGTTCGTTCATCGCCTCAAGCTGAGGGTCATAATTTTCCGGAAAGATGTCTGAAAGCCGGATCCCCAACTCAAGCGCAAGGTCTTCCGACGCTCGCTTGAAGCCGTCGCGCATTTGCGACAAGTGATACAGCGCCGCGCGCTGTATCACATCGTTCTCGTCCCGGTCCCCGTAGTCGTAGTCTTTCCAGTAGCTGTAGTAGCGTTTGTATGCAGCGATGTTGTATCCGAGCAAATAGAAGTCGGCTTCGAGTTGGGGAGCAACCATCATGATCCTTTCTGCATCCAGTGTGGGCCGTGACCTGTCACTCATGAAGGGGTGAAGGCAGGCCCATTTCACACCCTTGCTGCCACATCACAAAAAATCGATCCGCAGGGCGACGCCGAACCATCCTCTTCTGCCGCGATGAGGGCGTTGGTGGCGCGGCAGGCTCCCCGGTGGGAGAGACTGTTTTGACCTGTGGGCTGAGTGTGGCAGCGAAGGTCAAGCACGGTCTGTTCGTGCTTGGCGCGGGTGGTGTCAGGACGTGGTGTCAGGACGTGGTGGCCACCGAGTCGGAGACCACCCGGCCGGCTTCACGGTGTAGGAGATCATCTTCAGCACCGGTCGCGGTGGGCCGGATGCGACAGACGGACGGTGATCCCAACACGGCACCCCCGCCTATTGCCACTCTCGGTGACAGATGGTTACTCTCAGTTTTAATATATCAGTGTCCGGGAAGATCATGAGTCTCTGACCTGCTGGAACGTCTTCTGGTCATGGTATACTGGCGACGTCCAGAGGGTGCATAGACAGACTGTCGCGTACCCCGTCGACCTCAGTAGTATGGGATCCACCCGCCGAACCGCGTGTCTTGCTCGGCGGAATCGTGCTAATCCACGAGCCGTGCAGCCAGCACGCACGTGAGAGCCAAGACGCGGGACGCCACCACCGAGTTTGTGTTCAGTGCCGTTGGCTGACGAGGCGGCGTTTGCGCCGGTCTCAGCGGGGACGGGCCGTAGCGTCGACGGTCGTGTCAGACGGCGAGATCCCGGCGGGTGTAGCCGACGATACCGATGATCATAAGGGCGACGGCCACCACGGGCAGCACCCCGACGGCGAGTACCGTTCTGGGAATCCAGTCCAGCGCCAGCACCGCCGCCCCCAGGCACAGCAGGACGACCGGTGTCACGTTGAGCCCACCGGTGAGCGCGGCGCCGAGACCAAGTGGCGCTCCGGCCGCGGCAGCTCCGACCCAACCGCCATCCCGGCACTCGCCAGCAGCAGCACCCCGGCCACGGCCGCTGCACCTTCCGCCGCGTCTCCAGGAAACCGCGTTGTGCGCCTGGGCCGGTCGCACCGGCGCCGGGCAATCGCGGGACAGCTGCCCGGGGCGGGTGAAGCTGAGCTGGGTGGACAACTCCACCAGGTCGACGGTGAGCCGGTCGATGCGCCGCGCCCGACAGCCCCAGCAACTCGGTGACTGTCGTACCTGGTGCGGCATG
>Ga0136624_1000305_pt1 | contig 18223 bp, 18 predicted proteins | sample AntDrymUQ4692206_2_FD_104802 | JGI IMG/M metagenome (GOLD analysis project Ga0136624, IMG submission 104802) | Polar desert sand microbial communities from Dry Valleys, Antarctica - metaG UQ469 (22.06) | ecosystem: Environmental > Terrestrial > Soil > Desert | place: Antarctica: Dry Valley... | reverse complement strand
CGTAGCCCGGCCCACGAGCACGACCAGCAGGCCGGTGGCGAACGGGTCGAGGGTGCCGGCATGGCCCACCTTTGTGCCGCGGGGCAACGATCGGCGCACCGCGGTCACCACGTCGTGGGAGGTCTTCCCCGCGGGCTTGTCCACGAGGATCACGCCGGGCGGCTCTGGCGAAGCAGCCGGCTCGGCCGGCTGCGCACGATCCTCATTTTCGGCGGAGCCGGTCAGGGGTGCAGCTGCTCGGTGACCTGCTGGCGCAGCGTGGCCACGAGCTCGTCGTACGCGAGCCCGGTGGTGGCGCCGGCGGCTTGGCGGTGGCCGCCACCGCCAAGCGTGCGCGCGATGAGCGATACGTCCACCACACCGTCGGTGGCACGCAGGCTCACCTTGCGGCAGCCGCGCTTCTCGTCGGACAGCAGCTCGCGCACCAGCACGGCCACCTTGGTGCCCTCCACCGAGCGCAGGTGGTCGACCACGCCTTCCGAGTCGGTCTCCAGCCCGCCGGTCTCTTCGAAGTCCGCTCGCTCGAGGGCGGCGATCGTGATCGCGCCGTCGTCGTACCGGGCCACGCTCTGCAGCGCCCGCGTGAGCAGCTGCAACCGGCGGAACGGCAGCTCCTCGAACAGCCGCCGGTAGACGCCGTGGGCGTCCACCCCGGCCTCGATCAGCTCCGCCGCCATCCGGTGGGCCGCGGACGTTGTGTTCTCGTACATGAACTTGCCGGTGTCGGTGACCAGGCCCACGTAGAGCGCATCCGCGATCGGGGGCGTGATCTCCGCACCCAGCTCGTGGGCGAGGTCCAGCACGATCTCGGCTGTGCACGAAGCCTGCGGGACCACGAGGTTCACGGTGCCGAAGCGCGTGTTGTCGTGGTGGTGATCGACGTTCAGGATGTGGATGCCGTCGCGCTGCAGGAAGTCCACCGGCATGCGGTCGATGTTGCCGCAGTCCAGGAACACCACCGTGCGCTGGTCGATGTCCTCGGGCGGGGCGCCGAGCAGTCCCTCGAGCGTCATGTGCCGGTACTCGTGAGACAGCGGGAACTCCTCGGGCGACATGTACATCACGGAGTCCTTGCCGAGCTGCTCCAGGATCCAGTGCATCGCCGTGAGCGACCCCAAGGCGTCGCCATCGGGGTTCTCGTGGGTGGTGAGCAGCAGCTTCTCCGCGGCACGGAGCTCCTCGACCACCTGGTCGGTCTCGGTGGCCACGCTCACGAGCCGCGACCCTCTTCGTCCAACAGCTCCGAGATACGGAAGCCGTGGTCGATCGATTCGTCGTGCACGAACTCGAGCGTGGGCGTGTGCTTGATCCTCATCTCCTTGGCGATGCCGGCCTGGAGGTAGCCGTGGGAGGAGCGCAGACCTTCCAGGGTCTGTTCACGGTCCTCTTCGTCCCCGAGGACGCTCACGTACACGCGGGCTTGTCGAAGGTCAGGGCTGGCGTCGACTGCAGTCACGGTCACAAATCCTATGCGCGGGTCCTTGAGGCCTTCGGTCAATCGAGCAGAGAGCACTTCTCTCAGCGCCTCGTTCACCCGCCTCATTCGACCCGACGCCACCCTAGCCTCCCGTCAGGTCCGCGGTTGAAAGGATGGCGCGTTCGCACCGTACGCCGTCGCCTACCTTGAACTCCGTGAAGCGGCGCACGGCGTCGGCGCCCTCCTCCACGGTGTGCCGCTCGCGCCCCACCATCGCCACCGACAGCGTGGAGCGCTGCCACTTGTCGTGGTGGTCGGTCTCGGCCACGGCCACACCGAAGCGGCCCTGAAGCTGGTCCTTCAGCGACTTGAGCTGCTTGCGCTTGCCCTTCAGGTCGCCGGTATCCGGGAAATGCAGGTGCAGTGTGAGGAGGCAGAGGAAGGCCATGGGCGCGGCTGAGCCCTAGCTCAGCTCGCGCTCCACCTGGCGCGTCTCGTACACCTCGATGACGTCGTCCTGCTTCACGTCGGAGAAGTTCTCCAGGACGATGCCGCACTCCATGCCTGTCGTGACCTCGCGGACGTCGTCCTTGAAGCGGCGCAGCGAGCCGATCCGGCCGCTGTAGACGATCGTGCCGTCGCGCACCAGGCGGCAGGTGGCGCCGCGGCGCACGGTGCCGTCGGTGACCATGCAACCGGCGATCGCGCCGATCCGCGAGGCGCGGAAGATCTCGCGCACCTCCACGGTGGCCACGGTGGCCTCGACCTCCTCGGGGACCAGCAGTCCCTCCATCGCCGAACGCAGTTCTTCGACGATCCTGTAAATCACCGAGTAGGTGCGAATCTCGACGCCCTCGCGGGCGGCCACCTGGCGCGCCTCGCCCACGGGACGGACGTTGAAGCCGATGATGACTCCCGCGGAGGCCGACGCGAGCATCACGTCGGACTCGTTGATGCCGCCCACGGCATCGTGGATGAGGTTGACGGTGACCTGCTCCTGGGGCAGCTTGGCGATCTCGTCCGCGAGGGCCTCGAGCGAGCCGGCCACGTCGGCCTTGACGATCAGGTTCAGCTCGGCCTGCTCGCCCATCTGGGCGCGCGCCATCACGTCCTCGAGCGACACCCGCACACCGGCGCGGCGAGCGATCTGCTCGGTCTTCAGGCGGTTGGCGCGGTCGCCGGCGATCCGCCGGGCCTCGCGCTCGTTGTCCACCACGCGGAAGTGCTCGCCGGCCTCGGGGACGCCGTCGAAGCCCAGGATCTCGACCGGAGTTCCGGGAGGGGCCTTCTTCAAGTGCTCGCCGCGGTAGTCGTGCATCGCGCGGGCACGGCCGGAGTGTGCCCCGGCCACGAGAGCGTCGCCCACCGACAGCGTGCCGCGCATGATGAGGACGCTCACCACGGCTCCGCGCCCCGGATCAAGCCGTGACTCGATCACGGTGCCCGACGCCTCGGCCGTGGGATTGGCCTTCAGCTCCTGGATATCGGCGAGCGTGAGCACCGTCTCGAGCAGCTGGTCGAGGTTCTGGTGTGTCTTGGCGGACACGTCGCAGAACTCGGTGTCGCCGCCCCAGTCGGCCGGTGTGAGGCCCTGCTCGGCCAGCTCGCCGCGCACCCGGTTTGGGTCCGCGCCCTCCTTGTCGATCTTGTTGACCGCCACCATGATCGGCACCTGCGCCGCCTTGGCGTGGTCCACGGCCTCGACGGTCTGGGGCATCACGCCGTCGTCGGCGGCCACCACGACCACCGCGATGTCGGCCACCTGGCCGCCGCGTGCGCGCATGGCCGTGAACGCCTCGTGGCCGGGCGTGTCGAGGAAGGTGAGCGTGGCGTCCTCGTGGTGCACCTGGTAGGCGCCGATGTGCTGGGTGATGCCGCCGGCCTCGCCGGCGGCCACCTCGGTCTGGCGGATGGCGTCGAGCAGCGAAGTCTTGCCGTGGTCCACATGGCCAAGGATGGTGACCACGGGAGGCCGCGACACGAGATCGCCTTCAGCGTCCTCGAAGGTGGGCTTGTCCGCCACCTCATCGGCCGCGTGCTGAATCGCGATCTTCTTGTCGAGACCCTCAGCCAGCACCTCGATCGCCGCGTCGGAGAGGGTCTGCGTGAGGGTGGCCATCTCCCCCAGCTCCATCAGCTTCTTGATCACTTCCTGCGCGGACAGGCCAAGCGACTCGGCCACCTGCTTGACCGTGGCCCCGGACTGCACCTCGTGGACCTGGATCTCCGGCTCGCGCTCGGGCTGCGCGGTGAGGTCGGGCTCGACCCAGGGCGTGCGTCGCCTGCGCCCGCGGCGCCTCGGGGGCGATGACTGCTGAGGCGGCGGGCCGGGCGAGCGGCGCGAGGCCTGGGAGTCGATCACCACGCGGCGGCGGCGTCCGCCGCCGCCACCTCCACCGCCGCCACCGGCGGCCTGCTCGCTGGGGGCCGGCTGCGCCGGCTTGCCTGCACCACCACCGCCGCCGTTGGCGGCCTTGGAGGGGCTGGGAGCGGCTGCGGCCGGCGCGCTCTCGGCTGCCGCGGCGGCGGCGCCGTTGCCGGCGTCCTTGCGGGGAGCACCGTCGAAGGCGACGGCGATGTCGTTCTCGTCCACGCTGGACGCGGCCGCCTTCACGTTGAAGCCGGCGGCCTGGAGCTTGACGAGCACCTCCTTGCTGGGGATGCCCCGCTCCTTCGCTATTTCGTGGACTCTCTTCTTTGCCATTTCTCTATGAAGTCTAGTGTCGCCTCGTCTACCGTAATTCGTGCTCTGAACGCCCGCGAGAGCGCCCGTCCATCCTGCAGTGCCTCGTGGCAGTCCGGGTCGGGGCAAACATAAGCACCCCGTCCTGTCTCCCGCCGCTCCAGATCCGGCCTGGCATGGCCGTCCCGATCGTGGGAGAGCCGCAGCAGCCCGCCCTGGGGAAAGCTGCGGCCGCAGCCCACGCAGCGGCGGCGAGGCCCTACGTCGCGTCCTCCGCCTGTTCGGCGACCGGTTCAGCCTCGGGCACGACGTCGGGTGCGCCGTTGACCTCGGCCGGATCCGGCTCGCCGCCGGGAAGCTGATCGCCCTCCTGATCGGCCAGCGCCTGGTGCGGGGGCAGACCGCAGTAACGAGACGCGGGCACCGACGCGTTCGGGCAGCGCTTGCCGTTGGTGAGGATCGCCGCGCAGCGCCCGGACACCTCCTCCTCCTCGTAGCCCATGGACGTCTCCTCCTCGGCGAACTCGGTCTCCGAGCGGATGTCCACGCGCCAGCCTGTGAGCCGCGCCGCCAAACGGGCGTTGAGCCCGTCCTTGCCGATGGCCAGCGAGAGCTGGTCGTCGGGCACGATCACCGTGGCCTGCTTGCCCTCATCGTCCACGAGCACCTCGCGCACGCGGGCGGGCGAAAGCGCCTTGGCCACGAACCGGGCCGGCTCCTCGTTGAAGGGGATGATGTCGATCTTCTCGCCGCGAAGCTCTGACACGACCATTCGCACGCGCGAGCCTCGCGGGCCGACGCAGGCGCCGACGGGATCCACGCCCGAGGTGTGCGAGATCACGGCGATCTTGGAGCGATAGCCGGGCTCACGGGCCACGTTCTGGATCTCCACCAGGCCGTCGGCGATCTCCGGGACCTCGAGCTCGAACAGCGACCGGATCAGCTCGGGCGAGCGCCGGGAGACGATGATGCTCGGGCCCTTGGATTGCGAGGAGACGTCGGTGATGATCGCCTTCACGCGCGCGCCGTGGTCGTAGCGCTCGCCGCCGACCTGCTCGGAGCGAGGCAGCAGGGCCTCCACACGCTCACGCAGCTGCACGAGCGTGTAGCGCGAGTCGGACTGCTGGACGATCCCGGTGATCAGCTCGCCCACGCGGTCCTGGTACTCGTGGAACATCATGTCCCGCTCGGCCTCGCGGATGCGCTGGAGCATCACCTGCTTGGCGGTCTGCGCGGCGATCCGCCCGAAGCCCTCGGGAGTCACGTCGCGCTCGTCGATCTGATCGGAGTACTGGGCGAGGACCTCGGGATCGAGCTCGGGCTCCTCGGGCTCGCGCATCTCCCCCGTCTCGGGGTCGATCGTGGGCTCCTCCTGCTGCTCCTCGGCCTCGGCCAGCAGCTTCTCCTCAAGCTCGGCGGGCAGGATCAGCTCGAAGACCCGGAAGTCGCCGGTGTCGTGGTCGATGTCCACGCGTGCGTACTTCGCGGACCCGGGGCTCTTCTTGTAGGCCGAGAGGAGAGCGTCGGCAAGCGCATCCATCAGCGTGTCGGCCGAGATGCCCTTCTCCTGCTCGAGCCCGTGGATGGCGTCCACCAGCTCCTTGCTCATGCTTCCCCCCCCTGCGTCAGGTTGCTGCGACTGATCTCGGTGTACGGGATCGTGACCAGACCGCCCGCGGCGGCCACGGTCACGTCCTCGTCGGAGGCGCCCACCAGCTCACCCGTGAAGCTGCGGTGCCCGTCCTTGGGCTCGCGCGTGCGCACGCGCGCCTTCTCGCCGATGAAGAGACGGAAGTGCTCGGGCTTGACCAGGGGACGTTCCGGTCCGGGCGAGGACACCTCGAGGGCGAACTTGGTCAGCAGGTCACGGAGGTCCTTGGTCACCAGCTCGCACAACTCCAGGCTCACACCGTCGGGGTGGTCGATCACCAGCTGCAGCCGCTCGGCCGCCACACGGTCGACCGCGAGCAACTCGACCTCGGGCCTGGTGGCCGCGAGCCGCTGCTCGATGTCGGTCTGAATTTGATCGGTGTCTGTCGCCATATCCCTGATTTTGGTCGAAAAAAAGGTGGGCTGCGAAGCCCACCTTCAGGCGCGGCCGGGGCCGCGGCACAACTGAAAGTCCTAGCGCGCCCGAGTATAGACGCGGCGGCTAGCTCTCGACGAGCACCGTCACGGGTCCGTCGTTGACCAGCCGGATGGACATCTGGGCGCCGAAACGGCCCCCCTGCGCGCCGAGTGCCGCCCGGACCCGCTCGTACAGGGGCTCGGCCTGCTCGGGCCTCGCGGCGTCTTTGAAGCTGGGGCGGTTGCCCTTGCGCGTGTCGCCGTAGAGGGTGAACTGGCTCACGCAGAGAATCTCGCCGCCTGTGTCGCCCACCGAGCGGTTCATGCGGCCCTCATCGTCCTCGAGGACCCGCAGCGCCAGCAGCTTGCGCACCATGCGGTCGGCGTCCTCTTCGGTGTCGCCCGCGCGGACACCGAGGAGGACGAGCAGCCCGGGCCCGATCGCGGAGACCCGTTCGTCCCCCACCTCCACGGACGCCTCGCTCACCCGTTGCACGATCGCCCTCACGGCGGCGACCGTACTCTCTGAAGATGGCCGCGGTCGACGTTGTGGACAGCTATCTGGAGGGCCTGCCAGGCGAAACCCGGCGGGTGGCCCACGGCGAATGGGGCGTGACGCTGGAGCCCGAGCACGCGGCCGGCTGGGCACTGCATGTGGGGTTGCGCCTGGCTGACGGCGTTCTTCGCGCGCAGGCTCACGCGCTCGACGACGCCGAAGGCCTGGACCCCTGGATGCTGCTGTGGTGGAACCGCCAGACGCGCTACGTGCGCTTCGCGAGCACGCGCGACCGCGAGATCTGGGTGCAGGGCGACCTGGCCGCGACCGACGTGAATGAGAGCGGGCTCGACCGGCTGCTGGGGCTGGTCGTGGAGGGCTCGGTGGCCGTGCGGCAGTATCGGAGCGGGGTGGCAGCCAGCGCCCCACCGGTCTTGCCGCCCGGTGCGTCTCCTGCGCACTAAGGGTTGAGACGCAACCCCCATTTCGTTGCAACCGATTGCTTCCCCTGGGAGGCGATCCACGTTTCGCGGCTATGGCACCCGGTTTGTAGAGCACCTAATCCAGCCGCCATCCAGTGCAACGTTCTGGGGCCGTTCGCCCTTACGAGCCGCGCAACCGGTCCCTGAAGGCCCTGTAGTCCGCGCGGTCAGGGCGCATCCCGGCTGCGAGCACGGCGTGGTGGCGCGCCTCGCGCAGCCGGCCCGTCTTCACCAGCGCCTTGCCCAGGCAGAAGTGGGCGAAGTCGTTGACCGGCGCGCGCTCCACCACCGCCTCGAATTCCTCAGCGGCGGGGCCGAAGCGCCCGGAGCGGAAGTAGGCCCGGCCTAGGGCCTCGCGGATCGAGGTCTTGTCGGGCTCGAGGCGGCTGGCGTGCTCGAGCGGGATGGCGGCGGCAGCGAAGTCGCCGGCTTCCAGCAGGGCGCTGCCGCGCTGGAAGAGCTCGTAGACCAGCTCGCCCTGCTCGTCGGGGCTCTCTAAGGAGCCGTCGCTCACCGCTTCGCCGCCAGATCTGACCTCAACTCGTGCACCCGGTCCAGGATGGCAGCCGCCACCGCGCTCTTGGTGCCGAGAGGCACGGGGCGCTCGCCTCCGCGTGTGACGATCGTGACCTCGTTGTCGGTGGCGTCGAAGCCGATGTCGGCGCGCGAGATGTCGTTGAGCACGACGGCGTCGAGGCCCTTGCGCTCGAGCTTGTCGCGGGCGTGGCCGAGCCCGCCGTCTCCGTGTTCGGCGGCGAACCCGATCAGGGTCTGTCCGGGCCGTCGCTGGGCGGAGAGGTCCGCGAGCACGTCGTCGGTGGCCTCGAGCTCGAGGCTGAGGCTCTCCCGCCCGGACTTCTTGATCTTCGTGCCCTCCGCTGATGCCGGGCGAAAGTCCGACACGGCGGCGGCCATCACCAGCACGTCGGCGTCGGGGAAGGCTGCACGGGCCGCATCGTGCATCTGCGCCGCACTCTCGACCTCGACGACGCGCACGCCATCGGGGATCTCCAGCGCCACGTTGGCCGCGATCAGCGTGACCTCGGCACCGCGGCGCTGGGCCTCGCGCGCCACCTCCACCCCCATCCGGCCCGAGGAGCGATTGCCCACGTAGCGCACGGAGTCGATCGCCTCGCGGGTGCCTCCGGCGGTGACCAGCACGCGCACTCCTCGGAATGAGGAGTCGAAGTATTCGGCATCCCTGCCGAAAACTTCCCCGGGCGCGAAGCCGCCCGCCAGGGCGCGCTCGATCTCGCCTAGCACCTCCGCGGGCTCGGCCAGGCGGCCCGCGCCCCACTCTCCTTCCGATGCCAGCCGCCCCGTGCCGGGCTCCACGACCGTGGCGCCCCGCAGCCGCAGCGTCTCGACGTTGCCGCGCGTGGCGGGGTGCTCCCACATGTGGTTGTTCATCGCCGGGGCCAGCAGCAGCGGCTTGGTGGACGCCAGCGCGGCACTGGTGAGGAGGTTGTCGGCGTGGCCACCGGCCAGCTTGGCCAACGTGTTGGCCGAGGCGGGGGCGATCGCGTATGCGTCGCAGCGGCGCACCAGCTCGAGGTGGGAGATCACGGCGTGGGCGGGGGCGGGATCGCCGGGAAAGGCGCCACGGGCGGGGTCGGTCTCGAACTCATCGACCAGCACCGGGGCGCCGGTCACTCCCTCGAAGGTGGCCTTCCCGACGAATCTCAGGCTGGCCGGCGTCTGGATCACGCGCACGGCATGTCCGGCGGCGGTGGCCAGGCGCACGATCTCGACGGCCTTGTAGGCCGCGATCCCCCCGGTGACGCCTAGGAGAAGCCGAGCCATGATGGAGCCTCCGCGCTAGTCGCGGTACTTGTATTTGATCTTGCCCTCTGCGATCTCGTCGAGAGCGATCTTGAGGTAGTTCTTCGAGCCGGTCTCGACCATCGGCGGCGGGTACTCATCGAAGGTTCCCTCACCGAGGTTGTGGTAGTAGGAGTTGATCTGACGGGCGCGCTTGGCGGCCACGAGCACGCACGCATAGTGCGAGTCGACCTGTCCCAGCAGCGTGTCCAGGCGGGGCTTGATCACTGACAGTTCCTCTCTTGGGGAAGCAGCCGGCTCAGCCGGCTGCGCCACGATCCTATTTCCGCGGGCGCTCAGCGCCGCTCTTCGGGGGTACAGATCCTAGCGGCCAGGTCCACCAGCTCCTGGAGGGCCGAGTCGAGATCGTCGTTCACCACGACCTTTCCGAACTCCTCCTGGGCCTCCATCTCGGTGGGTGCCACCTCCAGGCGGCGGGCGATCTGGTCCGCCGAGTCCGAGCCGCGGCCGCGCAGCCGTCGCTCCAGGTCCTCGAGCGATGGCGGCGCGATGAACACCTGCATAGCGTCCGGGAGGGTCTCGCGCACCTGACGGGCGCCCTGGAGGTCGATCTCGAGCACGATCCCGCCTGCCGGGCGCTCGAGCTCGGAGCGCAGCGTCCCGTAGCGGTTCCCGGCGTATTCCGCGTGCTCCACGAACTCTCCGGCCCCGGCACGGTCCTGGAACTCTTCGCCTGAGAGGAAGTGGTAGTCGCGACCGTTGATCTCGCCCTGGCGGGGGTCGCGCGTGGTGGCTGAAACCGAGAGCTGGAGCTGCGGGCAGCTTTTCAGCAGCCGCTGTATGAGGGTGCCCTTTCCAACTCCGGAGGGGCCGGTGATGACCAGTACGGGCGTCTGCGGAGCGTCTATGGGGCTACCTGCGGAGGAAGCCGACCAGCTCGTTGCGCTGACGCTCCGACAGCCCGCCGATGGTCTTGCTCGGCGAGATCCGGCAGTGGGTGAGGATGCGATTCACCTTCACGCGGCCGTACTTGGGCACCGCCAAGAGCAGGTCGAAGACCTTCGCCGTTTCCAGGTATTCCGGGGGCTCCAGCAGCAGCCCGTGGATCTGCTTACGGCCAGCCTTGAGGTCCTTTTTTAGCCTCGCGCGGCGGGTGCGGATGTCATTCGCCCGGGCCAGGGCGTCCATGCGCTGAGTGAGGGAGCGTTCGGGTGTCAGGCCTGCCGAAGTGGTCTTGACACGCGTTTCTGGGGCGACCGGCATACGGCGGCGATCTTACACACAGATCCGAGCAGATTTGGGCCGGACTCTCAATTTCAGGGGCAATTCACCTGCACCTCAACTTGAGGTTGATGAGGCTTTACACCGCCTGACGGTTTGTGCCTCGTTTGCAGGGCTTTAGTCGCCGATTGCGCGAACACACCGCACTTTGCGGCTATTCAGGCCGGGAGATCGGCGGCGGCGGCGGCCGCTCCGGGCCCAAGTGCCGCCAGCTCGGCCCCGATCCGGCGTCCGGCGGCCGGATCGCGGAAGCTCTCGGTCCCGACCCCCACGGCGGTGGCGCCCATGGCCAGGAAGTCCGCTGCGTGCTTCCCCGAGGCGATGCCGCCCATGCCGATCACGGGAATCGCCACCGTGCCGGATACCGCGGCCACCTGCTCGAGGGCGATGGCGCGAACCGCGGGTCCCGAGAGGCCGCCGGTGCGCCCCCCAAGCCACGGGCGCCCGCTGCGCGGATCCCGCGCCATCCCCTTGAGGGTGTTCACGAGCGACACGCCATCGGCCCCGGCCGCCTCGGCGGCGCTCGCCACGGCCGCGGGGTCGGTGGCGTTGGGCGTGAGCTTCACGATGAGCGGGCGGTCCAGCAGCCCCCGGACGCGCTCGACGGCGGCCGCTGTCTCGCCCGGATCGGCCCCCATGATCAGGCCTGTCTCCACGTTGGGACAGGACACGTTGAGCTCCACGAGCGCCACCTCGTCGCGCTCGGCGAGAGCGGAGACCAGCAGCGCAAGCTCGTCCCGGTCGAAGCCCATGACCGATACGCAGAGCGGCACCGGCAGCTCGGCGTGCTGGGGCAGGTCTGCGGCCAGGAACTCCTCCAGGCCCTTGTTGGGCAGCCCGATCGAGTTGATCAGCCCGCCGGGGGCCTCCCACAGCCGGGGAGGCGGGTTGCCCTGACGGGGCTCGACGGTGATCGTCTTCGACACGAAGCAGTCGAAGGGGAAGCGCTCCAGGAGGGCATCGCCGAAGGCGCGCCGGGCGGCGATGGCATCGAAGGTGCCCGAGCCGTTGAGGATCGGGCCGGCCAGCGGCACCCCGCAGAGGTCGATCGGGCCCCAGCTCAATGGCCCGCCCCCGGCGTAAGCGCGGTCTCCAGGCGGGCGGCGTCGAGCACCGGCCCGTCCACGCACAGCCGCACGAAGCCCTCGCGGGTGGGCACCACGCACCCGAAGCAGGCGCCGAACCCGCACGCCATGCCGGACTCCATAGCCAGCTGTGCCGGCACCTCGAGCTCGGCGCACAGTGCCCGCACCCCTTCGAGCATGGCCGGGGGCCCGCAGGCGTAGACGGCGGCGTCCCGATCGCCCTCGAGGGTCGCGTGCAGGGGCTCTGTGACCAGCGCCTGCCGGCCGACGGAGCCGTCATCGGTGACCACCGTGGGCGCACCCGCGAACAGCGACGCCCCCTCGGCATGCGCCGCCGAGCGGAAGCCGAGCAGCACCTCTGTGTCATCACCGGAGAGCTCCGCCTGCCAGCACAGCAGCGGCGCCGCGCCGATCCCACCGCCGCAGAGCACCGCCCGCCGGCCATCCGCCGGCGGTGTGAAACCAAGCCCAAGCGGCCCCAGCAGCTGGAGCCCGTCGCCGGGCCGCAGTTCAGCGAGACGGTGGGTGCCCGGCCCCACGTCCTCGAGCAGGAACGACAGCTCCACACCCTCGGGCCCGGCGCGCGCCCGCGCATAGGAGAAGGCGCGCGGCAGATAGGGGCGCTCGTCCTCGCCTCCGCCCCAGCCACCGGCCGAGGCGAGCATGTAGAACTGGCCCGGCCCCGGCTCGGCCGGTCCGTGGGCATCGCGGGCCGAGATCAGCGAATAGGCGCCGATCCTCTCGTTCGCGGTGACCTCGGTCCGGCGCCGCTCGGGTGGGGCGAGCGTGCGCGGCTCGCCGCCGGTCACTCGCCCGCCCTGCCCGCCGGTGCGGGCGACCGGCCCGCCGCGGAACGGTGGCCGTGCAGCTCCTGGAGCGGGATCGGCTCGGGTGGATCGGAGCGGCGTGCCCGAATGGCGCGCTGGGCGGCGCTCGCTCCGCTCATGGTGGTGATGCAGGGAATGCCGCGGGCCACCGCCGCGCGGCGGATCTCGTATCCGTCCGCGCGGGCGCCCGACCCCGTGGGTGTATTGACCACGAGATCCACGTCGCCCGCTTCTATGCGCTCAACCACGTTGGGCGAGCCCTCGCTGAGCTTGAGGATGCGCTCCACCGGCACGCCCATCCGCCGGATGGCCTGCGCCGTGCCGCCTGTGGCGAGCACCTGGAAGCCCAGGTCGTGCAACGAGGCGGCGAGCTGGGTGGCCGTGGGTTTGTCGCCGTCGGTGACGCTGATGAACACCTTCCCCGCGGTGGGCAGTTCGGCGCCGGCCGCGGCCTGCGCCTTCCCGAACGCGGCGGGGTAGTCCGACGCCACGCCCATCACCTCACCAGTGGACTTCATCTCGGGGCCCAGCAGCGAATCCGCGAGCGGGAAGCGCCCGAAGGGCAGCACGGCCTCCTTTACGGAGACGTGCCCCGGCACTGCCGGGATGTCCAGGTCCATTTCGGCCAGGCGCTCGCCCAGCATCAGCCGGCAGGCCACCTTGGCGAGCGGCACTCCCACGGCCTTGGACACGAACGGCACCGTTCGCGAGGCGCGCGGGTTCGCCTCGATCACGTACAGCTCGTCGTCGCCGTGGACGGCGAACTGGATGTTGATCAGGCCCACCACCCCGAGCCGCAGCGCCAGCCGTTCGGTGGCGTTCTGGACCTGGCCGATCATCTCCGGGCCGAGCGACATCGCGGGGATCACACACGCTGAGTCACCGGAGTGAATTCCGGCCTCCTCCACGTGCTGCATGATCGCCCCGATTTGCACCGACTCCCCGTCGCAGAGCGCGTCCACGTCCACCTCGATGGCGTTCTCCAGGAAGCGATCGAGGAAAATCGGGCCCTCGGGCCGGCCGCCCTCGGCGGTGCGGGAAGGGTTCGGCAAGGAAGCCGAACGCTTGGGATGCCTCACCAGGTAGTCCGCGAGCGCCTCGCGGGAGTAACAGATCTCCATCGCCCTGCCGCCGAGCACATACGACGGGCGCACGAGCAGCGGGTAGCCCACCCCATCGGCGGCCGTGAGGGCCTCCTCGGGCGAGCCGGCGGTGGCGTACGGCGGCCCCTTGAGGTCGAGCTCTGAGAGCAGGCCGCCGAAGCTCGGACGGTCCTCGGCCATGTGGATCGACTCCACGGGGGTCCCGAGCAGCGGCACGCCGGCGTCGGCCAGCCCCTGCGCGAGCCGCAGCGGGGTCTGCCCGCCGAACTGCACGATCACACCCTCGGGCTGCTCCAGCTCGATCACGGCGAGCACGTCCTCGATCGTGAGCGGCTCGAAGTAGAGCCTGTCGCTGGTGTCGTAGTCGGTCGAGACTGTCTCGGGGTTGCAGTTGATCATCACGGCGTCGCGGCCGGACTCGCGCACGGTCATCGCCGCATGCACGCAGCAGTAGTCGAACTCGATGCCCTGGCCGATGCGGTTGGGCCCGGAGCCGAGGATCACAACGCTGGGCTTCTCGCCCCGGTCCACCTCGTGGCGGGCCTCGCGCTCCCAGCCCGAGTAGAAGTAGGGCGTGGCGGCCTCGAACTCCGCGCCGCACGTGTCCACCGCCTTGAAGCAGCGCTGCAGGCCGGCCTGAGGGTCCTCACCGCGGGCCAGCGCGGCCATCTCGGCCATGAACCACGGGTCGATACCCGTGCGCGCGCAGATCTGCTCCTCCGTGGCCCCCTGCCGGATGGCCTCGAAGAGCAGCTCGTAGCGGTCGTGCGACGGTATCTCCAGCGCGGCCAGCAGATCGGCGGGAAACACCGTGCGCTCCACGTCCAGCTCGCGCGAGCGCAGGGCCTTCACGAACGCCTGCTTGAACGTGCGTCCGATCGCCATCGCCTCGCCCACCGACTGCATGTGGGTGGACAGCGATCCGTCGGCGCCGGGGAACTTCTCGAACGCGAACCGCGGCCACTTGACCACCACGTAGTCGATCGTGGGCTCGAAGCTGGCCGGGGTGACCCGCGTGATGTCGTTGTCGATCTCGTCGAGGGTGTAGCCCACCGCAAGCCGGGCGGCGATCTTGGCGATCGGGAAGCCGGTGGCCTTCGAGGCGAGCGCGCTCGAGCGCGAGACGCGCGGGTTCATCTCGATCACCACGATCTCACCGGTGCCCGGATGCACCGCGAACTGGATGTTCGACCCGCCGGTCTCCACGCCCACGGCGCGGATGACCTTGATCGCCTGGTCGCGCAGCTCCTGGTAGCGGGGGTCGCTCAGGGTCTGCTGGGGCGCCACGGTCACCGAGTCGCCCGTGTGAACCCCCATCGGGTCCACGTTCTCGATCGAGCACACGATCACCACGTTGTCGTTGCGGTCGCGCATCACCTCCAGCTCGAACTCACCCCACCCGATCACCGACTCGTCGATCAGCACCTGGTGGATAGGGCTGGCGGCCAGGCCCTCGGCCACGCGCTCGCGGAACTCGACCTCGGTGCGCGCGATCCCGCCGCCCTCGCCGCCCATCGTGAAGCCGGGGCGCACGATGGCCGGCAGGCCGAGGTCGGGCAGGGCCCGCTCGGCCTCCGCTATCGACTCCACCACCGCCGACCGTGGCACGCGCAGACCCGCCTTCTCCATCGTCTCGCTGAACAGCTGGCGGTCCTCGGCGCGGCGGATGGCGTCGTAGTCGGCGCCGATCAGCTCCACCCCGAAACGCTCCAGGGTGCCGTCTTCGCTCAGCTGCCGGGCGAGGTTCAGCGCGGTGCCGCCGCCCAGCGTGGGCAGCAGCGCATCGGGGCGTTCGCGCTCGATCACCCGGGCGACTGAGCCCGGCAGCAGCGGCTCGATGTAGGTGGCCGTGGCGAACTCGGGGTCGGTCATGATCGTGGCCGGGTTGGAGTTCACGAGCACCACCTCGTACCCCTCCTCCAGCAGCACCTTGCACGCCTGCGCACCCGAGTAGTCGAACTCGGCGGCCTGGCCAATCACGATCGGGCCGGAGCCGATTATCAGGATCTTGTGGATGTCGTCGCGGCGCGGCATCAGGCTTGGATTACCTCCGCGGGGCCTCCTGCCCCGCGTCTTGTGGCTGTTGGTGGCTTCCAGCCACCGATGAGATGAACCGGTCGAAGAGATGGAGGCTGTCGTGCGGCCCCGGCCCCGCTTCCGGGTGGTACTGCACCGTGCTGGCGGGCACGTCTAAGAGCATGAGGCCCTCCACCGTGCGGTCATAGAGGTTCAGCTGGGAGAGCTCGGCGGCTCCGAAGTCGGTGTCCCAGCGCACGGGCTCGTCGGTGTCGATCGTGCGCTCGCCGGCCGGGCCGAGCACCGCGAAGCCGTGATTCTGGGAGGTGATGTCGATGCGCCCTGTGGCGAGATCCTTCACGGGGTGGTTGGCGCCGCGGTGCCCGAAGCGCAGCTTGGCCGTGTCGAGGCCTACGGCCCGGCACAGCAGCTGGTGGCCGAGGCAGATCCCCCATACGGGCTTCTTGCCCACCAGCTCGCGCACGGTCTCCACGATGTAGTCCAGAGCGGCGGGATCGCCGGGGCCGTTGGCCAGGAAGATCGCGTCGGGCGCGCGGGCCAGCAGCGCGTCGGCGGATGCGTCACAGGGGTGAAGCTCCACGGTGGCGCCGCGCTCGCGCAGGTTGCGCACGATCGAGTCCTTGATGCCGGTGTCCAGCGCCGCGATCCGCGGACCGGACCAGGGGCTCAGCGGCTCGAGCACCACCGGCTCCCCGGGCGTGACCTCCTTCGCCAGGTCGGCGCCCTTCATCGACGGCTCGGCGCGCACCAGGTCCATCGCATCGTCCTGTGACAACTCGCCGCCGAAGACGCCGCCGCGCATCGCCCCCTCGTCGCGGATGTGGCGCACCAGCGCGCGCGTGTCCACGCCGGAGATGGCGGGGATGCCGCAGTCGGCCAGCCAGGTGAGCCAGCCGCCCTCGGCCAGCGCGTTGTCCTCGCGGTCGATGCCCTCGCGCATGATCACGGCGCGCACGTGCACCGAGTCGGATTCCATGTGCTCGCTGGCCACGCCGTAGTTGCCGATCAGCGGGTAGGTGAACGTGATGATCTGGCCCCGATAGCTGGGATCGGAGACGGCCTCCTGATAACCGGACATGGCCGTGTTGAACACGACCTCGCCGGTGGAGTGCCCCCGCGCTCCGACGGCCTCCCCATCGAACCGCGTGCCGTCCTCGAGCAGAACGTAGGCAGGGCTCAAGCCACCGCTCCGATGGCGAACGAGCGCTCCCGAAAGGCCACGGAGCCGGCCGCGATCGTCATCCGCACTCGACCGGTCAGCCGGCGGCCCCCGAACGCGCAGTTGGTGCAGCGGCTCTCATACCCGGCCTCCCCCACCTCCCACTCGGCGTCGAGGTCCACCAGGCACACGTTGGCGGGGGAGTCCTTGGCGAGCGTGGGCACGCTGAGCCCGAACGGCTCCCCTCCGGCGGTCAGGCGCTCCACCACCAGGCCCAGGTCAAGGATTCCCGGCACCACCAGCTCGGTGTACACCGCGGCAAACGCCGTCTCCAGGCCGGTAACACCCATCGGGGCGACCTCGAACGGCTCCTCCTTCTCCTCGCGTGCGTGCGGCGCGTGGTCGGTGGCGATGCAGCTGAGCACGCCGGATCGAAGCCCGTCGATCAATGCCTGACGGTCGGCCTCGGCACGCAGCGGCGGATTCATCTTGTAGCGGGCGTCGAGGTGGCGGACGCACTCGTCGGTGAGCAGGAGGTGGTGCGGCGTGGCCTCGGCGGTGACCGCCACGCCGGCGGCGCGGGCGCGCTCGAGCACCGCCACGGTCTCGCGCGCAGACACGTGCTGCACGTGGATGCGGCCCTCCTCGTAGGCGGCCAGCTCCACGTCGCGCGCCACCATCACCGCCTCAGAGACGGAGGGGATGCCTGCCATCCCCAGCAGCGCCGACACCTCACCCTCGTGCATCACGCCGGCGGCCGACAATGCAGGGTCCTCTTCGTGCAACGCGATGTTGCGCTCGGCGAGGCGCTGGTACTGCAGCGCCTGGCGCATCATCCCGGCCGAGCGCAGGGGCAGCCCGTCATCGGTGAAGGCCACGGCGCCGACGTCGGCCAGCTCGGCCATCTCGGTGAGCTGCTCGCCACGCTGTCCCATCGTGACCGCCGCCGTGAATCCCACCGGGATCCGGGCCTCCGCGCGGGCACGCTCGCGCAGGGAGAGCAGGACCGAGGCGGAGTCCACGACCGGGTCGGTGTTGGGCATGGCGAGGATGGCGCCATAGCCACCGGCCGCCGCGGCCCGAGTGCCGGTCTCGATGTCCTCCTCGTCCTCGCGACCGGGCGTGCGCAGGTGTACGTGAGGGTCCACAAAGGCGGGGAAGGCGTGCAGGCCCTCGGCGTGCACCACCTCCGCGCCCTCGGGCGCCGCCAGGCTGCCGGGCGCGCCCACCTCGGCCACGGCGCCGCCGCGCAGGATCATGTCGGCGGGACCGTCCAGGCTGGCCCGCGGGTCGAGCAGATGGGCGCCCGAGATCAACACGGTGGCCGTGGGATTGGCCTGGCGGTCGAGCAGTTGGTCCAGCGCCTTCATGCCGGCTGGGGCTCCGAGGTCTCGTTGGAGAGCGCACTGCGACCCTGCATCAGATCCCCGGGGGGACCACCGGCGAGCAGCTCGTAGAGCACCGCCATCCGGACCACCACACCGGACTCCACCTGGTGGCTGATCAGCGCCTGGGGGGAGTCGATCACCTCGGCCGACAGCTCCACCCCGCGGTTCACCGGGCCCGGATGCATCACAAGCTGGTTGGAGGCCAGCCGGCGGCCGTCGATCTGGTATCGCGTGGCGTACTCGCGCAGCGAGGGCACGAAGAACCCGGCCATCCGCTCGCGCTGCATCCGCAGTGCGTAGATCACGTCGGCTTCACCGAGATCGTCGAGGGTGGTGCGCACCTCGCAACCCAGCGACTCCACGCCGCGCGGGATCAGCGTGGGCGGCCCGCATACGGTCACCTGACAGCCCATCCG
>Ga0136624_1000304_pt1 | contig 18226 bp, 18 predicted proteins | sample AntDrymUQ4692206_2_FD_104802 | JGI IMG/M metagenome (GOLD analysis project Ga0136624, IMG submission 104802) | Polar desert sand microbial communities from Dry Valleys, Antarctica - metaG UQ469 (22.06) | ecosystem: Environmental > Terrestrial > Soil > Desert | place: Antarctica: Dry Valley... | reverse complement strand
CTGACCCGGAGCCGACTGACCCGGAGCCGACTGACCCGGAGCCGACTGACCCGGAGCCGACTGACCCGGAGCCGACTGACCCGGAGCCGACCGAGCCGGAGCCGACTGACCCGGAGCCGACCGAGCCGGAGCCGACCGACGCGGAGCCGACCGACCCGGAACCGGGTGACCCCGACCCGGGCGGCCCGGGTGACGGGGGCCCGGTGGGCGAAGGCCGTGCTGATCAGGCGGGCGCCAGGCCTGTGGATCGACGCGACTGACGCCTGTTGACATGCCGGTGACGCGCCCGTCCCGTAGCGACGAGTTCGCCGCCGATTCGTCGCGCGCGATCGGCGGACCGGTCGGTGCGTACGCGCGTCGACCACGCCGCAGCAGCGCGCTGATCACCGTCCTGCTGATCACGACCGTGGCCATGTCATTCGGAGTTCTCAGCAAGAACGCCTGTGCTGCTGGTGCATGGTGGGAGGGGAATCAGGCGTACGCCAACGTGTGCGAGAGCGAGCTGCCGCAGTCCTACATCGACCTCGGACTCGCAGAGCAGGTCCCCCCGTTGGGGGAGGATGCCGGCCGCTACCCAGGACCTGCCGTGTCCGTACCGACCGCGGTCGTCTCCTACGTCGTTGCCCGGATGTCTCAGGCAGCCTTCGGGGTGCAGGACCCGGTGGATCGCGACGACAGTCCGGTCGCGGACGTGGCTGTGGACCCCGCTGTGCAGGCCGAAGCGGTGGAGTTCACGGCGGTCGCCGCCGTGCTGCTGGCGCTGGCTGCCCTCGCCTGCGCCGGGTTGCTGGTCCTGACCCATCGCCACCGGCCATGGGACGCTCTCGGGTTCGCCGCCGCACCCGTACTGGTGCTCAGCGGCCTGATCGGCTGGGACCTGTTGCCGGCGGCCTGCCTCTGCGCTGCTCTGTGGTCGTGGTCGCGTCGCCGACTTCTGCTGACCGGCGTGCTGCTGGGGACCGGGGCCGCCTTCTCCGGGTTTCCCTCGGTGGTGCTCGTGGTCCTCGTGCTGCTGAGCCTGCGCGCGGGACGGGGGGCCTGTGTCCTGCCCACGGTGGCCGGCGCACTGCTGGCATGGGTGGGCATCAACGTGTCTGCGGCCCTGCTTGGCCCCGCCGGGTGGGGCAGTTACTGGTCGGACCGGATCCAGTCCGCACCCGGCACCGGGTCGCTGTGGGAGGTGGTCGCAGCGTGGGGGTGGCAGGCCGACGCGATCTTGGCCAACCAGGTACTCGGCATCGGGTCACTGGTCGTGCTGGTGGTGACCGGTTGGCTCGCCTTCTCGACGGCTCGACGACCCCGGGTGACCCAGCTGGCCTTCCTCGCGGTCGCGGGGATGCTGCTGCTGGTCAAGGACGCGCCACCGCAGACCGCGTTGTGGCTGCTCCCGCTCGCCGTGCTCGCACGGCCGCACTGGCGTGACCTGCTGATCTGGCAAGCCTGCGAGGTGGTCTACTTCCTCGCCTGGCACTGGCACCTCGGCGGATTCACGCTCGGGGGCGGCACAAGCCAGGATGAGGTGTACGTGCTGGCGATCCTGCTCCGCGTCGCGGGCATCGGGTGGCTGGTCGCCATGGTGATCCGTGACATCCGGGCGCCCTGGCAGGACCCCGTACGCGCGGACGGGACGGTCGACGACCCCGCCGGCGGGGTGCTGGACGGGGTTCAGGACGTGCGTGAACGTCGCATTCTCAGCTGATCTCGACGGCGTCCACGTACGTCGTGGTGAAGCGCACGTCCACGTCCACCTCGGCGCCGATGTTCGGGACCGAGCCGGCGCCGGGGACGAACAGCATCGACGCCTGCATGTGCGGTGGCTCGGCGAACCAGCGCTGCTTACCCCCGACCCGAAACGGTGACAGCGACAGCCCGGCCGCCTCGAGCCCTCCGCGGGCCAGCGACAGCGCCCGCTGGCGCAGGCTCGTCATCGCGGCCGGTGCCTCCAGCCCGATGCCGTGGGCGGTCCCACCCGCGACGACCACGAGCGTGCCGGCGCGAGGCATGGGCCGCTGCCGGTAGCCGATCCGCTCGCCGCGTTGGACCTGATGCCGGTCGAGCACGGTGGCGGCAACGCGGAGGGCACCGCGATCGCCGAGCCACAACGAGGTGCCGATCCGCGGACGAAGGCTCAGGCCTGGACGCCGCTGCGCCAGCTCGGTCAGCTCGGCGTCGCTGAGATGGGACACGAAGAGCCTCGTGGTCTCGAGCTGGGAGGCCTGCAGGGCGGCGGCCCACTGCTCGGCCTCGGTGAGATTCCCGCCGGTCATCGGCAGGTGCAGCGCGAAGCCGGTGAGCCGCAACGGACCCAGCGCCCTGGCCGCGGCCGAGAGCTCGTGACGGGTCAGCCCGTGCCGGGCCATCGAGGTCAGCCCCTCGACCACGACGCGGGGCCGGGTGCCCGATACGGAGGCGTGGGCGGCCAAGGACTGCACGTCCACGACCCGGCTCAGCGTGTGCACGACCCGCTGGTCGTACCCGGCGTCACCGACAGGCAGCTCGCGGCGCCACGGCGTCATCACCAGCACGTCACCACCGAAGCGCGGCAGGACCTCACCGACCTCCGCGTACGTCCCGACGGCGATCGTGTCGACGCCGAGCCGGTCCGACTTGCGGGCGAGCCGCGGCAGGCCGAGACCGTACCCGTTGCCCTTGGCCACCGGCACCAGACCGGGGTGGGTCTCGGCGACGCGGCGCAGGTGGCTGCGCCAGCGGTCACCATCGACATGCAACGTGAGCGGCATGTGGCTCACCGCCGCTTCATGTAGAGGTCGAACGCCTTGTAGAGCACGCGCGACAACGGCAGGTCCCACTCGCCGGCGTACTCGACGGCCTGGCCGCCGGTGCCGACCTTGAACTGGATCAGCCCGACGTGGGAGTCCTCGGGATCGAGCGTGTCGGTGATCCCACGCATGTCGTAGACGCTCGCCCCGTCGGCGAGGGCGTCTCGCATCATCCGCCACTGGATCGCGTTGGAGCCCCGGACCTCACGCTTGGCAGAGGTCGAGGCACCGTAGGAGTACCACGCGTGCGTGCCGACGCGGACCATCGTGGTGGACGCCACGAGATCGCCTTCATGACGGGCAAGGTAGAGCTGCATCCGGTCCGGGTCGTCGGCGTTGAGCGCGTCGTACATCGTCTGGAAGTACGCGAGGGGGCGCGGGGTGAAGTGGTCGCGCTCGGCGGTCTCGGCGTACATCGTGTGGAAGACGCCGAGGTCCTCGCGCGTCCCGACGGACACCTCGACGCCCTCCTTGTCGGCCTTCTTGATGTTGCGTCGCCAGAGCTGGTTCATGCCCTTGAGCAGCGCCGCCTCGCCGCTCGGCAGTGGCAGCTGGAAGTTGTACTGCGGCTGCCCGGCGGTGAAGCCTCCCTCGCCGACCTGGTGGATCCAACCGGTGCGGCTGAGCAGCTCGACGACGCGGGTGCCGACCGGGTCGACCTCGTCGGCGGGCACGTCGCCGAGCCGGGTGAGGGCGGGGTCCGCGATCGCGGCCTTGACGGTAGCGGCCTCCCAGCGGCGGCGGATGACCGGCGGACCCATCCGGACGGCGAAAGCGCCGCCGGTCTGCAGGTGCCGGGTCATGGCGGCGAGCAGGTCCGACAGGTCGTCGCGGGACCAGTCGAGCACCGGACCTTCGGGCAGGTACGCCAGCGTCCGGTTGATCCGGGGCAGCCGGCGGTGCAGCACGAGGGCGACCCCGACGAGTGCGTCGCCGAGGAAGAAGCCGAGTGACTCCGGGTGCCACTCCGGTTTGACCTTGGCCCACGCGGGGGTCTGCAGGAAGCTCGCCGAGGGCTGCCGGCGGATGAACGCGAGGTGCTCGTCGGGGTCGATCGGGCGTACGGTCGGGGCGGCTGTCACGGTCAGCGAGGCTACCCGCTCGGGTCTACGGTCGATGCATGTTGCGAGCGCGGTCGACAGGTGAGGCATGAACGACCGGGTCGACCTCGAAGCCCTGCGCCTCGCCGTCTACCCGTTCGCCGCCGTACCGCTGGGTTTCTCCGTCATGGGCCGCGACACCCTGTGGTGGGGCGGCTGCGCCTGGGACTCCTTTGCACTGCCACACCTGCTGCCCGACCAGACACCCCCGCTCGTCGCGACCACTTGCTGCCTGCGACGCGCCGCACGCCTGGCGCGTCGGCACGCGCACACCCCCACCCGGTGGCCAGGTGGCCCACTTCCTCGTGCCGGTCGAGCACATCTGGGACGACGTGGTGTGGACCTGCAGCAACCAACGCCTGTTCTGCGAGGTCGGGTGCGTGGACCGGTGGCTCGCGCGGGAGGGTCTCGAGCGCGGGTACGTGATGGACCTGGCGACTCTGTGGCGGCTGGCGTCGCGCTGGTACGAGGGGCGGCTGCAGCCCGGTTACCAGCGGCGCGAGCCGTCCGCTGCGGCGGACTACCTGCGCGGGGTCGGCCTGGACGGGTCCTTCTGGGGACTGTGAGGCACGACGGCCGCGCGCACCCTTGACATCGGCCATCGCACCGGGCCAAACTCCTAACTATGTTAGGCAAACCGGTGCGTGATAGGAAGACCGAACGACAACAGGCAACGCGCTCCGAGATCCTGGAAACGGCCTGGGAGATCGCCCGGGAGAAGGGCCTCGCGGAGCTGACCCTGCGCGACGTGGCCGCCCGGATCGGGATGCGGGCGCCCTCCCTGTACTCGTACTTCGCGTCGAAGAACGCCATCTACGACGCGATGTACGGCCAGGCGTGGACCCGGTACCTCGCCGTCATGGATGCAATCGAGCCCACCCTGTCCCGCTCCCCGCGGGCGGCGCTGAAGACGATGGCGCGCACGTTCTTCGACTACGCCGTGGCCGACCTGGCTCGCCACCAGCTGATGAACCAACGGACGATCCCGGGTTTCGTGCCCAGCCCGGAGTCCTACGCGCCCGCAGTGGAGGTGCTCGAGCGAGGACGCGTTGAGCTCGCCCGGCTAGGTGTCCAGGACGCCGGCGCGTTCGATCTGTTCACCGCCCTGCTCGGCGGGTTGATCAATGCGCAGCAGGCCAACGACCCCGGCGGGGACCGCTGGGCGCGGCTGCTCGACGAGGCCGTGGACATGTTCGCGGACCATCTCGGGTTACCCGAATCCACGAGGAGAAGAGCATGACCCGAACAGCAGACGCGACAGCCGCGCCGCGGACCTCAACCCTCGACAGAGCGACTCTGATGCGGCTGGCCAGCACCGAGTACGAGCGGTTCGGTGCGATGTTGCTCGACCTGGCCACCGAGGACTGGCTGCGCCCCACGGAGTGCCCCGCTTGGGACGTCCGTGCCATGGTCGGCCACGTGCTGGGAATGGCTGAGATGGCTGCCTCCATCCGTGAAGGGATGCGACAGCAGAAAGCCGCCAGGAAGCGCGGCGGGGTGTTCATCGATGCACTCACCGCAGTGCAGGTCGACGAGCGCGCCGCTTTGACACCGCAGCAGGTCACCGAGCGGTTCCCACGTGTCGGCCTTCGTGCCGCCCGCGCTCGTCGTCGTACCCCCGGTCTGATCCGGCGGCGCCGCATGCCCGACGTTCAGACGGTGGGCGACCGGCTGGAGACCTGGACCTTCGGCTACCTCATCGACACGATCCTCACCCGTGATCCGTGGATGCACCGCATCGACATCGCCCGTGCCACCGGGCGACACCATGAGCTGAGCGCTGACCACGACGCCGTCCTGGTCGCCGACGTCGTCACCGAGTGGGCTGCCCGGCACGGGCAACCCTGCCAGCTTCACCTCGTCGGCGTCGCCGGTGGGCGTTGGTCATTCGGGACGGGTGGGCCGACCCTGGCCCTCGACGCGATCGACTTCTGTCGCACCTTGTCCGGCCGTGAGCCAGGCGCCGGCCTGCTCACTACGCAGGTCCCGTTCTGAAGCGTGACGACGGCTCAGTCGGGAGGCGCGGCCGGATCGAACAGCTCCTGCACGTCGCCTCGCGCAATGATCGCCACGCGGCCGTCGGACAGCGGCAGCGCCCGGGTGTCGTTGCCCCAGCCGGGCACCGTCAGCCGTGCGGTCTCGCCCAGCGACCCGTCCGTGCCGACCTGGACCACAGCCACGACGGCGCCCCCGCCCCAGTCGGTCACCGGCACCAGAGCCAGGCGCTGCTCGGCCAGGTAGCTGAATGCCCGCGCGTCCTCCTCGACCGGGCTCCCCATTCGCCGGCCGAGGTCCAGGGCAGCCACCCGGGTCGGAGCCGCGAGGTCGGACAGGTCGAAGCTCGACACCTGTGAACCCTGCGTACGCCCTTGTGCGGTGGCGTCCTGCCCGACGCCGAGCAGCAGGTCGTCGCCGATCGGGTGCAGGTACGCCGAGAAGCCGGGGATCTTCAGCTCACCGAGCACCTGCGGCTGCTGCGGGACGGAAAGATCCACGGTGTACAGCGGATCGGTCTGACGGAACGTCACGATGACAGCCAAATCGTCGAACCAGCGGACGGACTGGATCTGCTCGTCCTCGCCCATGCCGCCGACGGAGCCGACGGCCCGCAGCCGCTCCCCGTCCTCCTCGAGGACGGTGACCACGGTCTCGCGAGGGCTCCAGACCTCCCCGAGCATGGAGGCCACCCGCAGCCGACCCTCGTGCTCGGAGAAGGACGAGCGACCCGGGGTCCAGCCGCGGACCTCGCCAGAAGCGACGTACGTCGTGGTGTCAGCGCTGACGTCGAAGGCGTGGATGCCGGTGCTCATCCGGTTGGCGGTGCCGATGCTCGAGCCACCCGCCACACCACGCGCCACGTCCATGACCAAGGGCATCAGCCACTGGTCAGACTCCGACGTGGCGACGTACATCCGGTCGGTGGAGGAGTACACGAGATTGCCGTCCGCCGCGACGGCGAGGGTGTCGAGGTCGTCGCTCTGCGGGTCGAAGGTGAGCACCGAGAGGGTGCCCAGGCCGGCCTGCTCCTGGGGGCGGGTGACGTCGGAGCAGTCCAGCAGCGGCTCGCTACCGCCGCCGTCGATTCGCTGCTGCGGCAGCCAGTCCTGGGCCTCTGCCTCGCGGACGATGCGGCGGTTCTCGCTCGACGCTTCGCTCTCGGTCGTCCCACGTCCGGGGTACACGAAGTCCAGGACCGGGGTGGCACTCAGCACGAGGCGGACCGTTCCCTCGTGCTCCCTGGCCGAGACGTTGCTGCCCTCGACCGTGCGCTCGGATTCCAGCTCGGGCTGGGCCGGGTCCGTCACGTCGACGATGCCGACCCGGGTGTCCTGCCAGCCAGGGTAGTGGCCCGGCACAACCCGGTCGGACGTCCACGGGCCGCTGCTGCTGTCGGCGTAGCCGGACGCGATCAGCACCAGTCGGTCGCCGACCAGGAGCAGCTCCGACCCGTACAACTCGCGCGGCAGGTCCAGCCGGGCCATGACCGCAGGCTCGTCTCCGGTCACGTCGGTGACGAGGAGGGTCCGGCCGCGCACGACGTACGTGTGTGAGCCGTCGGTCTTGGCGATGTCGGGCTCGTCCACGCCCGCCTCCTGCACGTTGGTGCCGGTGGCTCCGTTCTCGACCGGTGCAGCGCCGGTGTCGTCGGCTTCCTCCAAGACGGCGCCTCGGGCGGCGAAGTCGCTGGTGGCGTAGACCCCGGAGCCGCCCAGGCCGTAGGCACTCACGTCGGCGAGTGCCGCCTGGACGTACCAGTCGTTCAGCTCGTCGCAGTCGTCGAAGGCGTGCAGTCCGGTCGCCGCGGTGGCCGGCGACGGACCGAGGACACTGCCAGTCGGTCCGATAGCCGACACCACCACGGTCGCGGTCACTGTCAGCGCAGCGATCCCGCCCACGAGAACCGTTCGGTGTGTCGTACGCATGTGCGGCTCCCCAGCTTTGGTGCCGGTCCTGACGACCGGTACGGGGCTAGGACGCGCCGGTGTCGCCACCGGTTCCGCGGAGGACTCAACCCAGCGCCTCGACCAGCGCCTTGCTGAAGGCCGGGATGTCTCCGGGATTGCGGCTGGTGATCAGGTTGCCGTCGACCACGACCTCGTCGTCCGTCCAGGTCGCACCCGCGTTGCGGATGTCGGTCTGCAGGCTGGGCCACGAGGTCAGCGTCCGTCCCGTCAGCACGCCGGCCTCGATCAGCGTCCACGGAGCGTGACAGATCGCGGCCACGGTCTTTCCTGAACCGACGAACGAGCCGATGAATGCGACAGCGTCGGCGTCCAACCGCAGCGCGTCGGGGTTGGCTACGCCACCGGGAAGCACCAGTGCGTCGAAGTCGTCAACGCTCACCTCGCCGAAGGTGGCATCGACGGGAAACGTGTCGGCCTTGTCGAGGTGGTTGAACGCCTGAACGCTGCCGGACTCGCTGGACAGCAGCCGCGGCGTGCCTCCGGCCTGCTCGACGGCTTGCCACGGTTCGGTCAGCTCGACCTGCTCGATGCCTTCGGCCGCGACGGCGAAAGCGACGGTCTTTCCCTGCAGTTCTCCAGCCATGATGATCCTCCGGTCGAGTAGGGGTTGCTGCTCGTCGGCGCAACCGGGCCCGGAGGGGGCCTATTCCCTGCTCGACGTGTGGCGCAAACGCGTTGCGGCCGATGGCTGGAGTCGCCTAGCGTCCTGAACATGAGCATGCTGATGGTGCGTCGTGTCCGGGGCGCCGGGCGCGCGCTGGGGCTGGAACCGGCTGGAACCGGAGTGGGCCTACCGGGTCGTCGTCGACGCTGGCATCTCACCCGGTGACCTGGTCGTCGACCTCGGTGCCGGCACCGGTTCGCTGACCGATCCACTGGTACGTGCCGGAGCGCGCGTGCTGGCCGTCGAGCTGCACCCGGGTCGTGTTGCCGCGCTGCGAAGGCGCTTCGAGGGGCACGACGTCACGGTCGTGTACGCCGATGCCCTACACGTCCGCCTGCCGTCCCGACCGTTCCGGGTGGTGGCGAACCCGGCGTACGCGATCTCGTCCCCGCTGCTGCGGCGACTGTTGGCCCGTGGGTCGGCGATGTGGAGCGCTGACCTGGTGCTGCAACGGGCGGTGGTGAACAGGTACGCCGTGGGGAGTCGGCGAGGGGAGCAGCACTGGCGCCGGCGGTATGTCGCCGAGCTGGGGATGCGCCTGCCCCGGCGGGCTTTCAGCCCACCGCCGGTCGAGGACTCTGCGGTGCTGCGCCTGCGCCGCCGCTGACCCTGCGTGTCGGCATCACAGGTGTTGGCGCAGCCACGCGATGTCGGCCGCCTGACCCTGCGTACCACCGGGTGTCTCGCACACGACGGGGGCTCCCGCCGCTCGCACCACCCCCAGTAGGGCGCTCTGGTCGATCTGGCCTTCCCCGAGGTTGGCGTGCCGGTCGGCGCCGGAGCCGAACTGGTCCCTGCTGTCGTTGGCGTGCACCAGGTCGATGCGCCCCACCAGCCGCTTGACCTGAGTCACCACGTCGGCGAGCTCGATCCCGCCGGCGTGGGCATGACAGGTGTCCAGACACAAGCCGACCTCGTCACCGCCGGACGCGTCGGTGACCGCCTCCCAGAGTCGGCCGATGCGCTCCAGCCGGCGAGCCATGGCGTTGTCACCGCCGGCTGTGTTCTCGATGAGCACCGGCACCGTCGCGTCGAGCTGCTCGATGCACTTGCGCCAGTTGTCGAAGCCCGCCGCCGGGTCGTCGCCCTTGAGCATGTGGCCGCCGTGCACGATCAGACCCAGGGCACCGATCGAGGCGGCTGCATCGACGTGCTGCTGCAGCAGCTTGCGGCTCGGGATGCGGATGCGGTTGTTGGAGGTCGCCACGTTGAGCACGTACGGAGCGTGCACATAGATCCCCACGCCGGCCTGTTCGGCCTCGGCGCGCAGGGAGTCGGCCCCGCCGGCGTACTGGACCACCGGACCCTTCCAGCCCTGCGGGTCGCCGAGAAACATCTGCACCAGGTCCGCGCCGCGCGCGGTGGCCTCGGCGAGCGGGTCGGCCTGGTCGACATGGGCTCCGATGGCTGGTGTCGACGACATGACGCCGAGCCTAGGCGCAGCCACAACCAGGGTCGGATCGGGGAGATTCCGGTGGCCGGCCAGGGGTGCTCACCCCTAACGTTTGATCCATCACACCGAGCCTCCAGGGGGAGACAGTGCCGTACGTCAGCACCGAACAGCCGGCACTCACCGGTGGAGGCTACGCAGCCCGCGCGGTGGGCCTGACGAAGGTGTACGGCTCGGGGGAGTCTGAGGTCCACGCACTCGCCGGGATCAACATGGACATCGCCAGCCGAGAGTTCACTGCGGTCATGGGTCCGTCAGGCTCCGGCAAGTCCACCCTCATGCACTGCCTCGCCGCACTGGACACCGCGACGTCCGGAGCGGTCCTCATCGGCGATGCCGACCTGGCCCTGCTGAACGACAAGGCGTTGACCGCGCTGCGGCGGGATCACGTGGGCTTCGTCTTCCAGTCCTACAACTTGGTCCCCACCCTGACCGCGCAGGAGAACATTCTGCTGCCGCTGTCGATCGCGGGCCGCCAGCCCGACCAGGAGTGGTACGACACGGTCATCGACACCGTCGGCCTGCGCGACCGGCTCGGGCACCGGCCCAACGAGCTGTCCGGCGGCCAGCAGCAGCGGGTGGCGTGTGCCCGCGCCCTGGTCAGTCGGCCGTCGATCGTGTTCGCCGACGAGCCGACCGGGAACCTGGACTCCACGTCGGGAGCCGAGGTGCTCGGGTTCCTGCGCCGTAGCGTCAGTGAATTCGGCCAGACCATCGTGATGGTCACCCACGACCCGATCGCCGCCGCCTACACCGACCGGGTGGTGTTCCTCGCCGACGGCCGGGTTGTCGACGAGCTGCGCCAACCGACCGCGGAGACAGTCCTGGAGCGCATGGCCTCCATCCAGACCGCCGCGATCGCCGCGGCCGACGCGCGGCTGGGGCACTGAACAGTGCTGCGCGTCACGCTGCGCAACCTGTTGGCCCGCAAGCTGCGGCTGCTGCTGTCGGCCTTCGCGATCATCCTGGGCGTCGCGTTCGTCGGCGGGACGCTCGTCTTCACCGACACTCTGGCCAAGGCCTTCGACGGCATTGTGGACGGTTCCGTACCAGACGGCTACGTCCGTCCGGTCGGCTCGACGGCTGACGACAGTGGCGGCTTCGGCACCGACGGACGCACCATCCCGGCCTCGGTCGTCACTGAGCTGGAACAGGTCACCGGTGTCGCTCGGGCCGACGGCACCGTCGAGGGCATCGGCCTGTTCATCGTCGACCGCGAAGGCAAGCTCGTCGGCGGCCGGGGTGCCCCCACCCTGGCGTTCAACTACAACGACGCCCCCTCGATGACCGGTGAGCCGTCGGTCACCATCCCGGTGGGCACCGAACCCGAGGGCGCCGGCGAGGTGGTGTTGGACGAACGCACGGCCGACGCCGCCGGCTACGACATCGGGGACGCGGTCTCGATGGTGGCCGCGGGTCCTCAGCCGCGGATCGAAGCCGAGCTGGTGGGTATCGCGGAGTTCGGCGGTGGGGGGCTGGCCGGCGCCTCGCTGGTGTTCTTCGACACCCCCACGGCGCAGGGGATCTTCCTCGATGGTGAGGACGTCTTCGACTCGATCGGACTCACGGCCGAGCCGGGAGTCTCCCAGCAGCAGCTCGTCGATGCCGCCACCGCCGTGCTGCCCGAGGGAGTCGAAGCGGTCACCGGCGACCAGTCCGCCGAGGAGACCGAGGACATCGTCTCCACCGCCCTCGGCTTCCTCAGCACCTTCTTGCTGATCTTCGCGGCCATCTCGCTGGTCGTCGGCACTTTCCTCATCATCAACACGTTCTCGATCCTGGTCGCCCAGCGCAGCCGTGAGCTGGCGCTGCTGCGGGCGATGGGGGCGTCGCGTCGGCAGGTCACGCGCTCGGTACTGGCGGAGGCTCTGGCAGTCGGTTTCGTCGGTTCCACGCTGGGATTGGTGCTCGGGTTCGGCCTGGCGGTGGGGCTGCGGGCGCTGTTCGGCTACTTCGGGCTCGACCTGTCGGGCACCCCCCTGCAGTTCGAGCTCCGTACGGCGCTCGTGTGCTACGTCGTCGGGATGACGGTGACCGTGGTGGCGGCGTATCTGCCCGCCCGCCGCGCCAGCAGGATCTCACCGGTCGCCGCGATGCGTGACGACGTGGCGCTCCCGGAGTCCTCTGTCCGGCGCCGCACACTGGTAGGTGCTGTGCTCGCTGCTGCCGGGACGTCGCTGATGCTGGTCGGGCTCTTCACCTCGGTGGACTACACCGCTTACCTCGTCGGCGGCGGCGTCCTCACCGTGCTGATCGCTGTCGCACTGATGAGCCCGGTACTCGGGCGCCCGGTGCTGCGCGGGCTCGGAGTCGCGTACGGACGGGTCTTCGGCACAGTCGGCGTCCTGGCGACCCAGAACGCCCTGCGTAATCCCCGGCGGACCGCCGCCACCGCGTCCGCGCTGATGATCGGGCTCGCGCTCGTCTCGACGATGGCGGTGCTCGGTGCGTCGATCAACAAGTCGATCGAGGTGGCAGTGCAGGAGGAGTTCACGACCGACTACCTTCTTTCCAGCCCCACCTTCACCAACTTCTCGACCACCATCTCCGACGATGTGCGCGACCTCGACGGCGTGGACGAGGTGTCCCAGGCCCAGAGCCTGCCGATCGACATCGACGGTACGGGCGCGTTCGTGACCGCCGCCGACCCCGACGAGCTGCTGGCGGTGTACGAGCTGCGGGACACCTCCGGCAGCCTGAACGTGGGTGACGGCCAGGTCGCGTTGTCCGAGGATGCGGCGCAGGAGCGTGGGGTCACGACCGGTGACGCCGTGACGCTGACGTTCCCCTCCGGCGACCAGGAAGCCGAGGTGGCCGGTACGTACGAGACGTCGCAGGTCGTCGGCAACGCACTGCTGCCGTTCTCGACCCTGGAGGCGGCACAGGTGCAGCGCCAGGACTCCACGGTGAGCGTCAACGCGGCCGAAGGCGTCTCGCAGTCCGAACTCGGCGCGCAGCTCGACGAGGTGGTGGCGGACCTGCCGACGGTCACAGTGCAGAACCAGGAGGACTTCACCGACGCGCAGCGCGCCAGCGTGAACCAGCTGCTCTTCCTGATCTACGCGCTGCTCGGCCTCGCCATCGTCATCGCGGTCCTCGGGGTGGTTAACACCCTGGCGCTGAGCGTCATCGAGCGCACCCGTGAGGTCGGGCTGCTGCGTGCCGTGGGCCTCAGCCGGCGTCAGCTGCGGCGAATGGTTCGGCTGGAGGCGGTGGCGATCGCGGTGCTGGGCGGGGTGCTCGGCGTCGCGATGGGCCTGGTGTTCGGCGTGGTGCTGCAGCGCTCGGTGGCCGACGACGGGGTCACGGACCTGGCGATCCCGGTCGGGCAACTGGCGATCGTGGTTGCGGTGGCGGCTGTGCTGGGCGTGCTCGCGGCGGTGCTGCCCGCCCGGCGTGCGGCCAGGCTGAACGTGCTGCGGGCGATCACGACTGAGTGAGCGGCCTCGCCTCGAGGCGTGGCTGGCCAGCGGGCGCGTTCAGCCTCGCCGCTGCAACTCCAACCCCACCCGTCACGTCGTACGGGAGAAAGCACCTGGCGCCGCGGGTCGGGAGGTGCTTTCTCCCGCCCCGTGGTGCGGGTGGGTCGCCTGGGACGTCGCCGGTGAGCGGTGAGCGGCGGCGCTCGAAGCGCCTGTGGACGACCGGCTCGGGAACCCGCCGCACTGGGCCATGCTCGAACGTGCCCACCTCAGTGCCGCAGCAGCTGCGGGGAGTGCCCTTCACAACAGGCCGGGCGAAGCGGCTCGGCGTGACCGCCCGGATGCTCGCAGGCTCCCGGTTTCGAGGCGTCCTGCACGGCGTGCACGTCTGCGCGGACGTGCCCGACTCCGCGCTGCTACGGCTTGACGCCGCCCTGCTGCTGGCGCCGCGTGACAGCTTCGCCACCCACCACAGCGCCGCAGCGGTGTGGGGGCTGCCGGTGTGCGACCCAGTCCGCCCGCACGTGGGTGTCGGCCGCGGTCTCCGGGCGCCGCAGGTGCAGGGGGTCAGCTGGCACGCGTACGCATCACCGCCCTCCTTGCGGCTCGTCGACGGTCGCCTGGTCGGCGACCCGGCTGTCACGTTCGTGCAGCTGGCGGGCACCCTCTCGCTGCTCGATGCCGTCATCGCCGGGGACGCGTTGACACGGCGCGGACTCGTGCGGCCAGGGGACCTGGTGGCGGCCGCTGCCGGCTTCACCGGGGTGACCGGGCTGCGCGTGAGCCGGGCCGCCGCACTCGTGCGTCCTCGCGTGGACTCGCCGATGGAGACCTGGCTGCGGCTCCTGATCGTCGCGGCGGGACTGCCCGAGCCAGTCACCAACCTCGACGTCCATGACGCGAACGGGCGGTGGATCGCGCGGCCCGACCTGCTCTACCCGGCGTACCGGGTGGCGATCGAGTACGACGGCCGTCACCACGATGGGGAGACACAACGGGTGGACCGCGACGTCTTCCGCAACGAGGACCTCGCCCAGGCAGGCTGGTTCGTCCTGATCGTGCACGCCAAGGACCTGTACGTCCGCCCGGCCCGGACGCTGGAACGCCTGGTCCGTGCGCTGCGCAATCACGGGTGTGTGCTCGGCCCGGTCGACGATGCGTGGCGCTACCTCGGTCGGCCCTGCTCGACGGGCCCTTGGCCGGGCGTCACAGCAGCCCCACCGGCACCGTCGAGCGGGAGAAAGTACCTTCCAGCGGGTCGCGGAGGTGCATTCTCCTGTCCGCTGTGACGGATGAGGTCGGTGAGGTCAAACTCCACCGATCCGCCGCCGGATTGGCCCGGCACGGCTGCTCACGGCTACACTCCCCAGGTTGCCCGGCGACGAGCCGGGCTCGCGTGTGAACGGGCGTGCCCGTCCGCACCGGATGCATCGCCCTCCTGCCACGGAGAGACCGTGGCCGCCTAGTCCGAAGGAGGTGAGGTCGCCTTGCGTCGTTATGAAGTCATGGTCATCCTCGACCCTGATCTCGAGGAGCGCACGGTCGCACCGTCGCTCGACACCTATCTCAACGTGGTCCGCCAGGACGGCGGCACCGTGGAGAGCGTCGACGTGTGGGGTCGTCGTCGTCTGGCCTACGAGATCAGGAAGAAGACCGAGGGCATCTACGCGGTCATCGAGCTGAACGCCGAGCCCGCGACGGTCAAGGAGCTGGACCGCCAGCTCGGCCTCAACGAAGCCATCATGCGGACCAAGGTCTTGCGCCCCGAGCTGCACGGCGCCTGAGCCCCTCACGACCCGGAACACTGTCGGCACCTGGCCCTAGGGTCGTCGACACACCGGTTCATCTCTGACACCCACCTGTAGGAGCACCCATGGCAGGCGAAACCGTCATCACGGTCGTCGGCAACCTCGTCGACGACCCGGAGCTGCGCTTCACTCCCTCGGGGGCCGCAGTCGCCAACTTCCGCATGGCGTCCACCCCGCGGACGTACGACCGCCAGACGGGGGAGTGGAAGGACGGCGAGACCCTGTGGCTCGGCTGCTCGGTGTGGCGCCAGGCGGCGGAGAACGTCGCCGAGTCACTCACCAAGGGCACCCGGGTGGTCGTGCAGGGGCGGTTGAAGAGCCGTCAGTACGAGACACGCGAGGGTGAGAAGCGCACGGTCTTCGAGATCGACGTGGACGAGATCGGCCCCAGCCTGCGCAGCGCCACCGCCAAGGTGACCAAGGCGAGCCGCTCCGGCACCGGTGGAGGTGGCTGGTCCGGCGGGAGCGACTCCAGCGGATCGGCCGGCGGCCCGTCCGCAGGTGCGGGCGGCAACGACCCGTGGGCGTCCCAGCCCTCACAGTCAGGCTCCTCGGGCGGGTCACCGGCCGGCTCTTCCGGCGGCAACGACCCGTGGGCGTCCTCCCCGAGCGGCTCCACCGACGACCCGCCGTTCTAGCACCTGTCCCGTCCCGTCTGTCTGACCATTCCGGCCCAGTCGCCGGGCTTTCTGAGAGGAAGCACCACAATGGCCAAGCCCATCGTCCGCAAGCCGAAGAAGAAGTCGAATCCGCTCAAGGCCGCGAAGATCACCTACGTCGACTACAAGGACACCGGCCTGCTCCGCAAGTTCATCTCCGACCGCAACAAGATTCGTGCCCGCCGAGTGACCGGTGTGAGCGTCCAAGAGCAGCGCCAGATCGCCACGGCGATCAAGAACGCCCGCGAAATGGCGCTCCTGCCCTACACCTCGACGACCCGCTGAGGAGGGGACTGCAATGAAGCTGATCCTCACCCACGAGGTGACCAACCTCGGAGCCCCCGGCGACATCGTCGAGGTCAAGGACGGGTACGGCCGCAACTACCTCCAGCCTCGCGGCCTGGCCATGCGGTGGAGCAAGGGCGCCGAGAAGCAGATCTCTTCCATCAAGAAGGCCCGTCAGGTGCGAGACGTGCGCGATGTGTCACAGGCCGAGGAGGTCAAGGGTCGACTCGAGGCCTCCACCGTCGCCCTGACCGTCCACGCCGGTGGCGGCGGCCGGTTGTTCGGCGCCGTGACCGTTGCCGACATCGCCTCGGCCATCAAGGCCGCCGGTGGACCCGACATCGACAAGCGACGGATCGAGGTCGGCCAGCCGATCAAGAACGTCGGCGAGCACACCGTCGACGTCCGCGTGCATGCCGACGTGTCCGCGACCGTGCGGCTCGAGGTGGTCGCCGGCTGAGCCGGTCGGTCATGGGCCCGCGTGACGAGCCGCGTATCAGCTGCCGGCTTGCAGGGCCGGCTCGCGGCTCAGGGTGAGCAACAGGACGCCAAACACGATGCCGGACAGACCGGACAGCAGCAGCAGCACCGCAAGAGGCGTGCTGGGCAGCCCGGCACCGGCCACGACCAGGATGTCCAACACCACGATGGCCACCGTGGTCGTCGTGACCACGACGCTGGTGATCGTCAGCGCGAGCATGTTGCCGGTCGGCCGTCCGGCGGGCACCAGGCACTCACTGACGCCCCGGGCCACCGTGAAGGCGATCGCGGCCTGGGTGAGCGTCAGGGTGTAGATCTGGGCTCGGTCGAGAAAGAGCTGGAAGAGCAGCGTCAGGATGAGCACCAGCGCCACCACCGTGAGCCAGAAGGCACGACCGAACCAGTCGTTGCGCCAGCGGATGTGCTGCAATCCGTAGGCCATGACACCGTGGCCGAGCACCGCGATCCAGCCGCCGATTCCCCCGAGGAAACCGCCGAGCCCGAGCGTCGAAAGCAACCAGCCGGCACCGGCGAGGTTCAGGGGTGACATGAGGCCAGAGCCTACTGAGCCTCGCCAAGCGGCTCGCCGGCGTGGGCCGGACGAAGGATCCCGGTGACGAGCCAGGCATTGGAGCGCTCACGCAGCACGAGCGTGAGCATCCGGGCCACCATCAGCGCGCCGTACGCCGCCCACAGCCAGGCCAGCCCGGCCCCCACCCACCACACCAACAGCGCGAGCGGTGCGTAGGCCAGCAGGGTGAGCAGCCCGGCGTACGCGAGGTACCGGCCGTCGCCGGCGCCGATCAGGACGCCGTCGAGGACGAAGACGATGCCGGACACCGGCTGGATGAGCGCGGCCACCAGCAAGGCGGCGACCGAGACGTCGCGCACCGCGGAATCACCGGAGAACGCATGTGCGAGCCAGGGACTGGCCGCAGCCACGCCGGCTGCGGCGATGACGCCGGACCACGTGCCCCACTTCACCATCCGATGGGTCACTCGGCGCGCGCCGACGACGTCACCGGCGCCGAGGTAGCGCCCGGTCATGGCCTGTCCGGCGATGGCGATGGCGTCCAGGCCGAAGGCCAGCGTGCTGACGACGCTGAACGTGATCTGGTGGGCGGCCACCGACGCGGCCGGCATCGTCGCCGCGACCACGACACCGAGCAGCAACGCTGCCCGCAGAGTGAGCGTACGGACGAACAACGGCACGCCGGTACGGGCAGTGCGCAGGATCTCGGCCGGAGCCGGGCGCAGCGAACTGTCGTGCTGCCGGGCGGCACGCACGACGACACCGGACAGCACTATGGCGGCTCCCCACTGGGCGATGACGGTGCCCAGTGCCGAGCCGGCCACCCCGAGCCCGACCCCGTACACGAGGACCAGGTTGAGGACGATGTTGGCCAGGTTGGCGACAACTGCGACCACCAGCGGCGTGCGGACGTCCTGCAGCCCGCGCAGGATGCCGGTCGTTGCCAGGATCATCAGCATCGCCGGTAGCCCGAAGGCCGAGACCCGCAGGTACGTGACCGCGTGCTCCTCGATCTCGCGGCTGGTGCCGAACCAGCCGATGATGGGCTCCGCCCCGGCTGCGAAGACAAGGGTCGCGACCG
>Ga0136624_1000302_pt1 | contig 18293 bp, 16 predicted proteins | sample AntDrymUQ4692206_2_FD_104802 | JGI IMG/M metagenome (GOLD analysis project Ga0136624, IMG submission 104802) | Polar desert sand microbial communities from Dry Valleys, Antarctica - metaG UQ469 (22.06) | ecosystem: Environmental > Terrestrial > Soil > Desert | place: Antarctica: Dry Valley... | reverse complement strand
CGTCGCCCTGCCCCTCGAGCAGCGTGCGCGCGGACGACGCCGAGTAGACCATCACGGCGCCGCCGGCCAGCAGGCAGAACGTGGCCGTCAGGAGCAGGCGATGCTCGAGCGGCTGCTGCCTGGATCTGGCCATCAGACGGGACTTCTACGGCCAGGGGCGGACGCCTTCCGCGAGATCGCCCGGCGGTACCCGCCCGGACCGATCCTCGCGTCGCCGGGCGAGCGGCCCGGTCGACGGCGATCACCACTGCACGAAGGCCTTGAAGTGGTCCCCGCGCTCCTCGTAGGAGCGGTACTGGTCATACGACGCGCACGCTGGCGACAGCAGCACGACCTCGCCCGCGACGGCGGCGGCCCGGGCCGCGGTGACGGCGCGCTCGAGGTCGCCGCACCGGTGCTGCGTCGCGCCGGTGCCCGCGAGGGCGGCGCTCAGGCGCTCGGCCTCCTCGCCGATCAGGTACACCGCCCGGCAGTGCCTGGCGACCGCGGCGGCGAGTGGCGCGTAGTCCTCGTGCTTGCCGCGCCCACCGAGGATGGCGTGGACGCCGCGGGGAAAGGAGCGGATCCCGACCACGGCCGAGGCCACGTTCGTGGCCTTGGAGTCGTCGACGAACAGAACCCCCTCGATCCGGCCCACCTCCTCGAGCCGGTGAGCGACGCCGGCGAAACGGGCGAGGGCCGCCCGCAGCGCGGCGGGGTCGATGCCGCGACCCAGCGTCACCGCGGCCGCCGCCATCGCGTTCTCGACGTTGTGCGCGCCGCGCAGACGGATCTCGGCGACCGCCGCGACCGGTTTCCCGCGCCACGCGAGCTGCCCGTCGCGGACGACGAGGTCCGCCGCCGCGCCGTCGGCGCCCGGCGACCGTCCGGCGACCGTCCCGTCCCTCGCCGCCATCGGCGAGACGAACCGGATCGTCACTGCCGACCCGCCGGGCTCCAGGCCGTCGGGAACGACCGCGATCGCGCGCGGACCCTGATGGGCGAAGATCCGCAGCTTCGCGTCGCGATAGGCGGCGAAGGTGCCGTGCCGGTCGAGGTGGTCGGGCGCGAGGTTGAGCAGGACGGCGGCGTCCGGGGCGAACGCGACGGTGTCCTCGAGCTGGAACGACGACGCCTCGCAGATCACGACGGCGGCCGGGTTCAGCGTGTCCGCGAGCGTCGTCAGCGCCGTGCCGACGTTGCCCGCCACCGCCACGGGCACGCCGGCCTCCCGATGGATCTGCCCGACGAGCTCCGTCGTCGTCGTCTTCCCGTTGGACCCGGTGATGGCGATCACCGGATTGGGAAGCAGGCGCCAGCCCAGCTCGAGCTCGCCCAGCACGAGCACGCCCGCCTCGCGCGCGGCGCGCACCACGGCGGCCTCCTGCGGCACCCCCGGGCTCTTGATCAGCGTCCGCACGCCGTCGAGCAGCGCGAGCCCGTCGGAGGACTCGTGCACCGGAACTCCGGCGGCCTCGAGCTCCGAGCGCCCTGCGGCGTCGACCGGCCCGCTGTCGCAGCCCGCGACCTCCTGCCCTCGGGCGCGGAGCGCCACGCCTGCGGCCCGTCCCGAACGGGCGAGGCCGACGAGCAGGAACGGACCGGGCGGCAGCGGAGGTCGGCGCATGCGCCGTCCATTGAAGCGACCTTGGTTCCTGCGGCGTCCGCAACCCGGGCGTAGGAGCCGGATCCACCGACCGATCCCCCGGCTTTCTCACCGAGATCCAGCTCAGCGGCCCATGGCTGAACCACTCAGCCCGGATCCATGGATTCCCGCGGCGCCTTCCCGCCATGATCGGCGCGTCCAGGCTTCGGCCGCACTCGCGAACCGGGGTCGGCGCGCCCGCCGTCGAACTCGAGCCCCTCGGCCTCGAGGCGGCGGCGCACCTCGGCCGGGTCGCCGAGCGCGGTGGCGCCAACCGAGCCGTCGGACTTCAGGACGCGATGGGCGCCCGGCGGATCCTCGCGGACGAAGCGCTGGTTGAGGGTGCGGGCGTGGCTGTCGGTGCCGCCGCACGCCTCGGCGACGTCTCCGTAGCTCATCCACCCACCGGGCGGAATGGCGGCGAGGACCTCGCACAACTGATCGGACTCGATGATGCTCATGGAACGACCCTACGCCGGCGCCGAGCCGGTCCGGCCGCTTTGCGCAGACTCGGCACACAGTCGGCATCGAGCCGTGGCAGAGCGCCGCGACCGCGACACGAACGCGCCTCTCCGCCGGCCGGGGCACTACCCCGCGGACTGCTGATACAGCGTGAACCCGATCGCGCTGCACACCGCCGCGACGATCCAGAACCGCAGGATGATCTTCGTCTCTGACCACGCCTGCAGCTCGAAGTGGTGATGGATGGGCGCCATCAGGAAGACCCGCTTGCGGAACACCTGGAACGAGAACACCTGGATCAGCACGGACAGCGCCTCGATCACGAAGATCCCGCCCATGACGATGAGCAGCACCTCGGTCTTCGTCATCACCGCAAGCGCGGCGATTGCACCGCCGAGCCCCAGCGACCCGGTGTCGCCCATGAAGATCGACGCCGGAAACGAGTTGAACCAGAGGAAGCCGACGCACGCGCCGACCAGGCACGCAGCCACGAGCGCGAGGTCGGTCTGGCGCGTCGTGAACGTGATCGCGATGTAGGCCAGCAGCACGATCGCCGAGCAGCCGGCTGCCAGCCCGTCGAGGCCGTCGGTGAGGTTCACCGCCGACGTGGTCCCGGCCAGCACGAGGTAGATCAGCGCGGGGTAGAAGTAGCCGAGGTCGATCGTGGCGTCGACGACGCGGAGGTTCAGCGTGTCCGGCAGGTCCGCCCAGCGCGTCGCCACGAGCCACAGACCGACCGAGATGCCCATCGTGATGATCAGCTTCCAGCGCCCCTTGAGCCCGAGCGAGCGCTTCTTGACGAGCTTCATGTAGTCGTCGGCGAACCCCAGCGCGGCGCAGGCGAGCGCCACGCCCATCACGCCCACCGAACGCGCGTCCAGCTCCGTGAGCAGCAGGAACGGCACCGCGATCGCGGTGAAGATGATGATCCCGCCCATGGTCGGCGTGCCGGCCTTGGCGTGATGCTCCTGTGGCCCCTCCTCGCGGATCCGCTGCCCGAACTCCCGCTCGTGCAGGAACGCGATGAACTTCGGCGAGAGGAAGATGCAGATGAGCAGCGAGGCGGTGCCGCCGATCAGGACCTCGCCCATCAGCCGCCTGCCTCGTCTGCCTCGCTCCGCTCGTCACCGCTATCGCACGGCTTCCTGTCTCGGCCGAGAGCCTCGCCACCGGCTGACGCCTCGCCGGCTTCGCCTCGCCCGGCGGCGAGCGCCTCGGCCACTACCTCGAGCCCGACGCCACGCGACGCCTTGACGAGCACCACGTCGCCCGGCTCGACGAGTGCGCGCGCCAGCGCGGCGGCCGCGGCCGCGTCGACCACGGCGTGCTTGGCGCCGTCGAACGTGTCCAGCATCGCGGCGGAGCGCGGCCCGACGGCGATCAGCAGCTCGACTCCGGCCGATGCCGCGTATCTGCCGACCTCGGCGTGGTGCACGTGCTCGGCCGGTCCGAGCTCGAGCATGTCGCCGAGCACCGCGACACGCCGTCCGGCGGGCTCCTGCAAGGCGAGCTCGTCGAGGGCGGCGCGCATCGACAACGGGTTCGCGTTGTAGCAGTCGTTGAGAACCGTCGCGCCGCTCGCCAGCGCCACGCGCTCCCCGCGCAGCGCCCCGAAGCGGACGTCCACCCGCCCCGACGGCCGTACGCCGACCGCCTGCGCAGCGGCGACGGCGGCCAGGGTGTTGCGCAAGTTGTGACGCGTGGCGAACGGAAGCTCGAGCGCGAAGCGATCGGCGCCCGCGACGACGACGACGCCACCCGGCTCGGGGCCCGGGCTCGCCCCGCCGCGCGGAGCCGGGTCATCGAAGCGCACTTTCCCCCCCGGGCCGAAGGTGACCACCTCCAACGAATCGCGCAGATACGGCTCGAGCAGCGGCTCGTCGGACGGGACGACCGCCACCGCGCCGTCGCGCATCCCGACCAGCAGCTCGGCCTTCGCGCGCGCCACGCCGGCCAGCGACCCCATCTGCTCGAGGTGCACCGGCCCCACGTTGGTGATGAGGCCGACGTCGGGCTCGCAGATCGCGGTGAGCTCGGCGATCTGGCCGGCGCCGCGCATGGCCAGCTCCAGCACGATCACCTCTGTGCCCGGCCCTGCGGCCAGCAGCTCGAGCGGCAGCCCGATCTCCGTGTTGAAGTTGGCGCGGCTGGCCGCCACCGCGCGGTGGGGCGCGATCAGCGCCGAGATGAGATCCTTCGTCGAGGTCTTGCCCACCGAGCCGGTCACGGCGATCACCTGCGCGGCGAGCTCGCGCCGCCACGCGCGGGCCAGCGCGCCCAGCGACGCGAGTGGATGGGGGGCGGCGAGGACCACCCCCGCTCCGGGAACCGCCGCGGCCTCGCGCGCCCAGACCGGCGCCGCGAGCACGCCCCACGCCCCGGCCCGCAGCGCCTCCGCGGCGAATCGGCCGCCATCCACGCGCTCGCCGGGCAGCGCGACGAACAGGTCGCCGGGCGCGATCGTGCGCGAGTCGATCACCACTCGCGCCGGGCCCTCGGAGGCGGGCACGGCGCCGCGGACGAGCTCGGCGTCCGCCGCGTTCGCGAGCTGCTCGCCGGTCCAGCGCCTCATTCTGCCTCGCGCCCCCGAGGCCCAGCAGCGCCGCCGGCGTCCGGCTCGGCGCTCGTCACCGGCGCTTCGCGGCCTCGCAGCGCCTCGCGTGCGACCTCCACGTCGTCGAAGGGCTCCTTGCGCCCGGCGGCGAGCTCCTGCCCCTGCTCGTGGCCCTTGCCCGCGATGACGACCACGTCGCCCGGCCCGGCCACCCCGATCACCCGGACGATCGCGGCGCGCCGGTCGCCCTCGCGTTCCACGTGAAACGCTTCGGCGGGGATGCCGGCGAAGATCTCGTCGATGATCGCCTCGGGCGCCTCGGAGCGCGGATTGTCGGAGGTGACGATCACCACGTCGGCGAGCCGGGCGGCGATCTCGCCCATGAGCGGTCGCTTGGCGCGGTCGCGGTCGCCACCGGCGCCGAACACCACGAGCACCCGCCCCGCGGCCACCTCCCGCGCGGAGAGGAGCACCTTCTCCAGCGCCCCGGGCTTGTGCGCGTAGTCGACCAGCAAGGCGAAGCCCTGTCCCTCGTCGACGGCCTGCACCCGCCCCGGCACTGCGGCCACGGAGCCGAGTGCGGCCGCCATCTCTTCCAGCGCCAGCCCAAGGGAATCGCCCGCCGCCATGGCGACCAGCGCGTTGGCGGCGTTGAAGCGCCCGCGCAGCGGCAGCTCGACGGTCGCCTCGCCGGCGGGCGAGCGGACCGTGAAGGCGTTGCCCCCCAGGCCCGAGCAGTGGTCGACCGCCTGCCAGTCGGCCGGCCCCTCGAGCGACACGGTCGCCGCGCCGGGCAATGAGTCGGCGAGCCGGCGGCCCCACTCGTCGTCCACCACCACGATCGCCCGGCCCACGTCGAACTCCTCGAACAGCCGCCGCTTGGCGGCGAAGTAGCTCTCCATGTCGGGATGGAAGTCCAGGTGGTCCTGGCTCAGGTTGGTGAACGCCGCGGCGGCGAAGCGCACCCCGTCGGCCCGGCGCAGCGCAAGAGCGTGGGAGGAGACCTCCATGGCGCACGCGCGGTCCCCGGCGTCGAGCATGGCGCGGAACGTCGCCTGGAGGTCGATCGCCTCTGGCGTGGTGCGAACCGCCGCCCGCTCCTGCCCGCCGATCACCGAAGTCACGCTGCCGAGCAGGCCGCACGGCCGGCCGGCCGCCTCCAGCAGATGGCGGACGAGGAAGGCGGCCGTGGTCTTGCCGCTCGTGCCGGTGATCCCGACCACGGACAGCTCAGCCGTCGGGTCTCCGTGCAGGCGGGTCGCCGCCCGCGCCATGGCCGCCCGCACGTCACCGACCACCACCTCGGGGACGTCCAGGCCGAGCGGCCGCTGAACCACGAGCGCGGCGGCGCCGCGCGCCACGGCGTCGCCGGCGAAGTCGTGCCCGTCGCGCCTGAAGCCGGGCACGCAGAAGAACAGCGTCCCGGGCTTCACCGCCCGGTTGTCGTAGGCGAGGGCGACGACGTCCACGTCGGGCCCGTCGCCGAGCAGGTCGCGCACCGTCATCCGCGCGACACCCTAGTGATCAGTGCGGCGCTCGCATCGCGAGCGCGCGCTCGGCGACCGCCACGCCGTCGATGCCGCTTGCGGCAACGTGCCCAGCCCGAGGCCCCGCGCCTCGCCGAGCCGCCCCGCGCAGAACGCGTCGGCCACCGCGGACGGCGCGTGCCGGACGAGCAGGGCCGCCTGGAAGGCCACCGCGAGGTTCTCGGCCGCCCGCCGCGCCAGCCACTGCCCGTCCTGCTCGCCGGAACTCGGCGAGCGTCGCCGGAAGCGCGTCTCGCGAGCGCGATGATGTTGCCCCACCCCTCCCAGATGCCGGTCAGCGGCGACGTTACGAGGGCGCTATGCGCAGGTTCGTGAGCGCGTAGGACGTGATCTTCTTGAAGGCCGGGCCGGCGACGACGCCGCCGTAGTTCTCGCCCTTAGGCTCGTCGACCATCACGGCCACGAGCAGCCGTGGGTGATTGGCCGGCGCGAACCCGACGAAGGAGGCCACGAACTTGGTCTCCGAGTAGCCCGTCTCGTCGGCCTTCTCGGCTGTGCCGGTCTTGCCGCCCAGCTCGTAGCCCTCGATCGCGGCGCCGGTCGCGGTGCCGCCGGGCCCGAGCACGCCCTTCAGCATCTCGCGCAGTGTGGCGGCGGTCTGCTCGGAGATGATGCGCTCGCCTTCGGGCGGGGGCTGCTTGCGCCCACCGATCGAGTCGACGATGTGCGGCGGCCGCAGGATGCCGCCGTTCGCGATCGCGGCGTAGGCGGCGCCCATCTGCATCGGCGTGACGGCGAGCCCCTGGCCCATCGCCATGTTCCCGGCGGTCGAGCCGGAGTACTCGTCGTAGTCCAGCACGATGCCCTTCTCCTCGCCCGGCATGTCCACCCCCGTCGGCGTGTCGAAGCCGAATCGCCGGACCCACTGGTCGAAGCGCCTGGCCCCCAGCCGCCGACCGATCAGGGCGGCGCCGACGTTGGAGGACTCGCGGAGGATCCCCGCGACGTCACGCGTCTCCCACCCGCGCGCGTGCGCGTCGGTGATCGTGCGGTCGGCCACCTGCAGCACGGGCGGAAGGGAGAACGGCGTGGTCGGCGTGACCTTGCCGTCCGCGAGCGCACCGGCGACGGTGAACGCCTTGAACGTCGAGCCGGGCTCGTAGGTCGCTCCGATCGCGCGGTTGGTCATGGCGTAGTCGGGCGCCTCGTGGAGCTTGTTGGCGTTGACCCTCGGCCAGTTGGCGAGGGCGAGGAGAGCGCCGCTGCTCGGGTCCATCACGAGTGCGGTGGCGCCCTTCGGCTTCCACTCCTCCCCGACCTCGGCGAGCACCTCCTCCGTGTGGTCCTGGAGATCGGCGTGCAGCGTGAGTCGCACCTGGTCGCCCGGCACGGTGCGCTGCTCCTCGCGCAGCTCGATCGTGTCGCCGAGGGCGTCCCGGACCAGCCGGCGCCTGCCCTCGCGACCGCGCAGGCGCTCGTCGAGGTGCTGCTCCAGCCCCGAGAGGCCGGTTCCCTCGGTGCCCACGTTGCCCAGCACCTGCGAAGCCATCCAGTTGCGCGGATACTCGCGGCTGTACTCCGGGATGAACTCGAGGCCCTCGATCGGCTTGCCGCTCATGCGCAGGTCGCGCACCCGTTGCGCGCGCGTGGTGGAGACCTTCCGCGCGAGGTACACGAAGCCGGTGTCGCGGCGGACGAGCTGGCGCAGCAGGATGTCCTCGCGCTCGCGCAGGACCGTCGCGAGCAGCGCGGCGACCTTGGCGGGGTCGTCGATCAGGTAGGGCGTGGCGGCGATGGTCTGGGCGGGCCGGGAGATCGCCAGCTCGGTGCCGTCGGCGTCGGTGATCGTTCCGCGCCGGGCGGGCACCCGGATGTCGGCCTTCTGCTGTATCGCGGCGGCGTCCTGCAGGCTGTCGGCGCGGACGACCCCCAGCCACCCGGCGCGGGCGCCGGCCAGGATCAGCATGCTCAGGAAGAGGGCGAAGAGCAGGCCGATGCGCCGCTCGATCAGGGCCACCGGAGAACCGCTAGCCCTCGCCGGCGAGGGTGATGCCGGTGGTCGTGGTAGTGGTCGTGGTCGTGGCGGCCGGCGCCACCGCGGGCGCGAGCACGGTCGCGTCGGCGAGCGAGCCGGGAACGATTCCGTCGTTCGCCAGCAACGCGGCCGCCTCCTCGCTGGGTGGCTGCATGCGCCGTACGGCGCGGGCCGGGTCCTCCGGCCGCGGTCCCAGGTAGCTCACGTCGCCCGCGGGCGGCATCAGCATGTTGAGCGTGAGCGCGCCCGCCTTCACGCGATCGGTGGTCGAGAGCCGCGCGATCGCGGCCTCCAGGCCGGCGTTCTGGCGCTCGAGCGTCGTCGCGGTGGTGACCGCACGGGAGATCCCCGAGTTGAGCTTGAGCAGCGACACCTGCATGGCCACGATCCCGCCCAGGAGCGCGCCGAGCACCCAGATCCACAGCCGGCTGCGCAGGAGACGGTCGACGAGGCGGTGCTCGGGCAACGCCCGCACGAGGCGAAGCCGGCGATGCGTGAAGCGAGGCAGATCTGACGTGGAGCCCCGGCGAGGCAGCGTCGTCGCGCCGGCGGGAGCGGCGACTACGCGGCGCTGCACCGGTCCGGAGACCCGGCGCGGTCCGACCGTCCGAGGCGAAGCCGGCGAGGCGTGAGCCGATGACGAGGCCTCCGGTCGAGGCCGGTGGCGAAGCGGGGCAGACGACGAACGAGCGTGGCTGCGGTCGCGGGAGCGTGCGGGTGCGGGTGTCATGCACGCACCTCCGCTTCGGTCAGCTTGCGAGCAGCCCGAAGGCGAGCGGACCGGGAGCGTGGATTGGCGGCGACCTCGCCGGTCGTGGCCACCACGGCGCGCCGGAACACCAGTTCGGCCTGCGGCGCGCGGCCGCAGCCGCACACGGGCAGGTCGGGCGGGCAGATGCAGCCGCGGGCCCGGTCGGCCAGGAAGCGCTTGACGCGGCGGTCCTCCAGCGAGTGGAAGGAGATCGCAGCAAGCCGACCGCCGACGCCCAGCAGGTCCCACCCGAGCGGGAGCGCCCGGTCGAGCTGGGACAGCTCGTCGTTGACGGCGATCCGGATCGCCTGGAACGTGCGCTTGGCCGGGTGGCCGCCTGCGAACCGCGCGGGTGCCGGGATCGCGGCCGTGATGACGTCGACCAGCTCGAACGTGGTGGCCATACCGCCCTGCTCGCGCCGGCGGGCGATGTGCCGGGCGATCCGGTCGGCGTAGCGCTCCTCGCCGTAGTCACGCAGGAGCCGCCCTAGCCGCGAGGGCTCCCAGGTGTTGACGATCTCCGCCGCGGTGACCGGCTGCGAGGGGTCCATCCGCATGTCGAGGGGCGCGTCGTAGGCGTACGAGAACCCGCGCTCGCGGGTGTCGACCTGCATCGACGACATGCCCAGGTCGAGGTACACCGCATCGGCCTCCACCCCTTCCTGTCGCAGCGTCTCCAGCCCGGCGGCGAAGTCGGCGCGCAAGAAGCGCGTGCGGCAGGTCGCCTCGGCGGCCAACTCGGCGAACGCCTCCTCTGCGAGCGGGTCACGGTCGATCCCGATCAGCAGCCCGGCGGGACCGAGCCGGCCGGCGACGAGCCGCGCGTGACCCGCCGCACCCAGGGTGCAGTCGACGGCGACCTGGCCCGGCTGCGGATCGAGCGACTCGATCAGCTCGCCGGCGAGCACCGGGACGTGGGTCTTGGGCATGTCAAGCAGGATGGCCAAGTGATGCGGTGAGGTCAGGGGCGCGTCGCGTCAGGTCGGCGTCGTAGGTCTCCCAGGTGCTGCGGTCCCACAGCTCGAGGCACTCCCCGGCGCCGGCGACGACCACCTCGCGGGAGCTGATGCCGGCCTGCTCGATGAAGCGCGGCGGGAGCATGATCCGGCCCGCGCCGTCGAGCTCCACTTCCATCGCGTTCGAGTAGAACAGGCGCGAGAGCTGACGTGCCCGCGCCGACAGCGGGTTCATCCCGGCCAGCGCGGCGCTCGCCATGCGCGTGTAGGTGTCCTCGGGATACACGCTGAGGCAGGGTTCGGCGCCCTTGACGAGGAAGACCTTGCCCGCGAGCGTCGAACGGAACTTCGACGGCACCGTGAGCCGGTTCTTCGCGTCGAGGGTGTGATCGAAGGTTCCGTGAAATGCCAAGGCCCATGGCCGATCTCTGGTCTGGGCGTAGATGAGCCGAACCGAGGTGGCGGAGTGGGAGGAGCCCCGCCACCCCGGTCCGGCTGTGCACGAAAGTTCTACCCCACTTTGTCCCACTCTGCAACACAATTGCCATCATTTGTCCCACTTTGTCGCCGAGAGAGCTCGAACCCCGACTCAAAGCGACTCGTTTGCAGGCGAATAGCCGGGGATGGTGTGCCGCTGCCGCGCGCACGGGAATTGCACGATCTGCTGCAGGAACGCGAACTGAACCCCGGGTTGCGTGGAGGGAGGGGCGCTTCTACGCTTGGTGCACCCTTCCGCCGGAGGATGTGCCCGAGCCAACTTCACCGAGCCGGCGTCGTCGGCGGCACTGGCGTCGACCGGCACAGAAACCGAGCCGCGACAGGACCTTTCGAAGGGACTCGATCATGCTCCGCCCAGCCGTGCTCACGACGATCTGCGCCGCTCTGGCGCTCGGTGCCGCTGCGTGCGGCCAATCGGCCTCCGGTGGCGCAGCGGATCCGGCGACACTGGTGCCGGCCGGCGCCGCGTTCTACCTGGAGGCGGCCGTCCAGCCACAGGGCGACCGGCGTGAAGACGCGCTGGCCGCCGCGGGCAAGCTCCTGCGCACCGACGATCCGTCGGGCAGGCTGCGCGAGCTCGTCGACGAGCGACTGGCCCAGGACGGTGACGGTCTGACCTGGGAAGGAGATTTCGCACCATGGCTCGGGGAGAACGCCGGCGTGTGGGCGGCCGACGTGGCCGGCGACGAGCCCAGCGTCGCGGTCATCGTGGCGACCGCGGACGCCGAGGCCGCCAAGGCGACGCTCGAGCGGTTCAGCGCGATCGACGGAGCACGCGGCACACCGCGCTCGCACGCGGGCACGAACTACGAGGTCGACCCCGACGGCGAGGCCTTCGGCATGATCGGCGACTTCGTGGTGGCCGGAACCGAGGATGCGTTCAAGCGCACGGCGGAGATGAGCGAGGGCGGTGACCGCCTCGCCGACGCCGGCCGCTACAAGGACGCGGTAGGCGAGCTCGAGGAGGAGCGCCTCGGTCACTACTACGTCGACGTCAAGCCGCTGGTGGACGCCGCGCTCGAGCAGGATCCGGCGACGGCGGCTCAGCTCGAGCAGTTCAAGTCCATCCTCCCGCTCGACGAGCTCGGGCCGGTCACCGGCTCCTTCCAGGCCGACGGCGACGGGCTGGCGCTCGACACGGTGCTGACCGGGATCCCCGAGGGACCGTTCCGCGATCTCGCCCAGCTCTGGTCGGGCGGCGAGGCCGGGCTCATGGCCGAGCTTCCCGGCGACGCGTGGGGCGCGTTCGTCACGCCCGAGCTGGGCGACGCGGCGCAGGAACTGTTCTCCGCGTTCGCGGGAGCGATCGGCGGCGCGGCCGTGGCGGCGCAGGTCAGGCAGGCCACGGGGCTCGACCTGCAGGAGGACGTCTTCGCGTGGGTGGGCGACGTCGGGATGTTCGTGCGCGGCACCGGCCCGGCCGACCTCGGCGGTGCGCTCGTGATCGAGGCGACCGACGACGGCAAGGCGACGACGGCGTTCGGCAAGCTCGTCGGGCTGGTCGGCAAGCAGACCGGCGCCGCCCCCACGCCGGTGCCCGTCGAGGGCGCCGAAGCGGCCTTCGAGATCGTGGCGCCCGGCGCGCCTGAGAAGATCGTCCTCGCCCGCGGCAAGGGACGGGTCGTGGCGGCTTACGGCCGGCAGGCGGCGACGGACGCCCTCGACTCCGACGCGCCGCTCGGCGACGCGGACGCCTACGGCGACGCCGAGGAGATCCTCGGGGAAGACATGCAGCCGTCGTTCCTGCTGTCGCTGCCCGCGGTGATCGAGCTGGCCGACGCGATGGGCGCCACCGATGCGGAGCTCGACGAGGCGCGGCCCTACCTCGAGGCGCTCGGCGTGCTCACCTCCGGCGGAGCGGCCGGGGACGACCGGGTGCGGTCGCGCGTGGCGGTGACGCTGCGGTAACCAGGCGTCGTTCCCGCTGAGCCGGGATTCCGGCTACACCGACGCGCCGGTCAGCGCCGGCGCCAGCGCGGCGGCGATCAGCAGCAGCACGGAGGGAACGAGCAGGAGCGCGACGACGAGCTGGATCTTGGGCGCGGCGCGTGCTGCTTGCTCGGCGGCGCGTCGGGCCTGGCGGGCACGCGCCTCCTCCGCGAGGGCGGTCAGCGCACGCGCCGGGGACGCGCCCAGCCGATCCGCACGGCGCAGCGCGGCCGTGAGCGCGTGCATGCCCGCCCCGGGACAGCGGCGCTCGAGTCGCGCCAGGGCCGCCTCGGGGGGCACACCGAGCCGGACGCGACGGGCGGCCGCGCCGAGCTCTCCGGCCAGGAGGCCGGGGTGCCGCCGGCCCACCTCGGCAAGCGCACGCCAGCCGCTCAACCCGGCGCCGAGCGCCACGCGCAGCAGATCGAGGACATCGGCCTGCTCGGCCTCGAGGATCCGCGCCCGCGCCCGGGCGCGGGCACGCAGCCACAGGTCGGGCACGATGAACCCGGCCACGGGCGCGGCGGCGATCAGCGCGATGCCGAGCCGGCCGGGAGCGAGAGACACGAACGCGAGCGCGACGAGCGCGGCGGCCGGCGCTGCCCCGAGCTTGGCGAGCATCACCTCCCCCACGCCGGTGTTCACACCGGCGGCATCGATGCGAGCCGGCAGCCCGCCCGGCGCGGGCGGGCGCCTGGCGCCCGCCCGGCGAGCGAGCGCCCGGCTGACGCGCGCCGCCGGCTCCCACCGGCCTCCGCGCCGTCGCGGCCGGCGCGCCGCCGCGAGCTCGACGATGCCGCCCGCGGCCAGAGCGCCCGCGATCGCGGCGAGGACGCCCGCCCGGATCACGGCGCCGCCGATCCGGTCGCACGTCCGCGACGGCCGGCCGGATCGGGCGCGCTCACGGCCGCGCCCTCGTCAGCCGGCTGATGCACCCCAGCGCCGCGAGCTGCAGGAGCACCGCCATTGTCGCGAGCCAGGTGGAGAGCGGATTTCCCACCAGCGAGGCGCTGAAGCCGGGCGCGGCGAGCTCGGTGAGGAAGGCGCCGGCCAGCGGCAGGGCGAGGACGAGCCAGGCGGTGAAGCGTGCTTGCGCGGTGGCCGCCCGCGCGTCGCGCAGCGCACGATCCGCGGCCTCGCCCGACGCCGCCAGCTCTCGTAGCAGGCCGGCCAGGTCGCCGCCGGCGTCGCGCTGGAGCAGCACCGCCGCGACCAGCGTGTCCCACGCGTGCGAGCCTGCTCGGCTCCGCAGGCGGATCAGCACCGCTTCGGTCGGCTCCCCGAGGGCGAGCGAGCGGGCCGCGCTGCCCAGCTCATGCGCGGCGGCGCCCTCGGCCGAGCCCGCCGCGTCGGCGAGCGCGGTGCGGATCGACCGCCCGGCCGCGAGCGAATCGGCAATGGCCCGCGCGCACCCCGGTGCGGCCTGGCGCAGCTCCTCCCGCCATCGCCGCCGGCGCGCGCGCGTGACGGCGAGCACCGCCGCGGGACCGGCGAGCGCGCATAGCACGCCCAGCACGGCCCCGCCGACCAGCCAGCCCGCGGCGAGGAGCGTGGCAGCCGCGACCGTCCCGAGCCGGCGACGCTCGGGCGCGGTCGGCGCCCGGCCCTCGCGTCCGGCGCGCGCAAGCGGCTCGAGCACCCGGGCTGTGGCAGCGGCGACCCGGGTGCGCTCGACGGCGGCGAGCGCGTCCCACGCACCTGCCACGCCGACGCCCGCAGCGCCGGCCGCCAGCCAGACCGCAGGACTCATCGTGGTGTCGACGGCGGAAGGAAGGGCGCCGGCCCGGAGATCGACACGGGAACGTGGCCGTCGGCGGCGGCAAGCCGCCCCACCCGGGTGTCCCCCAGCGGCGCGCGCCAGGCCGGGCGCCCGCCGCGGACCGTGAAGAGCTCTCGCACCGCCGGGCCGCCGGCGACGCGAACCACTTCCGCGACCTCGACGACCCTCCGCACGCCGTCGGCACCGCGCTCCTGGCGAACGACGAGGTCGAGCGCGTCGGCGATCTGGTCGCGGATCGCCGCCAGCGGCAGGCCGACGTCCGCCATCAGTGCGAGCGTCTCGAGCCGGCGCAGCGCCTCGGCCGCGCTTCCGGCGTGGATCGTGCACAACGAGCCGGCGTGCCCCGTGCTCAACGCGACGAGCAGGTCGAGCGCCTCTGGCCCGCGCACCTCGCCGACGATCAGCCGGTCCGGGCGCAGGCGCAGGGCGTTGCGCACGAGCCGCCGGATGGTGACCTCACCCCGGCCCTCGAGGTTCGGGGGCCGCGACTCGAGCCGCACGACGTTGGGAAGGCCCAGGCGAAGCTCCGCCGCGTCCTCGATCGTCACCACCCGCTCCGCGGGATCGAAGAACGCCGCCAGCGCTCCGAGCGTTGTCGTCTTGCCCGAGCCGGTACCTCCGCAGATGAGCAGCGTGCAGCGCGCGCGCACCGCCCGACCCAGGAAGTCGAGCAGCGACTGCGTCAGCGTCCCGTGCGCGACCAGGTCGGCCGGCGCAAAACCGCGCGGCCGGAAGCGGCGGATCGTGAGCAGCGGCCCATCCAGTGCCAGCGGCGGTAGCACGACATTCACGCGCGAGCCGTCGGGTAGCCGGGCGTCGCACAGCGGCTCAGCCTCGTCGGCACGACGGCCTAGAGGCGCGAGGATGCGTTCGATCACGTGCCGCAGCTCGGCCTCGCTGCCGAAACGCACGTCCGTCTGGGTCAGCCGCCCGCTTCGCTCGATCCACACCGGCGCGATGCCGCACACCAGCAGCTCATCGACCTGCGGGTCGCCGAGCAGCGGCTCCAGCGGGCCGAGCCCGACCGCCCGCTCGGCGACTCTGGCTTGGAGCTCCTCGCGCGTCGCCGGATCGAGCACTCCCGCCTCGCGCTCGACGAGCGCCCGGATCCGCGCGGCGGGGTCGTCCCCGTCGCCCGCCTCCCCGGCCGCAGCGACCAGCCGGTCGCGCAGCGAACAGGCGAGCGTCTCGATCGCATCGGCAGACGACTCCATGACTCCAATAGGCGCCCGGGGACGGGAATTCGCCCCCGACCGTGGCCGGTCCTCACTTGAGGCGAGGGCTCAAAGGTAGATGTCAACATCCCTCCGGCGATGCTCCGCGCCTGGGCAGCCCTCATAGCGGCCGCGATCCTCGCCGGGGGCGGGTGCGAGTCCGACGAGGCGCGGCCGGAGGCGATGCCGGGCGCCGCCTTGCTCGCGCCGCGCGAGCCGTCCCCGATGCGCCCGAGCGTTCGTCGCGCCCGGTGCTCCACCGCCGTCGCGAACTGCGTGGTCGTCACGGGCCGGGTGCTCTACGTCGAGGCGGTCGACCCTGACGGCGACGGCGACGCGCACTACGTCCTCGCGGGGGGAAGCGTCACCGCGCCGGGCCTGAGCGCGGTCGACGTCGCGCCCGAGCACCGGCCCCGCCGGCTGCCGCGCCGCGGTGAGCTGGTGAGCGCCGCAGGGCCGGTGCGCACCGGGTCCTACGGACAGCGGCAAGTCGAGGCCGTGGTCGTGCATCACCAGCGCCGCCCTTAGTGGTCCGTTGCGAGGCGGACCGCTAGCGCCCGGCCGCCTCCCGCAGCGCCGCCTCCGCTTCCGGGGCCAATCGACGCACCAGCTCCGCGGCGGGAACGGGCGCGGCGAGCGCGTGCGCCTGGCCCGCCCACAGGTGGAGGTGGTCATGGTCGCCGCGCTCGCGGGCGGCAGCGCGCAGCGGCGCGGCCCGTCGCGACGAGCGGCAGCCGGCTCACGGCGGCGACGAGCTGCAGCGCGGGCAGGAGGCCGAGGTCGGTGGGCGACTCGTCGTCGAACGTCGCCCGGTGCCCGCCCGCCTCGACGCCCTGGACCACGAGCGCCTCGGCGCCTGCTCGCTCGGCGACACGCGCCTCCTGCGCGGTGGTCACCGTGACCCAGGCCGCGGCCCTCGGCCTCCTGCAGCCGACGAATGACCTCACTTCCCGGACAGCCGAAGGTGAACGAGACGACGGGCGGGCGAAGCTCGGCGACGAGCGCCAGCTTCGCTTGCCACTCGTCGTCGTCGTGGAGCGGCGTCCCGACCGCGGCGCCGTAGCGGTTCGCGAGCGCGCGCGTACCGCTCGACCGCTTCGGGATCGGGGACCGGCTGCGGGGGCACGAACAGGTTCACCCCGAACGGGCGCGCGGTGAGGCCGCGAACCGCCTCGATCTCCGCGCGGACGGCGTCCGGCGCTTTGTAGCCGGCGGCCAGGAAGCCGAGGCCACCCGCCTCCGACACCGCCGCCGCGAGCGCAGGAGTGGACGCTCCGCCGCCCATCGGCGCCTGCACGATCGGGTGGTCGAGCTCGCGCAGCGAAAACGGCATCGCCGGTGGAGTCTGCCGCAGTGGGGCTCCGACGGACCGGTTCCGGCTCGGCTTCGCGCTCTCATCGGAGCTCCGGTCCGACGCTTACCCGCCCCGCGTGCCGGTGGTCGCCCGCGGCGCGGGGCAGGAGGCGGACCTCGCGCGCGAAGACCTGAGCGGCGGCGAGGTAGACGGCGTCGCGCACGGACACGCGCAAGCTGACGGAAACGAGCTCGCCGCCGCTGTCGCCGGCGCCGGCCGGAGCGGGCCGTGCCGCCAGGACCTCGATGTCCTCGAGCGCCAGTTCCGTGCCGGCGGCGCCGCTGCCCGGGCCGTCACGGGTCACGAGCACGTCGACGCGCGCGCCCGGCACGATCAGCGCGGGCGCACCGGATCCCACGACCTCGGCAACCCGTTCCCCCTTGCGCACGGGTGGTCCGGCCGGCGGTGACTCGGCAGCCAGTTGACCCGCGCCGAGGTAGCCGCCACGGGGCACCGCAGCCGCCAGGCGCTGCCCGACCAGGGCCTCCGGCAGCGTGGCCGCACCGACCGGGGCGTATCGCGCCGGCACCCGGCGAACAGAGAGGTCACGGGCCGCGACCGGCCGGCCCGGGACGAGGTCCACACCCGCGACGACCACATCGACCGCGGGCCCGAGCTGCGTGCGAATCGCCGCCTCGCGCCGCGCGACGTCCGACGCGGCCAGCCCTCCCAGGACCAGCGCGAGCCCCAGCAGCACCGCCGCACGGCGCCGCCGGCTCACTGCGCCGGCCCGCGCCGTGTGACTCGCGCCACCTCTGCGCGCGTGAGACGCCGCCGCCCGCCTGCCCCCGAGGGCACGCCGTCCACCCGGGGAAGCTCGAGGACGACGCATGCGCCGCCGCTGACCGTGGCGGAGAGCAGTCGGCCCCCGTGGCGCTCCGCCACCCTCGCCGCGACCGCCAGGCCGTGACCCCGTCGAGCGGCGTGTGGCGCGCCCCCGGTCAGCGCGGCGACCGAATCGGGCAAGCCCGGTCCGTGGTCGCGAACCTCGATGCGCACGAGTGTGCGAGTGGCGTGCGCCCGCAGGCGCACCGGGCTCGAGCCGTGCTCCAGCGCGTTGAGCACGAGGTTGCCGACCGCCTGTGCGAGCCGGAGGCGATCGCCGTGGACGACCAGCCCCGGGCCACTCGGATCGAACAGCAGCGCGACCGCAAGTCCTTTGGCGAGCGGCTGGGAGGCCGCCACGCACTCGGCGACCAGCGCGCGCACGTCGAGCGCCTCGGCGCAGTCGGGCGCACGCCGACCGCGCGGCGCGGCGTCGAGATCCTCAAGCGCCAGCCCGGCACGCCGCAGCTCGAGCTCGACCGCAGCCATTCGCCTCGCGCCGGCCCCGTCAGCGCTCGCACCGTGCAGGCCGAGGAGCGCCGCGCTCAGCGGCCCTCGGAGCTCGTGCGCGGCCTGCGCGACGAGCGCCATGCGGCGACCGATCGACACGCGCAGGAACGCGACCGTGGCAAGCGCGACGAGCGCGGCGCTCCAGCCGAGCGCGGCCAGCAGCGAGGTCACGTCGGCTCCTCGATCGCAGCCCCCGTGGCCGTGGCGGCGGCTTCGTCCACCTGGCCGTCGACAAGCCGGTAGCCGACGCCCCAGACGTTGACGACGAGCCGGTCGCCACGAACGGAGAGTTTCTGACGCAGCCGGCAGGCATG
>Ga0136624_1000301_pt1 | contig 18297 bp, 14 predicted proteins | sample AntDrymUQ4692206_2_FD_104802 | JGI IMG/M metagenome (GOLD analysis project Ga0136624, IMG submission 104802) | Polar desert sand microbial communities from Dry Valleys, Antarctica - metaG UQ469 (22.06) | ecosystem: Environmental > Terrestrial > Soil > Desert | place: Antarctica: Dry Valley... | reverse complement strand
GGGCCTCCTCGACCGCGCCGTGGCGCGCGAGCATCGTGACGAATGAGCGCTTGGAGAAGTGGTTCACGTGGCCCGGCGTGTTGCCCAGCGAGGCCCAGTAGGCGCCGCGGGCCATGTTCAGTCCGCGCCACAGCGGCTCGCGTGGCACCGAGACGAGCAGCCACCGCTTCGCCACGCGGGCCATCTCGGCCACGGTGGCCTCGGGCTCGGGCACATGCTCGAGCACCTCGATCGCCGTGGCCACGTCGAACTCGTCGCCGGCGAACGAGAGCCGCGTGGCCTCCTCGACGCGGTACTCCAGGTTCGGGCGCCGGCGCTTCGCCCACTCCCTCTTGAGCCCCGGATCGTCGAGGTCGATCCCCACGATCCGCCCCTCGCCGAGGCGCTCGGCGAAGCTCTCGGTCAGCACTCCCTCGCCGCAGCCCACGTCGAGCACCGAGCGCGGCCCCGCCCTGTCCCACAGCTCGTCGAGCGTGCCGTGGAAGCCGCCCATCAGTCGCCGGACGACCGGGCTCTGAGACCCGTACTTGTCGAACGTGTTGCCGGTCGGGACCCTCCGGGGTGCGGCGGTCATCCGCGGCCGGCGGTTGCGGGCTCGCGCTCCTCGGCCTTGCCCGTGGCCGAGCCCGAGGCGGCGCCCGTGGTGCGGCGGGCCTCGTCGGTCCCGGGGATGGGCTCGTAGTGCGAGGGGTCGATCCCGAGGCTCAGCTCCACCCGCCGCACCCGTTCGAGGATGCGCTGCTGGAGCACACGGCTCCCGGCGAGGATGTCGCCCAGCACGCCCAGGGCGGCGAGCTGCACGGCGATGATCATCAGGGTCGAGCCGAGGATGAGCGACTGCACGTGGCCCTGGCCCTCGCCCGAGAAGAAGAAGTAGAGGAAGCGCGCCCAGATGATCGCCGCCGGGAGCGCCACGGCCGCCGCGGCCATGAAGAACACGCGCATCGGCTCATACAGCGAGTAGACGCGGAAGATCGAGACGGTGTTGCGCCGCACGTAGGCCCACATCGAGGGAAACAGGCGCGAGTCGCGCGTCTGCTCGTTCGTCCGGATCGGCACGTGCTCGACCGCGACGAGCATCTTGCCAGCCTGGATGATCGTCTCGAGCGTGTAGGTGAACTTCGACACCACCTGCATCTGCAGCGCGGCCTCGCGGTTGTACGCGCGAAAGCCGGACGTGGTGTCGGGGATGGTGGTGCCCGAGGCGCGGCGCACGACGGCGCTGCCGAGCCGCTGCAGGCGCTTCTTGAGCGGTGAGAAGTGCTCGATCTGGTCGGTCTCGCGGTTGCCCACCACCATGTCGGCCTCACCGGCGAGGATGGGACGCACGAGCTTGACCACGTCGCCGCCGAAGTACTGGTTGTCGGCGTCGGTGTTGACGATCACGTCCGCGTCGAGCTTGAGGCAGGCGTCGAGCCCCGCCTGGAACGCGGCGGCCAGGCCCTTGTTGTTGGTCAGGCGCACAACGTGGCGGACGCCGTGGGCGCGCGCCACGTCCACCGTGTCGTCGGTCGAGCCGTCGTCGATCACCAGCCACTCGACGCTGTCAAAGCCCTCCACCTCGCGGGGGAGGTCGGCCAGCGTGGCCGGCAGGTACTCCGCCTCGTCGTAGCAGGGGATCTGGATGATCAGCTTCATCGCGGGCACCACAGGCTAGCCGCGCGGAGCGACACCCCGAGCATAGGCGGGCGCCGCCTTTCACGGGCCTTCACGGGACGTGCGCAGGTCCTTTACAACGACTCGCCGGTCACAGCCTAGGTTCCTTCGATGCGACTGCTGGCCGCGTGCGTCGCCCTGGCCGCGCTCTCGCTCGTGCTCGGAGGCGCGCCGACCTACGACCCGTGGGCTTGGATCCTGTGGGGCCGCGAGGTCGCCGCGCTCGACCTGAACACGGTCGGGGGACCGTCGTGGAAGCCGCTGCCCGTCCTGTTCACGACCGCCTTCGCGCCGCTCGCGGGCGTTCACGAGTCCCTTCCGCCCGCACTGTGGCTCGTAGTGGCTCGCGCCGGCGCCCTGCTCATGGTGGTGACGGCGTTTCGGGTGGCCCGCCGGCTGGCCGGCCCCTCGCCCGCGACCGCGACCGCCGCGGGCCTGCTGGCCGCCGTCGCCGTCGTGCTGACTCCCCACTGGCTTCGCAACGCCGCGCACGGCAACGAAGTCCCCCTGGCCATGGGGCTGTTGCTGTGGGGGGTCGATCGCCACATGGACGGCCAGCGTGCGCCGGCGCTCGTGCTCGCCTTCCTCAGCTGCCTCCTACGCCCGGAGGTCTTTCCCTTCCTCGTCGCCTATGGCGCCTGGCTGTGGCGCGCGGAGCCCGGAGCTCGCCGGCTGACCGCCGGCCTCGCCGTGACCCTGCCCCTGCTCTGGCTCGTGCCCGAGTGGATCGGGTCGGGCGACCCGCTCAGCGCGAGCAGCCAGGCGCGCGGGGAGCCTCCATGGAGCCTCTCCCTGACCGAGAGGCCGTGGCTGGCCGCGCTCGAGCGCGCCCACCAGCTCGCCGGCCTCCCCGTGGAGCTGGGCGCCGGGGCCGCCGCGGGACTGGCCTGGCGCCGGCGCAGCGCCGCGGACCGCGTGACGCTGGCCCTCGCGGGCATCGCCTTCAGCTGGCTGGCGGTCGTCGTGGCGATGGTCGAGGCGGGGTTCACGGGCAGCCCGCGCTACTTCCTCCCGGCCGTCGTGATTCTCGGGCTGCTCGCGGCGGTGGGCGCCGCGCGGCTGGTGGACTCGGCGCCCGGACCGGCGCTCACCTCGGCGATGGCAGCCGTCGCGCTGGTCGCCGTCGTGGGGCCGTGGGCGCTCGGCCGCGCCGAGAGCTTCGAGCGCCAGGCCAAGGGGGTCGAGCACCTGAGCGACCATCACGGCGACCTGCTAGCCACCGTCGACCGCCTCGGGGGCGGCGACGCCGTGACCGCCAGCGGCGCGCCCCGCGTCAGCCCCGCGTTCCTGACCCACATGGCGTGGGCGACGGGGGGGTGCAGCGCTCGCGGGGGCGCGGGTATGAGTTCATCGCGGCTGTGGCCACGACCAAGCGGCGGCGCCCTTCGCCCGACCAGCTCAGGGGCGCCCGACCGATGGTCGGCGTCTGGCGCGTTCGCCCGCCGGAGGCAATTGTAAAGCCGCCCGCGACGCGCTAACACGCTGGTAACACTCTGCTAGTCTGCCCCGTTGTTCGGGATCAGCCAATCGGGCTCCCCAGCAGGACTTGACCCCGCACGCACTGGAGCGAAGCTGACTATGGATCTCATTGCCTACCTCGACGCAGGCAGCGGCAGCGCTCTCCTGACGGCGATCGCCGGCGGCTTCGCCGCGGTCGCGGTGATGGCGCGGATCTACTGGAACCGCGTGCTCGTCTTCCTGCGCATCCGCAAGCCCGAGGAAGATACCTCGCGCCAGCAGGAGCAGCCGGACTCCGCCTGAGCCCCGTCCTGCGCGCTCCGCGGTCGCCAGCTACCGTCGCCGGTGACCGTGCCCATCCCCGCTGACATCTCCCCGTCCGCCGGCGGGGCGCAATTAGAGCCGGGGTCCTTCCGCGACCCCGAGAGCCGCGTCTTCTACTCGGGCGACGGCGTGTTTCGCGCCCTCTCCGACGACGGGCTGAGCGACTTCCGGGCGCTCGCGTCCACGAAGCTCTACGAGCGCTTCGCGGGCGACGGGCGCCTCGTTGAGACGAACCTCCTCGAGGGCGCCGACGGGCTGCCCGAGGGTCTCGTCAAGGAGGCGGCGGGCGTCCTCGAGCACGAGCGCATCCCGTTCGTCTCCTACCCCTACGAGTGGCCGTTCTCGATGCTCAAGGACGCGGCGCTGCTGCAGCTCGACCTCCTGCTCGCCGCGCTCGAGGAGGATCTCGTGCTGAAGGACTCGAGCCCGTACAACGTGCAGTTCAAGGGCGCGAAGCCGGTGTTCGTGGACGTGGGCTCGTTCGAGCGCCTGCGCGAGGGCGAGCCCTGGGTCGGCTACCGCCAGTTCTGCATGCTCTACCTCTATCCGCTGATGCTCCAGGCGGTCAAGGACGTGGCGCCCCACCCGTTCCTGCGCGGCGCGATCGACGGGATCGCGCCGACCCAGATGCGCGGCCTGGTTTCCTTCCGCGACCGCTTCCGCAGAGGCTTCTACCTGAACGTCTTCCTGCACTCGAAGCTCGAGCGCCGCCACGCCGACCGCGGCAAGGAGGTCAGGGACGAGCTCAAGCGCGCGGGCTTCAAGAAGGAGCTGATCGTCGCGAACGTGCGCCGGATGAAGAAGACGGTCGGGCGGCTCGAGTGGAGTCCGCCGCAGGGGGTCTGGGTGGCCTACGGCGAGCGCAACAGCTACACCGACGACGACGCGAAGCGCAAGGACGAGTTCGTGCGCGAGGTCGCCACCTCCGAGCCGTGGGGCATGACCTGGGACATCGGGGCCAACAACGGGCGCTACTCGCGCATCGCGGCCGAGGGCTCGCGCTACGTGCTCGCGGTCGACGCCGACCAGGGGCCGATCGAGCTGCTCTACCGGAGTCTGCGCGAGGAGGGCGAGGAGGGCGAGGAGGGCGAGGAGAGGATTCTGCCGCTGACGATGAACCTCGCCGACCCCTCGCCCGGGCTCGGCTGGCGCGGCGCCGAGCGCCGGGCGCTGCACGAGCGCGGCTCCCCCGACCTCGTGCTCGCCCTCGCGCTCATCCACCACGTCACGATTGCCGCCAACGTCCCCGTGGCCGAGTTCGTCGGGTGGCTCGCGAGCCTCGACACGGCGCTCGTGATCGAGTTCCCCACGCGCGAGGACCCGATGGTCAAGAAGCTCCTCGGCCCCAAGCGCGACGGGCTGCATCCCGACTACGAGCGCGAGAGCTTCGAGCGCGTGCTCGCCGAGCGCTTCGACGTCGAGCGCCGTGAGCGGCTCGAGTCCGGGACGCGGCTGCTCTACTTCGCGCGGCCGAAGGGCGCCGGGCGCCCAGTCGACCTGACCGCCGCCGAGGGCTGATGGCCGAAGCGGTGGAGGCGCCCGCCGCGGGCACCGAGGGAGACGGCCGTGGCTCGGCGGGGCGACTCCCGACGACGCGCGAGGCACTGTTGGGCTTTGCCCACCTGGCGGTCCTCTGCACCGCCGCGCTCGCCCAGCCGCTCTTCTCGCTGCTCTCGCAGAATCCTGAGTTCTTCGCCGCGCGGGGCTCGACCCCCACCGACATCGTCGTCTTCGGGCTGCTGCTCGTGGTGGTGCCGCCGTTCGTGCTGCTGGCGATCGAGCTGCTCGTCGGGCTGTTCGGGCCACGAGCCCGGCGGGGGGCCCACCTCACGCTGCTCGGCCTGCTCGCCGCGCTGCTGTTCATCCAGCTGGCCAAGAAGGCGATCGGGGCGCCCGACGCCGTGCTGCTCGCGCTGGCCGTCGCGGTCGGCGCCGCGGTGGCGCTCGCCTACGCCCGTGCCGAGCCCGCGCGCACATTCGTCAGCGTGCTGATCCCCGTGCCGGTCGTGTTCCTGGCGATCTTCCTCTTCATCTCGCCCGTGTCGCGGATCACGCTGGCAGGCGAGGCCGAGGCGAAGGCGATCGGCGACATCCCGCGGACCCCGGTGGTGATGGTCGTCTTCGACGAGCTCCCGAGCACGTCGCTGATGGACGCCCGCATGAGGGTCGATGCCGGGCGCTATCCGGGGTTCGCGGCATTGGCCCGGGATGCCACCTGGTTCCGCGGCGCCCACACGATCTACGACTCCACGACCCGGGCCGTCCCGGCGATCATGGACGGGACCTACCCGGAGCAGGAGGAGCTGCCGACCTCCGCGGAGCACCCGAACTCGATCTTCGCGCTGCTCGGCAACAGCCACCGGATGAACGTCTCCGAGGAGGCCACGAGCGTCTGCCCGCGCGACCTGTGCGACGACGCGCGCCTCGACGAGCCGCTGGTCGAACGCCTCGGCTCGATGACCTCGGACCTGGGGCTCGTCTACGCGCACGTGGTCGCCCCGCCGGACATCGAGTCAGACCTGCCCTCGGTGTCGGACACGTGGGGCGGTTTCGGAGGCGAGGAGGGCGGCGAGGCCGACGCCACCGGCGCGGGGGCCGGGTCGGGCGACTCCGAGCCCAACGCGCGCGCGAACCTCAACGGCAACCGCCGCAAGCGCTTCGAGGAGTGGGTGGCGGCCGTCGAGGGGGGCGGCGGGAAGCCGGCGCTGAACTTCAAGCACACGCTGCTGCCCCACGTGCCGTGGCAGTACCTGCCCGACGGCCGCCTCTATCGCCAGGAGGCCGACGACCCGATCCCGAACCTATCGCGCCAGTCCTACGAGGACCCGGCCCAGTTCGACCAGCTCCAGATGCGCCACCTGCTCCAGCTCGGCTTCGCCGACCTCGAGCTGCGCGAGCTGCTCGCTCGCCTGCAGCAGACGGGCACGTACGACGAGAGCCTGATCGTGGTCACCGCCGATCACGGCGTGGCCTTCCAGCAGGGCCGCTTCGACCGCCGCCGCGCCGACCGCGACAGCGTCGACGAGATCACCCCCGTGCCGCTGTTCGTGAAGCGCCCCGATCAGCGCCGGGGCGTCGTCGACGACTCAGTCGTCGAGACGACCGACGTCGTGCCGACGATCCTCGACGTGCTCGGCGTGCAGCGGCCCGAGGGCATGGACGGGCGCTCGGCGTTCAGCGCCGCGGGTCGCGAGCGCGACGAGGTCAGGGTGTTCGAGCGCGGCCTGGAGGAGGAGATCCGCCTGAGCCGCGAGCAGTTCGAGGCCGAGCGCGCGCAGGCGCTGCGAGAGAAGGTCGCCACGTTCGGCGTGGGGGCCGACGGCCCCGAGCGGATCTACCGCAACGGGCCGAACCTCGAGTTGATCGGCCGCCAGGCGGCGGCGATCGACACCGGCCGGGACTCCGACGGCGAGGCGAGCCTCGTCGACGCGGAGAGCTTCGAGGACGTGGACACCGAGGGGCGCGTCCTGCCGACGTGGGTGGTCGGGCGCGTAGCGGGCGGGGGTGGCCCGAAGCGCGACATCGCGGTCGTGGTCGACGGCACGGTTCGGGGTGTGGGCAACACGTTCGAGCTGGCCACCGGCGGCGGGGAGATCTTCGCCGTGCTCCTGCCCCCTAGCGCGCTGCGCGACGGCCGCAACGAGGTGGAGGTCTACGAGGTGGTGGGCGGGGAGAGCCTGCGGCGCATGGGCGGGTCCTAGCGCTCGGCGCGACCCCTCGGTAGCGATCGAGGACGTTGATCGGCGTCGGCCGGGAGTGGGTGCGCTTATCCGCGTATGCGCGGACTACGGCACCCACCCCTCTGTCGACCGTCGTTCGGCCGTGCCCCGTGCCCCGTGCCCCGTGCCGCGAGCAGCCGCGGCCGACTCACCCGATCACGCAGGTCTCGATCGCGTCGAGCTCGCGGTCGCCGGCCGGGCCCACGAAGAGCAAGGTCGAGCCGATCTGCTCGGCGCCCTGGGCCTCGCCCTTGAAGGCGCGCGTCTCGGACTCCCCGCTGGAGACGTTGAACTCAACGCGCGGCCCGTCGGAGCCGTCGATCTCGATCGTCGAGCCGACCGACCGCGCCTCGAAGCCCTCCTCCACGAGACACTCGAGCGTCACCGCCTGCTTGTCGCCGGGGTTCGCCGTTCCCTCCGACGACGACGAGTCATCCGATCCGCATCCCGCCACGGCGAGCGCGGCTGTGCACACGACGATCCCACGTAGCGAAGCGGCTTTCATCGCCGGGCAGGGTAGCCGGAGAGATCGTCGCTCGGTGCTCGAATGAGAACTCGCCGGCGACATACGCGCCTGCTACCGTTTCCGCGTCGGTGGAAGCTGCGCGTCCGCCGCCCCTGGCGCCCTTTCCGTTGTTCCCCTCGGGCCGCGTGCGTGCATCTGAGGAGTCCGCGGGCAGCGCCGCCCGCCCTTGCCGCCGAGACGATGAACCGACGCTTCGCGCTACTCCAAGCCACCTTCTCGCTCGTCGCCCTCGGGGCGGTGGTCTGGTGGGCCTCCCACCAGGAGGCGCCCGAGATCCCCACGAGCGGGTCGGCGCTCGCGTGGATGGCCGGGGCGGCCGGCCTCTACGCGGTGGCCACGCTCGTGCGCGGTGAGCGCTGGCACCGGATCCTGCACCTGATCGGCGTCGACGCCGGGCGCGCGGACTGCTACTGCTTGACCACGGTCGGGTACATGGGCAACAACGTGCTCCCCGCGCGCGCGGGCGAGGCCCTGCGCGTGGTGCTCCTCGACGCCAAGGCCAAGGCCGGCAAGCGGACGCTGCTCGGCACGATCGTCGCCGAGCGCCTGCTGGACGTGATCGTGCTCGGCGTGATCATCGTGGCCACGGCGTACGGCGTGCTCTCAGAGCGCGACGTCCTGCCGACCGACCGGCCGCTGCTGATCGCCGTGGCCGCCGCCGTGGTCCTCGCCGCCGGCGCGGGCGTGGTCACCGTGCTGCGCCGTCGTGGGGCGCTCGAGCGGCTGCGCGACTTCGCCCGACCGCTGGCCGGCGCCCCCCGGGCCCTGGTCAGCCGGAGCGGAGCCGTGCTCCTGATCGGCACGTTCGGGCTGTGGGTGCTCGAAGGCGGGGTCTACCTCGCGGTCGCCCGCGCCGTCGAGCTCGACATCTCGTCCACGGGCGCCCTCTACCTCGTGGCGCTCACGAACTTCGTGGCCGCGCTGCCCGCGGCGCCCGGCTCGATCGGCACGTTCGACGCCGCCGTCATCTTCGGGGCCAAGGCACTGGGTGGCGCGGGCGGGCTGGTGGTCGCCTACGCGCTGCTGCTGCGCTTCGTGCTCTACGTGCCCATCACCGTGGTCGGCCTTGCGGTGATGTTCCTGCGCTACGGCGGCTGGGCGCGGCTGCGATCGGCGACTCGCCTGCAGGCGAGCAACGCCTGAGCGGTGCGCCTCTCCACCCCACAGCCGCTGGCGCTGCTTCGCCTCCGCGGAGGCCACGCCGACGAGCGGTCCCCGGTCGATCCACCGCGGACCTCGGCCTCGGCAGGGGCGCAGCGCGGCGACGCCAGGCGAATCTGGCCGCTGCTCCTGGCCTGCCTCGCAATCTCGGCGCTGACGCTGCTGCTCCCGGCGACGCCGACCTACGACCCGTGGGCCTGGATCCTGTGGGGTCGGGAGATCTCAGAGCTTGACCTCGTGACCGAGGGCGGCCCGTCGTGGAAGCCGCTGCCGGTGATGTTCACCACCGTCTTCGCCCTCTTCGGCGACGAGGTTGCCCCGATGCTCTGGCTCTGGATAGCCCGCGCCGGAGGGCTGCTGTCGCTCGTGATGGCCTTCCGGCTGGTCCGCCGGCTGATGGGCACTGCGGGCGCGGCCGCCGTGGTCGGCGGCGTGGTCGGCGCCGCGTTCCTCGCCACGGGCTACAACTACGCGCGCGACGCCACGCTGGGAAACTCCGAGCCGCTGCTTGCCGCGCTCGCGCTGTGGGCCTTCGAGCGCCACCTCGACGGCCGCCGCGACCACGCCTTCTACCTGGCCTTCGCGGTCGCTCTGCTGCGCCCCGAGGCGTGGCCCTTTCTCGGCCTCTACGGGCTCTGGCTGCTGGTGCGAGAGCCCTCGATGCGACTGCGGGTTGTCCTCGGCGGGCTCCTGATCCCCGTCCTGTGGCTCGGCCCGGAGCTGTGGGGCTCGGGCGACGCCCTGCGCGCGTCGACGCGTGCGAACGACCCGAACCCCCAGAGCGCCGCGTTCGCCGCACACCCGGGCCTCGAGGTGGCCTACCGCTTCCACATCCGCACGATCTGGCCGATCGAGGCCGCGGCGGGCCTCGGGCTGCTGGTGGCATTGGTCGCCTTCGTGCGCACGCGCGCGCAGCGCGCGACGCTCGTCCTCGCCGGGATCGGCCTGGCCTGGATGCTGCTCGTGTGCTTCATGACCGAGCTGGGCTACGCCGGCAACCAGCGCTACCTGATCGTGACCACCGCGGCGATCTGCGTGCTCGCGGGCGTCGGCGTGGGGCGCGCCTTCCAGGGCGTCGCGTCCGGGGTGCAGCGCCTCTCGGGGAGCCCCCGGCTCGGCCTCGCGGGCGCCGCGGCGGTCTTCGCGCTCGCCATCGTGGCGCTGATCCCGACGATCCGGGACAAGGCCGACAACACCGAGCGCGTCGTGGACAAGCTCGCCTACGAGGCGAGCCTGTGGGCCGACCTCCCGGGCGTGATCGATAAGGCGGGCGGGCGCGATGGCCTCGTGCGCTGCGGCGGCGTCTACAGCGGCCAGTTCCAGACCCAGATGGTGGCCTACGAGCTGGGGCTGCACGGCATAAACGTCGCCGCCAACAAGACCCCGGCGCCGGGGGTGGCCTTCCAGACCCAGACCGTCAGCGACGGCCCGCTGGTGACCGCGATCACCGACGACCGTTTCCGGGAGGTCACGTCCAACCGGCGCTGGGTCGTCTCCACGGCTCCGCGCGACGACCGCTACGGCCGCTCGTGCCCGCTCGCGAGCCCGGACGCGCCACGTGTCCCCGACAAGCCTTACACGCCCGAGCTGGTGTCCTCGCGCTGACTATGTTTCCCTGATGGCAACCGTCGCTTCACGCGCACGCGCGACCCCGCGCTTCGAGTCGCTGCGCACCGGGGTCGCCGGCGTCGTGCTCGTCGTGGGCGCGCTCGTGGTCGTCTCGATCTTCGTGCGCACCCGCGCGCTGGGCTCCTCGCTGTGGATGGACGAGGGGCTGTCGATCGGCATCGCCTCGCAGCCGTTCTTCGACATCCCCGGCGTGCTGCGCCAGGACGGCTCGCCGCCGCTGTACTACCTGATGCTCAACGTCTGGATGGACGTCGTCGGACGGGGCCCGGCCGACACCCAGGGCCTCTCGCTGGTCATCTCGCTGCTCGCGATCCCCGTCGGGCTGTGGGCGGGCTGGACCCTCTTCGGGCGCCGGGCGGGCCTGATCTGCGCGGTGCTGGGCGCCCTCAACCCGTTCCTCAACTACTACGCGCAGGAGACGCGGATGTACTCGCTCATGGCGGTGCTGGCGCTGGTGGTCGCGGCGGCCTTCCTGCACGTCTTCGTCTACCGCCGGCGCGCCTACCTCCCCGTGTTCGTGCTGGCGCTCGCGGCGATTCTCTACACCCACAGCTGGGGCATCTTCGTGACCGCGGGCAGCCTGGCCGCGCTGCTGCCCTCGCTGCGCGCCGGGGAGGACCGCCGGGCCCTCGTCAAGGACGTCGCCCTCGGCTACGGCGGGGCCTTTCTCCTCTACCTGCCGTGGGTCCCCACCCTGATCTACCAGACCGCCCACACCGGGGCGCCGTGGCTGAACCCGCCGCGCCTCGGGGCGCCCCTGCAGATCGCCGAGGGGCTGCTCGGGGGCGGCACCGTCACCGCCTCGCTTCTCCTCGCCGCCGGATCGGGGATCGCGGCCGTGCTGGCCACCCGCTCGGAGGACCGCGATCGCACGGCGGTCATCACGGTCATCACCTTCGGCGTCGCCACGCTCGCCATCGCCTGGCTCTTCTCGCAGTTCTCCCCGGCGTGGACCACGCGCTACCTCGGGGTCGCGCTCGGGCCGATCTTCCTCCTCGCCGCACTTGGCCTCGCACGCGCGGGAAACCTCGGCATCGCCGCGCTCGTCATCGTGCTCGCCATATGGGCCATACCGCAGACCGGCTCGCTCGAGAACAAGTCGAACGCGGCAGACCTGGGGGCGGCGACGAAGGACTTCCTCGTGCCGGGCGATCTGGTGGTCACCCTCCAGCCCGAGCAGCACCCCCTGATGGACTACACGCTCCCGCCGGGCCTCGACGAGGCCACCCAGCTGGGGGAGGTCGAGACACAGGGGGTGATGGACTGGCGCGACGCGCAGGCGCGCCTCGAGGCCGCCACCCCGGAGAAGAACCTCACGCCCCTGCTTGATAGGGTGCCCGTCGGGCGGCGCGTGCTGCTCGTGCACCCCGTCACCAGCAATCTGAGCGACTGGGACGCGCCGTGGACCGAGCTCGTGCGGCGGCGGTCGGCCCAGTGGGGCCGGGCGATGGAGTCAGACGAGCGCTTCGAGCGCGAGGCCGCCGTGCCGCGCTTCTACCGGCCGGCGGGCAGGATCGGAGTGCGCGGGGTCCCCTACCGCAAGGCCAGGAACTGAGATGAGCGAGACCAAGAGCGACAGCGCACCGCAGCCGGCCACGCCCGGCGTGAAGGAGACCCCGACGCTCATCCTCGGCGCGGGCCCCGCCGGCCTCACCGCCGGCTACCTGCTCGCCAAGCAGGGGCTGCCTGTGATCATCTTCGAGGCCGAGGACCAGGTCGGCGGGATCGCGAAGACCGAGGTCCGCGACGGGCCGGGCGGCAAGTACCGCTTCGACCTCGGCGGCCACCGCTTCTTCACCAAGGTCAAGGAGGTCGATGACCTCTGGCACGAGATCATGCGCGAGGAGTTCCTCAAGCGCCCGCGCATGTCGCGCATCTACTGGAACAAGAAGTTCCTCGACTACCCGCTGCGCGGCCCGGACGTGATCAAGAAGCTCGGTCCCGTCGAGCTCGCGCGCTGCATGGTCTCCTACCTGTGGGCCAAGCTGAAGCCCAAGGGCCGCGAGGACACATTCGAGCAGTGGGTGTCCAACCGCTTCGGCAAGCGCCTCTTCGACAACTTCTTCCGCTCCTACACCGAGAAGCTCTGGGGCGTGCCGGTGTCTGAGATCCGCGCCGACTGGGCCGCGCAGCGCATCAAGGGCCTGTCGTTCTTCAGCGCCGCCAAGTCCGCGTTCCTCGGCAACAAGGACAACGAGATCAAGAGCCTGATCTCCGAGTTCCACTACCCCCGCTACGGCCCGGGCCAGATGTGGGAGACGATGACCGACGACATCTCAAGGCTCGGTGGCCAGGTGCTGATGGAGACGCCGGTCGAGAAGCTCCTCGTCGAGGACGGCAGGGTCACGAAGGTGGTCGCCGGCGGCAAGGAGTACGAGGCCAACTACGTGATCTCCTCGCTGCCGCTGCGAAACGTGGCCGGCATGGTCTCGCCGGCGCCCTCCCCCGAGGTCCGCTCCGCGGCCCGGGGGATCCGCTACCGCGACTTCCTGACCGTCTCGCTCGTGCTGGACGGGGAGGATCTCTTCCCCGACAACTGGATCTACATCCACGAGCCCGACGTGGACGTCGGGCGGATCCAGAACTTCCGCTCCTGGAGCCCGTGGATGGTCCCCGACCCCAGCAAGGCGTGCATCGGCATGGAGTACTTCTGCTTCGCCGGAGACGAGCTGTGGGAGATGGCCGACGACGACCTCGTCAAGAAGGCGATGCACGAGCTGGAGCAGCTCGGCCTCGCCAGGCGCGACGCGCTCGAGTTCGGCTTTGCCACCCGCGTGCCCAAGGCCTATCCGATGTACGACATGGACTACGCCGAGCGCATCGGGGCGATGAAGGACTGGCTGAACGGGATCGACAACCTCCAGCAGGTCGGGCGCAACGGCCTGCACCGCTACAACAACTCAGACCACTCGATGCTCACGGCGATGCGCGCGGTGGACAACCTGGTCAAGGGCACCGATCACGACATCTGGGCCGTGAACGCCGAGTCGGTCTACCACGAGACCGAGCAGCAGGACTCACAGCAGCCCTACATCAAGGCGCCCGAGACCGAAGCGCAGAAGCAACCGCTTCACTCCTGACCCCGATTTCTCGAACTTTCGTCCAATCGGTGCCGGAGGTCCGGGATCGTGTGTACCTTGGTCGCCGTATGAGGTCCCGATCGATGCTTCTGGCGCTGTGCGCCGCCCTGCTGATGCTCGTGCCCGCCGTCGCCGGCGGCGAGTCCGGCGCGCCCGAGGCGCTGACGTCCGGCCGCGGCGTGCCCGAGAGCGCCACCGAGTGCACCGGCTTCAGACGGGCTCCGGTGGAGGGCGACAAGCAGGCCGTCTCCCCGCGCGCGGCCAACCCGCTCGCCGGGGAGAGTTTCTACGTCGACGACAAGCGCAGCCGCTTCGGGCACAAGGGCTTCCGCGAGCCGGCCTTCGGCGAGTACTCGAGCTCCCGCGGGCGCAAGCGCGACCTCTACGCCAGGATCGCGCTACAGCCGCGCTTCAAGTGGTTCGGGAGGTTCGACGGCGACACGACGACGCCCGGCCGCGGCCTCGACGACCTGCGCCTTCGCGTCTGCACGTTTCTCGCCGACGCCGAGCAGCAGGGCGCCGTGCCGCTCATGACTGTGCTCCGTCACCAGGGCCGCGCGTGCAACAACCGCTATCAGGCCGGCGGCGTCAAGGAGGACAACGCCACCAAGCTCTGGTACGAGGCCTTCGCCCAGGCGGTGGGCGAGTCGCGCGTGGTGATCGCGTTCGAGCCCGACTCCGTCGGCACGGTCGAGTGCCTCGCACCTTCACGGCGCAAGGCGAGGATGAACCTTCTCCGCCACGGGATCGACGTGCTCTCGAAGCTGCCGAATGCGACGGTCTACCTCGAGGCCAGCGCGTCCGACTGGCGGCCCGCCAAGCTGATGGCCTCGCGACTGCGCTATATCGGCATCGCCAAGATCCGCGGCTTCATGCTCAACGTCACCCACTTCGACTGGACGGCGTCCAACATCCGCTACGGGCGCGGCATCTCGCGCCGGGTGGGCGGGAAGCCTTTCATCATCAGCACCAACCACTCCGGGCGCGGACCGGTGCACTACCGCAAGCGCTTCGGGGGGCGCAACCGGCGCATCGTGGTCAACTGCCACCCGAGGTTCCGCGGCCTCGGCCCGAGTCCCTCTACGCAGACCGGCAACGCCAAGGTCGACGCCTTCATGTGGATCAGCCGCCCCGGATACTCGCGCGGCGCCTGCAACGGCGGCCCGGCCAAGGAAGGCGACTGGTGGCCCAAGCGCGCGCTCGAGCTGGCGAAGTTCGCGACCCAGCGGCGCGGGCCGGCCGGGGGCACCCGCTACGGGTTCCCGCGCGACAAGTTCTCGCTCCGCCTGGTCGCGGGCGACCAGCTGAAGTAGTGCTTGCGCGCCGATTGGCGTAACCGCGGTAAAGCCGCCGTGCCCGGAGTCGATACATCCCTCCGTGCCCGCTGCACGACCCACACCGCACTCCGGCTGCTCTTCGCGGGTGACGGCCCTCCGAACGCGCTCCCTCCTCGTCGCGCTCGCCTCGGCGGCGCTCGCCGCGGTCGCGCTTGCCGCGACGCTTGCTCCGAGCGCGCTCGCGCAGGACTACCGCGGTGTGTCGCCGGCGGCGCCCAACCCGCTCGCGGGCGAGCGCCTCTTCGTCGACCCCTTCGAGCCCTCTCAGCGCCACTGGCGCTCGTTTCGCAACCGCGGCAAGCGCGGCAGCGCGGCGGCCATGTGGAAGGTGGCACGCGAGCCGAAGTTCCGCTGGTTCGGGCGCTTCACCCACAACGTCTCGAAGACGGTGCGCGCCTACACGGGTCGCGCGCGCCGCCAGGGCAGCGTGGCGCTGATGTCGGTCATGCGCCACCAGGGCAAGGCCTGCCACTCGCGCTACCTCGCCGGCGGGCGGGCCGAGGACGCGCGTACGCGCCGCTGGTATCGCAAGTTCGCCCGCGCAGTCGGCTCGAAGCGGGTGGTGATCGCGTTCGAGCCCGACTCGCTGGGCACGGTCGAGTGCCTGGCCCCGCATTGGCGCGAGGCCCGGTACGAGCTGCTGCGCTACGGGGTGGAGCGGCTCGCCGCGCTGCCCAACGCGACCGTCTACATCGAGGCGGGCGCGTCGGACTGGATCAGCGCCCGCCGCATGGCCAGCCGCCTCCGCCGCGCCGGGGTCGCCAAGGTCCGCGGCTTCATGTTGAACGTCACCCACTTCGACTGGACTCGCAACAACGTGCGCTACGGCCGCGAGCTCTCGCGGCGCCTGGGGGGCAAGCACTTCATCGTCAACACCGCCGCGAACGGCCGCGGCCCGGTGCACTACCGCAAGCGCTTCGGCGGGCGCAACCGGCGCGTGAACGTCTGGTGTCATCCGCTCTACCGCGGTCTCGGTCGCGCGCCCACGACCCAGACCGCGCATCCCGCCGCGGACGCCTACCTGTGGATCAGCAGGCCCGGCTACTCCAGCGGGGCGTGCAACGGCGGGCCGAAGCGGGCCGGCGACTGGTGGCCGCGGCGCGCGCTCGCGCTCGTGAGGTGGGCCACGGACTGGCTCGGCCCGCGCCGAAGCCTGCGCTTCGGGCACTCCCGCGGCAAGCTGTCCCTGCGCGACGTGGCCGGCGACCAGCTGCACTGAGAGGCAATAGAGGCTCGTTCGGTGCTCGCTCGATCGCCGCTCGGGGCGGCGCGCCTCTCGCTGACGGCTGGGCGCCGCTGGTACAGTCGACTCGCGAGTCAACGAATGGCCCGCACGGCTTCGAGATGGCTTCGACCACGGTCACCGAGCGCGACACGCGCCACCTGCAGAGGGCCATCGAGCTGGCCGCCACCGCTCGCGGGCGCGTGTCCCCGAATCCCCTCGTAGGCGCCGTGATCGTGAAGTCCGGGCGGGTCATCGGCGAGGGGCTCCACGACCGCGCCGGCGAGCCCCACGCGGAGCGCGCGGCGCTCGAGTCGTGTGACGAGGACCCCGCCGGCGCCACGCTCTACGTGTCGCTCGAGCCGTGCGCACACCACGGGCGCACGCCGCCGTGCACCGAGGCCATCGTGGCCGCGGGCATCTCCCGGGTCGTGGTGGCCTCCGATGACCCGACCCCGAAGGCCTCGGGACGCGGGCCCGGCGTGCTTCGTGACGAGGGCATCGAGGTCGAGCTCGTCGACGGGGCCGTGGCCGAGTCCGCACGGCTGCTCAACCAGCCGTTTCGCAAGCACGCGCGCACGGGCCGGCCGCTCGTGATCTTCAAGTCGGCGATGACCCTCGACGGCAAGGTCGCGACGCGGACGGGAGACTCGCGCTGGATCTCGGGCGAGTCGAGCCGGGCGCGGGCCCACCGCTGGCGCGCGGAGTCCGACGCCGTGGCCGTCGGCATCCACACCGCGACCACGGACGATCCCCGGCTCACCGCCCGCATCGAGGGCGTCCCCGCGCAGCCCGGGCGCGTCGTCTTCGACTCCGAGGGGAGCCTCCCGCTCTCCTCGAAGCTCGTGGCCAGCGCGGCCGAGGTGCCGGTCACGGTCATCTGCTCGCGCGCGGCCAAGCGCACCGCCACGGAGGCGCTTCGCAACGCCGGCGTAGAGGTGGTGGTCTGCACGGGCCACAACGAGGCGGCACGCGTGCGCTGCGCACTCGACGAGCTCGGCGCGCGCGACGTGCAGTCGCTGCTGCTCGAGGGCGGGCCCCACCTGGCCGGCGTGTTCCTGGAGGCGGGCGAGATCGACGAGGCGCGCATCTTCGTCGCGCCGATGCTGGCCGGGGGGCGCGACGCGAAGGCCGCGGTGAGGGGGGAGGGCGTCGAGCGCATCCACGACGCCACGCGCGCACTGAAGACCGAGGTCGAGTGCATCGACGAGGACGTGCTCATCACCGCCCGGCTGAAGGAGTGGTGAGAAGTGTTCACGGGGCTAGTCCAGGCGACCGGCACGGTCTCCTCGCTCGCCGAGGGCCGGCTGACGCTGAATGTGGACCGCCCGCTCGACGTGGCCAGGGGCGGCTCGGTGGCCGTGAACGGCGTGTGCCTGACCGCCGCGGACGATGACGGGGGCGCCTTCGTCGCGGACGTTATGGCCGAGACGCTGCGCCGGACGGCGCTGGGGGCCCTGCGCGAGGGCGACCGCGTGAACCTGGAGCTTGCGCTGCGCGCCGGAGACCCGTTGGGGGGCCACATGGTCCAGGGCCACGTGGACGGCGTCGGCACGATCGAGTCCCTGGCCGACGAGGGCTCGGCCCGCGTCGTACGTGTCGCCGCCGCGCCGGAGATCCTGCGCTACGTGGTCGAGAAGGGCTCGATCGCGCTCGACGGCGTCTCGTTGACGGCGTTCGCAGTCGACCGGAGCGCCTTCTCCGTGTCCCTGATCCCCGAGACGCTCGCCGAGACGACCCTCGCCGAGCTCGCTCTCGGTCGCGCGGTGAACCTCGAGGTGGACGTGCTCGCCAAGTACGTCGAGAAGCTCGTGCCCGGCCGCGTGGAGGCCGCATGAGCACCCAACGAGCGACCTTCGCGACGATCGAGGAGTCGATCGAGGACGTCCGCGATGGCTAGATGGTCGTGGTCTGCGACGACGAGGACCGCGAGAACGAGGGTGACCTCACCCTTGCGGCGCAGTTCGCGACGCCCGAGGCGATCAACTTCATGGCCAAGCACGGACGGGGACTGATCTGCCTGGCCCTCACCTCGGAGCGCTGTGATGAGCTTGGCCTGGACCTGATGGCGGCGAAGAACGAGACGCCGCTCCAAACCGCCTTCACGGTGGCAATCGAGGCGCGCGAAGGCGTCACCACCGGGATCTCCGCCGCCGATCGGGCGCACACCATCCAGGTCGCGGTC
>Ga0136624_1000299_pt1 | contig 18321 bp, 17 predicted proteins | sample AntDrymUQ4692206_2_FD_104802 | JGI IMG/M metagenome (GOLD analysis project Ga0136624, IMG submission 104802) | Polar desert sand microbial communities from Dry Valleys, Antarctica - metaG UQ469 (22.06) | ecosystem: Environmental > Terrestrial > Soil > Desert | place: Antarctica: Dry Valley... | reverse complement strand
GGGCGACGGGGCGCCGCTGGACGGCGACGCGGTCTCGGCGCTGGCGCCGCCGGGCGTCGAGGTCGAGTACTCGTGGGGCGGCCAGCCCGCCTACTGGTGGCTGATCGCCGCCGAGTGACCGGCACCCTCCGGCGCCGACCGGGGCTCCCGCCAGAATGGCCGGATGCGCTCGCCGCCCCTGCGCTTCGCGTCGTCCTCGCCGCTCGGCGAGGACGAGCTGCGCGCCGAGCGCGGCCCGCGGCTGCCGCGCGCGTCACGGCTCGCCACGCCGCTCGAGCTGAAGCCGGCGCCGGCCGCCAAGGGCGCCGAGCGGCTCGGGCTGCTGACCGTCGGCGACCTGTTCGAGCACCTGCCGCGCGACCGCTCGGAGGCGCGCACGATCGCGGAGCTCGGCGCCGACGACGTGGCCACCGTCGCGGTCGAGGTTCGCGCGATCACCGCTCGGCCGGTGCGCCGGCGGGGGATGAAGCCGCTGGTCGAGGCGACCGTGGCCGACCAGACCGGCATCATGAAGGCGACGTTCTTCAATCAGCCGTGGCTGGAGCGCAAGTACCGTCCCGGCACCCGGCTGATGCTGCAGGGCAAGTACCAGGGCCGCAACCGCTTCCGCGTCCAGTACCACGCGGAGACCGGCGAGCAGACCGGCGCGTCCGGCGACGTCGCGACCTACCCGGCGACCGACGGCCTCTCCACCACCCAGATCGCCGCGCTCGTGCTCGAGCACCGCAACGCGCTGCGCGATGTGGTCGAGCCGCTGCCCGCGCGCATGCGGGCGGCCGGGCGGCTGCCCGACCGGGCGGCGGCGCTCGGCGCGGCGCACTTCGGCGACCAGGAGGCCGGCCGTCAGCGCCTGGCGTTCGACGAGCTGCTGCTGCTGCAGGTCGCCCTGCTGCGCCGGCGGGCACGGCGGCGGGAGGCGGCTCGCGCCGAGACGCTCGACGACACCGGGACGCTGACGCGGCGCTGGCTGGCGGCGTCGCTCCCGTTCACCCCGACCGACGACCAGACGCGGGCCATGGCGGCGATCGACTCAGACCTCGCCGCCGGCCGCCCGATGCAGCGGCTGCTGATGGGCGAGGTCGGCTCGGGCAAGACGGTCGTGGCGCTCTACGCGATGCTGCGCGCCGTCGAGCAGGGCGCCCAGGCGGCGCTCATGGCGCCCACCGAGACGCTGGCCGAGCAGCACTTCGCCACGCTGCAGGCACTCATGCCGGGCGAGCTGCTGCAAGCCGCGCTGCTGACCGGCTCCACGGGCAACGCCCGCCGCGCCGACCTGCTCGGCAAGCTCGCCGGCGGGGAGCTCCGCCTGCTGGTCGGGACCCACGCGCTGATCGAGGGCGGCGTCGTGTTCGACCGGCTGGCGGTCGCGGTCGTGGACGAGCAGCACCGCTTCGGCGTCGACCAGCGGCGCGCCCTGGATCGCAAGGCGCCGGAGGGGCTGGTGCCCCACGTGCTCCACATGACGGCGACTCCGATCCCGCGCACGCTCGCGCTGACCGCCTACGGCGACCTCGACGTCACCGTCCTGCGCCACCTGCCGGCGGGCCGGAGGCCGATCCGGACCCACGTCGCGACGACCGAGCGCGAGCGCGAGCGCGCCTACCAACGCATCCGCGAGGAGCTGGTCGCCGGACGCCAGGCGTTCGTCGTCTGCCCGCTGGTTGAGGAGAGCGAGGCCCTGCACCCAACCGACTACGTCGGCGTGCACAAGCAGGCGCGTGCCGCCACCGCGGAGTTCGAGCGCCTGCGGCGCACGGAGCTCAAGGACTTCCGCGTCGCGCTCCTGCACGGCCAGATGAAGCCGCGCGAGAAGCAGGAGTCGATGGCCGCCTTTGCCGCCGGGGGCGCCGACGTGCTGGTGGCCACGACGGTGATCGAGGTCGGCATCGACGTCCCCAACGCGTCCGTGATGCTGGTGGAGGGCGCCGAGCGCTACGGCATCTCCCAGCTCCACCAGCTCCGCGGGCGGGTCGGGCGCGGAGCGCACGAGTCGGTGTGCGTGCTCTTCGGGCCGAAGGAGTCGCCGCGGCTGCGCGCGCTTGCCGAGCACCGGGACGGCTTCAAGCTCGCCGAGATCGACCTCGAGCTGCGCGGCGAGGGGGAGATGCTGGGCACGCGCCAGTCCGGCCTCGCCCAGTTCCGCGTCGCGCGGCTGCCGGAGGACGCCGCGCTGCTCGATGAGGCGCGCGAGATCGGCGCCGCCCTGCTGGACGCCGATCCCGAGCTCGCGCTCCCCGAGCACGCCCTGCTCGAATGGGCCGTCCAGGCCGCCTACGGGGCGGAGGCGCTCGATCCCATCCCGGCCTGAGGCACGCCGGTGCGCGTGATCGCGGGCCGCTACGGCGGCCGGCGCCTGCGGGCGCCGCCGGGCGAAGGGACCCGTCCGACCTCGGACCGCGTGCGCGAGGCGCTGTTCTCGATCCTCGGCGTCCGAGTCCGCGACGCCCGCGTGCTCGACCTGTTCGCAGGCTCGGGCGCCCTCGGCATCGAGGCGCTCTCGCGCGGCGCCGGGCGGGCCACCTTCGTCGACATCGCGCCCGGCGCTCTCGCGGCGCTGCGCGCGAACCTCGCGGCGCTCGGTGCGGACGCCGAGGTGGTGCGTGCCGACGCCCTTCGATGGCTCCGCGCCGCATCGCCCGGCGCGCGCCAATACGATCTGGTCTTCCTCGATCCGCCCTACCGGCGGACGGAAGGACTGGGAGCCGGGCTCTCGGACCTGCTGCCCGCGGTGCTGGCGCGCGGCGCGCTGGTGGTCGCCGAATCGGACCGCCGCTCGCCGCTCGAGCTCCAGATCCACGCCATCGACGAACGCCGCTACGGGGACACCCTCATCCGCATCCATGCCGCCTGATCCCGCCAGCCCGCACATCGCCGTCTGCCCGGGGTCGTATGACCCGATCACCAACGGCCACGTCGACGTCATCACCCGCGCCGCCGAGATCTTCGACGAGATCATCATCGCCGTGGTCAACGCATCGATGCGCAAGGATCGCGCCCTCTTCTCGGCCGACGAGCGTGTCGACTTCGTCGAGCACGCGACCAGTCACCTCACCAACGTCCGGGTCGACACGTTCGACGTCCTGATCACCGAGTACGCCCGGCGTGTCGGGGCGGCGGCGATCGTCAAGGGACTGCGCGCCATCTCCGACTTCGAGTACGAGCTGGAGATGAACCACCTCAACCGCCACCTGGCCGGAGACATCGAGTCCGTCTACCTCATGGCCTCGCCGCAGTACAGTTTCCTGTCCTCAAGCGGAGTCAAGGAGATCGCCACCTTCGGGGGCGACGTCTCGGACCTCGTCCCCGACGTGGTTGCGAGGCGCTTGCAGGAAGCGCTCGCCCGCTGACGAACTACGCGCCAGGAGCCCCATGGACGTCCTCGTTCTCATAGACAAGCTCGACGACCTCGTCCACAACGCCAAGGGTGTCCCGATGACGGACCAGGTGCGTGTGGACAAGGAGGAGATCTACGACATCCTCGATCAGATGCGGGCGACGATCCCCGAGGAGATCAAGCAGGCCCGCTGGATCGTCAAGGAGCGCCAGGAGATGCTCGCCGAAGCCAAGCGCGAGGCCGAGCGGATCGTCAAGGAGGCGCGCGAGCGCCAGACCCAGCTCGTCTCGGAGCAGGAGGTCACGAAGCAGGCCGAGCGCGCCGCGGAGGACATCATCGAGGACGCCCGCGCCCGGGAGCGCGAGATTCGCCTCGGCGCCGAGGACTACGCGGACGAGATCCTCAACACCTTGGAAGTCAACCTCTCGAAGTTCATCGCCGCCGTGCAGCGGGGCCGCGAGCGGCTCCAGGGCAAGGACGAGCCGGCCGAAGTCGGCTGAGTCCGAAGTCACGGCGCGAGGGTGCCGGCCGCCCCCCCGGACGGCCGGCAACCACTCAACGACCCGACTTGCGGAAAATTGCGGTTCGTCGACGAATAGCCGATGCCCCTAGAACTAGGGCCCGTCCAGGAACAGACCCTAGACGAGGGTGCGCTGCACCGGCGAGTCGTCGCCGGTGCCGGCCACCACGAGCGCGTCGATCTGGTGCAGGTGGCCGCGGACGCGCTCGGCCATCTCGTCGAGGATCTTGCGCGCGGCTTCGATCCCGCCCGTCGCGGCGGTGAGCTGGGACTTGATCCGGCGCACGTCGTCCATCGCCGCCAGGGCGCGCTCCAGCTCCGTGCGGAGCGCGGTCGCATCGAGCCCGTCGCCTTCATCTGAGGCCGTCAGCGTGCGAGCACGGGCCAGCGAGTACGCCACCTCGAGCCCCAGAGTCGAGCGGTCCTCGGGGTCGTAGACCACGAAGAGCTTGTTCCCGTTGACCTCGCGCAGCTGCGCGCCGCGCCCGGGCAGCAGATCCTCCGAGGGCACGACCCAGACGCCGTAGTCGGCGTCGCGCTGCTCCATCGCCGCATCGAGCTCGGCGACCGCCTTGTTCTTGGGCACGTAGGCGTTCTTGGCCTCGAGGACGATGCGGGCGCGCGAGGGCCCGGCGCAGCCGTCCACGCCCACCACCACGTCGCCCTTCCGGCCGCCGCTGCCGGACAGGTCGCCGACGGCGTCGCAGTCGTCGCCGCGCGCCCGGGCGATCGTGTCGACGGCGTCGAACACCGCCTCCTCGTAAGGGCGGCCCTTGGCGGTCGACCGCGCGTGCTCGGCGGCGACCTCGAGCTGCTTCTCGCGCTCGGACTGCAGCTTGACCACCTCGTGCTTGAGCCCGGCGATCTGCTCGTTGAGCGCCTTGAGGCTCGTGTTTTGCTGCTCGGAGGCAAGGCGCATGGCGGCCATCGTGCCCGCCTTGAAGTCGGCCAGCGGGTTGTGAGCGTCGGCAGAGGAGAACTGCTTGAGCAGGTCGGCGCGCATCTGCGCCGACTGCTCGGCCATCACCGCCCGGAGCTGATGCTGGACGGCGACGGCCGACTCGGCCCCGAACAACCGCTCGAGCTCCTTGGCGAGCTGTCCGTTCTCCGGGGCGAAGACGTCGTCCACCCGCTTGCCCAGGAGCTCCGCGACGGTGCGGGCCTTCTCGGTGAACGCGCCCTCGACCTCGCGCGAGACCTTCTCGAACTCCGTGCGCACGAAGTCGGCGTTGACTTCGGCCCGCTCGCGCGAAAGGACGCGAGCCCCGATCTCGATCGCGTCGATCAGCACCTCGGCCGGATCCGCGCCGGCCTCGGACCGCTCGCGGACCAGCTCGACGGCGCAGCGGTCGCGCACGGCGAGCGCGTCGGCGACGACGACGTCGCCGATGACGGCGACGCGCGGGGAGCGGAGGGGCGTGGCAGCTTCCATGATGGTGGAGTCGCACGCTACGCGAGCCACCTGACGGAACGCCGGGGATCATCCGATCGAGGGCGCCCGGCCCGCGTCCTGGACACGCACCCATCGGCGGACGGTCATCGGGGTACGGTAGGCCGATGGCCGCCCTCGAGGTGCTCGACGCCGACATCACCACCCTGCCGGTCGACGCGATCGCCAACGCGGCCAACACCGACCTGCTCCACGGGGGCGGCGTCGCGGCCGCGATCGCGCGTGCCGGCGGCCCTGACATCGACGAGGAGTCCCGGGCGCGCGCCCCGGTCGGGCTCGGCGAGGCGGTCGAGACCTCCGGCGGCGCGATGCCCTGTCGCTGGGTGATCCACGCCGCCACGATGGAGCTGGGCGGGCCCACCTCGGCGGACATCATCCGCCGGGCGACGGCCGCCACGCTCGCCCGGGCGGACGCGCTGGGCGCACGCAGCCTGGCGCTGGTCGCATTCGGCACCGGCGTGGGCGGCTTCCCGCTCGCCGAAGCCGCCCGCATCGAGGCCGCGGAGGTGCGCCGCCACCTGCGCGCCGGCTCGGCGCTCGAGCGGATCGTGTTCGCCGTCCACGGCGAGCGGGCGCGCGCGGCGTTCCAGGCCGCGATCGACGACGCCGGATGAGCGACTTCGCCGTCGCGCTCGCCGAGGCGGGCGGTGCCGGCGCGCCCGCCGCCGCGACCGCCCACCTGCGGAGGCTGCTGCTCGCCGCGCTCCGCCATGGACGCGCCGAGCTGGCCCTCAAGCGATCGGGCCGCTCGTCCCCCGTGGAGATCGCGATCGGCGTCCACGGCGGTGCGTTGCTCGCCGCGACTCCCGCCGCCGCCGCCCTGCGCGCCGACCCCCGGCAGGCCGCCGAGCGCGAGTGGCTGCTCGTGGCGGCCGCCGTCGGCGCGCTCGTCGAGCTCGCGGACCCCGGCGCCCCCGTCGACGCCGCCGCGATCGGCGTCACCGCCGGTGCGCTCGACGGCTTCCTCGTCGTCGCGCTACCGGCTCCGCGACTGGACTCCGCGGGGCTCGACGAGCTCGTCCCGCTCGCGTTCGAGTACCACGCGGCCGGCATCGACCGCCTGCGCGCCGAGGCGCACGCGGTGCCTGGCGCCCTCTTGGCCGACGTCGGGCTCCGCGAGCCGATCGGCGCCGGGCACTCGCTGCGGATCGCGGAAGCGGTCGCGCGGCTGCGCGGCCGCCCAGCCGACCCTCACTCGGTCGAGGAGCACGACGAGATCGTCCTCGCGCTGCTCCATCCCGCCGGCGACGCCCGCTGGGTCGCGCCGCACGAGGACCCCGAGCCCGCCCGGCGCGTGGCCCGACGCATCCTCCAGCGCCTGGCCGGCATGGGCAAGTGGGGCGGCTACCACACGGACTTCGCCCACCTCGCACGCGGCTTCGCCGGCAACGATCGCCAGCTCGCCCAGGCGGTGGGGGAGGCGCTGCTCGCCGACGGCCTGCTGGCCGAGAAACCGTCGGTCGGCCAGCGCCACGTCTTCCTCAACCCTCGCCGCGCGGCCGACATCTACCGCCTGATCGACTCGGGCAGCGCGCCACCGGGGCTCAAGCTCCCACCAAGGTGAGAGACTGCGCGGCATGAGGACTCCGAGCCCGGCACTCCTCGCCGGCAAGCTGCAGACAGTCGCGACGCTGGCCGGCGCCGGCATCATCCGCCCGCAACGGCCGGACCGGATGCTGCACGCCGCCGTCGCGCTGATCCGCTGGGGCGCGACGCCCGCGGCCGGCTACAAGGCCGCCGCTGCGCGCTATCCCGACGACCTGGGCCTGATCGACGAGGCCGGCACGCTCACCTTCGCGGAGATCCACGCGCGCTCGAACGCGATCGCCCACGCGCTGGCGCGCGAGGGAGTCGAGGCAGGGAACACGGTCGCGATCATGTGCCGCAACCACCGCGGCTGGGTCGACGCCTACGTCGCGACCAACAAGCTCGGCGCTCACGCGCTGTTCATGAACACCGCCTTCTCCGGTCCGCAGCTCGCCGACGTCGCCGAGCGCGAGAACCCGGCGGCGATCGTCTTCGACGAGGAGTTCACGCACGTGCTGGCGGCGGCGGGCAAGGGCCGCCGGCGATACGTCGCCTGGCACGAGCGCGGCGGCCGGGGCGCTGTCGTGACCCTCGACGAGCTGATGGCGGGCGGAGACACCTCGGATCTGGCACCGCCGCCGGAGCAGGGGAAGGCGGTCATCCTCACCTCCGGCACCACCGGCGCCCCGAAGGGCGCCAAGCGCAGGCAGCCCCAGACGCTCGATCCGGTGGCGGCCCTGCTCGAGCGGATTCCGATGAAGTCGCGCGGCCGGACGATGATCGCCGCCCCGCTCTTCCACTCCTGGGGCTTTGCGCACTTCACGCTCGCCATGGGGCTCTCCACGACCGTCGTGCTCAACCGCAGATTCGATCCCGAGGCGACGCTCGCGTCGACCGCGCGGCACGCGTGCACGTCGTTGATCGTGGTTCCCGTGATGATCCAGCGCATCCTGCAGCTCGAAGACGAGGTGCTCGGGCGCTACGACCTGTCCAAGCTCAAGGCGGTCGCGGTGTCCGGCTCCGCCCTGCCCGGCTCGGTGTCCGGGCGCTGGATGGACCTGTTCGGCGACAACCTCTACAACCTCTACGGGTCGACCGAGGTCGCGTGGGCGACGATCGCGACGCCCGCGGACCTGCGCGCCGCGCCGGGCACCGCCGGCAAGCCGCCGCGGGGAACCACCGTCCGTCTCTACGACGACGACGACCGGGAGGTCGAGCAGGGCGCGACCGGCCGCATCTTCGTTCGCAACGACCTCGCGTTCGAGGGCTACTCGGGCGGCGGCAGCAAGCAGGTCATCGACGACATGCTGTCTTCCGGCGACGTCGGCCACTTCGACGCGAGCGGCCGGCTGTTCGTCGACGGCCGTGACGACGACATGATCGTGTCGGGCGGGGAGAACGTCTTTCCGGGCGAGGTCGAGGAGCTGCTCGCGGGGCACGAGGCGATCGCCGAGGCCGCGGTGTTCGGGGTGGCCGACGAGCGGTTCGGCCAGCGCCTGTCGGCGGTGATCGTGACTCGGGAGGGCAGGGACTTGAGCGCCGACGACGTCAAGCGGTACGTCAAGTCGAATCTGGCTGCCTTCAAGGTCCCGCGCGACGTCGAGTTCTGCGACGCACTGCCGCGCACTTCCACCGGCAAGGTGCTCAAGCGGGAGCTGGCGTCCCGTCTCCGGAAGCAGTCCCGGTGAGCTCGTATGCTGAAACGCGTGCCCCTGCGGACGGACGTCTTCGATCTCCAGCGGCTGGGATTGACATCCGGCGAGGGCCGCCGGCTCGATCTGCACGTGCGCGTGGAGCCGTTCTCCTTCGCCGGCCAGACCTATGCCGCCGATCCGGACGTCGTGCCGGTGCGCGTGGACGTCTCGCGCACCACTGGCAGCGGCTGGGCGCTGCGCCTGCGCTGCTCCGTGGCGATCAGCGGGCCCTGCATGCGCTGCCTGGAGCCGGCCGAGCCGCGCTTCGACGTCGACGCGCGCGAGGTCGAGCAGCCGGGGGCGGGTGACGAGGAGCTCTCCTCGCCCTACGTGAGCCACGAGGGCGAGCTCGATGTCGCCGCTTGGGCGCGCGACGCCCTGGCGCTCGCGCTGCCCGCCCAGATCACCTGCCGGCCCGACTGCGCGGGCCTGTGCCCGCAGTGCGGTGCGAACCTCGACAGGGAGCCCGGCCACGCGCACGACGCGCCGCCGGACCAGCGCTGGGCGAAGCTGTCGGAGATCCGCTTCGAGTAGGGCTCTTCGCTACCCTTCGTCGCCGCCCATGGCCGTTCCCAAGCAGAAGCAGTCGCACTCGCGCACCAACAAGCGCCGCGCGACCCACAAGATCTCCGCTCCTACCATCAACACCTGCCCGCAGTGCCGCCAGCCGCGCCGCCCGCATCGGGTGTGCCCGCACTGCGGCTCCTACGCCGGTCGCGAGGTCGTGCAGGCGCGCGACCACGACCACGAGCACGACCACTAGGAGCTCGTGGCGGCCGTGGCCGCTGAGCCCCTGACCGTCGCACTGGACGCCAACGGCGCGGACGCCGGTCCCGCCGAGGTCGCGCGCGGCGCCGCGCTCGCCGCCGCCGGCGGCGAGATCCGAGTGCTCGTGTTCGGCCCTGCGGCACAGATCGCGCCCGCCCCGGGCGTGGAAGTCGTCGACGCGCCGGTCTCCATCGCCAAGGCGGCCGACCCGGCCCGCGCCGTGCGCGCGACCCGCGACGCCTCGATCGTCCAGGCGGTGCGCGCCGTCGCCGACGGCCGCGCCGACGCGCTCGTCTCGGGCGGCTCCACCGGTGCCGCGCTGGCCGCCGGGCTGTATCACATGAAGCGCGCCCGGGGTGTGCACCGCCCGGCGCTGGCCGCGCTCGTCCCGGTCCCGGGCCTGCCGTTCCTGCTGCTCGACTGCGGCGCCAACGTCGACGTGAGGCCGGCGCATCTCGTGCAGTTCGCCCACATGGGTGCGGCGTTCATGCAGGCCGTGATGGGCGTGCCCCGCCCACGGGTGGCGCTGCTCTCCAACGGCACCGAGCCGGCGCGGGGGACCGAGCACGTGCGGGCGGCGCACGCGGCGCTCGCGGCCGCCGACCCGGGCGGGGCACTCGAGTTCACCGGCAACGTCGAGGGGTTCGCGGTGGGAACCGGGGAGGCCGACGTGATCGTCACGGACGGCTTCACCGGCAACGTGTTCCTCAAGGTGATGGAGGGCACCGCGGACACGCTGCTGCGGGCCGTTCACGAGGCGGCCATGTCCAATGCGCGCGCCAAGGCGGGAGGGCTGCTGCTGCGGCCGGCGCTCGGCGGGCTGCGCGAGACAATCGACCCCGAGGCCCAGGGCGGCGCATTCCTGCTCGGGCTGCGCCGCCTCGCCGTCGTGCCGCACGGCTCGTTCGGCGCCGCCGGCATCAGGCGGGCGATCGAGCTGGCGGCGCGCGGCGTGCGTGCGGACCTGGTTGAGCGCACTCACGAACGGCTGGCCGCGGCGGGAGCGCTGCGCGAGCGCGGCGGCCAGCGCGGCGATGACGAGCGCGCAGTGCGCGGCAGCACGTCCGCCGCCGCCGCTACGGTCCCCGAGCCATGAAGCGCAACGAGGTCCTCGCCTACATCCGGGCGCACCTGGCCGACGAGCTGGAGCTCGATCCGGGGCGAGTCCAGGAGCGCACCCGGTTCAAGGAGGACCTCGAGGCGGACTCGCTCGACCTCTACAGCCTGGTCCAGGAGCTCGAAGACACTTACGGGTTGAGGTTGTCCGACGAGGAGGCTGCGCAGATCAGGACCGTCGGCCAGGCCGTGGACTTCGTGCTCGGAGCCTCACCGGATTCGATGAGCGATGACGAGGCCTCCGGCGCGATCATCGACGGCGAGCCGAGGCCCTGACTCCTGCGCGCGCTCCACGAGCTGCTCGAGGGACTGCCGGAGGACCTGGCCCGGCAGGCGGTCACCCACGCCTCCTGGACCGAGCGCCGCGCGGGCAGCTACGAGCGCCTCGCGCTTCTGGGCGACTCCGTGCTGGGACTGTCGGTCACGACCCACCTGTTTCCGCTCTTGGACGCCGAGTCCTACGGCGCCGGGCGGCTGACGAAGATCCGTGCGCAGGCGGTCTCCGGGCGTTCCTGCCGCGAGGTGGCCGAGCGGCTCGGTCTTCCCGAGCGGCTGCGGGCCGCGGCTCCCCCGGAAGTGGCGCGGCCGGTGCTGGAGGCGCTGCTCGCGACCGAGCGGGTGCTTGCCTCGGTGATCGAGGCGGTGATCGGCGCGTGCTACCTCGCCTATGGGTTCGAGCCCACGGCGGAGGCGGTGCGCGCGGCCTTCGCGCCGGAGATCGAGTCTGCCCTGGAGTGGCCGGCCGACTTCAAGTCGGCCCTGCAGGAGCGGTTGGCCCGGCGTGGCGCGCTGGTCTCCTACGAGGTGACGGGGGAGACGGGGCCACCGCACGATCGCACGTTCGAGGTGGCGGCGATGGTCGCCGGAAAGCCGGTCGCATGCGGCTCCGGGCGCTCGAAGAAGGAGGCCGAGCAGGCCGCGGCGGCGACCGCGCTGGAATCCGGGGACCTGGAGGCGTGAGATGCACCTGACGTCGATCTCGCTCAAGGGCTTCAAGTCGTTTCCGGACCGCACGAAGCTGAGCTTCTCGCCCGGTGTCTCGGTCATCGTCGGCCCGAACGGATCCGGCAAGTCCAACGTGACCGACGCCGTGCTGTGGGCGCTGGGCGAGCAGTCGCCGGTCGCCGTGCGCGGGCACTCCATGCAGGACGTCATCTTCGCGGGCGCCCACGGGGTGCAGGCGCGCGCCGAGGCCGAAGTCGAGGTCGTGCTCGACAACTCCGACTCGGCGGTCGACCTGCCGCTTTCGGAGATCTCGATCGTGCGGCGGCTCAACCGCGCGGGCGACGGCGAGTATCGCGTCAACGGGGCGAGGTGCCGGCTCACCGATGTGCTGGAGCTGCTGAGCGACACGGGCCTGGGCAAGGAGATGCACTCCATCGTCTCCCAGGGTCGCGTGGCGGAGATCGTGACCTCCAAGCCGAGGGACCGGCGGCTGCTGATCGAGGAGGCGGCCGGGCTCGGCAAGCACCGCAAGCGCCGCCGCCGCGCGCAGCTCAAGCTCGACCGCACGCAGGACAACCTGGACCGTGCGCTCGACGTCGAGCGCGAGGCGCGCACGCGAGTCAAGCCGCTCAAGCGCCAGGCGGAGGCTGCGGAGCTGCACGAGCGGCTGGAGCGCCAGACCGACGAGGCACGCTGGACGCTGGCCCGCGATACGGCTCGAAGCGCCGTCGCGGCACTCTCCGCGGCGGAGGCCGCCGCCACCCGGGCGAGGACGGCCGCCGAGGCGACCGAGGGTGAGTTGCGCGACGTCGCCGGGCGGCGTGAGCAGGCCGAGCAGGCACTCGCCGCGCGCGGCGACGAGCGAGAGGCGCTCGGCGACCGCGTCCACGCGGCCCGGTCCGCGCGCGAGCGGATCACGATGCGGCTGGAGGCTGCCCGCCAGGCCACCGACACCCTGAGGAATCGCGTTGCGCGCCGGCGGGGCGTCCTGGAGGCGCTGACCCGAGAGGCGGACCAGGACGCCGACGACGAAGGCGCGGCCGAGCGCGTTTCTGAACTCGAGAGCGAGCTCGAGCAGCTCTCAGAGGATCGCACCAGGCGCCTCGCGCAGGAGCTGGCCGCGCTCGAGGCCCGCCGCGCCGTCGCCGCCGGTGAGGCGGAGCGCATGGCGGACGAGGCTGTACGCACGGCGGCGGCCCGCCAGGCCGCTGGTGTCGCCGCCGAAGCCGCCCGATCAGAGCGGCGCGAGCTCGAGCGCGCCGCCGAGGCCGCTCGCCGGGAAGCCGCCGGCGTCGGGGCGGAGCTGGCCACGGTCAACCAGTTCCTGCGCGCCCAGGCCGGCGCGCCGGGAGGCGCCCCGGCGCTGGCCGACGCGCTCAGCGCCGAGCGCGGCTTCGAGCTGGCCCTGGCGGCTGCCCTCGGCCCCCGCCTGCGCGCGGCGGTGGCGTCGAGCCTCGAAACTGCGACGCGCCTGCTCGACGGAGCGGGTAGCGACGGGGGCGCCGCGCTCGTGGCACCCGCCGGCGACGGCTTGTCTCCGGCCGCCGCCGCCTCATCACCCCGCCGTGGGGCCGTGCGGCTGCTCGACCATGTCGGCGCGCCCGCCGGCGGGCCTGCCGCGCGGCTCGCCTCGGCGCTGCTCGCGTCCGTGTGGGTCGTCGACGACCTCGACGGTCTGGACCCGTCTTTCCGCGGGGTCGCCGTGACCCGTACGGGGCGGGTGTGGGCCGCGGGGGCGCGCGAGTTGCGCCAGGCCGCCGCCGGCGGGGAGGATCGGGTCCTGGCCGAGCGCAACCGGCGCGACGAGTTGGTCCGGCGGGTCGACCAGGCGGCGCGTGCCGAGCACGCCGCGCTCGCCGCGGTCGGCGGCGCGACCCAGCGCGTTCACGCCGCCGACACGGCGCGCGACGACGCGGACCGCGACGCGCGGGCAGCGGCGCGCGCGCGCGCCGAGGCGCTGGAGACCGAGCAGCACGCCGGTCACCTGATCGCACAGCGCCGAGGTGCCCCTGACGACGCCCCGGTCGCCGCGCGCCGCGGGCAGCTCGTGGCCACTCTGGCCGCCGAGCGACGGCTGGCCGAGCGCGTCGAGCGGGAGCGCTCGGACCGCGCCCGGCGTATCGCGCACGAGCTCGACCGCCTGCGCCACGACGAAGAGCTGCGACCGGCTGCCGAGCGGCTCGCCGTGGCGCTGGATTCCGCGCGGGATGCCGTGCGCTCGCGCGTGGGAGTCCTGGACGCCGAGCTGGTCGCCGACCGCCACGCCGGCGATCGCCTCGCCGGCGAGCTGCGCGCGTGCGCCCAGCGGGAGGCCCAGGTCCAGGCGCGGCTCAAGGCGCGCGGCGAAGAGGTCACCCGATGCGAGGTCCGGGCGCAGCAGGCCCGCGACACGGCCGGCGATGCGCGCCGCGAGCTCGAGCGCCTGGCCGGCGTGCTCGGACTCGAGCCGCACCCCGCCGGCGAGGCACTGCCCGAGTCCGAGCGGACCGGACTTGAGGCGCGCATCGCGTCGCTCGGGCGCCGCCGGGAGGAGCTCGGCCCCGTCAACCCGCTCGCCCAGCGGGAGTACGCCGAGGCCGTCGAGCACGTCGAGGAGCTCGAGTGCCTGCGCGAGGATCTCGAGGCGGCGATGCGTGAGCTCCGGGGCCTCATCGGGGATATCGACAAGCGCATCCGCGACGCCTTCGAAGAGACTTTCACGGCGGCGGCGAAGAACTTCGAGGAGGTTGCCGCACAGCTCTTCCCGGGTGGTCGCGGCCGCCTGCGCCTCGTGCGCGAGGCCGCCGGCCCCCGGGCGGTGCTCGGGGGCGCGCGGGCGGACGAGCGCGAGCACGGGGACGAGGAGCGCCTCGAGGCGGCGGACGAGGCCGACGGCGAAGGGGGCCCCTCCGACGACATCGGAGTGGAGATCGAGATCACGCCGGCCGGCAAGGCTTCCCGTCGCCTGACGCTGCTCTCGGGCGGCGAGAAGTCGATGACCGCGCTCGCCTTCCTGTTCGCGGTCTTCCTGGCGCGCCCGTGCCCGTTCTACATCCTCGACGAGGTGGAGGCGGCGCTCGACGATCCCAACATCGACCGCTTCCTGAGGCTCCTGCGCCGCTTCTCCGATCGCGCCCAGTTCATCGTGGTCACACACCAGAAGCGCACGATGGAGGCGGCTGACTGCCTGTACGGCGTCTCCATGGCGGGCAACGGCGTCTCCAGGGTCGTCTCGCGGCGCCTGCCGCCGTACCTGCCGCGGGCCGAGGCCTCGCCATCGCCTGGCTCGCCGGGGGACGAGGCGGCCGCGTGATGCGCCCGCTCGCCCTATGACGGACGCGGGGCGGCGCCACGCGGCCTTCGTCAGGCGGCTCCGCGAGGCAGCGCCGGCTTCCGAGGCGATCCTGGACGCCTTCGCCCGGGTGCCGCGCCACCGCTTCCTGCCCGACGTCCCGATCGAGGACGCCTACCGCGACGACGCGGTGGTCACTCATGACGAGGGCGGCGTCCCGACCAGCTCGTCGAGCCAGCCGAGCCTGATGGCGCGCATGCTCTCGCTGCTCGACGTCCGCCCGGGCGACCGGGTCCTCGAAGTCGGCGCGGGCACCGGCTACAACGCCGCGCTGCTGGCCGCGCTCGGGGCGGCGGTGACCACCGTCGAGCTGCAGCCGGCGGTCGCCGCCGCCGCGAGCGAGCATCTGGGCGACGTCGCGGTGAGCACGCCGGACGCGGTCCGGCCCGGCTCCGTGCTCGTCGTCACCGGCGACGGCGCCGCGCCGCCTGGCGGTCCGTACGACCGCATCATCGTGACCGCCGGCTGCTGGTCGCTGCCCGCGGCGCTCGTCGCTGCCCTCGTCGACGGGGGCGTGCTCGTCGCGCCGCTGCGCGTCAACGGAGTCGAGCTCGCGTTCGGGCTGCGCCGCGAGGGCGATCGGTTGTCCGGCGCGCGCGCCGTCTCATGTGGCTTCATGCCGTTGCGCGGCGGCGCGGAGCGACCCTGGCGCTGGGAGCTGGGAGGCGGCGGCGTCGCGACGGCGGACGCCGATCTCGGGGACGAGGGCCGCGGCGCGCTCGACCGCCTCCTGGCCACCCCGGCGCGCGTGGTCGAGGACCCGCTCGGGCTGCGGAAGGGGGAACACGCGCTCGACGCCCTGCTGTGGATCGGGCTGCAGGGCGACCCGCTGCTCTCGCTCGTCATCCCGGGCACGGAGGGCCGCCCGCCGTGGACGATCGGGCTCGACGTGCTGCCCGCGTCGTTGCTCGTAATCGAGCTCGGCCCCACCTACGGCAAGGTGGGCGCTGCTCGCTTGCACGGCGGCGACGGCGCGCTGCGGACGTGCGCCGCCGGCATGGCCGGCTGGCGGGACGCCGGGTCCCCAGGCCCGGCCGAGCTGGAGCTGACCGTCGAGCCCTGCGCCGACCGAGTCGGATGGAGCCTGCCGTTCAGGGGCCCGGACGGCAAGCCGGCCATGGTGCGGGGCGCGCACCGCTGGACCCTGCGCTACGCCTGACCCGGCCGGCGCCGGCTTGGAGGTTCTCGCCGCTCATGCGCCGAGCGGCCGCGCCAGCTCGACCCACACCGCGCGCCCGCAGGCGAGCCGGTCGCCCGCGGCGGTGTAGAGGGCCACGGCCGTGTGGCGCTTGCGCCCGTCCGTGCGCTCCATCCACGCCTGGATGACATGCGGTGCGCCGACCGCGATCGGCCCCTCCAGGGCCACGGTCAGGCGTCCGAGCACGACCGGGGCGTCGATCGTCCCGTGCACGGGGGACGAGCTCGGGCAGTCGAGCGCCGCCCACGCGAAGGCGGGCGCCACCACACCGTCGCCGGTCCAGTCGGGCGGCCTCCACGGGACGGCGAATCGACCGTCGCCCACCGGGCCGGTGAACAGGCACAACGCGTCGGCGGGATCGCGCTCCGGGCCGCAGCCGAAGCAGCCCGGGAACGGGTGGTCGTGATGCCAGGCGAAACGGGCCGAAGCCGCCGTCGCGATGCCCGTGCCGACGGGGTCGGGCCCGATCAGATCCAACTCCGCGGGGCGCGCCTCGGCCACCACCTCTCCGTCCTGCATCAGTGCCACCGCGGCACCGCGGCGAGCCACCGCCAGGGGCGTGTCGAGGGGCGGCGGCCGGCGCAAGGTCACCTCGACGGTCGTCTCGTCGAGCAGGGCGGCCAAGGACCCGGCGCAGTAGCCGCCGTGGCCGGAGCCCGGCGGTCCGTTGAAGCGCCGCGCGATCACCACCGGCTCGTCGGGCACGCACCGCATGGTGCCCTATCGTGCCGCCCCCGTGGCGCGCGACTGGGACGACCTCTTCATCACCGGCAAGGCGACACTGGCCGCCGCCGAGCCCGAGCCCGAGCGCGAGGAACGCCGGCGCGGCTTCTTCAAGCGCATGCGCGAGAACATGCGCAAGACGCGCGAGGCGCTCAGCGCCGAGGTGCAGGCGACCCTGTTTCAGGGCGATCTGGACGAGGACACCTGGGAGCGCCTGGAGGAGGCCCTGATCTACGCCGACGTCGGCGCGCGGACGACCGCGCAGGTGGTCTCCCGGCTCGAGCAGGAGGCCGAGGAGGGCGATCTCGTCGGCGGCGAGGCGCTGACCGCGCGGCTGGCCGAGTTGCTCGCGCAGCTCGCTCGCACCGGTGACGACACGATCGACCTGCGCCATGAGCCGGCCGTGATCCTGGTCGTCGGCGTCAACGGCACCGGCAAGACGACCAGCATCGGCAAGCTCGCCTGGCACCTGCGCAAGACGCTCGGGCTTTCCGTGGTGATCGGCGCCGCCGACACGTTCCGGGCCGCCGCGGTCGAGCAGCTCGAGCGCTGGGGCGAGCGGGCGGGCGTCGACGTGGTGAAGGGCCCGGAGGGCTCCGATCCCGGCGCGGTGGCGTTCGATGCCGTTGCCCGCGGCCGCGAGCGCGGCGCCGACGTGGTGATCGTCGACACCGCCGGGCGCCTGCACACCCAGCGCGAGCTGATGACCGAGCTGGAGAAGATCCGCCGCGTCATCACCAAGCAGATGCCCGACGCGCCACACGAGACGTTGATGACCGTCGACGCGACGACCGGCCAGAACGGCGTCCGCCAGGCCAAGCTGTTCGGCGAGTCGGTCGGCGTCACCGGCATCGTGCTCACCAAGCTCGACGGTACCGCCAAGGGCGGCATCGCGCTGGCGATCGCGAACGAGCTGGGGATCCCGATCAAGCTCATCGGCATCGGTGAGCAGCTCGAGGACCTGCGCCCGTTCGACGCCGACGAGTTCTCGCGTGCGCTGCTGACATGAGCCGCACCACCCGCGCCGCATGGGACCAGGAGGCCGCGGCCTGGATCGAGTGGGCGCGCGCGCCCGCGCTCGACCACACCTTCTGGGGGTTCAACCTGCCCGCGCTGCTCGAGCTCGCGCCCGCGCCCGGCGGGCTGACCGTCGACATCGGCTGCGGTGAGGGGCGGGTCGCGCGCGAGCTCATCCGCCGCGGGCACACCGTCGTCGGCGTCGAGGGCTCGGAGGCGCTCGCCGCCGCGGCGCGGGCGTCTGAGCCGTCCTTCGAGGTCCACGTCGCCGACGCCATGCGCCTGCCGCTGGACGAAGGCACGGCCGACCTCGCGGTCGCCTCGATGTCCCTGCTCAACATCGATGCCATGCCCGAGGCGGTGGGGGAGGTCGCGCGCGTGCTCGCCCCGGGCGGGCGCTTCTGCTTCTCGCTCGTGCATCCGCAGAGCTCCGCCCGGCCGCTGGGGGATCACCCGGAGGCGGGAAGCTACTTCGCCGAGTACGGCTATGCGGAGGACCGCGATCGTGACGGCCGGAGGATGACGTTCCACGACATCCACCGCCCGCTGTCGGCTTACACGGCCGCACTGGAGGCAGCCGGGCTGCTGATCGAGGCCCTGCGCGAGCCGGTGCCGGGCGAGGCCTACCTCGTCGAGCATCCCGAGATGGCGAAGTGGACGCGCAAGCCGTGCTTCCTGCACGTGCGCGCGCTCAAGCC
>Ga0136624_1000298_pt1 | contig 18345 bp, 13 predicted proteins | sample AntDrymUQ4692206_2_FD_104802 | JGI IMG/M metagenome (GOLD analysis project Ga0136624, IMG submission 104802) | Polar desert sand microbial communities from Dry Valleys, Antarctica - metaG UQ469 (22.06) | ecosystem: Environmental > Terrestrial > Soil > Desert | place: Antarctica: Dry Valley... | reverse complement strand
GCCGCCAGGCGAGCACCCAGGCGTTGAGGTGCAACTCGTGGAGCACGTAGCGGTAGTCGTAGACCTCACGGACCTCGAAGCGCTTGCCGCGCTCCACGAGCCCGGCCGCCTGGAGCAGCCGGTGACCTTCGCGGCCGAGCTGGTAGGTCCACGGGAACGAGCCGCGCGTCGCGAGGGGTCGGAAGCGGTCGAGGTAGCCGGCCAGGAACAGGCGCTTGAGCCGTCGCCGCCCCACCTGCGGCGTGCCGCCCGGCCACCACAGCTCGAGCAGCTGCGGGGCGGTCAAGAACTTGTGCCGGCGCACCGCGTCGATCACCTGGAGGTCACGCGGCTGTACCGCAAGCGGCACGAGCTCGTCGCGGTGCCCGCGTGCGACAACCGCCCCGTCGTAGCGCCGCACGTCGGCGAGGCCGCTCACCTGACTGCCGCCACGGACGGTCCGGCGCTGCCTGCGCCGAACGCCCGCTCCGCGAACGCCGCCCCGTTTGTGGAGTCAGGCGCGTAGTGGGCGTAGATCTCGGTCGTCTTGGCGTCGGCGTGCCCGAGCCACTCCTGGACGGCCCTCAGCGGCGCTCCGGCGGCGGCCATCTGGGTGCCGAACGTATGGCGTAGCTCGTGGAAGGTGATCTCGTTTACCCCGGCCTGTTTGATCGCGTCCACGAAGCGCTTGCGTAGCTTCGACGCGTCGAGCACGTGGCCCGTCTGCGGGTGGCAGAAGACCAGATCGTGAGGCCCGCGGAACGCGGAGCGCTGGAAATAGCGCTCCAGCTCGCCCGCGAGGCGATCGGCCATCGGCCATCGGCACCGATCGCAGGTAGTGCGACTTGGGTGAGTCGACCTCCCCGGTGGACCCGCGGGGGTAGTTGTCGGCCACCCGGATGCGACCGGCGGTCCAGTCGACGTCGAGCCACTTCAGCGCAAGCAGCTCGCCCTGACGTAGGCCGGTCATGACCGCACAGAGGTAGAGCGGGTATTCGAGCGCGCCCAGCATGTCGCCCGGCACGGAGCGCAGTAGCGCTTCGACCTCCACTGGTTGCAGGAAGCGAATGCGACGCGTGTGTTGGCGAACGACGGGCGGGCGGTCGACCATCGCCACCGGATTCGCCCCCGCCCACCGTCGCCGCGCACAGAACCCAAGCAGCCCATGCAGGAACGTCAGATGGTTCGTGACCGTCTTCGATGAGAGGCCCGCGAGCTTCGCGTGCATGTAGGCCTCGACGTGCTCCGGCTCGATGCGATCAACCGTCCTCCCGCCGAAGTAGGGCACCAGGTGCCGACGCAGGTAGCCCTCGTAGTCGGCGAGCGTCGTGCGCTTGCGCTGCTTGATCGTCCGCAGGTGCTCGACGTACAGCGCGCCCGCTTCCTCGACTGTCTTGCGCTCGGATCGAACGACCGAGGCCACCGCCGCTTCCATCTGACGCCGCAGCTCAGACTCGGCCTGGGCGCGCGTCAACCCATCACGTGCTCCGACACTCCGCTTAGGCCCGAGCGCCCGCTTTACCCGCCGGCCTCCGACGCGCCACGAGCCGTACCAAGTCTCCGCCCCCGCCCGGTCGCGCCGAACGGTGAGCGAGCCACTGCCGTATGACCGCCGCGCCATGTCAGCGACCGCCCGCCAGCGCACCGCCGCTCACCGCTTCCCTTCGAGGCTCTCGACCCAGGCGAGGATCGCCTCCTCGCGGAAGCGCCGGTAGCGGCCGAGCGTCACGACCGGGATCCGTCCCTCCCGCGCCTGCTCGTAGACCCACGACCGCGGGACGCTCAGCAGCGCGGCGACCTCGGCGGCAGTCAGCAGACGCGATCCCATCTCCTAATAGACGGGCGAGCAGCGAAAGTGACCCCCCACTGGGGAGACCTCGGGGGCGGTGAGAAGACGCGACCTCATCTCTGCCCCTCAGAAAGGCGAGAGCCGAAACTGGCCCCCCTCGAGCCGCCCTGCCCCAACGAAATTGGAACCATATTGGAACCACGGCACCTCCATCGTGCCGGGCCCCTCAACGGCGAAAGGCCCGCCTTAGCGGGCCTTTCGTGAGTAGCGGGGGCGGGATTCGAACCCGCGACCTTCGGGTTATGAGCCCGACGAGCTACCTGACTGCTCCACCCCGCGGCGTGGTTGTGAATCTAGCAACCCGCGCTGGTTCGTCAAGGCGCGAAGGGTCGCTCGCGGGCGCTCCCTAGCTCGATGAGCCGGGCGTGCGGCGGCGCGTCGAAGCGCCCTTTGAGGGGATGCCTGAGCTTGTCGAGGGCGAGGTCGCACGCTTGGAACGGGTGCTCGCGGATCGCGAAGACGCGCTCGCCCGGGTGCCTGTCCCGCTCGAGCGCGACGCCGCGCCCTTGGCCCTCGTGCTCGTACCGCTCGCCCCCGCACTCGTGCCCTTAGCGGCCGTACCTGAGCTGCTCGCCCTCGTGCCGCCGGAGCTGGAACGTCGGGAGCCCGACCGGCTGGAGCCACCCGAGCCGCCCGACCCCGATGAGGACGATTCCCGCGCTCGTGTCCGTGCCGCCTTCTGGGCCGAAGCGCTGCGCTCGTTGGCCTTTCGCTTGCGCGTCCGCGCCGCCTTCTTCGCCGCCGCCTCGCGCTTCGCGGGCCCGCCGGTCGCGCGATCCTCCAACGTGTCGGCCAGCGCGCGCAGCTCCTTGGCCGTGCTTCGCAGCGCCGAGGGCGCCTTGCCCCCCGTGTCCTTCGCCTTCGCCGCCGCCTCGGCGACCGTGCGCGCCACCTTCTTGCGGACGCCACCCGCGCGTACCGTCTTGTAGAGATCTTTGTCGATGCCCTTGGCCACTTCGCTCTCCTCGTCTCGGATGTCTGCGAACCATCTACCCTCCGCGCGCGTTTTGCAACAAGTGCCGAGTAGCGTTCGTCGGTGTGCACGACGCTCAGCGAATCGCCGTGGTCGACCTCGGCACGAACTCCACACGCTTGTTGGTCGCGGACGTGGCGGCCGGGGGTCGGCTCGAGGAGGTCGAGCGCCGGACGGTGGTCACGCGCCTCGGCGAAGGGGTCGACGCGACCGGCCGGCTGAGCGACGCGGCCCTCGCGCGCGTGTACGAGTGCCTCGCCGGCTACCGCGACCTGGTGGATCGGACCGGCGCCGAGCACGCCGTGGCGGTAGCCACGAGCGCGGTCCGCGATGCGGACAACGGCGACGAGCTCCGAGCGGAGGTGCAGCAGCGCCACGGGTTCGACATCCGGGTGATCACGGGCGAGGAGGAGGCACGGCTGACCTTCCTCGGCGCCACGTCGGGCCGGCGGGCCGGCGAGCGCACGCTGGTCATCGACATCGGCGGCGGAAGCACGGAGCTCGTCATCGGCGAGCCGGGCAGCTCGCCGGGCTTCCACGTCTCCACCCGCCTGGGATCGGTCCGCCAGACCGAGCGCCACCTGACCGACGATCCCCCCTCGCACGCGAGCACGGAGGCACTGGCCGCGGCGGCCGCCGAGATCGTGGGCGACGCCGTGCCCGCTTCCCTACGAAGCTCGGTCAGGGCCGGCATCGCCGTGGCGGGCACCGCGACCTCGCTGGCAGCGATCGATCAGGCGCTGGACCCCTACGACCCGGCGAAGGTGCACGGCTACCCCCTGCGGCGCGGGGAGTGCGAGCGCATGCTCTCGATGCTCGCCGCGATGCCGGTCGCCGAGCGACGCGAGGTGGCCGGCCTCCACCCCGACCGCGCTCCGACGATCGTCGCCGGAGCGGCGATCCTCGTCGAGTCGATGCGGCTGTTCGGGCTGCACGAGATCGAGACCAGCGAGGCCGACATCCTCCACGGCGCCGCCCTGGATGTGCTCACCCCCGGGGGATGTCCAGGTCGGAGCATGAATGTCGCAATCGTTGGACGAATATTCGAGGGGGAACGCTTGCGACGCGGTGTATAGTCGGTTCAGCTGGGTCGGGGAAGGGCTCTGCGATGCAAATCGTCGTGTCTCTTCTGCGGCCTGGTGCATAGGTCCGGGCGAAGCCGCATGTAAATCGGCGCCTCCCGCCGTCTGGACCGCAAGGCCCTCTCAAGGCACGTACCCCTGCCCGTCCTGATTGGGCCGTTAAGGAACCGCCTGGACTTCGGTCCGGGCGGTTCTGCTTCCGGACCCTGAGACGCGCTAGCCGCCGCCTGCCGGTGTCATCGGCAGCCTCATGTGCTGTCGCACACTTCGGCGACCTCTTCCTTGGCAGGCTCGGCCCTCGCGCCTCAGGCCAGATTGGACTTGCGGGGATAGACGACCGTGGGATCGGTCATCACGTTCACGAGCGCGGGCTTGCCCGACTCGAAGGCCCGCTCGAGCGCCGGCCGCAGCTCGTCGGGACGCTCGACCAGCTCGCCGTGGCCACCCAGGGCCTCGACCACCCGGTCGTAGCGACACCCCGGCTGCAGCTCGGCCGCGACCGAGTATCCGTACAGGAGCTCCATCGGGTGCTTCTCGAGCGCCCAGATGCCGTTGTTGCCCATCACCGCGACGACCGGCACGCCGTGGCGCACGAGCGTGTCGAACTCCATACCCGAGAAGCCAAACGCGCCGTCGCCGAGCAGCAGGCAGACCTGACGCTCGGGTCGAGCGAGCTTCGCCGCCAGCGCATAGCCGGGCCCCGCTCCGAGGCACCCGAACGGACCGGGGTCCATCCAGCAGCCCGGCTCGTAGCTGTCGATCACTCGCCCGGCGAAGGAGACGAAGTCGCCGCCGTCGCCGATCACGATCGCGTCGCGGTCGAGCACCTGGGCCAGCTCGCCGTAGACGCGCAGTGGGTGCAGCGGCGCACGGTCGTCGCGCAGCTCATCGGTCTCGCCGGCGCGCTTCTCGCCCTCGGCCTCGCGCAGCGAGGCCACCCAGCCGCCCCGGCCGGGACCGCCCGCGCCGCCCTCACGCAGCGCATCCAGCGTCGCCGGGATGCCGCCGTAGAGGGCGAGCTCGGGCTCGCGCGGCGGGCGGCGGCCGGTCTCGGCCGAGTCGAGAATCACGATCTTCGTCTCGTCGCCGAACGAGCCCCCGAAGCCGAGGCGGAAGTCGATCGGCACCCCGGCGACCAGCGCCACGTCGGCTTCCTTGAGCCCCTTGCCGCGCGCGCGGGAGAAGAAGAGCTCGTGGTCGGCCGGCATGCAGCCGCGCCCGAGGCCGTTCACGAACACCGGCACGCGCAGCTCCTCGGCCAGCGCGCGCAGGGCATCCTCACCGTGCGCCCAGTAGAGCCCGGTCCCGGCCATGACCACGGGCCGCTCGGCGCCGCGCAGCAGCTCCAGCGCGCGGTCCGTGCCCGCGGCAGCGGGAAGCGAGCGGTGGTCGAACGCATCCGCCGGCGCGTCGGCGTCCACGTCTGACTCCATGAACACGACGTCCAGGGGGAAGTCGAGGAAGGCCGGCCCCGACGGAGGTCCGGCCGCGGCCGCCATGGCGGCGTCCAGCAGCTCGGGGATCTCGGCGGTGGAGCCGACGGTTGCGGCGAAACGCGTGAGCGGCGCCACGAAGGGCACGTGGTCGATCTCCTGGAGCGAGCCCTGGCCCCAGCGCGTCGCCGGCGCACGCCCGCCGAGTGCCACCATCGGCGAGCCGTTCTGCAGCGCCGAGCCCAGCGAGCTCATCGCGTTCGTCACGCCGGGGCCCGCGGTGAGCGCGCAGACGCCCGTCTGGCGCGTTGCCTTGGCCCACCCCTCCGCGGCGAAGGCCGCGGACTGCTCGTGGCGGGTGTCGACGATGTCGATCCCCTCCTCGCGGCAGCCGTCGTAGATCGAGAAGATGTGCCCGCCCGAGAGCGTGAAGAGCTTGGTGACCCCGTGCGCCTTCAGGCGCTTGGCCACGAGGCGGCCACCGTGTACACCGGCGGCGTGCCCTGTCTCCTCCTTTGCCGCCACGCTGCGGCCAGATTACCCGGAGGAGATCCCGGCGGGGATGCCGAGAGCGCCGCACGGATTAGAGTCGGCGCATGACCGACACGACCCGGGAGATCCGGCTCGCCTCCCGGCCCGAGGGCGAGCCCCGGCTGGAGAACTTCGCGCTGGCCGAGGCGCCGCTGCCCGAGCCCGGGGACGGCGAGGTGCTGGTGCGCAACTCCTACCTCTCCGTCGACCCCTACATGCGCGGGCGCATGCGCGACGTGCGCTCCTACATCCCGCCGTTCGGCGTCGGCGAGGTGCTCCAGGGCGGCGCGGTCGGGCAGGTGCTGACCTCAAACGACGCCGCGCTGGAAGCAGGCGACTGGGTCGAGAGCATGCTCGGCTGGCGCGAGCACTACGTGGCGAAGCCCGACGGGCTGCGCCAGGTCGATCCCTCGCGGGCGCCGGTCTCCACCGCCCTCGGCGTGCTCGGCATGCCGGGGCTGACCGCCTACACCGGCCTGCACGAGATCGCCAAGGCCAAGGAGGGCGAGACGGTCTTCGTCTCCGCGGCCGCGGGCGCGGTGGGCGGCGTGGCCGGGCAGCTGGCGCGGATCGCCGGCTGCCGCGTGGTGGGCAGCGCCGGCTCGCAGGAGAAGGTGGACCACCTGACCGAGGAGCTGGGCTTCCACGCGGCGTTTGACTACCACGACGCCGACCTCGCCCAGGCGCTGCGCGAGCACTGCCCCGATCGTATCGACGTCTACTTCGACAACGTGGGCGGCGAGCACCTCGACGCCGCGCTGGGGCGCATGGCCACGTTCGGGCGCGTGGCGCTGTGCGGGATGGTCTCCGCGTACAACCTCGAGGAGCCGCCGCCCGGGCCACGCAACATCGCGGCGGTGATTGTGAACCGCATAACGGTGCGCGGGTTCATCGTCATGGACCACTACGACCTGATGGAGCGCTTCGCAACCGAGGTCACCGGCCACATCCACAGCGGCGAGCTGCGCTACCGCGAGACGATCGTGGAGGGCATCGAGCGGATGCCCGCAGCGTTCATCGGCCTGCTCGCGGGCGAGAACATCGGCAAGATGCTCGTGAAGGTCGGGCCCGCGGCCGAGTGACCGGTGCCGCCCCGGAGCCTGAGTGACCGGTGCCGCTCCGGAGCCTGAGTGACCGGTGCCGCCCCGGAGCCTGAGCGACCGAGCCGACCTGCGGGCCGGCTACGCCGAGCTGCGCCGCGGCACCGCTCGCAGGCGCGACGCCACCTCGAGGCTAGTGACGTTTCGCGGCAGCACCTCCACCTGCCGGCCGGGGATCCCGAAGCGCACGTAGAGCACGGCCCCGCCGTACCCGCCGGCGAGCGCCCGCGCCTCGTCCGCCGCTTCGCGCAGCCGCGCGGTCTTCACCCCGCACGCCTCGAGGAATCGCTCGGCCAGGCCGTCCTCGGCCTCGCGGGCGTCGATCTCGATCTGCTCGGTGCGAAAGCCGCCGGACGTGACGCCCGCCGTGGGGCTCAGGACCAGCGTCGCCATGTCGTCGGAGACCAGGCGCGCCTCGGCGGCCACGGCGTCGAGCAGGCCCGCGGCGGTGGCTCGGCGACCCTGCTCCTCGACGATGTCGGCCAGGCGCGGCCGCCCGAGGATCCCTCCGTCGACCCTCGACTCCGCGAGGCCGTCGGTGTAGAGGCACACGACCGACCCGGGCGGAAGCGGCAGGGTGGTCTGGCGCACGCCCGTGCGCATGCCGAGCCCGATCGGCGGCGCCGAGCCGACGAGCACGGGCTCCGGCCGGGTCGGCCCGACCACGATCGGCGGAGGATGACCGGCGCAGGCGTAGGTCAGCGAGCCGCTGACGGGATCGTGCACCGCGAGCACCACGGTCGCGAAGTGCCCGTCGAGATGCCCGTCGATCACCCGCCCCGCCACCTGGAGGGTGGTCCGTGGCTCGAGCCCGGCCTGGAGGTACGCCCGCAGCGTGTAGCGCATGAAGGCGGTGCGGGCGAGCGCCTGGCGCCCGTGGCCCGACACGTCGCCCAGGATGAACGCCGCGCGGCCGCCGGGGAGGGTCAGGGCGTCGTAGAAGTCGCCGCCGGCCGCCGGTCCGTCGGAGGGCCGGTAGGCGACGGAGGTCCGCACCGCCCCCACGTTCGACGGCACGGGCGGCAGCAGGGCGGTCTGGAGCAGGCCCACCTCCTGGAGCAGGTCGGCGCGCTGGCGGTCCAGCCGGCGCGCCCGCGCGGCGATCAGGAGGTAGCCCCCGCCCAGCACGAGGGAGAGGACGGCCAGCGCCGCGAGCAGCGTCCGCACGGGCCCGGGGATGCCGTCGACCAGGTCGGCCAGCGGGGCGGCGGCAGGCATCACGGCCGAGACCACGGACGCTCGCATCACGCCGGAGCGACGCGTGGAGCGCTCGTGTCCGAGCGCACGCAGAAGGGGCTGGGGGATCCCACGGTTAGGTCGTCGGAGCGCCATCCCCCGGCGATGAGGTCGCCCCGCAGCGGAGTCGGCCTTTCGTCCACCCGGCAGCGGAGCCGGCCTTTCGTCCACCCGGCGCGGCGGGCGGCCGAAGGTGAACGGCATGGTCATCGATCGCCGGCCGACCTCGAACGCCGCGGTCGGCGCCGGCCGCCAGTCGACGTGATCCCTAGCGGGCGTCGGGATCGGCCGGGGCGTTGCCCTCGACGCCGTCCGGCGCGCGCTTGAGCGGCGCCTTGCCGCGCTCGAGGAAGTTGAACTGGTCGAGGCTGTAGAGCGAGGGCGGCTGCACGAAGCACGGCCTGCTCTTCTCTTCGTTCCTCAGCACAGGGAGCGCGTCGAGCGCGTCGTCGGGGTTGCGCTGCTCGCCCCCCGAAGGCCGGCAGTCAAAGCTCTCGCCGACCTGCGCCGCCCCGAACAGGCCCACTCCGCGGTTGAAGGCGTTCGGGGCGAGGTAGGCGTTGCCGCGGTCGCGCTCGGGGCGGGTGGTCGGCCGGGTGAAGGAGTTGTTGTTGATCATCCCGATCTGGGCCTGGACGCGGTTGCCCTGACCGAAGTTCCCCGCGATGTTCGACCCCCCGTTGGAGATGAACCCAGCGACCGTCGCCTGATGAAAGCTCAACAGCGACAGCACCGGGTTCAGCTCCGGGAAGAACCCGTGCGCGGACTCGAACACCGGCTCGCCCGCCGCAAGGAAACGCTCCAGGTCCGGCAGCCCCGTCCGCGACGCCCTGATCAACGGATCCAGATCCCGAAACAACCCCTCCAGATCCGGCGCCAGATCGCCCAGGTCCGCCACCGTCGGCCCCAAATCCGTCGCCGGTGCCTTCAACGTCCGCACCAACGGACGCGTATCGCCCGCGAAACGCTCCAACCGCACAAGCGTCGCGCGCGACTCGTCCAAGAACGTCGGGAACACACGGAAGGTCTCAGCCAACGCATCGTCGCGCGACGCCGTCGCCTCGAACGCCTCGTTCGAGTTCACGATCAACCCCCGCAACGCCCCCTCGCGCTCGTTGATCGCCCCGAACACCACCCCCGTGTTCCTGATCAACCGGCGAACCGCAACCTCCTGCTCATCGAGCTGGGTCAACAGCTCCGCCCCATCGACCGAGAATCCCTCCAGATTCCCGAACGCATCGCTCAGATCCTCCCCGCGACCACCATCCACCGCCTTCGCCAACTCTCCAACCCAACCCTTGAACGCCCTCCGCGTCGGCTCGTCGAACGCGTTGAAGATCTCGTCCAGCTCCACCGTCGGCTCCACATACACATCCGCCAACCGCCCCCCATCCTCCAGCACAGCCCCCGAACGATCGCCCGTCGAGAGCTCCACGTAGGTCTCCCCCAGCAACGTCTTCTGCCTCAAGATCGCCCGCGAGTCTCGCGGCACCGGAGCAAACTCCTCCTCGATCTCCAACTCCGCCAGCGTGGCGTTCCCGCCCTTGTCGAGCTCCTTGGTCTTCACCTTCCCGACGTTCACGCCCGCGATCCGGACGTCGGCCTCGACCGCCAGGGTCGCCGCCTCGCCAAACGCGACCTTCATCCGGTAGCCCTCGGCCTTGAGCGGCAGCGGGCCGCCGAAGGCCAGCCACAGGAACATCAGGATCCCCACGCAGGAGAGCGTGAAGAGAACCATGGCGCCGAGGCGCAGGAGGCTGGGCGTCTCCTTGACCATCTACTGGCCGCAGACCCCGGCGGCGTCGAGTTGGTCGACCACGTCGCCGATGGTCACTCCTTCGTCTTCGCCGGGCACGAGGTCCGTGCCGGGCAGCGGCGCTTCAGGGTCGAGACCCTCCGCGCCGAGCAGCGCGCTGACCGTGGTGCAGTCGAGGTTGCCGAGGAAGATCCGCCGCAGCGGGCCCTGGGCGTTCGCGGTGCTGAACAGCGAGACCGTGTTCTGAGCGGTCCAGGCGAGGTGGAAGAGATAGCCCTCGTCGCGCGCGCGGTCGGTGCCCAGGTCCCCGGTCAGGCCCTCCGCGCCGCCCGGGTTGAACGCCCCGATGTTGAACAGGCGGTTGAGCTTGTCGAACGAGGCGGTGAGGCTCGGCTGGCTGCGGCGCAGGAGGCGGGCGGCCGTGCCGAGATCCTCCGTGTAGGGAGCGGCTATGCGCGCGAACGGCCGGATCTCGTCGCGGATCTGCGGCGTGGCCTCGCGCACGAAGGGCAGCACGGCGGCGTTGGCCTCGTCGAGCTTGCGGAAGGGCGGGCGCAGCGCCTCGAGCGCCGGCCCGAGCTCGCCGCCGAGCGTGTCGACCTTCGACAGGGTCTCCTGGGTCGTGCGCAGGGCGCCGGGCAGGCGCCGCAGCGTCGCCTGGATCTCGGTGTCCTCCGAGGCGAGGGCGTCGAAGACCTGGTTGGACTGGCGCACGAGCCGCACGATCTCGCGGTCCTTCGTGGCCAGCTCCTCCGTGAGGAAGCCGTACTTGTTGATCAGGCGCTTGAGGTTCGTGCGCCGGCGCGCGATCGCCGTGTTCAGGCGCGCGACGTCGCGGTTGAGCGGCCCGAGCCGGGCGAAGGTCTCCTGCAGGTCAGAGCCCCGGCCCTCCAGGCCCTTCCCGGCGCCGGAGAGCAGCAGCTTCAAGTAGTCGCGCGTGTCGGTGTCGAGCGCGGCGAGGATCTCGTCGGGGTCGATGTCGGGCGCCGAGTTGGCCGAGGAGAGCACCTCGCCCTCGTCGAGCGGCTCGCCGGTGCCGGGGTCGACCTCGAGGAACATGTCCTTGAGCCCCGTCTTGGTGCGCAGGAGCACGGTGGCGTCCTCGCGGATGTAGCCCTCGTACCGATCGCGCTCGAGCGCCATCTCGACCACGGCCTTGCCGTCCTTCAGCTCAACCTTGCCGATCTGCCCGATCTCCACGCCCGCTGTGCGCACGGTCTGCCCCTGGCCGGGCTGGACGGCCTGTGCGTCGGGCAGCTCGACCTTCACCACGAACGGCTTCTCCTCGATGAAGGGGAAGCGCAGCCGCTGGTTGGACAGGATGTAGCTCCCGATTCCGACGGCGAGCAGGATCAGCGCGGTAATGGCCACGAAGTCCCCGAGGTGATCGGTGAGGGCCTTCTTCACCGTCCGCCTCCCCGGTCCGCCTGGCGCTTGTAGAAGGAGCGCAGCTCTCGCTCGCGCTCCGCCCCCTCGTTGCGCTCGTAGCGGTCGAGCAGCTGCCCGGCCTTCAGCAGCGCGCGGGAGTCGAAGCTCTGCGGAGCCGAGCCGGTGCCGCCGCCGCCGCCGAGCTGGGTGACCGCGGCGCCCGGCGCGTTCAAGTTCGGGGGCTCCTGGGTCTCACAGGGCACGTCGGGGCGGCGCGCGGGCGGCTGCGAGCCTCCGTCGAGCGGCGGGGCGGGGCGCACGTTCGGCGCGACCGGCACGGCGCTGGTGCTGAAGTAGGACTGGTTGGCGTCGGTCTGGCGGCTCTCGCCGGCCAGGCCCACGAAGCCGCGGTTGGCCTGCGACTGGAAGGTCTGGCCCGAGTTGCCCGGCTCGTCGGGGTTGGGGATGGGCGTGTTGGCGAAGGGCACGAGCACCTCGTTCGTGCAGGAGGAGAGCAGGCGCGCCTGGCGCAGGAAGGGGATGATCTCGCGGTTGAGGCCCACGAGCTGCGGGATCTGCCGGCGCAGCTCGCGCGCCGCGCCCTGCAGCTCGGCGGGCGACACGAGCGCGCGAGCCTGCCGGATGAAGGGCAGCGAGGCGCGCAGCGTCGGGGCCGACGAGCGCACGCCGGGGAGCGCGTCGCTCGCGAAGGCGCGCAGCGACGGGAGCGAGGAGTTCAGCGACTCGAGCGCCGGGGAGCCGACGCGCAGCGTGTCGCGCAGGGCGGGCAGCGAGGCCTCGAGCGCAAGGTCCTCGGCCGCGAACGCGCCGGCCGTGATCCGGAAGTTCGTGACCAGGTCCTTGAGCGACTCCTCGTCGCGCACGAGCGCGGCGAACGTCTCCTGCTGGCCCTTGAGCAGGCGCTGGATGTCCCGTGTCGGGTCCTGCCCGAGCGTGGCCTCGCTCACGATCGCCGTGCTCTTGAAGGCCTCCTCGCCGGACCGAAACGCCTCGTTGAAGCCCCTCGCCCCCTTGCCGGCCAGGCCCTGCGAGTACTCGCGGAGAAAGATCTGAAGGTCCTGGCGCGTGTCTGACTGGAGCGCGGCGAGGAGGTCGCCGAACTGCACCGGGGCCGCGGTCTGAGTGGCCGGTATGGGATCCTCGCCGCTCTTCATGACCCGGGCCGAGGGCGAGCCCGGCTTCATGTCGATGAAGAAGTTGCCCTCGAGGAAGATGCGCGGGCGGACCTTCAGCGTGGCGTCCTCGTGAATGGGCAGGCCCTTGTCCTGGATCTCCATCACCACGCGGGCGGCGCCGTTGGCCTCGCCCGGGGTGATCGCCTCGACGGCCTTGACCTTGCCGATGTCCACCCCGGCGATCCGCACGGGGGAGTCGGGCTTTAGGTTGTTCGCCGTCTCGAACATTGCGGTGAGCTCGTAGGGGTTCGCGAACGGGTTGGCCTTCGTGAACCCGAAGAAGGTCCCGACGGCGATCAGGGCGATGGCGATCAGGCCCGCGAGGAAGCGGGGCACGCCCCTGTGCTGCGGATGCTTGCGCCGGCGGAGCCTCATCGCAGCTTGTCCACGTCCTCGAGGTTGTCGATGCCCAGCTCACGCGCCTTGAACGTGCCGCCCGAGAGGATCGGGAAGTCGTTGATCACGACGGGGGCGTTGCCCCCGGTCGGCGTGCCGTCGGAGAGCGTGCCCGGCCCGTACCTGGCCCCGGGCGCGAGCGGGCCGCGCACGAATCCGGTCTGGCCGTTCTGGCAGTCGGCGTTGCCCTGGGCGTCGATCGCCGGCTGGTAGGGCACGGCGTACTGGCGCCCGAGCGCCATGCCGGTCGGGTCGGTGGCGCCGAGCGGGTTCATGCCCTCGGGAACGTCCCACGGGCGCGAGGACTCGATGTTCCCGTAGGTGTTCGGCTGCTCGTTGTTGACCGTGCGGATGCCCTGGTTCTGCGTCGTGCCCGACCCGTCGGCCGCGGGGCTTGACTGGTGCTCGCCGAGCGGGTGCACGAAGTAGTTGAAGTAGTTGCAGACGGTCTGGTACGGCGCGATGAACTCGAGCGCCGGCCGCGTGACGGTGAAGGTGGTGCGCAGGTCACGGATCGCCAGCAGCGTGTTCGGGTTCTCGAACAGATCCTCGAGCTCTGAGAGCACTCCGCTCAGGCGCGCGTTCAGCGGCACCGTCCGGGGCAGCACGTCGGTGCCCACGGCGAAGGCCCGGTTGATCGCGGGCAGCGAGCGGGGCAGCTCGTTCACCGCCGGGCGCAGGCGCCGCGAGAGGTCGGTGAAGTCGGTGAGGAACGGGCGCTGCACCCGGAACGAGCGCACCGCGGTGTCGATCGTGGGCGGCGACTTGGCGATCGTGTCCCGAAGCGCTCCGGGATCGCGGCTGAAGGCCTCGAACGTGGTGGCCAGGTTGCGAAACAGGTCGGTCTGCACACTCGCGATCGGCGCCACCTGCGCGGACGCGCGCCCGATCTGGAGGAAGAACTGGTCGAGCTGGGTCGCCGGGTCGCTGAGGTTCGCCATCACGGGCGTGAGGCCGGCGAAGAGGGGGTTCAGTGCAACGATCGTCGAGTTGATCGCGTTGCCCCGGCCCGCGAAGGCGTTGCCAAAGCCCTCGAGCGCGAGCTGGGCGTTGCGTCGCGTCTCGGGGTCGAAGGTGGAGAAGACGTCCTCGAACTCGAGCTGCTCGGTGGCCTGCGTGAGCGGAATGGTGCCCCCGCTGCGGAAGGTCGTGCCCGCCTTTCCGGGCGTGATCTCCACGTACTTGAGCCCCAGCGCCGAGCGCGGGCGGATCTTCAGCCGCGTGTCCTCGGCCAGCGGCTCGACCGTCTTGTCGAGCTTCATCGCGACCTCGGCGACGGCCACGCCGTCGACGGTGGCCGGCTTGATGTCGTCGACCACGCCGACGCGGAAGCCGCCCACGCGCACCTCGTTGCCGGCCACGAGCTTGTTCCCGGTCGGGAACTGGGCCTTGAGGTCGTACGTCGGCACGAAGGGCAGGCCGGCGTTGGCGTTGTAGGCGATGAACACCGCGATGATCGAGACGAGCACCGTGACCGCGCCGACGAGCACCGGGCTGGCGACCAGCGAGGCTGTCCCCTGACGGCGGCTCATGGCGCGAGCAGGTAGTCGAGGAGCTGGCCGCCCTCGGGCATCGCGCCGCCCTCGGGCGCGAGCGGCGTCTCGCCCCGCGGGACGCCGTCGACCTTGCCGCGCCCGCTCCGGGGAGGCTCGGGCAGGCGGTCGATCAGCTCCTGCACGGCGGGCGGAAGCGTGACCTGGGGCTCTGAGATGTCGCGCTGGCCGGGAACCGGGCCGGCGTCGGGCTGGCCAGGCGCGCGACGCTCACCCACAGTGCGCGCCGGCTTGCCGGCCCGCGAGGCGAGCGTCCGCGCACCCGGGCCGGTCGTGAAGTCGGGGGCGTTGATCCCCGGCTGGTTGGGACCGAGGAACTGGCTGCACTGCTCGATCTCCTCGCGCAGGGCCTCGTTCTCCGAGGCCCTGTTGTCCGGGTTCATCGGCGTGTTGTTCTGATAGGGCGTGCACACGCCGAACTTGACGCTCAGGCGCAGGAGGTGACCGACGTCGTCGAAGCCGTTGATCGACATCCCCTGCCAGAAGAAGTAGTTCCAAAAGGACTCGAGGCCGGTGAAGCCGCCCTTGCCGCCGCTGCGGTTGGAGGCGTCGCCGGCGGGCGGCCCGCCCACGAGCGCGCGCGGGTCGGCGTCGATCGCGCGGCGGTCGTCGTCGAGGGACTCGAGGAACTGACGCAGCGGCTTCGCGGTGCCGGGCACCTCGCGCGCGAGGAGACGCAGCTCCTCGACCTCGTTCGAGCCCTCCTCGAACGCGCGCCGCCCGACCACCGAGGCCTCGCCGAGTGAGCGCACGGCGGGGCGCGAGGCCTGGGAGAACGGCCCGAGGCGGGTGAGGAACTCGTCGAGGCTCGGGGCCGCCGCGCGCGCGTCGCGCAGCAGGGGCACCTGCTCGTCGGAGAGCTGGCGCAGGCGCACCATCGTGGGCTCCAGCTCGTCGAGGAAGCCGGGCAGCCTGTCGAAGGTCTGGCGCAGCTCCTCGCGGCGGGAGGCGGTGACCTCGGCTGTCTCGCCCGCCTGGTCGATGAAGCGCGTGAGGTCCTGCTTGCGCCGCTCGAGCTGCGCGACCACCACGTCGGAGTCGCGGATGAAGTTCTCGATCACACGGTTCTGGTTGCCGAGGATGCGCAGCGTCTTGCTCGTCTCACGCAGGCCGGGATGCGCCCGCTTGAGCACCTCCTGGAGATCCTCGGGGCGCCCGGCCAGGCCGGTGCCCAGCTCGGCGATGATCAGCCGCAGCCGCTCGCGGTAGGGCGTGCGCAGGATGTTGTTGACGAGGTCCAGCGGGATCGTCGAGGTGTTCTGCTCCAGCGGGACGGTGCCGCCGTCCTTGATCTTCTCGTCGGACGTGCCGGGCTGGCAGTCGACGTAGTACTCGCCGATGAGCGACTGGGGCTTGATCGTGCAGGTGGCGTCCGCGCGGAAGTCGGCGAATCCGGGCTCGGTGACCTCGGCGGTGACCTCGGCCTTCGGCGGTGAGTCGTCCGTGGCCTCGAACTTGGTGGTGGAGCCCGCGTTGACCCCGCCGACGCGGAAGTCGCCGCCCTCGGTCAGCCCGAAGGCGTTGTCGAAGACGATCTTGTAGGTCGTCGTGGAGCCCGCGTCGTCCTTCGCGCCCGCGAGCACGGCGCCCGCGGCGCACACGGCGAGGATGAACCCGGCCGAGAGGAGGCGCCTCATTCGACGTTCCCCGTCGCTCGATCGGACTCGTCGCAGTCCAGCGCGTCCTGCTCCTGCGCGGAGAAGACGTTGGAGCCGTCGTCCGCCGCCTCCTCGGCGCCGCCCGGGCAGCGCTTGAACTGGTCCTTCTTGACCGGGCCGAGCGGGTCGGTCGGGTTCGCCAGGTTCGGGATGAACTCCTGGAAGGAGATCAGGCCGCGGGCGAACGGCCCGTAGGCGTCGAAGTTCGCCCCCGTGGTCGAGAAGTCGTCGAACCAGCCGAGGAAGTCCTGGGTGTAGGGCCGGCCGTCGGCGATGATCGGGGCGGCGCCCTCGAACGCGTCGACCGCCTCGGGGAACGCACCGCGGCGCTCGTCGCCGTTGCGCTGCGCCGACTCCACGGCGATGTCGGTGAGCGGCGGGACGGAGTTCACGAAGTCGACGAGGTCGTTGGCCCGCCCGGGGCGGCCGATCGTGACGCGCAGGTCGCGGACGGTGGGCTCGGCGTCGGCGGCGAAGCCGCGCGCCTGGGCCAGGAACGGGGTGAGGACCTCGGCCACCGGCTCGGAGGCCTCGACCAGGGGATCGACGTCGTCGAGCGCGGTGCGCAGGTTCACGAAGGTCGTGTTCGCGCGGCGCATGAAGGGCGGGAGGCGGTCGATCGACTCGGCGAGGGCACCCTTCTGGTTCGCGAGGGCGGTCGTCGTGGTGTTGAGGTCGGTGATGAGGTTGGTCAGGTCCTCGTCGCGCTCGGCCAGCGCGGTGACGAGCTTGGAGGAGTCGACCAGGAAGCGCTCGAGCTGAGGTTGATCGGAGCTCAGCTCGCGGAAGAGGGCGCTGGACGTGGCGAGGCCCGGGTTGAGGTACTCGAACGTGGAGTTGGCGTCGACGCCCGCGTCGCGGAACTGGCGCTCCTGGTTCTTGAAGAAGTCCTGGAGCGCTTTTCCGGTGAGCGGGTCGAGCGTGTTGAAGAGCTGGTCGAGGTCGACCGCCGTCTTCGTCTTGTCGGTGTCGATGAAGCCGCCGTCGGCGATGCCGGCGCTGCCATTCGGCGGCATGGTCAAGTCGATGTAGCGATTGGCGATGCCCGACTGCGAGAACTGCTTGATGGCCGCCCGGGTGCCCTCACGCAGCGGCGCGTGCTCGGGCTTGATCTCGAACTTGATCGCCGCCTGCCCGTCGCCGGTGATCTCGATGTCCTTGACGGTGCCGATCGCGGTGCCGCCGCTCTGCACCGGGTTTCCCTTCACGATCTGACCCGCGTTGATGAACTTGGCCGTGACCTCGTAGCCGCCGCCGCTGCCCCCGGTGAAGAGGACGATGGCCACGAGCGCGACGGCCGCCACGACCGCACCGAGCGCAGCCACGCGACCTATTCCGCTCAAGATCCCATCCCTGTTGAGTGACTCCTCCCGGCCGGCCCCGCACCCGTAGGGCGAAGGTTCCGGGCGCGTTGAATCTACCGAAGGCAACGGAGCCCGGTCGCACTCCATGTTGCGCCAGGCGGATCCCCGGTTAAGGGCACCTTAAGGGTCGACGGCGATCTTCTCTATATGACCCTCTGGTTGACGTTGAGTGCTGACCCTTGACCCGTTCAGAGGATCACTACGAGCAGCAGCACGATCAGCACGAGCCCGAGGCCGGCAGCGGTGATGCTCAGCGGGCGCTGGGCGGCCCAGAACCCGGGGTTCGCGCGCTCGCGCGAATGCCGTCCTTCCGGGGGCTCGCCCGTCCAGTCGTCATCGTCGTCGAATCCCGACAAGTGCCCGGGGTGGGATTCGAACCCACACGCCCTAGGGGCTGGGGCTTTTAAGGCCCCTCTGTCTACCGTTCCATCACCCGGGCGGGGAGGGGAGTCTAGGCGGGAACTGTTCCTGCGCGGCGCAGGAAGAGTCTACGCCCGGGTCCCGCCCCGGCGCAACTTTGCGCGCGTGCGTGTGTCCCCTACCCTCAGGGGAACCCGATTGCCAGGATCTCCGGAACTCGATTCCCAGAATCTCCCGTGGAAGCTTCCGCCCTAAGACATCAGCCCGGACTTAGCGCTCTCGGCGGGCGGTCGCCGCTGCTGCGCCTCCAGGGCGACGAGCGGCTGGTCGCCCTCGTGCGCCAGGGCAACAGCGGCGCCTTCGAGGCCCTCGTCCAGCGCTACCAGCCCAGGCTGCTCGCCTTCTGCCGGCACATGCTCGGCTCCAAGGAGGACGCCGAAGACGTGCTGCAGGAGGTCTTCGCGGCCTCTTACAACGCGCTGCTCGCCGACGATCGGCCGATCAACGTGCG
>Ga0136624_1000295_pt1 | contig 18378 bp, 17 predicted proteins | sample AntDrymUQ4692206_2_FD_104802 | JGI IMG/M metagenome (GOLD analysis project Ga0136624, IMG submission 104802) | Polar desert sand microbial communities from Dry Valleys, Antarctica - metaG UQ469 (22.06) | ecosystem: Environmental > Terrestrial > Soil > Desert | place: Antarctica: Dry Valley... | reverse complement strand
GGTCACGAGCGCTCCGCCAGGGATGCCCGACCTGCAAGGACTTCGCTGATGGGGCGCGCGCGGCGGAGCAGCGCGGCATCGGCGCGAGCGGCGGTCAAGCGCAGATCTCGCGGTCGCGGCTCAGAGGCGCCGGAGCGCGCACTGCTGTACCCGGGGCGAATCCCGTGAGCGGGCAGCCCCAGCTGCCGGGCCAGCAGCAGGCCGAGGGTGTAGCGGCTGAGCGCTTCGGGTCCGACGAGATGCCAGACGCCGGCGCGCGGTCAGAGGTCGGCAGACCAGCCAACTCCCATAGTTGGCCGGCGAGGTCCTCGACGGCGATCGGGCAACGCAGCTGATCGACGAACAAGTCGACGCCGCGACCGGCCTGGATCGCGTCAACGATCCAAGCGGTCGTCGGGTCGGGCCGCAGCGGGGCGAGGATCAGCGACGTACGGACCACCGCCGCCTCAGGCACCAGCCGCAGCACCTCGCGCTCGGCGGTGTGCTTCCAACGGCCGTACTGACTGATCGGCGCCGGCGCGTCGGTCTCGGCGTAGGGCGCGTACTCGCCGTCGAAGACCACATCGCTGGACAGGTGCACCAGGTCCGCGCCGACGGCGGCGGTCGCGGCGGCCACCGACCGCGAGGCGGCGGCGATGTCTCGCTCGCCGTCGTGCTTGCCATAGGCGGTGTGCACCACCAGACCAGGGCGGACGCGGCCCATGAGATCACGAACGGCCGCGGGGTCGCTGAGCTCCACCCGGTGTGCGGTCGCGCCGGCGACGGGCGACCGGCGCCAGGTGGCGTGCACCGGCGAGCCGGCGGGTGCGGTGGTCAGCAGCGTGCTGCCAAGCAGCCCCGCGCCGCCGGTGACCAGCACCGGAGCGCTCACGGGCGGAAGATCCGTTGGCTGCCGGGGTCAGGCGACGACGACGGGCGAGCCCTGGCCGCGCTCGGCGCGGATCTCGTCGGCGACCTCGTTGGCCAGGTCGAGCAGACTGGCCACGATCTGGTCCTCGGGGACCTGCGCCACGACCTGTCCCTTGTACAGCAACTGGCCCTTGCCCTTGCCGGCGGCCACACCGACGTCGGCCTCGCGAGCCTCGCCCGGACCGTTCACCACACAGCCCATGACCGCCACGCGCAACGGTACGTCAATGCCCTCCAGCGCGTCCTGGACCTGTTCGGCCAGGCTGTAGACGTCGACCTCGGCGCGCCCACACGACGGGCAGGACACCACGTCCAATCCGCGCTCGCGCAGGTGCAGCGCCTCCAGAATCGCAATGCCGGCCTTGACCTCCTCGACGGGGTCGGCCGACAGCGACACCCGGATCGTGTCGCCGATGCCCTCGGCCAGCAACGTGCCGATCCCGACCGCGGACTTGGTGATGCCGGTCTTGGGCGGCCCGGCTTCGGTGACGCCGAGGTGCAGCGGGTAATCGCAGCGCTCGGCCAGTAGGCGGTAGGTCTGGATCATCACCCACGGGTCGGAGTGCTTGACCGAGATCTTGGTGTCGTAGAAGTCCGCCGCCTCCAGCAGCGCCACCTCGCCCAGCGCGGACTCGACCAGCGCCTCGGGGGTGACGCCGCCGTGCTTAGCCAGCAACACGTCCTCCAGGGACCCGCCGTTGACCCCGATGCGAATGGGGATCCCCCGTTCCTTGGCGGCATCCCCGATCAGCTTGACCTTGTCGTGCTTGCGGATGTTGCCAGGGTTGATGCGGACCCCGGCACAGCCGGCTTCGATCGCGGCCATCGCGTACTTCCATTGGAAGTGGATGTCGGCGATCACCGGGACCGTGGACTTGGCGGCGATGGTCGCCAGCGCGTCGGCGTCCTCCTGGCGTGGGCAGGCGACGCGAACGATGTCCACGCCGGTGGCGTTCAGCGCGGCGATCTGCTGCAGCGTGGCGTTGACGTCATGGGTCGGTGTCGTGGTCATCGACTGCACGCTGATGGGTGCGCCGTCCCCGACCGGCACGCTGCCCACGTTCAGGCGCCGCGTAACACGGCGCGCCGGCGGGGCGTGATGGGCGGCGGCCACTGCCGCCGGCTGGGTGTTGAGAACAGGAAGAGACGTGCCCACGAAGGGTCCTCGGCGTCGACGGTGTGGTATGGCCCAGCCTACCGGCGGCCCCGCGCCCCTCCGCTGGCCGTCCGTCGGCCGCCCGGACGGGCGATTACTGCTGCAGCAGGTCGCTGGCCGGTTTGACGATGTCGACGTACAGGGCGGTCATAGACAGCACCACGAAGAACAGAATCACCACCAGCGCGATCGGGGTGATCACCGCCGGGTCGAGGCGCCAGCGCGCCGACCGACCACGCATACGGCGCACGGCGTTGACGCCCTCCTCGACCAGCAGCACGGCCACGTGCCCACCGTCCAGCGGTGGCAGCGGGAGCATGTTGAGCGTCCCGAGGACGATGTTGAGCTGGGCGAAGATCACCAGCACCGCGAAGATGTCGCCACCGACGCCCAGGGCGTTGACCGTCTGGCCGACGCCGACGAGGCTGACCGGCCCGTTGGGATCACGTGGTCCCGGGTCGTCAACGGAACGAAACCACTCACCCAGCGCGTCGGGGGTGAAGACCTGCCCCAACCCCGATACGGTCAAGCCCAGCAGCCGGGCGACGGAGAAGTCGCCGGTGATGGTGCCGCGCAGCGCTTCGGCGGGTGGGAGGCGGCGCACCACCAGCTGTGGCCCGATGCCGAGGAACGCGCCCTGCTGGCCCTCGGGATTCTCGCTGGCCAGCGTGGCCTGCAGGTCCTGCTCGGCTCCGCCGCGCTCGATCACGATGGGCACGGACTCGCCGCCCCGCCCGTCCAGCGCCGCCCGCACGTCGTCGAAGTCGTCGGTCGCCTGCCCGGCGACGGCGGTGATGACGTCGCCCGGGCGCAGACCGGCCTCAGCCGCGGGGCTGTCGGCTACCACCACCTCAACGATCGTCGTGGCCGGCTCGTCGATGCTGGGCAACCCGGCGAAGGCAAGGGCGGCGAACAGCAGAACGACGGCGACGACGAAGTGGGTTGCCGAGCCGGTGGACAGCACGATCACGCGCTTCCAGGCCGACTGCTCGTAGAAGGTTCTGCCGCGGTCAGCGGGATCGATCTGTTCGAAGGCGCTCATCCCGGAGATCTTGACGAAGCCGCCCGCCGGGATGGCCTTGACGCCGTACTCGGTCTCACCGCGTTGCACCGACCACAGCGTTGGGCCGAAGCCGAGGAAGAACCGCTCGACCTTCATCCCGAACAGCTTGGCGGTCAGATAATGGCCGAACTCATGGAACATGATGACAAAGATCAGTCCCAGGATGAAGATCACTACGAACATGCGGTCGTCCTCCCGTCACGGATCAACTCGGCGGCACGGGCTCGTGCCCACGCCTCCGTCTCCAGCACCGTCGCCAGATCCGGGGCGTCGGTGCCGTCGTGCTCTGCCAAGACTGCCTCGACCGTGGCCGGGATGCCGAGGAATCCCAAGCGGCCGGCCAGGAAAGCGGCGACGGCCTCCTCGTTGGCCGCGTTGTACGCGCCGGGATGCGACCCGCCACGTCGACCGGCGGCGACAGCGAGCGACACCATGGGGAATGTCTCGGCATCCAGGGGCTCGAATTGCAATGAACGGGCCTGTGTCCAGTCCAGGTGCACCGGCGCGAAGTCGAGACGCTCGGGCCACGCCAGCGCCAGCTGGATCGGCAGCCGCATGTCCGGCGGGCTCAACTTGGCCACGGTCGCGCCGTCGCAGAACTCGACCATCCCGTGCACGACCGACTCCGGATGGACCACCACGGTGATGCGGTCGTAGCCGATGCCGAACAGCAGCTGCGCCTCCACCACCTCCAGGCCCTTGTTGGCCAGCGTCGCGGAGTTGATGGTGATGACCGCACCCATGTTCCAGGTCGGATGCGCCAACGCGTCGGTGACGGTGACGTGGCGCAGCTCCTCGCGGGAGCGACCGCGAAAGGGCCCCCCGCTGGCGGTGATGACGAGCCGGGCGACCTCCCGCTCCGCTCCCGCACGAAGGCACTGCGCCAGCGCGCTGTGCTCGCTGTCGACCGGGGTCAGCTGACCGGGGCGCCGCACGGCGTCGAGCACCAGCCGCCCGCCGAGGATCAACGACTCCTTGTTGGCCAGCGCCACGCGGTTGCCCGCCGCCAGCGCCGCCAGTGTCGGCTGCAGGCCACGGGACCCGACCATGCCGTTGAGCACCACGTCGGTAGCCTCCCTGGCCAGCTCGGTGGCGGCATCCGGGCCGTCGAGCACGTCGACCCCCGGGCCGAGCAGCTCGCGCGCACGCCGGGCGGCGTCGCGGTCGGCCAGCGCCACCCGGCGCACCCCCAGCTGGCGCGCCTGCGTGCTCAACAGCTCGGCGTTGCTACCAGCCGCGAGGCCGGTCACGGTGAAGCGGTCAGGATGCTCGGCGGTCACCGCCAGGGTCTGCCTGCCGACCGAACCGGTGCTGCCGAGGACCGTGACGGTGGTCACGAGGGCGGCGCCATGGCCGGGCCCGCTGACCCCTGCGTGGGTGCCATGACCAGGCGCGTTGACCCCTGCGTGGACAACCGCTCGGCCGCGCCGACGGCTGCGGGCAGGGTCCGGCCGCTGGCCATCGCGTAATCGGCGTACAGCTGCCCGCAGGCGGCGTCGATGGCGCCACCGCGGTTGTGCCGGATAGTGGCTGTCACGCCGGCGTCGGTCAGTGCCGCCAGGAACGCCAGCTGCACTGGCACGGGCGGTGCACGCCACGGCACCGCCGGCGTGGCGTTCATCGGGATCAAGTTGACGTGAGCGCCGAAGCCACGCAGCCGCGAGGCCAGCCGGCGCGCCTGGTCCACCCCCGCGTTGATCCCGTCGATCAGGACGTACTCGAAGGTCAGGCGGCGACCGGAGCGGTCGGAGTACTGGCGCGCCGCCGCCAGCAGCTCGGCCAGCGGATGCTGCCGATTGACGGGCACGAGGTCGTCGCGCAACTCGTCGTCCGGGGCGTGCAGGCTGACCGCCAGGGTGATGGGAAGCCCGAGCTCGCCGAGGCGTCGGATGCCCGGCACCAGCCCGACCGTCGAGACCGTGATGCTGCGGGCGGAAAGATCGAACCCGTCAGGATCATGCAGCCACCGCACCGCCGCGATGGTGACGTCGAGGTTGGCCAAGGGTTCGCCCATGCCCATGAACACGACGTTGGTGACGTGGTCGGGGACACCGGGCACGTCGACGGCTCCCTGGGATAGCAGCCGCTGCATCACCGTGACCTGGCGGACGACCTGGCCGACCGACAGCTGCCCACGCAGTCCCGCTTGCCCGGTGGCGCAGAACGGGCATCCCATGGCGCAGCCGGCTTGGGTCGAGACGCACACCGTCGCCCGCCCCGCCCTATCCTGGCGCGCCGGGTAGCACATCAGCACGCTTTCGATTTCCACAGCATCAGCTCGTGATTCCACGCCAGCCTGCAGCGAGCGCGGAGCGATTTCCAGGCCGCTGCGCAGCGGGTCCAGGCCGTGCGACGCGGGGAAGCCGAGCAGCACCTTGTGGGTGAGGCCGCCGTCGGCGCTGGTATGGCGCAGCAGCACCGGCGGCGGCGGCAACAGCTCCATGAGCCGCGCGCGCAGGCTGCGAGGCAGGTCGGTCATCTCGGTGGGATCGTCGACGCCTCGCACCAGCCAGCGGTGCACCTGCTCGGCGCGGTAGCGCGGTTGGTCGTCCAGCAAGGCAGCGAGGCCGCCGCGGCCGAGGGCGTAGGGATCCGGGATCGACATGGTCATGAGCCGAGCGCGAGCAGCAACAGGTGGGCGGCCGGAAGCGCAAAGATGATCGCGTCGGCGCGTTCCATGATGCCACCGTGCCCTGGCAGGATGCCGCCCAGGTCTTTGACGTCCAGATCGCGCTTGACCATGGACTCGGCCAGGTCACCGATGGTAGCGGCGACGCAGACCCCCACCGCCAGCGCCAGCGCGGTGCTCCAGGTGAACCCGGGGACGTGGGCGGTGACGGAGGCCGCGAGGATCAGCGCTGTGGCAAGGCCACCCGCGAAGCCCTCCCACGACTTGGCGGGGCTGACGCTGGGCGCCAGCTTGTGGCGCCCGTAGCGGCTGCCGAAGGCGAACGCCCCGATGTCGCTGCTGACCGTGAGCGCCACCGTGGCCATGACGAACCACTCACCCTGCGGCCTGGCCAGCAGCAAGCCGATGTAGCTGGCGAGGAACGGCACCCACAGCACCATCAGGCAGGTCACGCCCATGCTGCTCGCCGGTCGTTGCACATCGCGGTTGAGCAGCGCCCAGGCGGCCGCACCGACCACCAGCAGGGCCAGTCCGGCGCTCTGCGCGCCAGGCCCACCCGCGTGGGCCCCGAAGAACAACACCAGCCCCGCAGCCAGGGCCACCGGCATAGCCGGTTGCAGCCCCTTCGAGCGAAACGCCCGGTCCAGTTCGAACAGCGCAAGGGTGACCATCACCGCGATGAAGATCAGGAAGGCGACCGGGTGGATGAACAGGGTCGCGAGAAACAGCGTTGCCAGCCCGAGCCCGACGGCGATCGCGGCGGGGAGATTGCGGCCGAGAGTGCGATGAGCCGGAGTGGGAGGACCGGCGGTGGTTGGCGGTGCGACAGGCATCGGGGTCGCGGGGCCTGGAGTCGCTGGGTCTGGAGTCGCGGGGCCTCAGACCTCCAGCAGCTCCTTCTCCTTGTGGCTGAGCAGGTTGTCGACCTGCCCCACGTAGCTGTCGGTGAGGTCCTGCAGCGCCTTGTCAGCGCGGCGCTCGTCGTCTTCGGTGATGTCGGAGGCGTCGCGCAGCTGGGCGAGCTCGGACTTGGCGCTGCGCCGCACGTTGCGGATCGACACCCGCCCCTCCTCGGCGCGCTCGCGAGCCAGCCGGACGAACTCGCGGCGCCGCTCCTCGGTGAGGTCGGGGAAGACGACGCGAATGACCTTGCCGTCGTTGGACGGGTTCAGACCGAGATCCGACTTCCGGATGGCGCGTTCGATGGCCTTGAGCGCAGTCTGGTCATAGGGGCTGACCAGCAGCATGCGCGCCTCGGGGACGGACACGCCCGCCAGCTGCTGCAGCGGCGTCGGCGCGCCGTAGTAGTCGACGGGCAGGTCGGTGATCAACCCCGGATTCGCCCGTCCGGTGCGGATCTTGCCGAACTCCGAGCGGGTGTGGTCCACGGCGGCTGCCATCTTCAGCTCCGCCTCCATCATCGTCTCGTCGATCACAGGAAGTTCTCCAGGTCGGGCTTGTCCGGTGCCGAATGGACCAACGTGCCGATCGCTTCCCCGCACATGACCCTGCGCAGGTTGCCTTCGACGAACAGGTTGAAGATGCTGACGGGTAGTTCATGGTCCATGCACAGCGAGATCGCCGTGGTGTCCATCACCTTCAGTCCTCGGCGAAGGAACTCGAGGTAGCTGAGCTCGTCGAACCGCAACGCCCCTGCGTGCAGGTTCGGGTCGCGGTCGTAGACGCCGTCGACCTTCGTGCCCTTCAAGATCGCCTCGGCGCCGATCTCCAGCGCCCGCTGTGCGGCGGCGGTGTCGGTGGAGAAGTAGGGGGCGCCCAAGCCCGCCGCGAAGATGACCAGCCGGCCCTTCTCGAGATGGCGGACCGCCCTGCGCCGGATGTACGGCTCGCACAACTCCTGCATCGACACCGCCGACTGCACGCGAGTCTGCAGGTCCAGCTTCTCGCAGGCGTCCTGTAGCGCGAGCGCGTTGATGACCGTGGCGAGCATGCCCATGTGGTCGGCGCTGGAGCGGTCCATCCCCCCAGCCTGGGGCGACGTGCCGCGGAAGATATTGCCGCCACCGACGACCACCGCTAACTGCACACCGAGCTCGACGACAGCGGCGAGCTGGGCAGCCACAGAGCTCACGACCGCCGGGCTGATCGTGCTGTCCGCATCGGAGAACGCCTCTCCCCCAAGCTTCAGCAACACCCGTCCGTACTTCGCCTCACCCACCACGCTCCCTACCGTCAGCCACTCCGCGCAGCCTACCCAGACTGCGGAAAGGGGGCTTCGTCAGCTGGAGAGGGGGTCAACCCTGAGGACCCTGGGAAGCTGACGGAGCCCCCGCCCCTGAGGACCCTCGGAAGCTGACGGAGCCCCCCAGCCGTCAGCTCCCGACCTGGTAGCGCGCGAAGCGGCCGACGGCGATCTTCTCACCGCTGGTCCGCTGGAACTCGTTGAGCAGATCGGCAACGGTGCGCTTGTCGTCTTTCACGAAGGGCTGGTTGAGCAGCACTTTGTCTTTGTAGAAGGCCTTGACCTTGCCCTCGACGATGCGCTCGATGATGTGGTCTGGCTTGCCCTCGTCGCGAGCCTGCTTCTCGGCAAAGGAGCGCTCGGCGGCGATGGCGTCGGGGTCGACCTCGGTCTCGCTGATCACCAGCGGGCGCATGGCCGCGATGTGCAGCGCCACGTCGTTGGCCAGCTGGCGGAAGCCTTCGCCCTTGGCGACAAAGTCGGTCTCGCAGTTGAGCTCGACCAGGACGCCCACCTTAGGAGGCAACGCGGGGGTAGGGGCATGCAGGTAGGCGTGGACCAAGCCCTCGGCGGCGGTGCGCTCGCCGACGCGGCCTTCCATCTTGGCCCCGGTCCGCCCGCGGACCAGCTGGGCGGCCTTGTCCAGGTCCCCGTCAGCGTCGGCGAGGGCGCGCTTGCAATCCATCATCCCGGCCCCGGTGGCGTCGCGGAGCCGCTTGACGTCAGCGACGGTGAAGTCGGGCACGGTGTACTCCTTGGTTCGTTGGTGAAACCCGGGTCAGCGCTGCTCTGGCGTGACCGGCGTGTCGGGGTTGTCGGCGTCGCCGGGTGTGGCCACGGCCTCGCGGGCAGCCTCGTCCGCGGAGCCGGGACCGGACGGCGGCGTGTCGGCCGGCGGCTCGGCGGCGCCAGTGTCGGCCTGCTCGGCGGCAGCGTCGGCCTGTGCCTGCTGCACCACTTGTGCCTCGCCCGGCTTCTCGCTGGCGTGACCCTGCTCCGGCGCGGACACACCGCCGGCCTGTGCGGCGTGGCGGGCGGCCTCCTCCTGCTGTAGGGCGATCTCCCACTCGGCCAACGGCTCGGCGGCCGGCTTGGTCGGCGCGGCCGGCGCCTGGGCGGCGGCGGCGGCCGCGGCAGCCTGCTCGGCGACGACATCGTCGGCGCTACGGCTGGCGCGCCGGACATAGCCCTCGGCGCAGGCGTCGGCGATGATCCGCGTCAGCAGCGCGCCAGAGCGGATGGCGTCGTCGTTGCCCGGGATGATGTAGTCGATCACGTCGGGGTCGCAGTTGGTGTCGACCACGGCAACTACTGGGATGCCGAGACGGTTGGCCTCGTTGACGGCGATGTGCTCCTTGACGGTGTCCACGACCCAGATGGCTGACGGCGGCTTGGTCATGCCGCGGATGCCGCCGAGATTGCGCTCGAGCTTCCCTCGCTCACGCTGTAGCGACAGGACCTCCTTTTTCGGCAGGAGCTCTGTGGTGCCCTCGGCCTCCATGGCCTCCAGCTCGCGTAGGCGCACCAGACGCGTCTTGATTGTCTCAAAGTTGGTAAGCATGCCGCCCAACCAGCGGTAGTTGACGTAGGGCATCCCGACGCGCTGGGCCTGCTGTTCGACGGCTTCCTGTGCCTGCTTCTTGGTGCCGACGAACAGGATGGTCCCGCCTTTGGCCACGCTGTCGCGCACAAAGCCGTAGGCCTGCTCGAGCATCCCGATCGACTGTTGGATGTCGATGATGTAAATGCCGTTGCGCTCGCTGAAGATGAAGCGCTTCATCTTCGGGTTCCAACGGCGGGTCTGGTGACCGAAGTGGACGCCGGCTTCAAGCAGCTGGCGCATGCTGACGACTGCCATGGGTGTTTCCTCGTGTTGTCGCGGTTAGGCCTCGCGAGAACCGGGCCGCCGAAGCGACGTTCGGGCCTTCCCCCCGCCGGCGTGTGCACGCCGCAGGAGACCGCAGGCCTCGCGGTTCCGCTGAAATGTCCACCCCGTCACCGGGGCAGCAGAGATCGGCCGGCCGAAGCCGGACCGTGGTCGAGCATACCACCCCGCCCGAACCCGCCCGAGCCCGCCCGAGCCCGCCCCGGCGCGCGCCACCACCCAGCAAGTAGAAGGGTTGGTCACGATAGTGTGACCAATCCTTCTACTTGGCAGGTCGGCCCAGCCAGCGAGCCGGATCTTGCGGCGCGCCGTCGAGGTGGACCTCGAAATGCAGGTGCGGGCCGGTGGACAACCCCGTGGAGCCGACCGCGCCGATCGCCTGCCCCGTCGTAACCCGCAGACCGCCGGCCACAGCTAACCGCGACAGGTGCGCGTAACGGGTGGTCAGCCCGCCGCCATGGTCGACGATGACGAGCAGCCCGTAGCCGCCGGCGGCGCCGGCGGACGTCACCGTGCCTGCGGCCGCAGCCGCAACCGGCGTGCCGGACGGCGCCCCGAAGTCGAGGCCGGCATGGGACCGCACGGCGCCGGTGATCGGATGGACACGAGTTCCGAACGGTGACGTGATCGGGCCCCCGACGGGCGCGGCCAGCCGCCAGCCCTGCCCAGAGCCGGCCGGCCCGGCCGTCCGCCCGACCTGCCCGGCGCCGATGGCCTGGGTCGTGGCCACCCAACGCGCCGGCAGCTCGGCCACGGTGCGGTCGGCGCTGGTCAGGTGCACCTCCCAGCGACCGAGCAGCGTCAGCGGGTCGATGTAGGCGTCGCCCACCCGCGCACCCCAGTCCAGGTGCAGCGCACCCTCGGCCAGGCGCCCGAGTCGCCCTCCCGCCTCCACGCTGTCGCCGGCGCGCACCGAGCGCGGGTCCAGCGGCCCGTAGGTGGTCGACAGCCCTCCGCCATGGTCGACCGTCACCCAGCCCACCCGCGCGACCGTGCCCGAGAAGCTGACCGTCCCAGCCAGTGCGGCGCGTACCGGTTCGCCGGGTGCCGCAGCCAGGTCCACGCCGCGGTGGCCTGCGCCGTAGCGGGAGGCCGGCGGGTCGAAGGCGCGCAGCAGCGGGCCGCGCACCGGCGGCACCGCCGGCGACGACCGGGACTGGCCGACCGCAGCGAATGCAGGGGTCGGGGGCCCGTCGGCGCCGGCTGGGTCCCAGGCAATGACCAGGGCCAGCGTGACGAGCAGGCAGGCGGCGAAGCGGCGCATGGCAGGACGCTATGACGGTGCGGGCGAACCGGGGCCTGCGATGCCGGTCCGGCTGTGGACGAACGGCCTTCACGGCGGCCATGCCAGGGCGGCCGAGAGCCAGCCGCATGCCAGCGCTGAGTCAGGCCCGCCCAACTGGATCAAGCGCCACCCGACTGCTCAAGCGCCGCTCGGCTGAGTCAAGCGCCGCCCGACTGCTCAAGCGCCGCTCGGCTGAGTCAAGCGCCGCCCGACTGGTTCAAGCTGGGTCAGGCGCCGCTGCTGCGGTCATGCCGCGCGCCGCTGGGTCAGGCGCCGCGTTCGGTCAGTTTGGCCCGCAGGCCGAGCACTGCCTTGGTGTGCATCTGGCACACGCGCGACTCGGTGACGCCGAGAACCTGACCAATCTGCGCCAGGGTCATGCCCTCGAAGTAGTACAGGACCAGCACGGTCTTCTCGCGCTCCCCCATCCGGTTGAGCGCCTCACCGAGCATCGCCCGCATCTCGATACCCTCGTAGGTGGCCTGCGGATCGGCAGCCTTGGGGTCCTGCAACGTGTCGACGAGGGACTGACGGTCGTTGTCCTCGCCGCCGAACGACTCGTCCAGCGCCACCACCGACACCAGTGACACCTGCGTCAGCATGGCGCGCAACTCCTTGACGCCGGTCGACAGCTCGTCTGCCAGCTCCTGCTCGGTTGGCGTGCGACGCAACCGCAGCTCCAGCGACGTCATCGCCTGCTCGACGTCACGGGCCTTGGAACGCACCGAACGGGGGATCCAGTCGATGGAGCGCAGCTCGTCGATGATCGCGCCCCTGATGCGCGTAATGGCGTACGTCTCGAACTTGACGCCCTTGCTCAAGTCGAACTTCTCGATGGCGTCGATGAGCCCGAACATCCCGTATGACACGAGATCGGCGTGCTCGATGGTGGCGGGCAGGCCGACGCTGACACGGCCGGCGACGTACTTCACCAGCGGCGAGTACTGCAGGATCAGCCGCTCGCGAGCCGACGGGCTGGCGTCAGCCTTGAAGCGTTGCCACAGGGCCACGACCTGCGGGTCGGCGCTGACCCGCCCCTGCCCGACGCGCTGGACGGAAGCCTTCCCCTTGGATACGGAGGATGCGGTACGCGCGGCTGAAGAGGGCATCGGAATTCCGGTCAGGCCCGCGGGTGCGCGTGCTCGTAACTGGCTCGCAGGTGATCTCGCGAGACGTGCGTATAGATCTGGGTCGTCGACAGCGAAACGTGGCCCAGCAGCTCCTGGACGCTGCGCAGGTCGGCGCCGCCCTCAAGCAGATGGGTCGCGTAGCTGTGGCGCAGGGTGTGCGGCGTCACCTTGCCCAGCCGCGCACCGGCGGCGGCCTTGGACACCACCGACCGCACGTCGTTGGCGGTCATCGCCGTTCCTCGCCGGGTCAGCAGCACGGTGGACGGCGGCTGCGCACTCACGGCGGCGAGCTGCGGTCGACCGTCGCGCAACCAGCGCTCCACCGCGACGCAGGCAGGCTCGCCCAGCGGCACGATCCGGTCCTTACCACCCTTGCCGTGCAGACGGGCGCTGCCGGCGAGCAGGTCCACGGCATCGACCGGCAGGCCGGCGAGCTCGCTGACCCGCGCGCCGCTGGCGTACAGCAGCTCCAGCGCCGCACGGTCGCGCAGACCGGTCGGGGTGTCCGGATCAGGGACCGCCAGCAGCGCGGCGACCTGGTCAGCGCGCAACACCTTGGGCAGCCGCCGACCAGCCTTGGGCGTGCCGAGATGCAACGCCGGGTCGCCGGTGACCAGGCCCCGTCGCGCCAGCAGCCCGAAGAATCCCCGTGCGGCCGCCGTCTTGCGGGCCAGCGACGCGCGGGCGTAGTCCTCCCGCGACAGCTGGGCCAGCCAGCGGCGGAGCGCCAGTGGCTCCACCTCGTCGGGATCGTCCACGCCGAAGCCGGCGCAGAAACTGGCCAGTTGCCGCGCGTCACGCAGGTAGGCCTCGACGGTCAGACCGGCGAGCATGCGCTCGTCTTGTAGATGCCGTGCGAAGACGTCCACCGCGTGCGCCCATGGGGGCGGCAGGTCCTGCCGGATCTCCATGCCACTCCTTTCCGGCGCAGCGGTCGCGGGAGGCCATTGTCGCAGGGTGCCGTACACGACTGTTGCACCCTTTATACCGGTACTGACCGGTCACCACCGCTCATACCTGTACTAGCTGTCACGACAAGAGTACGCTGTGCTCACAAAGACTACGGGGGACCTCCGTGCGACACGTCGGTGCTGGGCGGCTAGGGCTGCTGCTGTTCCTGCTGGCAGGTTGCAGCACGCCGGCCACACAGGAGACGCCGGCCACACAGGAGACGCCGGCGGAGGCGGTCGCCGCGGCAGCCAGCAAGACGGCTGAGGCGAAGACCGCCAGGGTCTTCTTCAGTACGGGCCAGCGGGAAGCGCCCAAGACGAAGCTGGCCACAGGAAGAGGCGTCGTCGACTTCTCCCGCCAGCGCGTGCCTGGTCATGGCTAACAGCGGCCCGCCAGGCAGGGCGGACTTGTCGGGACCGGTCGAGCTCCTGGTAGACGGTCGCGCCACCTATATCAAGGCGCCCGCTGGGATGCCCGCGCCGACGCCGTGGTTCAGCATCAGCTTGGAAGGTGGTGGAGGGCAGTCGCCGCTCAGCGATTTGCCGCAGATCGGCAGCGACCCAGCCGCTGGACTGGCTTACCTACGCGGGGTCTCCGACGACGTCGAGGAGATCGGTTCCGATCAGGTGCGCGGCGTCGCCACGACGCACTACCGCGCGGTCGTCAACATCGGCGAGGTCTTGGCCGAGGCTCCCCCCAGGGACCGCGATCAGCTGCGGCATGGCCTGCGGATGCTGGGGCTGGAACAGCTACCGATGGACGTCTGGCTCGACGCCGAAGGGTTGCTGCGGCGACAGGTGACGGCCATCGACCTGAGCCAGAGCGAGTTCTTTGCGGATCCTGGCAGACCGGCCGCTGCCCAGGAGCTCGTCACCACGGTGGAGTTCTACGACTTCGGCACCGAAGTCGACATCACGCCACCGCCCGCTGATCAGGTCACCAAGCTCGAGGACATGCTCAACCGTTAGTCGCTCCCTGCTCCTGCAGCCGGCGGCGAAACACCGGGATGAGGCCGCCGGCCAGCACCATCTCCGCCTGCCGTGGCGACAGGCGATGGCCAACGGTGTAGCGCTCGTGCTTGGTGGTGTTGACCAGCTCGACCCTCCGGTCGTCTGACTCCAGGGCAGCGCGCAACCCGGTCAGCGCCAGCACGTCGTCGCGTTCGATCCGGTCGTAGTCGACCGGGTCGGCGAACTGCAGGCCGACGATCCCGAAGTTGGCCAGGTTCTGCCAGTGGATGCGGGCGTAACTCTTGGCGATGACCGCCTTGAGCCCGAGGTAGCGTGGCGCGATGGCGGCGTGCTCGCGCGACGAGCCCTGACCGTAGTTGTCCCCGCCCACGATGAAGTGCCCGCCGTCGGCGGCCTTGGCGCGCTCGACATAGGTCTCGTCTACCTGGTAATAGACGAACTCGGAGATCTTGGGAATGTTCGAGCGGTAGGGCAGGACCTTCTGGCCAGCCGGCATGATCTCGTCGGTGGAGACGTTGTCGCCGACCTTGAGCAGCACCGGCGCGCTGAACTCGTCGGGCAGCGGGTCGAAGTCGGGCAGCGACGAGACGTTGGGGCCTTTGACCAGCTCCTCTTTGACCGCCACGTCGGGCGCTAGCGGTGCTACCAGCATGTCGGTGTCGACCAGGTTGCGCTCGGGCTCGCGGAAGCGCGGGTAGGCGATGCCGAACCGCTCGGATAGGTCTCGGGGATCGGTGATCTCGCCCGTCAATGCGGCAGCGGCCGCCGTCTCCGGGGAGCACAGGAACACCGAGTCCTCCTTGGTGCCCGACCGCCCCGGGAAGTTGCGCGGGAAGGTGCGCAGGCTGTTACGCCCCGATGCCGGCGCTTGCCCCATGCCGATGCAGCCCATGCAGCCGGACTGGTGCAGGCGCGCACCGGCCTGGATCAGCGGCATCAGCAGGTTCATCGCCGATAGATTTTCCAGCACCTGGCGCGACGACGGGTTGACGTCGAAGGAGACGGCGTCGTCGGCTTGACGGCCGCGCATGATCTCGGCGACCACGGAGAAGTCTCGCAGGCCAGGGTTCGCCGAGGAGCCGACGACGACCTGGGTCACTTCTTCGCCGGCCACCTCGCGGACGGCCACGACGTTGCCGGGGCTGGACGGCTTGGCGATCAGCGGCTCGAGGGCGGACAGGTCGATCTGCTCGTGGACGTCGTAGGTCGCGTCGTCGTCGGCGATCAACTCGCGGTAGTCACCTGCCCGCTGCTCGGCGGTCAGGAAGCGGCGCACCTCGTCATCGGCGGGAAAGACGGTGGTCGTCGCTCCCAACTCGGCGCCCATGTTGGCGATGACGTGGCGGTCCATCGCTGACAGGCCAGCCAGGCCGGGGCCGCGGTACTCGATGATCCGTCCAACCCCACCCTTGACGTCATGGCGGCGCAGCATCTCCAGGATCACGTCTTTGGCGCTGACCCACACAGGCAGCTCCCCCGACAGCTCCACGCCCCACACCTCGGGCATGGTGATGTAAAGCGGTTCGCCAGCCATGGCCATCGCGACCTCGAGCCCGCCCACCCCGATGGCGAGCATGCCGAGGCTGCCGGCGGCCGGTGTGTGGCTGTCCGAGCCGATCATGGTCACGCCGGGCTTGCCGAACCGCTGCATGTGCACCGCGTGGCTGATGCCATTGCCAGGCTTGGAATACCAGATGCCGAACCGTCGGCATGCGCTCTGCAGGAACAGGTGGTCGTTGGCATTGCGCTCGTCGGTCTGCAGCAGGTTGTGGTCGACGTACTGCGCGGACAGGTCGGTCTTGACGGTGTCCAGGCCCATGGCCTCCAACTCCAGCATCACCATCGTGCCGGTGGCGTCCTGGGTGAGGGTGTGGTCGATGCGGATCCCGACCTCGCTGCCGGCGGTCATCTCCCCCATGACGAGGTGCGAGCCGATCAGCTTCTGTGCGACGTTTTGGCCCATGCCCCGGACCATTCCCGCGATCCCCGCGGCGAACCTCGCGGTGGGCGGCCCAGGATCAGGGGGTCGGAGCTGGGCTGCGGGATTGTGCGTCAGAGGATGCGGCGGGTATGGGCGCCGGGCGCCGCCGCCGAACGCGCCCGATGACCGCCGCGCTGACCAGCCCCGCGGCGACGAACCCAAGGCCGGAGACACGGAAGGTCATCCGCGGTCCGGCGGCCGGCGCGAGCCACCCAGCGAGGAACACACCCGCCAGGTAGGAGGCCTCCATGACCGCCTCCGAGGCGCCCATCACCCGCCCGCGCACCGCATCGGGGGTCTGCTCCTGCAGCAGGGTCTCGTAGGCGATCGCCCCGGAGGCGTTGCCGGCGCCAGCGACGATCCACAGGACGATGACAATTCCGAGTGCACTGGTCAGCGACGCCGCGATGATTGCCAGGCCGACGACGGCGACGCTGACGGTCAACACGTGCTCGCGTGCCCAGCGCTGTGCCACCGCCGGTGCGGCGATGGACCCGGCCACCATGCCGGCTCCCCACGCCCCACCGAGCAGCCCCAGCGTCGCTACCGACCTGCCGAGGACGCTCTGCACGAACGTCAGCTCCACCGGCTGGCGCACCGCCGAGGCGAGCATGACAAGGCAGGTGACGCTGAGCACGCCACGCACGACCGGCGTGCGCCACGAGTAGGACAGTCCCTCGCGCAAGGCGGTCAGCGGGCGGGAACCGATGGCGGTGCCCGGACTGGAAGGCACCTTGGCCGACCACACCAGGAGGGCGGAGACGCCGAACGTCGCTGCGTTCACGCTGAAGGCCACCGCGCTGCCCAGCCGCATAGCCAGGATGGCGCCGACCATCGGTCCCACCATCACGGCGAGGTGGAAGGTGGCCGAGATCAGCGAGTTGGCCGCCACCAACCGCTCCCGTGGTACCAGGTTCGGCAGCGAGGCGGCAAAGCTGGGCTGGAACAGGCTGCCCATCGCGCCTAGCGACACCGAGGCGACACCGAGGTGAGCGACCGACGGTGTGTCGACCAGCACCAGGGAGCCCACCGCCACCACCCGCACCAGGTCGGCGACGATCATCAGGCGCCGGCGCGGGAAGCGGTCGATCAACGGAGCGCCGAGGAGCCCGACGACCGCGGCGGGCGCAACCTGTAGCACCAGCAGCATCGCCAGCAGCCGGGTCGGGTTTGCTTGGCCGGCAAGGCTGGTCACGACCGCCAGGGCAAAAACCCAATCTCCGAAGTGGGAGACCGCCTGGCCGCCCCACAAGCGCAGGAAATCTGGGTGTTGCCGCAACTCGGCGAGGGGCCGCAGTGACTTGGGCAGGGGGTGGGTGCCGCAGAGGCGCCACAGACCCCAGATCGCTCCGGCGACGATGAGGACGTCCCCGATGCTGAACACGTTCGCGAACGGCCAGGAGGCCGGCACCGCGAAGATGTCACCCAGCAGGGACAACCGAGAGCCGGTCAGAGCCGCCGAGTTGGTGAAGCCCGACGGCACGGCGACCATCCCTGCGCGCTCTAGTGCGCCGAGCGACGCCGGCATCACCCCGCCGTTGGCGGCGATGGGCAGGAGATTCAGCAGCCCGCCGAAGCCGAGCAGTCCAAGGCCCGGGACCCGCAGGTTGACGACGACGAAGGCGCCGGACAATCCGTAGCTGCACAGGTGCAGGGCGCCTTGCAACGCACGCTGGTCCGCGGGCAGCAGGTGCAGCATCAAGGCCACCTGCACGGCCATAGCGCCGATCAGCAGAAAGCCGCCCCGCAACTGGACATCGGCCAGACGCGACAGGCGGCCCCCCGAGACGATGATGACGGCAATGCCGACTACAAGTGCGGTCAGCAGCAGCGGCACACCGCTCCCTCCTGTCGTCGCCTAGCGGACGCCAGCAGGCTCACGGTTGGGCATTTACCACTTGCGCGGAGCGCCCAGCGTTGAGACGAGCATGGCGATGGCACCGAGTAGCAAATAGACACGGTTCTTCATCGGTCGTTCCCTCCCCCATGGGCCCGGCCTTTCCCGACCCGCGCTGGTAAGAATCGGCGCAAAGGCCGCATTCCTTGAATGGTGCGTGAGGGATCAGGCCAGGACAGGTCCGCGAGGTGTGGTCCGGACCAGCCCAGCCGTCTCCAGCTCGGCGACGGCGGCCAGGATCGTGGTCACCGGTCGTTGCGCGGCGCGCGCGAGCGCCCCGGGTGCAGCGGGAACGGCGCCGATCAGGGTCAGCAGGTC
>Ga0136624_1000294_pt1 | contig 18391 bp, 17 predicted proteins | sample AntDrymUQ4692206_2_FD_104802 | JGI IMG/M metagenome (GOLD analysis project Ga0136624, IMG submission 104802) | Polar desert sand microbial communities from Dry Valleys, Antarctica - metaG UQ469 (22.06) | ecosystem: Environmental > Terrestrial > Soil > Desert | place: Antarctica: Dry Valley... | reverse complement strand
CGGGTGCGAGCGGGTCGCGGAACTCGAGGAAGCCGTCGGGCCCCATCGTCTCGAGCACCCCGAGCTGCTCGAGCAGCAGCCGCTCGACGGCGACGACGCGGCGCAGCCGCGGCGCGGCCACGTGCGGCCGCCCGGCCTCGAGCTCGTCGCGGGCGGCGAGCAGCTCGTGCAGCATCAGCTTGAACCACAACTCGTAGGCCTGATGGACGACGATGAACAGCAGCTCGTCGTGGGCGCCCGGGGTGATCGGCCGCTGCAGGCGCAGCAGGTCGTCGATCAGGAGGTAGGTGGCGTAGTCGGTCCCACCGGCGGTGACCGACTCGGGCAGGATGCCCGGTGCGACCTCCTCGCCGTCGAGCGCCCGGTTCACCAGTGCGTCGGCGTCGGCGTTCTGCGCGCGCGGCACCGACGCGATCGTCCAGCGGTCGAAGCCGCCGAGCGCCGCGAGCGCCTGCGCGTGCAGCGGGCGCAGGTCGGCGCTGCGGACCTCGTAGGCGCCGCCGACCTGCCTGGCCACGAGCTCGGAGTCGTTGACGACGTCCACCTCGGTGGCTCCGAGCGCCTTGGCGCGCTCCAGGCCGAGCAGCAGGGCGCGGTACTCCGCCACGTTGTTGGTGGCGTGACCCAGCGTCACGGACGTCTCGTCGAGCACCTTCCCGTCGGGCGCAGAGACGACGGCAGCGGCCGCGGCGGGGCCTGGGTTGCCGCGGGCGCCGCCGTCAACGTGGACGACGACCTGCACGGCGAGGAGTCTAGGTGGTTCGAGCCGCTAGGGCTGGTTGCCGCTGATCGGCGGGAACTCGCCCGGCACGCGCAGGCGCCGGCGGCTGCGCACCTCGCGCTGGCCGCCTCCCGTCGAACCTGGCTCCCGCCGCTCGGAGCTCCGGCGATCGACGATCACCGTCACGTTGGGGTCCGTCTCGTAGTAGCCGGCGAGCCGCGGGTACAACTCGTCGGCGAGGGGCTCGGGAACAACGCAGTAGATCACGGGTCCGATGCTACCCGACGCTCGGGAGCGAGCGCCTCGACCATCTGTCGAGTGACGTCCGCGCGGCACGCGCGGCGGGGGCGGAGGTCATGCGGCGGGTGTCGCGCGGTGCAGGCCGCCGCGCTCGTCGGCGGCGGCGTTGGCGACCTGCTCCTCGGCCGTCAGGGCGCCGAGCTCGGCGCCCTGGCCCTCGCGGCGGACGCCGCTGCCCTCGTCGGAGAGGTCGACCTCGAACCGGTACCAGCTCAGCTCCCACATCACCGCGATGGCCACGACGCTCGGACGCTCCGCCAGCGGCCGCACGGAGACCGCCGGCGGGCCCAGCGAGCGCGCGACCCCGCCCACGGTGCGGACGTGATCGGAGCTGTTGAACACCTCCAGCGCCCGCTCCATCTTGAGCTCGGCGTTGGTCGGCACGGCGCGCACGTGGCGCGGGCGCCGGGGAGGCTCGGGCGGCCCCGGCTCGGCCGCGCGGGCCGCCGGCGGGCTGTCGAAGTGCTCGCCCGTCTCGGCCAGCTCCTGCGCGGCCTGGGCATCCGCCACCTCGCGGGCACGCTCACGGCGCGAGCGCAGGCGGTCCACCAACCGGGTGCGGCCCTCGTGGCGCGAGCTGCGCAACGTCAACTCGTCCGCGCCGGACTCGCGAATCCAGCCTTCGTGCTGCGCGCGGGCGGTGCACAGCTCGCACACCTGCCGGCGCGCGCCGCCGGCCAGGAACGGCTCGGCCCGCTCGCCCCGCAAAAGGGTGCGCCCGCACACGTCGCAGGAGATGTCCTGCTGGTTGGTGCGGATGTCACGCGTGCGGGCCACCGGCTGACGAGGGTACCGAGCCCGGTGCTCGCCGCTGCCCGGCCCAACCGGCGGGCGAGCCCGGCGCTCGGGGCTCGCCGCGGCGAATCACTAGGCGTGCACGGCTTCGCCCGACGCCTTCGCCGCCACCTTCTGCGCCAGGTGCGCCGGAATCTCCTCGTAGCGCTCGAACTCCATCGTGAACTCGCCCTGGCCGCCGGTGATCGAGCGCAGGTCGGGTGCGTAGGCGAGCATCTCCGCCATCGGCACCTCGGCCTTCACCTCGGTCATGCCGCCCACGGCCTCGGTGCCCAGCGGTCGGCCGCGGCGGGAGGAGAGATCGCCCATGACGTCGCCCACGCTGGCGTCGGGCACGCTCGCCGTGACGCGCATGATCGGCTCCAGCAGCACCGGGTCGGCCTGCTCGAGCGCCTGCTTCATCGCGATCGATCCCGCCAGCTTGAACGCCATCTCCGACGAGTCGACAGAGTGGTAGGACCCGTCGAACACCCGCACGCGAACGCCCTTGACCGGAAACCCGGCAACGATGCCCTGGGCCATCGCCTCGCGTACCCCCTTCTCCACCGCGGGGATGAAGCCGCCGGGGATGACACCGCCCTTGATCGCGTTGACGAACTGGAACTCGCCGTCTTCCCAGGGCTCGATCTCGATGTGGCAGTCGCCGAACTGGCCGCGCCCGCCCGACTGCTTCTTGTGGCGACCGTGCGCCTTCGCCGACCCGCGGATCGTCTCCTGGTAGGGCACGCGCGGCGGCATCAGCTCGACCTCGGCGCCGAAGCGCGACTTGAGCCGGTCGACGATCACCTCGACGTGGATCTGCGAGAGGCCGGCCACGATCTGCTCGCCCGTCTGCTCGTCCCGGTGCAGGTCGATCGTCGGGTCCTCCTCCTGCAGCCGGCGCAGCGCCGTGAAGACCTTGTCCTCGTCACCCTTGGCCTTCGGCTCGATGTGGAAGGCCATGACCGGCGCGGGGAGCGCGATCGCCGGCATGTGGATCGGCTGGTCCCTCGCCGCCAGCCAGTCGCCTGCGCGGGTCTCCTTGAGCTTGGCGACGGCGCCGATGTCCCCGGGCCCGAACGCGTCGGCCTGGCGGACCTCCTTGCCGCGCGGCTCCAGCAGCTGGCCGACGCGCTCCTTGTTGTGCGTGCGCGTGTTGAGCACCTGGGTGTCGTGGGTCATCACGCCCTGGTAGACGCGGAACAAGTTGATGCGACCGGCGAACGGGTCGGCGCGCGTCTTGAAGACGTAGGCGAACATCTCGCCGTCCTCTATCGGCTCGAGCGTCATCTCGCCGCTGCCCGTCGAGGAAGCCGACTGGGTGTCCACGTCGAGCCCGCCGTGCTGCACGGGAGAGGGTAGGTCCTCGATGATCGCGTCCAGCAGGCGGTCGACGCCCAGGCGCGTCGTGGCCACCCCGCAGGTGACCGGGAAGAGCCGGCCGTGGTCCGTGCCGTCCTCGAGCGCGGCGACGAGCTCCTCGTGGGAGATCTCCTCGCCCTCGAGGTAGCGCTCCATCAGCGCCTCGGAGTTCTCGGCGACCTCGTCCATCAGCTTCTCGCGATACTTCTCGGCCTGCTCGCGTAGGGCGTCGGGCAGCGGGATCTCGACGCCGTGCTCGCCTGTGCCCGCAGACGAAGTCTGCTGGGTGGACCCGCCGTACTCGTAGGCCTTCATGTCGATGAGATCGACGACTCCGCTGACCTCGTGCTCGGCGCCGATCGGGATCTCGGTGGCGACGACGTGCGGGCCGAAGGCGGCCTTGAGCGACTCGAGCGTGCGGAAGAAGTCAGCCCGCTCACGGTCGAGCATGTTGACGTAGATCAGCCGCGCCACCCCGAGCTGGGACGCGCGCTGCCAGAGCCGCTGCGTGGACACCTCGACGCCCAGCACGGCGTTGATCACGAAGACGGCGGACTCGCAGACGCGCAGCGCGCCGAGCGCGTCGGCGACGAACGACGGCTCGCCGGGCGTGTCGATCAGGTTGACCTTCACGTCGCGCCACTGGAAGGAGGCGAGCGACGCCGAGATCGACATCCCGCGCGCCTTCTCGTCCTCGTCGGCATCGGAGACGGTGGTCCCGTCGGCCACGGTGCCGAGCCGTGAGAGCGCCCCGGCCTCGAACAGGAGCGCCTCGTGCAGCGAGGTCTTTCCGCTGCCGCGGTGGCCGACGAGAGCCACGTTGCGAATCCTGCCTGCGGCGTGGGGCATGCCTGTTTGGCCTCCTGCTTCGCGCCCGCCTCCGTCACGGCAGGCTTGTGCCGCGGACACTAGCGACTGCGGGAGAGCTAGTCGCGCAGGTTGTCGCCCTGCAAGCGGCTCTTGAGACGCAGGACCGCCTTCGTGTGGAGCTGCGAGATGCGGGACTCGGTCACACCGAGGACCTCCCCGATCTCGCGGAGAGTCAGGTTCTCGTAGTAGTAGAGCGCGATCACGAGCTTCTCGCGCTCGGGCAGCGCGGAGATGGCGTCGGCGAGCCGGTCCTTGAGCTCGGATGCGTCGAGCTCCTCCTGCGGGTCCAGCGCGTCGGGATCCTTCAGCGTGTCCAGCAGCGAGACCTGGTCCCCCGAGGAGTCGGACACCGCCCACAGCTCGTCGAGCGCGACCACGGTGGAGTTGGAGATCTTGACCAGCGCCTCCTGGAACTCCCCGACGGTGAGGTCGAGCTCCGAGGCCATCTCGTCGTCGGTCGGCGTGCGGTGCAGCCGGTGCTCGAGCTTGCCGTGCGCGCGTTCGATCTCACGGGCCCGGGCACGCACCGAGCGGGGCACCCAGTCCAGGGCACGCAGCTCGTCGATGATCGCGCCCTTGATGCGCGTGATCGCGTAGGTCTCGAACTTGATCGCGCGATCGAGATCGAAGCGCTCGATTGCGTTGATCAGGCCGATGAGCCCGTAGGAGATGAGGTCTGACTCCTCCACGTGCGCGGGCAGGCCCGAGGACATCCGGCCGGCCACGTACTTCACGAGCGGGGAGTAGGCGACGACGAGCTGCTCGCGGGCAGGGCCGGAACTCGCCGACTTGTACCTGCGCCAGAGATCCTTCAGCTCGATCGCTTTGACGTTGGTTTCCAGCGTCGCTCCCTTTGCCGTTATGCGCGTGGATGGCTGCGGTCATACGCGGCGCGCAAGCGCGCTGACTCTACTCGAGTGTAGACCTGGGTCGTGGAGATGGACGCGTGCCCGAGCAATGCCTGGATGGCCCGGAGATCGGCACCTCCCTCCAGAAGATGAGTGGCGAACGAATGCCGGAGCGCGTGCGGGTGCACCGCGCCCTGCGAGGCGGCGTGCCGTGCCCAGGTGCGCAGGCGCCGCCGGACGTCGGAAGTGGAGAGGCGCCGGCCGGTCTTCGAGAGGAACAGAGCGGGCTCTCCCGTTCCGGCGTCCAGCGTGCCCCGCGCCCGCTCGAGATAGCGCGCGACGGCGGCCAGCGCGTGCTCGCCGACCGGAACGAAGCGCGTCTTGCCGCCCTTGCCCTCCACGCGGACCTGCTCGCCGTCGAAGTCGATCGAGATGACGTCCAGGTCGACGAGCTCCTCCGCGCGCAAGCCGCACGCGTACGCCAGCTCGAAGAGCGCGCGATCGCGCTGCTCCAGCGGCGTGAAGGCCGGGATGCGGTCCAGCAGCGCCGCCACGTCGGCGGGCTTGAGCGCGCGCGGCAGGCGCTGGGGCAGCTTGGGCGAGGCGAGCAGATCGGCGGGGTTGGACTCCATCAGGCCGTGCTCGACCAGCACCCGGAAGCAGGCCCGCAGACCTGCGAGCTTGCGCGCCACCGTGCGTGGAGCGAGTCCGCGCTCGGCCATCTGGGCGGCGTAGCGGCGCAGCCACGGGTAGTCGATCTCGGCGGGCGCGAGGTCGTACCGAGCCGCCCAGCGACCCAGCTCCTCGACGTCGGTCGCGTAGAGCCGGCGCGTGCCGTCGGCGACGTCGCGCCTGCGCAGATCCTGGTCGAGCAGGCTGCGCGCCGCGGCCCAGGGCGCGGGCAGCGCCGCACTGGACGGGCCATTAGCCTGAGCGGCGATGGCCTCCTTCTTCATCGACACCGACACCGGTCAGGTCGCCACCCTGCGCCAGCTCACCGAGGCCGGCGTCGCCGACGCGATGAACCCGCCCCCGCGGCCGTGGCACCCGATCCAGGGCACGCGCGACGCGACGACGATGTGGTACGCGGTGATGCGTCGACAGGAGCGGGGGATCTTCATCGGCACCCTGGTGCTTCGCCACTCCGACCACCACGCCTCCCTGCTGCAAGGGGGCTGGCAGGAGGTGCCGATCGAGGAGATCGGGCTATCGACGCCTAGCTGATGTACACCGGGGCGTTTACCGGGACCTGGTCGTAGAGCTCGATCACCTCGGGAATGCGCATCCGGATGCAGCCGTGCGAGGCCGCGGTGCCGATCGAGCTGTCGGCGTCGGTCCCATGAATCCCGGCACCGTCGTAGATGCCCATCCAGCGAGCCTTGAGCGGGTTCTCCGGCACGCCGCCGGGCACGACCGTGCCGGCCAGATCGCCGGCCCAGTCCGATTGGGGGACGCTCCACGCGGGATCGACCGCCTTGTTCTGGATGTGGTAGAGCCCGGCGGGCGTCTCCAGCCCGACCTGGCCGACCGCTATCCCGTAGGTCTTGACCGGCTCGAGGTTCTTGTACAGCGTCAAGCGGAAGCTCGCGCGATCCACCACGAGAACGGCGGGATACTTCTTCGCGAGCTGTTCCGCGGTCACCTTCGGCTCGACGACCCGGGTCCGCGCGCGCACGGTCTTGATCGTCCCGACGTCGAGCAGACGCCTGCGGAGGTCGCGTCTGAGCCGCGTGGCGAGCAGGCGGCGCCCCTTCTCGGCCGCCTGCGGGGTCACGTTGCCGCTCTCGAGGTCGACGGACGCGTCGACGGCCGGCTCGTCCACCGCCTTGCTCACCCGCTTGACCAGGCGGTCGATGGCCGGCTTCGAGTAGGAGATGGCGAGCTCGACGTCCGCGCCGATCGGCTCGCCGCGCAGGCCGCGCCAGGTCCGCTGCAGCACGTTGCCGGCGCGGGAAAGCGCCATGGCGTCCCGGACGGAGCCGTCGACGTCCACGCCGAGCTTGGCCCGCTCGGGCGTCAGTCGATAGCGCTTCCCCATCGCCCGCACGACCACCGGGCGGCTCAAAGGCTCGAGCACCACCTGGCGCAGCTTCGCGCGCGCCTGCTCGGCGGTGAGATCCGAGACGTCCACCCCGCCCACCCTTACCTCCCGGCCGATCTTCTCGGCGTGCGCGCGGTCGTACGCGTACACGGCTCCAGCGCCGACGAGGACGAGCAAGCCGACGACGGCGGCGATGACAGCGGCACGAGTACGCATCAGGGCCTCCGAGATGGTAGGGACCCGGGAGCGCGGAGAGAACCCCTGCAATTGGGCTGGCGTCCGGGCGCCCGCGTCGACATTCGTCCGAGGTTCAGGACCGCGCGACTCGAGCCGATTACGCGAGGATGGGCACCCCCCGCCGCTTCTCGCGCGACCGGCTGCTGGGCAGCGGGCTGCAGACCCGGCTCGTGGCCGGGGTGGCGGCGCTGGTGCTGGCGTGCGGCGGGTTCCTCGCCTACCGTGCGATCGCGACGCTCGATGACGTATACCGCTGGACGGGAGAGGCCGAGGCGGCGACGCTGGCTCGCGGCTTCGTGCAAGGGTTGGGCACGAGCGACCTCGACGATCTAGCCCTGATCCGGCGGCGTGCCGCGCGCCTGAGCAGCATGCATGCGGGCCTCAGCGAGGCCACGGTGCTCAAGGCGACCCGCAAGACCGCCCGCAAGGGGCACTACAGCCAGATGGGAACCGCCGGCGAGCTGGTCACGCCCGTGCTCGACGGCCGCGGCCGGCCCGTCGCCGTCCTGAGGCTGCGCTTCGCGCTCGACGAGCGCGTCGAGGCCGTGACCGCCGGGCGCCGAGAGGTGCTCCTCGCAGCCGGCGGCGCCGCGCTGCTGCTCATCATCGGCATCGGGGCGATGAGCGCGCGGCTCATCGTGCGGCCGGTCGAGCGGCTCTCCCGTGCGGCGATGTGCCTGGCCGCCGGCAAGCCCGACCCCGCGCTCGGCTGGCGCCGGCGCGATGCCGCCGGCGCGCTGGGCAACTCGCTAGACGCGCTCCGTGGCAAGATGCTGGCCTTGCAGGCGCGCGTCGACGGACTGGTGCTCCAGGACCCGCTGACCGGCGTGCTCAACCACCGCGGCCTGCACGACGCGCTCCATGCGGCGCTCGACGCCGCCCGCGACCGCGACGAGAAGGTCGCCGTCGTGGTGCTGGACATCGACGGCTTCGAGCAACTCAACGACGAGGTCGGCCATGCCGCCGGGGACGAGGCTCTGCGCGTCGCGACGCAGGTGCTCCAGGGCGAACTGCGGCCGGGCGACGCGTGTGGACGGATCGGCGGCGACGAGTTCCTGCTCGCGCTGCGCGACTCCGACGCCTGGGGCGCCGACCGGCTCGTCGAGCGCCTGCGCAGCTCCATGGCGTCCGCGACGCTCCGGGATGGCCGCTCGGGGCTGACGTTCAGTGCCGGCATCGCCGAGTTCCCGCGCGACGCGCGCGATCAGGTCGAGCTCATGCGGCTCGGCGACGGCGCGCTGTACCGCGCCAAGCGCTCGGGGCGCAACCGCTGCGTGGTGTACTCATCCTTCGTCGACGCCCCGCTCTCCCTGCAAGAGGAGGCCGAGCGCGCACGCACCGCCGGCCTGGCCAACACGGTCTACGCCCTCGCCCTCGCCGTCGACCTCAAGGACGGCTACACCCGCCAGCACTCCGCTCGCGTGGCCCAGTACGGCGCCGCGCTCGGCCGCGACATGGGGATGTCGGAGGAGGAGATCGACCAGCTCCGGACGGCGGGCATCCTGCACGACGTCGGCAAGGTGGGGGTGGCGGACGCGGTGCTGCTCAAGCCCGCCCGGCTGAACGATGACGAGTTCAGCGAGATGCAGCGCCACTCCACGCTGGGCCGCGACATCGTCGATGGTGCGGGCATGCCGGAGATCGCCGAGTGGGTGCTTCACCTGCACGAGCGCTGGGACGGACGCGGCTACCCCGAGAAGCTCGAGGGCGAGGACATCCCGCTCGCCAGTCGCGTGCTCGCGGTCGCCGACGCGTTCGAGGCGATGACCTCGTCGCGCCTGTACCGCCGTGGCATGCCCGTCGAGAAGGCGCTCGGCGAGCTCGAGCGGTCAGCCGGCGCCCAGTTCGACCCGACGGTCGCGCAGCGGATGGTCGCCCTGGTGCGCTCGGGAAAGATCCCGCTCGGCGAGATCGGCGTCCTGGACGTCACGCACTACGGCTCCGCGGCCAGCTCGGAGTCGGCCGCGCCGCCCGAAGAGGAGGGCGAGCCGGTGCGCAACCTTGACTTCGAGCTCGCCGAGGCGGGCGTGCCTCGCGGCGCGCGGCGCGCGGGACGGCCGTCGGGCAGCAAATCCAGCGCGCGCACGACCTCCGCGAGCTGATCAGGCGTCAAGCGCTCGAGTCCGAGGCGGGCGTCCCCGCGCACGGCGGGGCTCCAGCGCAGGAACTCCTCGACTTCGCGCTGGTACTCGTAGCCCTCTCCGACGGCCGGGCCGATGCTGCGGACGCGGAGGTGCCGCGCGAAGGCCTGAACCGTCTCGCGCGACGTGGCGCGGAACGTGTAGCCCGCCGCCTTGAGCTTGCGGTTGTCGACGGCGCGGCCGTAGCGCAGTTGCCGGAGCATCTCCGGCGGGATCTTCAAGCCGGCCCGGCGCAGGACGCCCGCGGCGATGCCCGTCCCCCACGGCGGGAGGATCGGCGCCGGTGGCTTGCCGAGCAGCGACCTGACCTCGGAGAGAGCCAGCACGCCGTCGCCCGCGGCGTTGTAGACGCCCGGAAGGTCGTGGCGCGTCGCATGCTCGAGGACGCCGGAGATGTCATCCGCGGCGATGAATTGATAGCGCGGGTCGAAGCCGAGGATCGACGGGACGGCCGGCAGGGAGAGCAGCGCCGAGTGGCTGGTCGCGAGGTCGGGGCCCAAGCCGTTGACGAAGCGCAGCACGGTGACGGTCACGCCGGCGTTGCGATCATTGAAGGCCGCGAGGGCGCGCTCGGCCTCCACGATGTCCTTCTCGATCGACGTCTGCGGGGAGTGCGGGCGGCGCATCGACTCGGTGAAGTACGCCGGGTCGTCGCGCTCGCAGCCGTAGAAGTGCGCGGACGACTTGAAGACCACCTTGCGCACGGGGCAGTCCGGCCCGCCGCACGCGGCGAGGATGTTCATCGTGCCGATGACGTTGTTCTCGTGCGCGGTGCGGGGGGACGCCGCCGCCGAGTCGACGATGAGCCGCGTGTCGATCACCGTGTCGATTCGCGCCGCCTGCACGATCCGCTTGAGCAGCGCATGCTGGGTGCCGACGCGCACGTACTCCGTCCGGGTCAGCTCGCACGTCGGATCCGACGGGCTGACGCCGACGATCGCCTCGACCGCGGGATCGCGCTCGAGCGCCTGCGCCAGACGGCCGCCCCAGTAAGTCGATACGCCGGTGATGAGGACCCGGCGGCCGCCTGTGCCCGCCGGCGAAGCCGGCTGGGTGCTCATCCCAGCCACGCCGAGCGGCGCCGGCCGACCATGTCGACCAGCTCATCCTGGATGCGGAGGCGGATGTCGTCGGCGAGGTCTTGGACCAGCCCCTTGTCGTCCCACGGCTCCGGGCGACTGTCCCGGCCGGAGGCCTTCCTGACTCGGTCGGGGGCCTCGCCATCGGCTGACGCCTCGCCGCTTCGCTCGCGATCAGGCCACACGGGCTCGAGGAACCGGAGCTTGAACTTCGCCGGGAGGTACGCGGCGCCCAGCAGGCCCAGGTGCGGGAACAGCGGCGTGACGGGGAAGTAGATCAGTCCCGTGAGGCGGCGGAGCATTTCGACGTGCGCGAACGTCGGCATCGCCTCCTCCGCTCCCACCACGGCGATCGGGACGATCGGCACGCCTGCCCGCATCGCCGCCTCGACGAAGCCGCCGCGCCCGAACCTCCGCAGCCGGTAGCGGTCCTTGTAGAGCTTCTCGGTGCCCTTCGCGCCCTCCGGGAAGACGAGCACGAGCTGGTCCTCGTCGCGCAGGAGGCGGTGGACGTTGGCCGGATGCGCGGGGACGCCGCCCATCTTCGCGACGAGCATGGAGAAGAACGGATAGCCCTTGAAAAAGTGCTCAACGGTCATGTGCAGCTTGCGCGGGCGCGGGTGCTCCTCCCGGATCGCCTTCGCGATCATCGACGCGTCCGGCGGCAGCGCTCCAGCGTGGTTGGACACGAGCAGAGCGCCGCCCGTCGACGGGACGTTCTCGATTCCCTCGACCTCGCAGCGGAACCAGTAGTGGTACAGGAACGAGACGACCGTCGCGTCGAGCAGCCCCTCGACGCGCTCGGACCGGCCCCAGTCCGAGACGGCGCGGTCGGGCTCGACGGCGGGGAGGTGGGCGCGCAGATCCTCGCTGCCTGTGCCGGCCGGTGAAGTCGGCTGAGTGCCGGTTGGGGGCGGGAGGGCCAGACGGGTCACGCCAGCACCGGGGCGAGGTTGCGCGCCAGCTCGTTCCAGTCTGCTCCGCAGATGACGTCCTCCGTCTCGCACAGCTCGCGGTTCCAGGGATGCAGCAAGGTGGCGGCGGTGATGCCGGCCTCCAGCGCTCCTCCCAGGTTAAGCGGCGAGTCGTCGATCAACACGTCGATGCCGATCTCGCGGCATCGCGTCAGCTTGTCGTCGGAGCAGTACAGCTCGTCGTATGGCAGCTCGATCCGGTGCAGCCAGCGCTCCGTGACGTCGTGCGAGGCGCTTGCCCGGTGCGAGGTGATGTGGATGAAGTGCCCGCCGGCGTGCCAGCCGCGCACGGTCTCGACGGCATCCGGATAGGGCTCGGCGGCGAGCACCCGCGCCTCGGAGTGCGTCTCCCGCACGCACGCGCGGACCTGCTCGGGACGGAGCAGCGTGATGCCCCAGGTCAGTTGCTCCGCGTAGGGCAGCGCGATGCCGAAGCGACGCTGCGCGGCGTCGGACAACTGGTCCCAGTAGTGGTGCAGGGTGGAGTCGATGTCGATCGCGATGTTCACGGGAGCCGTTGATACGGTAGCTGCGACGTGGCGTCGGCACGCGCACAGATCGTCGCCGCGCTGCGCAGCGGGGTGCTGCGCCCCGGTGCGGACGCGACCTACGCCGACGGGGACGACGAGGCGTGGATGGACGTCGACTGGCCGGCGCTGCAGCGGCCGATGGAACTTTGCACCGAGCCGGCTTGGCCGGCCGGCACAGGCACCCGGCGCGTGAACGTGCTCGACACCGGGCCGATCTCGCCGGCGGGCATGAACAGGCCGCCGCTGCTGTTCCTGCACGGCTGGAGCGCGAGCTGGCAGGTCTTCCTGCTCAACATCGCGGCGTTCATGGGCACGCACCGCTGCCTGGCGCTCGACCTGCCGGGGTTCGGCTATTCGGACATGCCGTCCGAGCCGATCTCGATCCAGGGCTACGCCAAGACCGTCGATGCCATGTGCGACGCGCTCGGCGTGGACTGCGTGTCGGTGATCGGGAACTCGATGGGCGGTTTCGTCGGCGCCGAGCTCGCGCTGTCGTTCGCCACGCGCGTGGACCGGCTCGTGCTGGTGTCGGCCGCCGGCCTCTCGACCGAGCAGGTCGCCCGGACGCCGTCGATGGCGCTCGCGCGCGTGCTGTCGGCGGGGCTGCCGCACGCGATGCGCTTCGAGTCCGCCGTCGTGCGCCGGCCACGGTTGCGGCGGGCGGCGATGCAGTTCGCCATCCGCTATCCGGAGAAGCTCTCCGTGCCACTCGCGCAGGAGATCGTGCTCGGCTCGGGCAAGCCGGGCTTCGTGCCGGCGCTCAAGGCGCTGCTCTCGTACTCCTTCCGCGAGCGGCTCGAGAAGATCGAGATCCCGGTGCTCGTCGTCTGGGGGCGCAGCGACCTGCTCGTCCCGGTGAGCGACGCGCATCACTATCAGGACCTGATAGGCCCGAACGCGCGGGTCGAGATCTTCGAGGACACCGGCCATGCGCCGATGCTCGAGCGCCCGACGCGGTTCAACGCGCTCGTGCGCGGGTTCCTCGCGGGGGAGTCGGAGTCGGAGATCGCCGGGGTGACTGGGTCCTGAGCGCACCGGTTTGCGGGCTTGCTCTGGCCCCTCCTGCACATAAGCACTCCCACTGTGCTCATGTGCATGGATGGGCGCTAGCGCTAGGGGCGCGTGACGGCGCCCTCCGAGGCGCTCGAGACCAGCTTCGCGTACTTCGCCAGCACCCCGTGCGCATACGCCGGCGGCGGTGGCTCGTAGGCCGCGATCCGGCGGGCGATCTCCGCGTCGGAGAGCTCGACGTCCATGCGGCGGCTCGGCACGTCGATGGTGACGATGTCGCCGTCGGCGACCGCGGCGATTGGACCGCCGACGAGCGCCTCGGGGGCGACGTGCCCGGCCATGAAGCCGCGCGTGGCGCCCGAGAAGCGACCGTCGGTCAGCAGCGCGACCGCCTCGCCGAGCCCCTCCCCCACGAGCGCCGCCGTGACGGCGAGCATCTCGCGCATCCCCGGCCCGCCGGCCGGGCCCTCGTTGCGGATCACGACGACGTCGCCCGCGACGATTCCGCCCGCCGTCACGGCCGCCATCGCGTCCTCCTCGCACTCGAACACCCGGGCGGGGCCGCGGTGGTGGACCCGCTCGTGGCCCGAGAGCTTGACCACGGAGCCCTCCGGGGCCAGGTTCCCGCGCAGGATGGCCAAGCCGCCGGTCTTCTTCATCGGATCGTCGAGCGGACGCACGACCTCCTGGCCGGCGGTCTCCCGCGCATCGCGGGCGTGCTCGCCGATCGTCCGCCCGGTCACGGTCTGCGCGTCCTCGTGGAGGAGCCCCGCCTCGAGCAGCCGCTTGGCGACCACCGCCACGCCGCCGGCCTCGTAGAGGTCCTTGGCCACGAAGCGGCCGCCCGGCTTGAGGTCGCACGTCGTGGGCGTCTGCGCCGCGATGCGGTCGAAGTCGTCGATGTCGAGCTCGACCTCCGCCTCGCGGGCCAGCGCCAGCAGGTGCAGCACGCCGTTGGTGGAGCCGCCGCTGGTGGCGATCGCGGCGATCGCGTTCTCGAGGCCCTCACGGGTGACGATGTCGCGCGGCCGCTGGCCGCGAGCGAGCACGTCCATGATCAGTGCGCCCGCCTCCGTCGCCACGCGGTGCTTGTCCTCGTACGCGGCAGGCACCATGGCGGAACCCATGGGCGAGAGGCCGAGGACCTCGAACGCCATCGCCATGGTGTTGGCCGTGAACTGCCCGCCACAGGCGCCGACGCCGGGCGATGCCGCCTCTTCGAGCTCGTGCAGCTCCGTGTCGGTGATCTTGCCGGCCGCGTGCGCGCCGACGGCCTCGAACACTTCGAGGATCGTCACGTCGGCGCCCTTGTAGCGGCCGGGCAGGATGGATCCGCCGTAGAGCAGCAAACCCGGGATGTTCAGCCGCGCGAGGGCCATCGCGGCGCCGGGAATCGTCTTGTCGCACGCCACGAGGGCGACGATGCCGTCGAAGAGGTGGCCGCGCGCGACGAGCTCGATCGAGTCGGCGACGACCTCGCGCGAGACCAGTGACGTCTTCATGCCCGACGTGCCCATCGTGATTCCGTCGGAGATCGCGATGGTGTTGAACTCCATCGGGGTTCCACCTGCGGCACGGACGCCCTCCTTGACCTTGGCGGCGAGCGCCCGGAGGCCGAAGTTGCAGGGCATCGTCTCGGTCCACGTCGAGGCGACGCCGATGATCGGCTTGGCGAGCGCCTCGGCGTCGAAGCCGATGCCGTGGAGGTAGGAGCGGGCCGCGGCGCGCGCGGGACCATCGGTGAGCTGACGGGACTGGTGCTTCGGATCGAATCGCAGGCCGTCCATGACGGCCGTGAGCTTAGCCTGAGTCCACCGATCATCGTGGATGATCGGTTAATCCAGGCTTATCCGTCGGCGGGCTCGGCCTGGCGCTGGGAATCCGCGCCGGTGCGCAGCGCGCGGGCGAGGCGCTCTCGCTCCCAGCGGCCCAGGCGCCACAGGTCGCGCTGGATCTGGCGCGGATCGACTTGGCGGCCGGGCAGGTGCAAGTTGGCCTCGGCGATGATCCGCCGCTCGTCGCCCTTCAGCGCCATCCACTTGGCCAACACGTCGTCGGAGTCCGGCAGCCGCGGGGACCCGTAGGGACGGGTCTCGTCCGGGAACTCAACGCAGTACTCGTTGAGCAGCCGGCCGGTCTGCGGCAGGTAGGCGACGATCGGCTTGTGCGGGTAGACGAGGTACGCGTAGTCGACACCGCGCAGCTCCGAGGGGCCGTCGGGATCGGACTGGCCGCCCCACACCCGGAGGAACCCGAGGTCGCGGTAGAGGGCCCACTCCTCCTCGTTCACGCACGACTTGAGCAGCTCACGCGCGCGCTGCTCGGCGCGCCGCTCGCGCCCGGGGTCGTAGGCAGCACCGGGATCGCCCGCGCGGCGCTGCTCGCGCTTCCGGCGGCGCGCGTCGAGGCGCCGGTCGATCCAGGGCATCGAGACCTCCCACAGCAAGGCGAGGACGACGATGGCAGTGGCCGACAGCGCGATGATCACGGCGGGCTACTCCGAGCCGCCCGCCGCGCGCGGGAAGAAGATGACCCGCCCGGTGTCGCGCGGGATCTCGTCGAACACACGTACCATCTCCGCCTCGCGCCGACCGTCGAAGCGCGTGACGGGCACCGCCGCCCACATGCCCTGGTCGAGCTGGCGGCGGAACTCCTCGACGAGGGCCCGCTCGTCCTCGGGGATCTCGACATCGCCTTCGGCGATGAACTGCTCACCGAAGCCGGGACGCATGCGCAGGAACTTCATCGCCGGCGACTATACCCCAGCGACCGCGGCCTCATGGGCCGATCTGGCGCGTACCGAGGTCAGCCCCAGGACGTCGACGGGCCCCGGCCCGCGGCCCAGCCCGCGCAGCCCGTCGCGCACTGCGGCGGCCGCGATCGCCCGAGCCGCGCGCGCGGCCTCCAGCGGCGTGCGGCCCAGGGCCAAATGCGCCGCGAGTGCTGCGGAATGCGTGCAGCCGGAGCCGTGCGCCGCCCCGTCCGGGTGCCGCTCGCCGGCGATGCGGTGGAGCCTCTCGCCGTCGAACATCACATCGACGACCTCCTCGCGATGCCCCCCGGTCACGACCACCACGGACGGGCCGAGCGCGTGCAGCGCTCGAGCCAGGCCCTCACCGTCCCCGCGTGCGGAGACGCCGGCCAGCACCCTCGCCTCGGGCAGGTTGGGGGTGACGACGGTCGCGCGTGGCAGCAGCTTCTCGACCAGCGCGCGGCGGGCGCCCTCGTCGAGCAGCACCGCCCCGGACTCGGCGACCATCACGGGGTCGATGACGATCGGCGTTCCCGGGGTCAACAGGTCGAGCGCCGCGTCGACGGCCACCACTGTCTCCACCGTCCCGAGCATCCCGATCTTCACGGCGTCGATGCCAATGTCCTGCGCCACGACCCGGACCTGCTCGACGATGAAGTATCCGGGCACCGGGTGCACGCCGCTGACGCCGACAGTGCTCTGGGCGGTCAGCGCGGTTATCGCGGTCATGCCGTGCACACCGCAGCGCGCGAACGCCTTGAGGTCGGCCTGGATCCCCGCGCCGCCCCCGGAGTCCGAGCCGGCGATCGACAACACGGCTGGGACGAGGCGGGCCATTGCGCTCAGGGTACGACGCGTGCGCTCGCATGCGAGCAGCGGTCATCAGCGCCCTTCCAGCGTGCGCAGGTAGCGCCCGCCGAACTCGCGGCGGACGAGACCCCGCAACTCGAGGTCGGTGAGGTCTTGCAGGACCTGGCGGGTCGCGGCGGGATCGGTGCTCAGCTCGGCCAGGCTGCCGTGGCCGCGCTCGATCGCCTCCAGCAGGCGCCGGAAGCGCGGCTCGATCGGCACGGCGGACGGTGAATCCTCGACGCGCGGCGACGACGGCCCCAAGAGCTCGTCGAGCACGTCGCGGCTGTCACGGACGACGCAAGCCCCGGCCGCCAGCAGCGTGTTGGTGCCGCCAGAGAAGCGCGACGTGACGGGGCCGGGGACGGCGCCCACCGGGCGGCCGAGCTGCTCCGCGAAGTCCGCGGTCGTGAGCGAGCCCGAGCGCGCCGTGGCCTCGACGACTACGGTCAGCGCGGCGAGACCCGCGATCAGGCGGTTGCGCGCAACGAAGCACCAGCGGTAGGCGGTGAAGCCCGGCGGCAGCTCGGAGACGACGCAGCCGTGCTGGACGAGTTGCGCGTGCAGGCGACGGCGTGAAGCCGGGTACGGCACGTCAGCGCCTCCGGCCAGCACGGCCACCGGCGCCGCGTCGTACGAAGCGTCTGGCGCGTCGACCTGGGTTCGCAGATGCTCGAAGGCGCCCATGTGGGCGGCCGAGTCGACGCCCATCGCCATGCCTGACACGACCGGAATGCCGGCGGCGGCCAAGCCGCGCCCCAGCGTGCGAGCGACCTCGAGGCCGTAGGCGGAGCCACGGCGGGCACCGACGATCGCGACACAGTCGCTCGCCTCGAGCGCCCTCGGGCGCCCGGCGACGTGCAACACGGCAGGCGGGTCGGCGAGCTCGCGCAGCCGCTCGGGGTAGTCGGGCTCGCAGCGACACACGGCGGTCAGCTCAGCGGCCACGATCCGCGCTCGCGCGCGGCTGGGCGAGAACGCCGCGTAGCGCTGCGCCGCGCGGCCCGTCCGATCGAGCGCGAGCAGCGCCGCGTCGGGCAGTGATAGCACGCCCGACGGCGCCGAGCGCCGGCGCCACTCCACGTCGAGCCACGCGGCCATCGCCGCGATCAGCTCCGTCCGCCGCAGGCAGTCGTCGCACGCGGTCCTCATGCCGCGAGCGCGAGCGACTGGTCGTCGAGCCGGAGCGCGGCGGCCTGGTGGATGTGCTCGGTGTGCACCGCGTCGCTGCCGGCCAGGTCGGCGAGCGTGCGCGCCACGCGCAGGATGCGCCCGTGGCCGCGTGCGGAGAGCCAGTTGCGGTCGTGCAGCGTATAGAGCGCACCGTGGGCTTCCGGCGTCGCGTTCGAGAGCTCGCGCAGCAGCCTCGCGGTGAGCTGTGCGTTGCAGGTCAGCCCCGTGCCCGCCAGGCGCGCGGTCTGGCGCTCGCGCGCCGCCACGATCCGCGCGCGCACGACGGCCGAAGCAGGCGCCGCCTGGTTGCGCAGGGCCGTGCCCGAGGGGCGGCCCACCGTCACGGACACGTCGATGCGATCCAGCAGGGGACCGCTGAGCCGGCGCCGATGACGCGCGAGGTCGCCCGCAGAGCACCCGCACGTGGTCTCCCCCCTCCCGCATGGGCAGGGATTGGAGGCGGCGACCAACGTCACGCGAGTCGGGAAGACCATCACGCGCTGCCCTCTCACGATCGTCACGCGGCCGTCCTCCAGCGGCTGGCGCAGGGCCTCGAGCGCCGGCCGTGCGAACTCGGACAGCTCATCGAGGAATAGCACGCCGTGGTGTGCGAGCGTCGCCTCGCCGGGCGTGGGCTGGCCGCCGCCACCGACCAGGCCGGACGCCGAGACGGTGTGATGGGGGGCGCGAAAGGGACGGCGCTGGACGAGCCCGTCGCCGTGCAGGCCG
>Ga0136624_1000293_pt1 | contig 18394 bp, 19 predicted proteins | sample AntDrymUQ4692206_2_FD_104802 | JGI IMG/M metagenome (GOLD analysis project Ga0136624, IMG submission 104802) | Polar desert sand microbial communities from Dry Valleys, Antarctica - metaG UQ469 (22.06) | ecosystem: Environmental > Terrestrial > Soil > Desert | place: Antarctica: Dry Valley... | reverse complement strand
TCCACCTTGATGACCACCCCGTCGATCTCGTAGTCGAGATCGTGGCGGTGCTCCTGCCAGTAGGCGCAGCGCTCGACCACCGTGCTCAGATCATCGAGCACGACGATGTTCGGGTTGACCGGGAAGCCGGCTGCGCCCAGCACGTCGAGCGACTCGTGATGGCTGGCCAGCGTGGGCCCACCCTGCACGTCGCCGAGCTGGTAGGCCCAGAACGAGAGCTGGCGGCGGGCGGTGACGGCGGCGTCCTTCTGGCGCAAGCTGCCGGCTGCCGAGTTGCGGGGGTTCACGAACAGGCGCTCCTCGGCGGCTGCCGCCGCCTCGTTCAGCCGCTCGAACGCCGACGTCGACATGTACACCTCACCGCGCACCTCGAACACACCCGGCACGTCACCGCCGAAGGCGCCAGAGGGCAAGCGGTCGGGGACGTCGGCAATGGTCCTGACGTTCGCCGTGACGTCCTCGCCGACGCGGCCGTCGCCGCGTGTGGCGGCCTGCACCATCCGCCCCTGTTCGTAGCGAACGCTGACGGCCAGGCCGTCGATCTTCAGCTCGCAAACGACGCTCGGCATGTCGCCGCCGAGGCTCTTCAGCAGGCGCTCGCCCCACGCCGTCAGCTCTGGGTCGTTCATGGCGTTGTCGAGGCTGGTCATCGGCACGGCATGGCGCACAGGCGTGAAGGTGGCGCTCGGCGCCCCGCCGACGTCCTCGCTGGGTGAGTCGTCGGTAGCAAGCTCGGGGTGCTCGCCTTCGAGCCGGCGCACCTCGCGCACGAGCAGGTCGAAGTCGCCGTCGGCGATCTCGGGATCGTCGAGCGCGTGGTAGCGGTGATTGTGGTACGCCACCTGCTCGCGCAAGGAGGCGATCATCTCCGCAGCCTCGATGTCGACGTCGGCTCCGTCATCGGCATCGGCGCGAGCGGGGTCCGTCATCGACGATGCAGTGTAAGCGGAGCCCCCGAGCGTGGGCTCAGCGCGGGAACGGCACCGCCTGGACCTCGTCGAGCACCCGCTCGCCGAGCGTCGCCGTGAGCTCGAGCACCCTTTGAGCAACGGCCATGCTGTGCAGCCCGAGACCGCACTGGGGCGTGATGATGGACCGTTGGCGCAGCAGGTCCGGATCGCAGCCGCGGTCGGCGAGATCCCGCCACATGTCGACGAGCAACCGCCAGTAGCGGTCGGCCGACGAGAGGATCGGGCCGCCCGTTGCGACGGCGCCCCATGCCACGGTGCCACCTCGGCTGAGGAAGTCGTGCAGGTAGCCGGCCGAGTCTGGGAGCGTGGCGAACAGCGGGATCGACAGCACGCGGGGTCCGCTGGCCAGCATCGAGGGGACGTCCGCCACGTCACAGCAGTGGAGCCCTACGGTGGCGAGCGGCTCCACGACGGCCATGGCCTCCGACATGGCGTCGACAGCGGGCTCGGGCGGGATCGGGAACTCCGGTGACATCAGCGAGCCGAACCACGGTTCGTCGAGCAGCACGACCTGGGCACTGCCGGGCAGGCGGCGGCCGACCTCGGCGGCGATGGCGGCGAGGTGCGAGCGCACAGCTTTCACCGCCAGCGGGAAGGCCACGTCCTTGGGTGCGCCGGCGCGGATCAGGGACACGCCGAGCGTGACGGGCCCGACGAACTGCCACTTGACAGGACCCCGGTAGTTGCGGGCATTCGCCACGTCGAGGAACGCTCGCAGCCCCCCGAAAGCCTCGGTCCCCAAGTCGACATGGGCGGCGGCGTCGACGTCGAAACGCCGCACGTCGATGGCGAGGCTGCCGTATTGGCCGGGGGTCACGCCGGGCAGCCCCGAAACTGCCTGGGCGACCATCGACTCGGCCGGTGACCGGCGGGGCAGCGACGGGATGCAGGGGATGGTCGTCGACTCGAGCGCGCAGACGGCGGCGGCGATGGCGTCACGGTGCGGGAGCGAACCGATTGCGGTCGTCGAACCTGGACCGAACACCGCGTCATCTGGCGCTGCGCTCACGGATGAACCGCCTCCCGTCGTTGCTGGGTCGACATCGCTCTCCCCTCATTAGGTCACGCCATCGCGATCACGGACGAACCCGACTTCCCGTGATCGCCGACCGATCCCATCCGGTCGTCGTGCGCGCCACGTTGGCCCACGGCGGTCCTCATCGACAAATCTCTCCACCGTGGTCCGTGAAACCGAGATGTCGACAGGCCGTGGGGCGACCCCCGACCGGGCATTGCTGCTGCGCCTGATCGTGCGGTGGGCCGTCCCGGTGCTGTGGGTGGCGGTGGCCGTCGCAGGTGGCGATGCCATCGGCGATGCGCTCGACGGCCGCTCGGGCGCCGTGCGGTTGGTGGCGATCGTGGGGGCCTGGCTGGGGTGGGCGGTGGCCGCCGTCGCCAGCGTGGTGCCATCGACGGTGTCCCTGACGGTCCTCCGGGCGATCGTGCCAGGCTCGATCGGGGTGGCGGCCGCCTGCGGGCTCGCGGGGGCCACGGCCGGATCGGTGGCGCTGTCAGCTGCGCTGTGCGTCGCCACAAGTGCGATGTGCGCAACGGCCGAGTTCGGCTTGACCATGGCGCAGGCCTCGGCCTATGGCGACGAGGTTCGCATCCCGCTCCGGGCACCTGTCGGGTACGCGCTGCCGGCGGCGGTGTCGTGGGTGCTGTGGGCGTCGTCCGTGATCGTCGCGCCGCTGCTGCTGGCAGCCGGGGTGTGGGCTTCGGGGATCCCGCTGGCGGCGCTCGCTGTGGCCGGCACGGTGCTGCTGCCGCGGCGCTGGCACCAGCTCAGCCGGCGGTGGTTGGTGTTCGTGCCTGCCGGGGTCGTTGTGCACGACCGGGTGGTGCTGGCGGAGACGCTCATGGTGCGTCGTCACGACGTGAGGTCGTTGTCGCTGGCGCTGGTCGGCACGGAGGCGGTCGACCTCACGGGTCCGGCCGCCGGTCACGCCGTGGAGGTGACAACGGCGGCGCCCGTCCGGGTGCTGCGTGCTTCCGCCTCACGTCGTGGCACTGCCACCGAGCTGACCTTGCGGGCGTTCCTGGTAGCGCCGTCACGGCCCGGCGCCGCCCTCACCGAAGCCGCCCGCCGCCGCCTTCCCCTCGGCCCCTGACCCCAACCTCGGCGCCGTTCAGTGCGTACCGGCGATGCCGCCGCCGAGGACCCAGGTGTCGGTCACGTCGTACAGCACGACGCTCTGACCCGGCGCTACCCGGCGTTGGGGCTCGTCGAACGTGATCGTCACCGATGCATCATCGATCACCTCCACGTTGGCCGGCTGCGGAGTGCCGTGAGCGCTGGACTGCACGAGGACTCGATGGACGAGCGAGGCCGGGATGGCGTCCACCCAGCTCATGGCGTCAACCTCCAGTCGGCGGCCGGCGAGGTCGTGCTCGTCACCGAGCACCACGACCGCAGAGCGTGCGTCCACGTCGACTACATAGCGCTTTGGCTGGCCGCCGGGCAGTCCGAGTCCTTTGCGCTGACCAATGGTGATCAGCTCCATGGCGGCCACGGTGCCCAGCTGGCGTCCCGATGTGTCGACGACGCGGGCCGGGCGGGTGGCGATGCGCTCGGTGAGGAAGGTTTCGCGCCCCTCCATGGACGTGATGAAGCACACGTCCTGGCTGTCGGGCTTCGCTGCAGTGCCCAGCCCGAGGTCGGTTGCCAGCGCCCGTACCTCGCGCTTGGTGAGCACCCCGACTGGGAACAGGGTCCTCGCCAGTTGCGCCTGGCCGAGCATGTGCAGCACGTAGCTCTGGTCCTTGGCCCTGTCAGCTCCCCGTTCCAATCGGTGCCGGCCGGCGCCATCGGTCGTGACGCGAGCGTGGTGCCCGGTGGCGATTGCGTCAAAGCCGAGATCATCCGCCCGTTCGGCCAAGCGGGCGAACTTGATCGTGCGGTTGCACTCGATGCACGGGTTCGGAGTCGACAGGTCGGCGTGGGCACGGACGTACGGGTCGACGACATCGCGTTCGAAGTCGTCGGCGAAGTTGAACACCAGGTGGTCGAGCCCGAGTTGGCTGGCGACGCGCCGGGCGTCGTCGGTATCGGACACGCTGCAGCATCCGGTGTCGCTGGCGCCGCCCCACAGCCGCATCGTCACGCCGACCACGTCGTGGCCCGCATCTCGCAGCATGGCGGCGGCGACCGACGAGTCGACACCGCCGCTCATGGCGACGAGCACCTTCACGACGGCACCGCTCCGATGGATGCACCTGCCCGGCGGCGGGCCCTGCGCTCACGCAATGTGCCAACGGCGTCGACGAGCGCGTCGACGGCGCGATCGGTCTCGGCCAGAGTGGTCGTGCGGCCGAGGCTCATCCGCACCGCGCCGACCGACCACTCCCGGGTGATGCCCATTGCCGCAAGAACGTGAGACGGCTCCATGGCCCCGCTTGCGCAAGCCGACGCCGCCGAGGCGCACAATCCGGCTTGATCGAGCAGGTACAACAGTGACTCGCTCTCCACGTCGGCGAAGCACAGGTGTGCCGAGCCGGCGACCTTGTCGGCGCGGTTCACCGTCTCGAGGACCCCGTCGAGTCCGGCCATGACGCCGTCGACCAGCCGGTCGCGCAAGGCGCCGATGTGCTGGCACGTGTCGGAGCGTTCGGCGTCGGTGCCGGCAAGGGCGGACGCCATGGCGGCGATGCCGGCCACGTTGTGAGTGCCACTGCGCAGCTCGCGCTCCTGGCCTCCGCCGACGATCAGCGGCGACAGGCCCGTACCGTGCCGGACGATCAGGGCGCCGACACCCTTCGGACCCCCGAACTTGTGAGCGCTGAGCGACAGCAGATCGACGTGCGCCCAGAGGGGTCGCAGATCGAGCCAGCACGGCGCCTGGATGGCGTCCGTGTGCACGACGGCGCCAGGCGCCCGATCGCGCACGAGCGCGGCGACTGCGCCGACGTCGTTCACGGTGCCGACCTCGTTGTTCACGGCCATCACACTGACGGCTGCAACATCGGGCCCGAGCGCTTCGGCAAGTACATCGAGGCGCACACGGGCTGTGGCGTCGGTCGGCACGACCGCGCCGCCGGCCTGCTCCACGACGTGCAGCACTGCGTGATGCTCCGTGGCGGGGCACACGAGCCGGGTCCGGGACTTGGCGACATCGAGACATCCGAGCAGCGCCGTGTTGTCGCTCTCCGTACCACCGCCGGTGAACACCACCTCCCCCGGCCGGCACCCGACGGCGGCGGCTACGACGTCGCGGGCGTCGTCGACGGCGGCCCGAGCCTGTCGGGCGAAGCGGTGGGAGCCGCTGGGGTTGGCGTAGAGGTCGGACAGGAACGGCATCATGGCGGTGACAGCCGACGCTCGCATCGGCGTCGTGGCCGCGTGGTCGAGGTAGCACAGCTCGGCGGCGTTCACGCCGATCCACGCTACCGAGCGCCCGAGGCGCTGGCAGGATGAGCAGGTGGAGGGTTACCGGTCAGACACCTACGGCGACGCCTTCGCCGACGTGTACGACGAGTGGTACCGCGGCCTCGGCGACGTCGGCTCACTGGTCCGGCTGATCGGCGAGGAAACGCTGACGGCGTGCGGCGAGACACCGAAGACGGTGCTCGAGTTGGGTGTCGGCACGGGTCGCCTCGCCCTGCCCCTGGCGGACGCCGGCTTCGACGTCACCGGCGTCGACACCAGCTCCGCCATGTTGGACCGATTGCGCCGGGCCGACCCTGGCGGCCGCGTCGCCGTGATCCAAGGAGACATGGTCGACGACCTTCCGGCAGGACCGTTCGCCGCCGCGCTGGCCGCCTACAACAGCGTCTTCAACCTCGAGACGGCCGACCGCCAGCGCCAGCTGTTCGCCGAGGTCGCAGCGCGACTCACGGATGAAGGATGTCTCGTGATCGAGGCCTTCGTACCCGACGACCCGCCCCGCCGCGGCGGCGACCTCACGATCCGCTCACTCACGGCCGACCGGGTCGTGCTCTCGGCGACGGTCAGCGATCCGTCGACGCAGCGCGCAGAAGGTCAGTTCATCGAGCTCACCGAGGCCGGCGGCGTGCGGCTGCGTCCCTGGAGCATCCGCTACGCAAGCCCGGCGCAGCTCGATGAGATGGCGGCGGCGGCCGGGTTGACGCTCGCCGCCCGGCACGCGGACACTGACCGAGCCGTGTTCGACGACGAATCCCACCATCACGTGTCGATCTATCGGCGCGGCTGACAAGGTACCGAGACGACGGGATCGGGCATGCCGTCGTTCGCCCCGCTTTGCGCCGTAGTCTGAAGAGACAGTGAGTCAGATGCGTCTCAACCCATTGACGGGACGATGGGTGACCATCGTCGCCGAGCGAGCGGAGCGTCCTTCGCATTTCGTGCCGCGCCAGCCCCAGGTGGGTGCGGACGACGGTGGGCCATGCCCGTTCTGCCCCGGCAACGAAGAGGCGACACCGCCTGCGCTGGAGACGGTCGACGAGGCCGGCAGCTGGCAGATGCGCGTCGTGCCAAACCTCTACCCGGCATACGCCGGCAAGACCGGGTTCGTGGTGCAGCATCTCGGGCCCGTGCACACGTTGGCCGAGGCGAGCGGTATCCACGAGGTGTTCATCTACACCCGTGACCACTTCTCGGGATTGCACCTGCTGTCGGATCGGCAGGCGGCGGAGACGATGTGGGCGCTGCAGCGCCGCCTCACCGAGCATGCCGCAGAGCCCAACGTGCGGTACTCCCAGGCCATCGTGAACCACGGCCGCGAGGCCGGCGCTTCGGTGGCCCATCCCCATGCCCAGATCCTCGGGCTGCCGTTCGTGCCCGGCGAGATGCTGGAGGAGGAGCGGGCGTTCGGCCGCTTCGAAGGCGGCTGCCTGCTGTGCACAACCATCGAGGCCGAGGCCGCTGTCGGGCACAGGATGGTGTTCCAGGACGATGACGTCGCCTGCATCGCCCCCTTCTGGGCCGGCACTCCCTATGAGCTGCTGATCGTCCCCCAGCGCCACGAGTCGCACCTGCAGCGGGCCGAACCGGATTCAGCCGCCGCCGTTGGCCGCGCCATCCGCGACGCCATCTTCCAGCTCAACGCCGCCGTCGGAGACGTGGCATTCAACCTCGGCGTCCACACGGCGCCTCACGGACACACGGGCCTGTACCACTGGCACGTGCACGTGTGGCCGAACCTCGTGACCCAGGCTGGGTTCGAGCGTGGCACGGGCGTGATGATCAACGTCGTGCCGCCCGAGCACGCCGCGGCTGCGTTGCGCACACTCCACTCACTCGCCTGACGTGACCGCCGTCAGCGTCGAGATCGTCATCGACGCCTTGCCAGATGAGATCTGGTCGTACGTCGAGCAGATCGAGCGGCACACCGAATGGATGGCCGATGCCATCGCCATTCGCTTCCATGGCGAGCAGCGCCGGGGAGTCGGCACCACCTTCGAGTGCGACACGAAGGTCGGCCCGCTGCGCCTCACCGACGAGATGGAGATCACGCGCTGGGAGCCCGAGCGGGCGATGGGTGTGCGCCACACGGGCATCGTGACCGGTGAGGGCACGTTCCGCATCGAGCCGGTCAACGCCATCTCAAGCCGCTTCCGTTGGGACGAGCAACTCGACCTGCCATGGTACTTCGGCGGCAGCGGACGGCTGGCTACCGTGATGAACGCAGGGGTGCTGGGGCAGGTCTGGCGTCGCAACCTGCGCAACCTGAAGCACAGCGTCGAGAACGGCGGCGAGCCTCACCGGTAGGGTGGCGCGGCGTGCGGGTCCTGTTGCTCACGTGGTACTTCCCGCCCCAGGACATGAGCGGGATCGCCGCCCACGTCGACGGCCTGTCGAAGGCCCTGGCCAAGGGCGGCCACGACGTGGTGGTGTTCGCTCCACCGTGGCGGCGCTCCGGCGAGACTTCCCCAGACGTGCGCGTGCTGCGCGCCCACACCGGGTTGCCGTGGCTGCCCGATGACGACGAGGTGGCACTGGCTGCTTCCGCCAGCCACCACTTCGTCGGTCTGCTCAGCCAGTTGGACGGCTGGGTGCCCGATGTCGTCCACGTGCACGACTGGCGGCTGGCCTGGGCCGGCGACACCATCGCCACGCTGACGGGCGCCACGCTCGTGACCACGTTCCACGGCACCGAGCGGGTGCGCCACGGCGGGCACCTGCCAACGGGCTTGCCTGGCACGGTTCATGCCGTGGAGTCGTGGTTGGCGTCGCGGTCGCAGGGCGCGATCACGACGTCCGACGTCATGATGAGTGCCGTCGTGTCTGGCCTCGAGATGGACGGCAGTCGGGTGATGCGCATCCCGAACGGGATCGACGCCGAATGGTGGGCCAGTACCCAGCACGCCACCCCTGCCGTTGAGCGCCAGCAGTTGGTGTTCACCTGGGGACGAGTGCAGTTCGAAAAGGGGTTCCAGGTGCTGGTGCGGGCGATGAGCCTGCTGCGACAGCGCATGCCGGACCTACGGTGCGTGATCGGTGGTGCCGGGAGCTACCTGCCCGACTTGCAGGCACGGGTCGACTTCGACGGCGTCGCCGACCGCATCGAATTGATCGGCTACCTGACCGACGACGTCCTGCTGCACATGCTGCACAGGGCCGGGTGTGTGGTGATCCCGTCCTTGTACGAACCGTTCGGGATCGTCGCTCTCGAAGCACTGGCAGGCGGGGCACCGCTCGTGGTGGCCGAGACCGGCGGCCTGGCCGAGCTGGTTCGCTCCACGGGCGCCGGCCTGATGTTCGAGCCAGGGCACGCCGAGCAGTTGGCCGACGGCATCGAGCGCATCTTCACCGAGCCAGGACTGGCCGATGAGCTGGGCCGCAACGCAGCGGCGATGCTCGCCGGCCAGTTCTGCTGGGAGGTGATCGCCGCACGAACCATCGACTGGTACGACCACCTCCGTCGTGCTGAGCAGGTCAGTGGCCGGTGAACTGGGCCTTGCCGGGGCCGTGTTCGAGGAAGCTGGCGACGCCGATCTGGCTGTCCTCGGTGCTGAACGCGTCGACGAACGCCCGTTGCTCCGTGGCCAGCCCGTCGGTCAGCGGCAACGAGAGACCGACGTCGATGGCCCGCTTACACAGCGCCTGGGCAGTGAGCGCGCCCTTCGCCAGTTCGGAGCCCAACTCGATCGCTCTGGCATGGGGATCGTCAGCCACCTCGTCGGCGAGTCCGATGCGCAGCGCCTGCTCTGCCGTCACCTGGCGTCCGGTGAGGCACAGCTCCTTGGCCCGCGACGGTCCGACGAGGCGGGCCAGGCGCTGCGTGCCGCCACCGCCTGGGATGATTCCGAGCAGGATCTCGGGCTGGCCGAACACGGCCCGTGCACCGGCGATCCTGTAGTCGCAGGCCAGCGCCAGCTCGCAGCCGCCGCCAAGCGCGTAGCCGGTGACGGAGGCGATCACGAGACGGGGGACGGCGCTCAGCGCATCGAGTGCCTCGTGGATCTCGGCCGTGATGAGCTCAGCCTCGTCTGGGCCTCCGAACTCGGAGATGTCGGCACCTGCGGCAAAGATCCGCTCTCCGCCCGTCACCACCACGGCGCCGGGCGGGTCATCGGTCAGCTGGCGGGCGGCGTCGCGCAGCGCAGCCACCATCGCCCTGGAAAGCGCGTTCACCTTGCCGTTGGCGAGCGTGACGACGGCGACGCCGTCGGAGGTGCGTTCGATCTCGATCATCACGCCATTCTGTCCGCCAACGCGCCTTCCGGGCGCCGTCGGGCGGCGCCCTCATCACGACCATGGCGGAACGGCAACCAGGACTCGGCGCGATAAATGGGGATGGGCTGCGCACCAGGCTCTCGCATGCGGCCCGGGCGCCGGGCATCACAGCGGTGTCACATCACAGCGCGGCATACCTCCACGGGCTCGTCAACCGACCACCCCGTTTTGTTCACGTTCTGGCGCTGCGGGGCAGCCACCCGTCGCGGCGACCCGATGTGATCGTGCACCACACGCGGGCGCTCGACCCAGGCGCAGTCGTCTACATCGACGGGGTTCCGGTCACCGACCTGCCGAGCACCGTCGTGATGATGGCGGCCTACGCCACGGTCGATGAGACGAAGGCCATGATCCGGGCCGCCATCGCCACCGCGCTGACGCTCGACGAGCTCCGCGCCGTGGCCGAGAGCCGCCGCCGTCGTGGCCGAGCCGGACCGTCCCAACTGCTCCACGTGCTCTCCTCCGCTGACATATTGCGGCCGCCGAAGCGCCTGGAGGCGCCGGCTATGAACTGCCTGCGCAGAACCGGGTCTCAGCCCTGAACGACGCGGCCCCGGCAGGACTCAAAGCGTGTGTGTGACCGGCGGCCGCATCATGAACATCCGTCGAGCATCTGGTCGGCGGCGGACCATGGGTCGAGGTTGCCGGCGATCACTGAGTCGGTGATCTGGTCCCAGCGTTCGCCGGTGGCGATGTCCTTGGCGATCTCCTCGATCCGGCGGACCACGATCTGGCGCAGCTCGTCCTCGGCCCGATGGGCGCGACGGCGTTCCAGCACACCTGAAGCCTGGGCGTGCGTGCGGTGGGCCAGCACGGCGTCCCACACCTCTGGCACGCCTGTGGCCGATGTCGCCACGACAGGCACGATCGGCGGGCGCCAGGTGTCGGGCGGCAGGTCCGACAGGTCGAGCATCTGCTCGAGGTCTCTGCGCGTCTCGTCGACGCCAGAGCGATCGGCCTTGTTGATCACGAACACGTCGGCGATCTCCATCAGACCCGCCTTGTTGGCCTGCACGCTGTCGCCCCATCCCGGGTTCACGACGACGACAGTGGTGTCTGCCCTGCCCGCGACCTCCACCTCCACCTGACCGACACCGACGGTCTCCACCAGGATCCAGCGTTTGCCGACCGCGTCGAGTAGCCGGATCGCCTCGGGCGCGGCCAGCGCCAAGCCACCGAGGTGGCCGCGCGACGCCATGGACCGGATGAACACGCCGGAGTCAGTGGCGTGGTCCTGCATCCGCACCCGGTCGCCGAGGATGGCTCCTCCGCTGAACGGCGACGACGGATCGATGGCCAGCACCGCTGGCTCGATGTCGAGCGAGCGCAGATGACTGATCACGACCGACACGAGCGTGCTCTTGCCACCGCCAGGGGCGCCTGTCACTCCGACGGTATAGGCGTCACCCGTGTGCGGGGCAGCGAGGCGGGCCAGCACTCGAGCCGGCTCGCCACCGCGTTCCACCAGCGACAGGGCGCGGGCGAGGCCAGAGCGGTCTCCTTGCCTCGCGGCATCGAACAGCTGCTCGGGCGATCGACGGCTCGTCATCGTCGGGCAGGAGTTCAGACGCCGACGACTTCGTCGTCAGCCCGGTACTCGACGACCTCGGTCACGCCGTCGACCCGATCGCGCATGATGCGCTCGATCCCGGCCTTCAGCGTCTGCGTCGAGACGGGACACGTCCCGCAGGCACCGACCAGCTCCACGGTCACCACACCCGAGATTTCGTCGACGTCGCGCAGCACCACGTCTCCGCCGTCGGCCTGCAGCGCTGGCCGGATGACCTCGATCGTTCGTTCTACTTGTTGACGCATGTCCACATCATTCAACCGGCATCGCCGCCTGTTCATTCCGACGCTCGATGGCAGCGCCGACGCCTTGCAGCCGTCCCACGAGGTCGTCATAGCCGCGGTCGATGTGGTGCACCCCGCTGATCGTGGTCTCGCCCTCGGCGGCGAGTCCTGCGACCACCATGGCCGCGCCGGCGCGGATGTCGTGGGCCCGCACCGGGGCGCCAGAAAGCCGAGGCACGCCCCTCACGACGGCGTGGTGGCCGGCGGTGCGGATGTCGGCGCCCAAGCGCTGCAACTCCTCGACGTACCGGAACCGACCCGGGTACAGGTTCTCGGTGACGATCCCGACCGAAGCGGCGACGGTCAGCAACGTGATCACGAGCGGCTTGTAGTCGGTGGCGATGCCGGGGTACGGCAGCGTCTGCACATCGACCGAGCTCAGCCGGCCCTCCGAAGACGCCACGAGCCCCGTCGGCGTGACATCGATGCGCATGCCCATCTCCACGAACGCGTCGAGGAGGTTGACCATGTGACCGGGCCTGGCGTCGATGATCTCGAGGCGCCCACCCGTCACGCCGAGCGCGGCGAGGTACGTGGCGGTCTGCACTCGGTCGGGCACGGTACGGTGCGCCGCCGCCCGCATCGAACCCGGCTCCACCCCGTCGATCCGCAGCAACGACGAGCCGACGCCTTCGATCTCGGCTCCCATGGCGATCAGCAGCTCGCAGAGATCGGTGAGCTCCGGCTCGCGCGCCGCGTTCTCGATCGTGGTCACGCCGTCGGCACACACGGCAGCGCACACGAGGTTCTCCGTGGCGCCCACACTCGGGAACGGGAAGCTGATGTTTGCACCATGCAAGCGATCGGCGAACGCCTCCACGTCACCGTGGGCGAACTTGAACGTCGCTCCCATCGCCTCCAGGCCGGCGACGTGCAAGTCGATGGGGCGGGACCCGAAGTCGTCGCCGCCAGGCATGGAGAGCCGCACCCGCCCGCACCGTGTCAGCAGCGGACCCAGCACGTTGATCGACGCCCGGATGCGTTCCACGTGCTCGTACGGCGCAACCGGCGTCAGCAAGCCCCGGTTCTCCATCACCAGCCGGTTGGGCTCAGGACGCTCGGTGCCCACGCCGATCTCCGCCAACAAACCCGCCATGATCGACACGTCGACGATGTCGGGCACGTTCGCAAACTCGTACACCCCGTCGGCGAGGATCGTGGCCGCCATCAACTTCAACACCGAGTTCTTGGCGCCGGGGACGACGACCCGACCCGTGAGCGGGCCGTTGGGGCGGACGACGATCTCATCGGCCTGGGGGGCCGGGGAGTGGGCGATCACGGCACCAGTATGCTCCCCGCGTGACCGGCCCGGGTTCGACGCTCACGCGCGCCTGGCCCGACGACCCGACCACATTGGCAGCCCTGTCCGAGCAGCGCTCCGACCTGCTGGTGGAGCACCGGGAACCCGAGGACGCAGACCCTGGCGGCACGGTCGCCGAATGGACACAGAAGCACGGTCCGTTCCGCGACTACCGGCGCACACTGCGCCAGGACGGCGATCAACTGCTCGAAACGACCAGTTACGACCTGCGCGTTCCGTGGTTCGGCTGGGTGTACCGACCCCTCGTCCATGGGCGGCTTCGTCGACTCGATGCTCGAGACCGCTCGCCGTGGTGGGCGCCGAGCGATCACCTCGACCCCCGCCAGGTGCTTGTTCTCGGGCTCGTCGCCGCCTTGTCGATGGCGTCGGCGTTCATCAACACGCTGTTCACGCAGACGGTCAACTTCGCCGCCGACGACTTCGGAACTGGCGACTGGGGCATCGGCGTCGGCGGCGCGATCGTGCGAGCCGGGATCCTCATCGCCATGCCAGCGGCGCTGCTCGCCGACCGCATCGGACGGCGTCGCGTGATCGGCTTCGTTGCCTGGGCGGCCCCGATCGTGACGGCAATGGGAGCGTTGGCGCCGAGCTTCGGGCTGCTCGTCGCCACGCAAGCGATCGGTCGCCCGCTCGGACTGGCGCTCGACTTTCTGATCGCCGTCGTCGCCATCGAGGAGATGCCGCGCAACTCGCGTGCCTACGCCGTGAGCGTGATGGCGTTGGCCAGCGGACTCGGAGCGGCGGTGGCCGTGATCGCCCTCCCGCTGGCCGACCTCGGCGTCGGCGCGTGGCGCCTGCTGTACGGCCTCACCCTTGTATGGCTCGTCGTGGCCGTCGATGCCGTCCGGCGCCTGCCCGAGACCATTCGGTTCGAGATCCCCCACGTGGTCCGGCCACCGCTCGACCGTCGACGCTTCGCCGTGATCGGAGGGATCGCGTTGCTCGCCAACATCTTCGTGGCGCCGGCCAGCTTCTTCCAGAACCGCTACCTGGAGGACGCCAGGGGGTTCTCGGCGACCACGATCGCTGCCTTCACGCTCGCCACCGCCACGCCGGCGGCGCTCGGGCTCGTGATCGGCGGACGCATCGCCGACGCCCGCGGTCGACGCCGCCTGATCGCCACCGCGCTACCGCTTGGCACGGTGTTCGTGGCGGCTTCGTTCGCGGTGGGCGGGCCCGTGATGTGGGGCTTCATGACGACGGGAGCCGTGATCGGCTCTCTGGCGTATCCGGCGATCTCGGTTTATCGCTCGGAGGTCTTCCCCACCGGCAATCGCGGGCGTGCGGCAGGACTGCTGACGGTGCTGGCGCTGGTCGGCGGCATCGCCGGGCTGCTGGCGGCCGGAGGGCTGCTCGACGCAGGGTGGTCGTACGGGCGGGTGATGGGGTTATTGGCTCTCGCTCAGATCGGTGTCGTCGCCATCGTCGTGACGTCACTGCCCGAGACCGCCCACCGCAGCCTGGAGGAGCTCAACCCACTCGACCGGATTGCCGGGCGATGAGGTGGAACAGCGTTCCGACGCGGCGGTACGGGTCGGTGCGGCCGACGCGGTCCTCGGCGTCGAGCAGCGCCGCCAGCTCTGCCGGGTCGTTGGGGACGGGAGTCTCCGCGTCGACGCCATCGGTCAGCACCCGCACTCCGTACCACGCCTCGACTTCGAGGCCGTGTGACCGCACGAGCGAGGCGATCTCATCCACCCGGTCGGCACGGGCTTCGACACCGATCTCGTTCGGGTATCGCCGGTCGTGTTGCGCAGCATCGAGCATCCGCTGCACGCCTTGCCAGTCACCACGCAGTCCGGGCCGCAGCGCCATTCCGTCGGCGTTGCGGGCGACGAGTGACAACAGTCCGCCCGGCGCCACGGTGGCAACCAGTTCGGCGATGGCGGGCGCCGGGTCATCCAGGTACATCAACACGCCCTGACAGCACACGACGTCGAACGTGTCGCCTCGGGTGGCATCGGCGAGCTCGCCGAGCGCTCCATCGACCAGCGACACCCTCGCCATTGTCTCGGCAGAGAGCCCACTGAGCGTCTCACGGAACGCCGCCCGCATCTCACGATCTGGCTCGATCGCCACCACGCGATCGCCGCGCTGGGCGAGGCGTACAGCTTGCGTACCCTGGCCTGCCCCCACATCGAGCACCGTGGCCGGCGATGGGGGCAGATGGCGGGCGAGCTGACGGGCCACCAGCTCCTGACGCACCACGTTGCGCAGCTTGCCAAGTCTTTCCAGCCACGGGTTGATCCCACCGCCGAACGATCCCCCCTCGTAGCACGCCACCGCTCACCGCTCAGCGACGGGAGCGGACCAGATCCGCCAGCCAGTCGCGGGTCACGTCGGCGATGCGCTCGTCGGCGCCCCGCAGGTCGTGGCGTCCCCCGTCGATCACGACGGTCCTGACATCTCCTGGAATGCTCGACGTCCACACGCTCAGCTCCTCGGGCGTCCCGAAGCTGTCACGCGATCCTTGGATGAACAGACACGGCACGGCGATGTCGGCCAGGTGCTCGACGCGCAGCGTCTCGGGCTTGCCCGGCGGGTGCAGCGGGTAGGAGATCAGCACCAGCCCGGCCACGACGGACGGCGGGGAATCGCTGTCGGCGCCGGCAGCCACCATCGAGCAGATCCTGCCGCCCATCGATCGGCCACCCATCACCACCGGGGCCTCCATCTCCTCCAGCGTCAGGCGAACGGCGGCCATCAGCTTCGGCACCCGGTCGGGCGACTTGCGCCCCTGCTCGCGGTACGGGAAGTTGGCCCGCACGCAAGCCCAAGGCGTCACGGCCCGCTCGATGGCAAGCAAGCTGGTGTGATCCCGGTCCGATCCAGCACCGTGGTACAGCAGCATCGTCCCCGGCGCCTCAGTCATCATGAACGCCACGGGGTCGCGTCGTTCAGACGTGAAGACCCGGCTCGGCACGCCGGCGCCTCCAGGCGCTTCGGCGGCCGCATCATGAACGGCTGGAGTCCATGGCGAGGATTCTGCGGGCCTCGGCGAGGTCGACCATGCGGACGCTGGCCGTCGATGTGTCGCCGCCGTGGTCCGGGTGCACGCCGCGCATCCTGGTGCGGAACTGCGTCGTGATCTGGCGCTTCGTGGGACGAGTGGTGCCAGGTGGGAACCCGAGGATGTCAAGCGCCCACGCCCGCGGGTCGGCCAGCGACGAGAGCGAAACGTTGTTCGTCCCGGCCAGGTGCGAGATGAGCAGCGATCCCATCGGTCCCCGCCAGCGGAGCGCCTTGCGCAGCACGGGGGCGACGACGTGCCTGCTCGAGTCGTTGAGCCGCTCCACTGCGTACACGGCGCCCAGCACCTGAGCCAACCGCGTGCCGTTGGTGTCGGACTCCAACGCCACCTCCTCGCCTCGCCCAACGAGCCGGTGCAGCGATCGGGCCAGGCCGTGACGGTCGACCTGGAATCGGTGGCGAAGGCGGGGCTGCACCACCCGCTGGCCGCGCTCCACCTGGTCGACCAGCCGATGAACGTCGGGGATCAGCTCCTCGTTGACCTCTCGCACGTTGTTGGCGACGACGGCGCCGAGCAGCAGCCCGCCGAACCCGGGAGGCGGATCGACCGGCACCACGAGGTTGCCGAGGGCCAGGCGCCGGGTCGGCGTCGAGGGGCGCGTGTGCCACACCTCGAGCTCGGCCAGCAGCATCCGGGCAGCGTATCCAGGCCGCTCGAACCCGGCGCCCGTCAGACGTACGGACGGACGATGGTGCGCAGTTCCTGGGCGACTCCGATCACCTCGGATGGTTCGGGGTCGTCGTTGCCGACCTGATCGGTGAGCCGGTCGGCAGCGTCCACGGCCGTCGCCCAGATGCGGGTACTGACTCCGTACGGCGGCTGATCGGCGTCGAGCACCTCCGCGAGAGTCTCCAGGTCGGCGTGGGCCTCGTCATCGAGCGGCTCGCGCGCCAGCCGGTCGGCAACGCTGAACAGGTCACCGAGTGTGCCCTCGGGCGGACCGTCGCCGTCGCCGAGGTGGACGAGCTCACCGGCCTCGATGGCGTCGAGCAGCGCATCGACCTCGCCTTCGGCGTCGCGGGCGACGACGAGCGTTGTACCCGCCCATCGGTGAGCGATCTCGGCGTCGGTGACGGCCCGGCGCAGCGACTCCCGGTCGCGCTCTGGCCACTCGTCGAGGCCGAACTCGATGGACTCATCGTCCTCGCCGAGGGCGATCGCGAACGGTCCGATCTCGGCCTCGAGCGCCTCGAACACGGCGTCGGCCGACTTCTCGGACGTCTCGGGGATCACGATCTCATCGCCGTCCCAGTGATGGGGGATCTCGGCTTCTGCGAACGCCTCCGTGGCTTCGGCTCGTTGATCGAGGCGCCACGCCGACAGGTCGTAGTGCACCTTGACGACACTCTCGTCGCCGGGATCCCAATCCTCTTCGACATCGGAGGTGGGCTCGAGAGGTTCGCCCGACTGATCGTCGCTGATGCTCACGGTGCCATTCTGCCGCCTGCGCCTCGCGGGCGGCCATTACCCTGAACACATGGCCGACGCCGATGCAGTGCTCCCCGACCGCAACCTGGCGATGGAGCTCGTGCGGGTCACCGAGTCAGCCGCGCTGGCGTCGGCGCGCTGGGTGGGCCGCGGCCAGAAGAACAAGGCGGATGAAGCAGCCGTGAAGGCCATGCGCTCCGTGCTCTCCACGGTGTCGATGGACGGCGTCGTCGTGATCGGTGAGGGTGAGAAGGACGAGGCGCCAATGCTGTTCAACGGCGAGCAGGTGGGCGACGGCTCGAGCCCACTCACCGATGTCGCCGTGGACCCGATCGACGGCACGCGGCTCACGGCCGAAGGTCGTCCCAACGCCTTGTCAGTGATCGCTGTGGCGGAGCGCGGGTCGATGTACGACCCGGGTCCGACGTTCTACATGGAGAAGATCGCCGTGGGACCCGATGCCGTCGGATCGATCGACATCACGGCCTCGCCCACCCAGAACCTGCGATGGATCGCCAAGGCCAAGCAGGAGTCGGTGAGCGACCTGACAGTCGTCATCCTCGACCGACCGCGCCACGAAGCGTTGATCGACGAGGTGCGGGCGAGCGGCGCCCGGATCCGCCTGATCACCGACGGCGACGTCTACGGCGCCGTGGCGACGAGCTGGCCCGATGCCGGCGTCGACGTGTTGCTCGGCATCGGCGGCACGCCAGAGGGCGTGATCACCGCCGCCGCGCTGAAGTCCATGGGAGGCGAGATCCAAGGCCGGCTGTGGGCCAGGGACGATGAGGAGCGAGAACAGATCGAGGCCGCCGGCTACGACCTTTCCGAGGTGCTCACGACCGACACGCTCGTGAGCGGCGACGACGCCTTCTTCGCTGCCACCGGCATCACCGATGGGCCGTTGCTGCGCGGAGTGCGCTTCGACCGCACTGGCGTGCACACCGAGAGCCTCGTCGTCCGCTCGCGCAGCGGCACCGTTCGCATCATCTCCGCCCGCCACGAGCAGGCCAAGGTCAACGAGTTCGTCCGCCCGCCCGCCGACCCGGACTGACGTTCAACGACGTCAGCACCCGAGGACAGACACGTTGCGGTTCTCGGCCGTCTGCATGAGCCGATCATGGAATGAGGCG
>Ga0136624_1000292_pt1 | contig 18426 bp, 21 predicted proteins | sample AntDrymUQ4692206_2_FD_104802 | JGI IMG/M metagenome (GOLD analysis project Ga0136624, IMG submission 104802) | Polar desert sand microbial communities from Dry Valleys, Antarctica - metaG UQ469 (22.06) | ecosystem: Environmental > Terrestrial > Soil > Desert | place: Antarctica: Dry Valley... | reverse complement strand
GCGCCCGGTCCCGCCGCCCATCCGTAGTCCTCGAAGAACTCCCGCGACACTGTCGCCCCGAGCGCGAACGCGATCACGGCGACCGCAGCACCCTGGATCAGCGCGGCGCGCCAGGCAACGGATACATCCATGGCGCTCATGATCGCAGCGGCCGCCCGTCTACGATCCACTTCGACCTGGGCGGTTAGCTCAGATGGTCAGAGCGCCTGCCCTTACAAGCCGAGCCCCGTTGCATCATTCGATGCCATCCTGTTCCAGCCCCCACCGAGCAGCTCCAGGCGCGAGGCCAGGTCATTGTTTTCGACAGGTTCCAGTAGAGCTTGACACTACTCGGGCGCGTAGCTCAGATGGTCAGAGCGCTCGGCTTACACCCGAGAGGTCGCCCGTTCGAACCGGGCCGCGCCCATCGATCGCCACGAATCGTCGCGCTCGAGCGTCCACCCGAGCACGTCCCACCCTCCGCGCCAGGAGGAGGGGTTGAGAAGGAGAGCTGGTACGAAGCGGACGTGCACCCATGCGGGCAGCGAGATCGCCGTCGGCGCAGGGGTTCGGGGCGCCCCACCGGCACCGGCACCGGCTGGACATGCACAAAAAGCCGACGGCACGCCATTCGGAGAGCGTGGCGTCCTCATCATGGGCATCCGCGACGACCGGATTTCTCGAGCGCCTGTACGCGGAAGAAGTGAAGGGTGAGGGCGCCGAGATTGACGCGGTGGTCGGGCGTATGGCCGGCACCGGCGATCGATAGACGCAACTCCTGCGCCGCTGCGCCGCTGCTCATGTCGTGCGCGAAGGAGCAGCCTCCCCCGCTCGCCAAGGCGGGCAGCAGGATGACGAGACGATCGCCGCAGCGAACCGCCCTCAAGTGGAGCTGCGCGAACCTGACGTGCGGACGCTCGCGCGCACCTGGAGGAGCTCGTCCGCCACGCGCTCCATCAGATCGGGGGGCCCGACGGTGATGCGGGCATAGCCCGGGAGGCCGAACTCGCTGCCCGGGCGTACGAGCAGGCCGCGGCGCGCCAGGGCCTCGGCCACGGCGATGTCGTCGGCGTCCAGCGGGGTGAGCACGAAGTTGGCGTCCGAGGGCAGCGGGCGCAGGCCGCCAGCGGCCAGCCGGCCGGCGAGCAGCCGGCGAGCGTCGCGGGTCGCCTCACGGCGCTCGTCGACCACGTGTACGCGGGCCAGGCTCGCGCAGCCGGCGGCCAGTGCGGCGTGGTTGACGTTGAAGGGAACCTGGACACTGTTCAGATACGGCGTCAGGGCACTGTCGACCACCGCGTAGCCGAGTCGCAGGCCGGCGAGGCCAAAGATCTTCGAGAATGTGCGCAGGACCAACACGGGCCGCCCCGCGGCGACGTCGGCGAGCCGGTCAATGCGCTCGCCCGGTGGGACGTAATCGGCGTAGGCCTCGTCGGCGACCACGACGCAGCCCCCGGGCAGCGCGTCGAGGAAGGCCGCCCACTCCGCACCCCCGAGCCGCAGCCCGGTGGGGTTGTTCGGATCGCAGACGAACACGAGGCGGGCGTCGCTCTCGCGGGCGACGGCCCCGATCAGGTCGAGGTCGAGCGCCAGATCCGAGCACGCGACGCGTTCGACCCGGGCGCCCGCCACCCGGCACGCCTGTGCGTAGAGGCCGTAGGTGGGATGCGGGACCACGACCCGGTCGCCGGGCTCAACGAAGGCAGCGACCAGCGTGAGCAGCAGCGCCTGGATCCCGTGGCCGAGCAGGACCTGATCGACGTCCGCTCCCAGCCACGTGGCCAGGCGCTCGCGCAGCTCGCCGAAGCTGCGGTCCGGGTAGGCCCAGGCGTCATCCAGGCCGGTGGCCACCTCCTCGAGCACGCCCGGCAGCGGCCCGAACAGCCCCTCGTTCCAGTTCAGCCGAACCACCTCGGAGAGGCCGTGTCGGCGCCGGACGTCCTCTGGGCCGGAGCCCGGCACGTACGGCCCGAGATCGACCAGCGGCTCGCGGATGACCGAGCGCCAATGCGTCATGGCGCCAGCTGCTCAGAATCGACGGGCTCGAGGGCGGTGCCGGGCGCGGCGAGGTATGTCGTCTTCCATTCGGTGTAGGTCTCCAGCGCGGCGGGGCCGGTGTCGCGGGAGCCGTTGCCGCACGTGACGATCGAGGCGGCCAATCCGTACTCGGTGGCGTTCGCGAGGCACAGCGCCTCGTCCTCATCCTCGGCGCGCAGGACCGCCGTCACGGGGCCGGCGAGCTTGTCGCGAACGAGCGCGTGGGTGGGCTGGAGCCCGGTCACGACCGTCGGCGGGTATGACGCGCCGCCGCAGGCGGAGCAGGGCGCCGCCGGTGGCGACGAGGCCGTGCCGCACCTCGCGTAGCGCCGGGCCTGCGTGCTCGCGGCACGATGAGGTTGCACGCGAGGGCGATGTCGAGCCCGCCGGTCCCCGCGGAGCCCTCGATGGCGGCGATCATCGGCTTGGCGGCGGAACGCTGGACGATGCCGGCGAAGCCGCGAGCCCTTCAGGCGGGCGCCCCTCGGTGCGGAATCCCTTGATGTCCCTGCCAACGCAAGACCCGTCACCCGCGCGCACGAGAACGCCGACCCGATGATCGGGATTGGCGTCAAGCGCCGCTCATCCTGGCTGCCCCTGCGAGTTCCACTCGTAGAAACCCTGGCCCGTCTTCTTGCCCAGGTGACCCTGCTCGACGTGCTCGACGAGGATGCGCGGCGGCTCGAAGCGAGGTCCGTAGGCCTGCGTCAGGTTGCGGGCGATGTCCAGCCGGACGTCGAGGCCCACGAGGTCGCTGAGTCGCAGCGGGCCGATGGGGTGGCGGTACCCGAGCTCCATGGCGCGGTCGATATCCGCGGGCGAGGCGACGCCCTGCTCGACCATGCGCATGGCTTCAAGCCCGATCGCGACCCCAAGTCGGCTCGTGGCGAAGCCGGGCGCGTCCTGGATGACGACGGCCTCCTTGCCGATCGCGCGGACCACCTCGAGGGCAAGCGTCTCGCTTTGCGGTGCGGTCGCTCGCCCGATGACCACTTCTACGAGCGGCATGGACGGGACGGGATTGAAGAAGTGCAGTCCGAGGAACCGCCCTGGCTTGCGGAGGTCCGCGCCCAGCTCGGTGATGGAGATACCGCTCGTGTTGCTGCCGAGGAGTGCCGGGGATCGGCGTTCCGCGGCGCGCAGCACGGCGCGCTTGGTCTCGAGGCGCTCCGGGACCGCCTCGACGATGAGTTCGGCCCCGGCGCTGATCGCCTGGAGGCTCTCGACGGCGTGGACCTGATGCAGCAGCGCTTCGACGGCGTTTGGGTCGAGCTTGCGTCGCTCGAGGGCGGCGGCGGCCAGCGAGCGGATCCGATCGACGCCGGCCTCGGTGCGGGCGAGATCGGCGTCCGTCAGCTCGACCCGGTACCCCGCGGCGGCGAGGACGTAGGCGATGCCAGCGCCCATCGTTCCCGCGCCGATGACGCCCGCTGCCTTTATGGCGCCTCCACGAGGATGGCGACGCCCTCACCGACGCCGATATACGTCGCCAGCCCGCGGCGGCGCAGCTCGTGCAGCAGCGTGGTGGCGTGCCCAGTCCGCGCGAACACGAGCGCACTTCCTCGCGCCCGGGCCGGGTGATCCCGTTGCCCGCGAGCCCGTGGAGCTCCTCGGGCGAGCGCCTGAGAAACTCGGTGAGCACCTCCGCCGTGGGCTCTCCGAGACCGGGCGGATGCGGGCTGATCCCGACCGGCGTGCTGCCCAAGCCGAGCGCCGGCCAGATCCGGGGAGCGGCCGCGATTCATTCTTGTTCGGTGGCCGCCTGCGACCAGGCGGAGGCTGCTTCGAACATCTCAAGCTCCGCGGGCAGGACGATGGTGGCGGGGCCCTGCGTGGCGAGGGCCCAGTCGAGGTCCTCCGCCAGGCGCTCGGGGGAGGAAGTGCGCACCGGGACCTCGCAGGCGGCGTGGAGCGCTGCGAAGTCCGGCTGGGTGAGGTCGACCGCGTGGGTGTCGGAGTACGCGACGCGCTGGTGCCGGCGCAGGATGCCGTAGCCGCCGTCGTCGACGACGAGCAGAGCGACGGACAGTCCGTGCTGGCGGGCGGCCAGTAGCTCGGCGAGGCCGTAGAGGAAGCCACCGTCACCGACGACGGCGAGCGTTGGCGTGTCCGGCTCGGCGGCCGCGGCACCGAGGGCCGCCGGCCAGCCGTAACCGAGCGTGCCGGAGCCGAGCGGGTACAGGAAGCGCCGCGGCGCGAGGGCGGGGAAGTAGGCAGCCGCCCAGTAGGCGAGCATGGTCATGTCCCATGCGTGGATGGCGTGCCGCGGCAGCACGCCGCGAATCGTCTCCAGCAGCCCCGCTTCGAGCTCGTGGCCACCCACACCGTCCTGGATCCAGGCGCGCAGCTCGGCGACCCTCGCTTCGGCCGCGCCGTCCACCGGTCGCTCGGGCACCTGCTCGGAGAGCGCCGCGAGCGTCTGCTTGGCGTCCCCGACGAGACCCAGGGCGGGGTAGCTGACGCCGATCCGTTCGGGGGCGGCGTCGATGTGGATCACGCGGCCGGAGAAGCGCAGGGCGAAGTGTCCGGTCGTCTCGGCGCCCAGTTCCGTGCCGACGCAGAGCAGGACGTCGGCGTCGGTCAGCAGCTCGCGAAACGGCGGCTCGTCACAGGTCGAGCCGGCGGCCAGCGGGTGGTCCTCCGGGAAGGCGCCCTTGCCCATGTAGGTCGTGGCGACGGGCGCGCGCAGCCGCCCGGCGAGCGTCGCCAGCTCCTCCCACGCGCCGGAGCGCAACACTCCACCGCCGGCCCAGATCACGGGCCGCTCGGCGTCGCGCAGCAGTCGACCCGCCTCCGCGAGCGCTCCGTCGGGGGGTGTGACGATGGTCATGGGATCGCCGGGCAGATCGTCGACGCGAGGCAGGTCGACGGGCGCGCGAAGGATGTCGACCGGAATCTCAACGAACACCGGACCGCTCGGCGGCGTCTGCGCCCGCTGCCACGCCTCGGCCAGGAGCGCGGGGACGTCGTCGGCGTGCTCGGCGCGCGCCGTCCACCTCACGATCGGCGCGAACGAGGCGAGCTGGTCGTCGAGCTCGTGGAGGTACCCGCGCCCGCGGCCGATCAGCTCGCTCGGGATCTGGCTGGCGATCGCGATGACCGGCGTGTGCGCCTTGGCCGCTTCCATGAGCGGAGCGAGCGACATCAGCGCGCCCGGGCCAGTGGTGAGCAGCAGCGGCGCGGGCCGGCCGCTCACCCGGGCGTAGCCTTCCGCCGCGAAGCCGGCGTTGAGCTCGGTCCGCAGGCAGAGTGACCGGATCGGGCTCGTGCGCAGGCCGTCCCAGATCGACAGCGTGTGCGTTCCGGGGATCCCGAAGGCGACGCCGGCGCCGAGCGCCTCGAGGCTCTCCACCACCACGTGCCCACCCGTGCGCACGCTGGTCGCCCGACTCATGGCCGAACCTCCTCTGTTGTCCTGACTCCGTGCATGCCGACGCCGAGCGAGCGACCTCCGTCGACGGTGAGGACCGCCCCGGTGCAGTAGGAGGCCTGCTCGGACAGAAGCCACGCCGCGGCGGCCGATATCTCGTCGACCTCGGCGAACCGTCCGAGCGGGATCGTCGCGAGCATGCGCGCCTCGGCCTCGGGATCTGAGAGGATGTTCTCCTGTGCGCCATCGGTGGGCACGAACCCGGGCGCGAGCGCGTTGACGCGGATCCCGAGCGGTCCCCATTCGCGCCCGAGCGACTTCGTCAGGGCGACGAGTCCCGCCTTCGCCGCGGCGGAGTGCGCGACCTCCGGCGCACCGGTCCAGGCGTAGGTAGCGACGATGTTGACGATGGCGCCGCCGCCGCGGGCGGTTGCCTGCCGAGCGAAGGCCTGCGAGCAGAAGAACGAGCCGTGCAAGGAGCTCTCGACGACCGAGCGGAAGCCGTTCGCCGAAAGCGTCAGCGACGGGCACACGAAGTTGCCGGCGGCGTTGTTGACCAGGCCGTCGAGCGCTCCGGCAGCCGCGAACAGGCGGTCGACGGCGGCCGGGTCGCGGATGTCACAGGAATGGCCCGAGCACGAGCCGCCCTCGCCCGCGAGCTCTTGCAGGGCGCGCTCGAGGCGGTCACCGTCGCGGGCGGCGATCACGACATGGTCGCCTTGGCGAGCGAGGCGCCGCGCGATGGCAAAGCCGATGCCGGCCGAGCCGCCGGTGACCAGGATCCTCCGCGTCGCCGTCACGCGGCGATCCTCGCCCCGCGTGCGGCGCGCACGACCGCCGCGGTGAACAGCCTGGTCGCGTGCGCCCGGCGGAAGTAGCCGTGCAGCGGCGTCTCGAGCGCGTAGGCGATGGCGCCGTGCACCTGGTGGGCGATCTCGCAGACGCGGCAGGCCGCCTCGGTCGCATGGATGAGCGGCGGCCATGGGTCCTCGGGCTCCTCCCAGGCGAGCAGCTCCAGCCCCTGCGCGAGCGTGGCGGCGTCGGCGAGCATCTGTTGCACGGGCGCGAGCGCCAGGAGCGGCTTGCCGAACTGGACGCGTGTCCGCGCGTGCTCGACGGCGAGCGCCAGCGCCGCGGCAGCGAGGCCGGCGTGGTAGGCGGTGTGGAAGGCCGCCCACGATCGAAGCTCAGGGAAGGGCGCTGGTTCTCCGACCTCGACGGCCAGGCGGACGAACCCTTGCGTGTCGATCGCGGGCTCGGCGCGCGCCCCGTCGAGCGCGACCAGCGACGCGCCCGCCTCACGCAGGTCGAGTGCGACGTCATGGCCGCGGGGATGGCGGGCGACCCCAGCGGCGGCCATCGCGGCGCCCTCGACGGCGATCTCGTCGAACAACGCGAGCGGCGCCAACGCCCGACCGAGCTCGAGGCCGGCCGCGGCGATGAAGCCGTGGCCCTCGGTGATCGCCTCTGCCAAGCCGACCTGGCGCATGCTGCCGGAGAGCGCCGGGTCGTGATCGTCAAGCGCGGCGCCAGGAGCCCAGGTCGGCGGCCGGTAGCCGGCGAGCGCCGCTCGGATGCTCTCGGCGAAGTCGGCCTCTTCCCGTCCGACCGCGAAGTTCATGCTCGCCTGTCCTCGTTGGGAATGAGCTGTGGCTCGGCGCTGAAGACTTCGAGCGTGTGCTCTCCTCGCCCGGGTGCCGGACGCCGTGCGGTCACGAACTCACCGTCGAGCTTGAAGGGACTGCCGAGCAGCTGGACGGCCCCCATGGCCGGCTGATCGATCGTCTGCACCAGCCCGTTCGCCTTGACCTGCGTGTCCTCAAACAGGCCCGGCAGCGTTCGCACCGCTTCGCAGGGAACCCCTCGGGCGTGCAACCAACCGACGCAGTCGCGCACGCGTCGCTCGAACACCGCGGCGGCGACGGCCTCGCCGACGCGCTCGCGCCGCCGGGCCTCCTGCGCGCTCCGCGGCGGCTCGTCCGGGTTCACCACGGCCGGGTCCTCCAGTTCGCACGCGGCGAGCAGCGCGCTCCGTTGCGCCAGGTTCAGGCACGCGATGGTGATGAACCCGTCGGCCGCGGCGTACGAGCGGTAGTACGGGTTGACGCGCAGGCCGAGCGCCGCCTCCTGCGCGACGGCGTCGAGCTCGGCGCGCGTGGCGGCCGGTGCCGGCTCGCCGACCGTCCCGTCGTGCGCGGCGACGGAGACGAAGCGCTGAACCTGTACGGTCAGGCCCGCACCGAGCAGCGAGACCTCCAGCTCCCCGCCAACGCCTTGGGCGCGCGCCCTGATGAGCCCGGAGAGGGCCGCGACGGCGCCGAGCATGCCTGCGCCGAGGTCGGCCATCGCAATCCCACCGGCACGGATCGGGACCTGGTCACCGATGCGCGCGTCGGCCATCAGCAGGCCCGAGGCGGCCTGGGCGCTGAGGTCGTAGCCCGGGCTGCCGCCCCTGGGCCCGTCGCTTCCGAGCGCGGAGATCCGGACGATGATCGCCTCTGGGTTGGCGGCGAGCACCGATGCGCGGTCCAGCCCGAACCGCTCGGCACGGTCGGCCGGGAAGTTGTGCACGGTCACGTCGGACCGGGCGATCAAGTCGCCCGACCGGCGCCGCCCCTCCGGCGACTTGAGATCGATGACGACCGAGCGCTTGTTGCGGTTCAGTGCGACGAACGGCCTGCTGACATCGACGCCGCAGGGCTCCTGACGGCGCCACTGGTCACCTTGGGGCGGCTCGACCTTGATCACGTCGGCGCCGAGGTCGGCCAGCAGCAGCGTGCACAGCGGTCCCGCGACGTACTGCGAGTAGTCGGCGACGACCACGCCGTCGAGCGGAAGCGTCATCGGGCAGCCAGCTCCCGGCGGGCGATGACGGTCCGCTGGATCTCGACGCTGCCGCCGGCGATCGTCGAGCCCACGCCGGCCCGCAGGAGCGCGGTGGCACGGCCGGCGAGCGGAAGGTCGACGTCGGCCTCCAGGACGGCGAGCGGACCGACCAGGTCGACCGCCGCACGTGCCACGCTCCTCCCCAGCTGGGCGATCGACAGCTTGGCCATCGAGGAGGCGACGCTCGCGTCGCGGCCCTGGTCGAGCAGCCATGCCGCCCGGTAGCCGTGCAGGCGGGCGGCCGCCGCCTGACCGCGCAGCGCGTCCGGCCGGGCGCCCATGTGCTCCTCGAGCGCGTCCAGCAACCACATGACCGTCCCCAGCTTCTCCGAGGTGACCCGTTCGTAGGCAAGGGTTCCCATCAGCACGTGCCAGCCGCGGTCGACCTCGCCGACGACGTACTCGACCGGAATCTCGACGTCGTCCAGGAAGACCTCGCTGAGCAGGCTGCCGCCCAGCGTCGGGAATGTCCGCACCGTGATGCCGGGCAAGTCCATGGGCGCCACGAGCACGGTCAGGCCACTGTGCCGGTCCTCGGGGGCGGACGTCCGGACCGCGAGGTAGATCCAGTCGGCGATCTGGGCGCTCGAGGTCCAGGTCTTCTGACCACGCACGACGAAGTGGTCCCCGTCGAGTTCGGCGCGGGTGCTCAGGGCGGCCAGATCGGAGCCGGCGCCCGGCTCGGAGAAGCCCTGGCAGAAGACGGTCCGGCCCGCCGCGATCTCTGGAAGGAGCCGCTCGCGCAGCGCCTCGGACCCGAAGCGCAGCACCGCGTTGCCGACGGTCTTGACCGAGACGAGGTAGCTCGACAGGGGAAGCCACCCGTAGCCGAGCCGCTCCTCCATGGCGACCGTGTCGAGGAGGGAATGCCCGCGTCCGCCGACCTCCGCCGGCCAGTTGACGCCGATCAGGCCCGCTTCTCCGAGCGCTCGGTACACGGGCAGGGAGTCCCCGTCGGAGGGCATGCCGTGCAGGCGGTAGTCGGGATCGGCGTCGAGGATGTGGGCGACCGCCGCGCACAGCTCGTCGGCGTCTGCCTGCAGGGCCCGCTGGCGCTCTGAGAGGACCAGCCTCATGCCGCCTCGATGTGGCTCGCGCCGGCCCGGTCGACGGCGGCAGCCGTGGCCTCGAGCTGCGGGAGGATGGTCTCGACGAGCGCCTCGGAGGAGATGCGCGTCGCCGGAGCTGCCACGTTGATCGCGGCCACCAGGCCGATGTCCCCCCGTACGGGAACGGCGCAGGACAGCAGCCCGACCTCGAACTCGTCGATCGACACGGCGTGGCCCTGCGCCCGTACCGTGTCGAGCCGCGCCGCCAGGTCCTCCCATGTGCGCGCCGTCGTCCGCGTCATCTCGGCGTAGGGCGGCGGACCGAGCCGCCGCCGGGCGTCCTCGGGATCGAGTTGCGCGAGCAGGCACTTGCCAAGGCCCGTGCAGTGCGCCGACAGGCGCGCCCCGGGGGTGGCGTGGGCACGGACGCGGAAGCTTCCCGGATACGACGAGAGGTAGAGCACGTCGGCCCCGTCCAGGATCGCGAGGTTCACCGTTTCGCCGGTGCGCACGCTGAGCGACTGCAGATGCGGTCTTGCCAACTCGGGAAGCTGGAAGCCCGTGAGCAGCGGCGCGACCAGCCGGATCACACCGTGGCCGAGACCGAACCGCTTCGTATGCGGGTCGCGGGTGAGGAAGCCGCGGTCGACGAGCGTGGCGGTGACGCGATGGGCGGTCGGCACCGGCCACGCCAGCAACTCGGCGATCTCGGAGAGCGAGAGCCGGCTGCGGTCGGCGCTGAAGAGCCCGAGCACGTCCAGGACGCGGCCGAGCGACTGCCCATCCTGCGGTTCTCTGACCAAGCCCGGCTTCATCTGAACAAGACGGTCACGCCGTCGAACCTGCGCCTCGGAGGTCGAGGTGACCGGTGGCGGTGGGCTCGACGCCCCCGACGGTGTCCTTCACCCCGGTCAGGTAGAAGGAGAAGTAGGGGTAGTGGATCGGTACCTCGTCGAGCAGCAGCGTCTGGATCTGCTTGGCCGTGGTGCGCTGGGAGTCGATGTCGAGCGCGGCGGCGTAGTCTTCGACGAGCTGGTCGTAGCGCTTGTTCTTGAAGTGGGCCGAGTTCCAGGTCCCGTCGCTCTTCAACGGCGCGCCGAGGAGCACGTTGGGCACCGCGCGGTGCGCGTAGTTGGTGATCCCCAGGACGGAGTCGAGCCACGGCGATTTGCCGAACACGGCGTCGCCGTAGTAAGTCCCCTTGTCGGTGACCGCGAGACGGATCTCGATGCCGGCCTGCTTGACGTCGTTCTGCAGGAGCTGGGCGTGCTGGGGCACGGACAGCTCGTCGAGCGTGGTAAGCGTCACCTTGAAGCCGTCGCCCATGCCGGCGTCGGCGAGCAGCTGCTTGGCCTGCGCGACGTCCTGCTCACGCTGGGCGACCGACTTGTCGGTCGAGGCGTACCCGGGCGCGAACGGACTGTCGTTGCCGAGGTCGGCCTGCTCTGAGAAGAGTCCGTCGACCAGGGCCTTGCGGTCGATCAAGAGCGCCATCGCCTGCCGGACGCGCTTGTCCTGGAAGGGCTCCATGTCGGTGCGCATGTGCACCTCGTCGTGGGTGGCCGAGCGCACCGAGATCGTGCGAACGCTCGGATCGGTCAGCAGCGCCCTGCCGCCCGAGACTGAGAACTGAGCCAGCACGTCGATCTCGCCGCCCAGCATCCCCAGCACCGCGGCCTCCTCCCGGGCGTAGTAGCGCAGCTCGCTGCTGTCCGCGTTCGGCATCCGGGACTTGTCCCAGTAGTCGGGGTTCTTGACGTACGTCACGCCGACGTCGGGAGTGAGCTTGTCGAGCTTCCACGGGCCTGTCCCGATCAACGTCTTGTCCCACCCGCCGTCGAAGTCGCGCGGCAAGATGATCGCGTTGTAGTTGTCGGAGGACACGAGGTAGGGGAAGTTCCCGTTCGCCCGGTCGAGCTCGAACTCGACGGTGGCGTCGTCGACCGCCTTGACGTTGCCCTTCGACAGCACCCCGCGGAACGCCGACAGCGAGTTCGAGCCGACGTCGGGATCGACGAGCCGGTCGAACGTCGCCACCACGTCGGCCGCCGCGAGCGGCCGACCATCCTGGAACTTGACTCCACGGTGGAGCTTGAACCTCCACACCGAGCCGTCGCGGTTCGGTTTCCAACTGTCGGCCAGACGCGGCTGGAGCCTGAGCTTGGTGTCTGCCCACGTCAGATACTCGCCGCTCTGCCCGAGGATCGCGATGCCGCCGTAGTCCGTGATCGTGAGCGGGTCGAGTTCCCCGGCGGGGATCGCGATGCCGGAGCGGATGGTGCCGCCCGGCGTGACCTTCGCGTTCTGCGACTGCTCGGTTCCCTGGCCGCCCTCCCCGCCTGAGCCGCAGGCGGTCGCGAGGAAGCCCAGGAGCGGCAGCGAGACGCCGATCACCGTTCCTCGGCGCACGAACTCACGTCGGCTGATCGTGCCCACGCGGTACGCGTCGATCAGGTCGTTCTCGATCTCGCTGCTGCGCGAGCGCACGGCGTCAACGCGACGCTCGGTCTCGTTCATCTCGCATCCCTCCTTGACTTCCGTTAGACGAAAGTGCTTTCATCTGATCGGAACTATGCTGGACCCCGGGATTTCTGTCAAGGTGCGCTCGGCGATCGGCGGCGGGTCTAGTAGCGGCGGGAGCGAGGTCACCCTGCTTGACCCCGCAACCGGCGAGGCGTGCTTCCGAGCCGAGACGGCCACAGTCGCGGACGTGGGCAGGGCCGTGACCGTCGCGCGTGATGCGCAGCCGGGCTGGGCACACACCCCCGCGATTGCGCGCGGTGCGGTCCTGTGGGCAGCAGCGGACGTCCTCGAGGATCGCCGGGACGAGCTGGCGCACCGGATCACGAGCGAGATGGGCAAGGTACTGCCTGAGAGCCGCGCAGAGGTCGACGAGGCCGCGTTCTACCTGCGCTTCATGTCCGGTGAGGGTGCACGCCTGGTCGGAGAGACGAGGCCGAGCGTCGATCCTCGCCGCCTGTCCATCGCCGAGCGGGCGCCCGCGGGCGTCGTCGCAGCGATCACGCCGTGGAATTTCCCGCTGTGCATCCCGACGTGGAAGATCGCGGCGGCGCTCGTGGTCGGCAACGCCGTGGTCTTCAAGCCTGCTTTGCAGACCGCGGGAACGGGTCTCGCCCTCGCCGAGGCGCTGCTCGCCGCGGGCCTGCCCGCGGGCGTGCTCAACGTCCTGGTGGGCACAGGCCAGGTGGCGGGCGAGGCCCTCGCGCGCCATCCCCACGTCCGAGTGCTCACCTTCACCGGTTCTACTGCGATAGGACAGCGGCTCGGCGGCCTTGTCGGCGGACGCGGCGCGCGTACTGCGCTGGAGCTCGGTGGCAAGAACGTCGCCGTGGTTCTCGGTGACGCCGATCTGGAGCAGGCCGCGGAACGGATCGCGCACGGCGCCTTCGCGACCGCCGGACAGCGGTGCACCGCGACGAGCCGGGTGATCGTTGACGGCGACGTCCACGATGAGCTGCTCGGGCGTCTCGCTGAGCGCGCCGACGATCTGCGCGTGGGATCCGGGATCGACCCAGCCTCAGACGTCGGTCCGCTGGTGAACGTCGAGAGCCGCCGGCGGGTGGCCTGCGCGGTGGCCGCGGCGGCGACCGACGGCGCCCGAGTGGTCGCGGGCGGGTATGCGCCCGAGGAGCTGCCGGCGCAGGCCGGCTATTACCGGCCGACGGTCGTGACCGACCTGCCGGCCGATCACGACCTCGTGCGCGACGAGCTCTTCGGCCCCGTGACGGCGGTGCTCCGCGCCGGCGACGAGGACGAGGCGCTGCGCCTCGCGAACGCCACCGAGTATGGGCTGGCCGCCTCGGTCTTCACCCGCGACCTCGGCCGCGCGCTCCGTTTCTCGCGAGCGCTCAGGGCCGGTGTCGTGTTCGTCAACGCCGCCACCGTCGAAGCCGAGACTCACCTGCCCTTCGGTGGCATGGGCGCCAGCGGCAACGGCTCGCGCGACACTGGCCTTGCGGCTCTGGAGGCCTACACAGAATGGAAGACGACGTACCTGGTCCCGGCCGGCCCGGCCTAGAACCCGCCCCCGCAACCCCGACTCCATCGCCACCCTCGGAGAGACGCATGATTGATACCGACATCCACGTGCTCATCGACCCCGAGCAGCTGCTCACCTACATCGAGCCCGGCCAGCGCGAGTGGTTTCGTTCCCGCGGTCCCGGCCTCGGGCTGCCCGACTACCCCTGGGCCCATCCTGTCAGCTGGTTTCGCGACGACGCCGAGCACGCGCCCGGGAAGGCACCGACGACGTCGGTGGGCGCGATCCAGCGACAAGTGCTCGACGCAATACGCGATCGACGTCGGCATCCTGAACGCCGCCGACGGCCTCGCCATCCCGCTCATGCCCAGCGCATACCGCGCCGCGGCGCTCGCGCGTGCGCACAACGACTGGCTGCGCGACCACTACCTCGATCAGGATCCGCGTCTACGCGGCGCAATCGTCTGTCCCGCTCAGGACTCGCAAGCGGCCGCGGAGGAGATCCGCCGCTGCGCCGAGGACAAGCGCTTCGTGCATGTGCTGCTCGTGGGGGGCTCTGAGCGACCGTACGGAGAGCCGCGTTACCTGCCGATCTTCGAGGCCGCTGCCGAATGCGGACTGCCCGTGGCCATCCACTCGGGCGGCGAGGGCATCGGAATCGCCGCATCCCCCGGCGGCGCCGGCTGTCCGACGTTCTACATCGAGTGGCACACGCAAGCCGTGGCCGGCAGCATCATGGCCCACCTCGTATCGCTGCTCTGTCACGGCGTGTTCGAGCGCTTTCCGAACCTGCGTGTCCTGCTCATGGAGGGGGGCGTGGCCTGGCTTCCCGGCATGCTCTGGCGCCTCGACACCAATTGGCGCGCTCTGCGCGTCGAGGTGCCCTGGCTCGAGCGCAAGCCGAGCGAAGTCGCCCGTGAGCACATCTCGTTCTCGACGCAGCCTCTGGAGCACACCGACGGGAACGACCCGCTGTTCTTCGAGATGCTCGCGGCGGTCGGTGCTCCCGACATCCTCTGCTTCGCCACCGACTACCCCCAACTGGGACTTCGACGACCCCGAGTACATGCTCCGGCGTCTGCCCGACAGCTGGCGCGATCAGGTCATCCACGGCAACGCCGCGAGCCTCTACAGAGACCGACTCGGCCTCGTCGCCGCCTGACCGGCGGCCGATCCACGCATGGAGGCAAGCGTGAAGAACTGGCACGACGTCGGCGCCGTCGAACAGCTCGAGCGCGACGGGCGCCTGATCGCCCGGGTCGGTGGCCGTGAGATCGGTGTCGTCTCGACCCCGGACGGTCTGCGCGCCCTCCGCAATCGCTGCCCCCACCAGGGCGGCGCGCTATGCCTCGGCACCGTGGCCGAGCGTCTTGTGGGCAGCCCGGGACGCTACCAACTCGGCGGCACCACCATGCTGCGCTGCCCGTGGCACGGGTGGGAGTTCAGCGTCGAGAGCGGGCTCTGCGCGGACGATCCGTCAAAGCGCGTCGCCACCTACCCGGTGCGGGTCGACGACGGGCGGGTGCTTGTTGAGACGTGATCGTCGTCGGGCGGGCCGCGTCGCGTGCTGCTGTAGCCCTCCGGGTCAGTGCGCGGCGAGGCCTGCAACCGTCGGGGGCACGCCCTTCGAACGCCCCGATCGGGGCGAGTCGCCCTAGATCATCACCGACTATGTTCCCCGGCCCGCTCGGCCCCGACGAACGACGACTTCCTCAGGCTCCCGGTCGGGCCTCGCCGCCGCGCTGTCCGCCGACGTCGTCTGACGGCGCCTTGTGCTGGGTCTGGCCCGGCTCGGCATCGTCCGCGATGGGCGGAGTGGCCTCCTCCTTGGCGCGCCCTTCGCCGCCCTGGCCATGCAGTGGCTCGTCCTCTTCGCCGCCCTGCGGGGTGTCCGGCCCGATGCCGGTGTCACTCGGGTCGCGCGCCTCATCGAACACGACTTCTCCTTCCGTCGCTTCCGCGCCGGTGGCGCGATTCACTTGTCCGCTTACCCCGAACATCCCGTCCGCAGGCACCGGCGACCGACCGCTCTAGGACGAATCATCCGGAGGGGGGAAGGTCCGCTCCAGCACAGCGCCGAGCGTCATCCAGTTCGCGCGCGCGGCCGACGCCGACCCGAGCGCGTCGCCGGCTTCCGCCTTCCTGATCATGGCCTGATGTTGTGCGACCGAGCGGCTGCCCGGGAGGTCGCGGTCGCCGAGCACTTCGACGCGGTGCAGCCGCGGCGTCAGCCGGCCAAGGACGCGAGCTATCTCACGGATGCCGGACGCGCCGACGAACACTTCGTGGAACCTCTCGTCCGCCAGGTAGGCGGCGCGGTTGTCGCGTTTTCGCAGGGCGACGAAGTACGCCTCGTTGTGGCTGCGCAGCTCGTGGATGTCTTCCTCGCCCAGTCGGGGCACTGCGAGCTCGGTCGCCAAGGCGTGCACGGCTGCGAGCAGCGGCACGACCTCCTGGACGTCGCGGACGCTCATCGTCGCCACGCGCGTGAAACGCTGCGCCGCCATGTCGACGAGGCCCTCATCACGCAGACGGCTCAGCGCGTCGCGCACGGGCGTACGGCTCAAGCCGAGCCACGCACATAGCTCTGCGTCATGCAACGGCTCTCCGGGAGCGAGCGTGCCGTCGACGATCGCCTCGCACAACTTGTCGTAGGCGGCATCCCGCAGCAGATGCCGATCCACGGCAGCCTGACGTTCCGGAACTGGCATTTCAGATTTCAGTAGACCACTGCCGTCAAGGTCTTGCGCTGAACCGGATGATGGAGTAGACGTAGTGCGGTACTCCAATGAACCAGCAGGGGCTGACGGGAGCTGCGCCATGTGCCTGGCCATTCCAGGCCGGATCCTAGAGATCGTCGACGAGTCGAACCGACTCGCCAAGGTCGATGTCGCGGGTGTTCAGAGGACGGTCAACGTCGGCCTGCTCGACGACGCCGGCGTCAACGACTGGGTACTCATCCATGTCGGCTTCGCGCTTTCCAAGGTCGACGAGGAGGAGGCGGCGGCGACCCTCTCGCTGTTGCAGGAGATGGGCGAGGAGTACGAGGCCGAACTCGAAGATCTGAAAGCGAGCGTCATCGAATGATGCCTGACGTCGACCGGAGGTCTGAGCTTGCGAAGACCGAAGGGCGCAACCATTGCGTCACCTGTTCGGACGAGGCCGTCCCGATGCGCGTGGTGCGCATCGACGAGCTCCGCGATCTGGCGCTGTGCCAGGACGCCGCGGGTGCGCGCAGCTCGGTCGAGATCGCGCTGGTCGACGGCGTCAGGAGCGGCGACACGCTGCTCGTCCACGCCGGCACCGCTCTCACTCGCGTGGAGGAGCTGACCGCATGAAGTTCGTCGACGAGTTCCGCGACGCCGCGCTCGGCCAGGTGCTCGCCGGCGAGATCCTCGCCGCAGTCGAGCCGGGTCACCACTACAAGATCATGGAAGTCTGTGGCGGCCACACGCATTCGATCTACAAGTACGGCGTCGACGACTTGCTGCCGGCCAACGTCGAGCTCGTGCACGGGCCTGGCTGTCCGGTCTGCGTCATCCCGATGGGCCGCGTCGACGACGCGATCGCGATGGCCCATCAGCCCGGCGTGATCTTCACCTGCTTCGGCGACATGATGCGCGTTCCCGGCTCGCACGGCACGCTGACCGACGCGAGCGCCGAGGGCGCTGACATCCGGATGGTCTACTCGCCGCTCGACGCGCTGCGAATCGCCAAACGGAATCCAGACCGCGCCGTCGTCTTCTTCGCGATCGGCTTCGAGACGACGGCACCGTCGACCGCACTGACCCTCAAGCGCGCGAAGGCCGAGGGCGTCCCGAACTTCTTCTGCTTCTGCAACCACGTCACGATCGTCCCGCCGCTGCGCGCGCTGCTCGAGTCGCCCGACCTGCGGCTCGACGGGTTCATCGGGCCCGGCCACGTGTCGACCGTCGTGGGGGCGCGACCGCTCGAGTTCATTCCCGCCGACTATGGCAAGCCGGTCGTCGTCTCGGGCTTCGAGCCCGTCGACATCCTGCAGTCGGTCCTCATGCTCCTCCAACAGCTGTCGGAGGGCCGCTGCGAGGTCGAGAACCAGTACAAGCGCGTCGTCCCGTACGAGGGCAACCTCGCGGCGCTGCGTGTGTTGAGCGAGGTCTTCGAGCTGCGCCCGCACTTCGAGTGGCGCGGGCTGGGGTTCATCTCGCAGAGCGGTTTGAAGCTGAGCGACGCCTACGCCGACTTCGACGCCGAGCGGCGCTACACGATCCCGAACGTGCGGATCGCCGATCCGAAGGCGTGCCAGTGCGGCGAGGTGCTCAAGGGCGTCATCAAGCCCTTCGAGTGCAAGGTCTTCGGGACGGCCTGCACGCCCGAGCGGCCGATCGGGACGTGCATGGTCTCGAGCGAGGGTGCGTGTGCGGCGTACTACAACTATGGCCGGTTTGCCCGGGAGCGCGAAGTTGTCTGACGTCGTCCGGACCTCCGAGCGTGCTGGGACGGGAGGCCGAGACCCTTCGTCCGGGCGACCTTCGACCGACGTCTCCGTGCGCGAGCAGAAGATCCTCGGGATCATCGAGACGGCGCGTGCCAAGCGCCACAAGTTCCGCGACGATCGGATAACCACGGCGCACGGCGCCGGCGGCAAGGCGACCGCCTCGCTCATCGAGGGACTTCTGCTGCCCGCGTTTGCCAACGAGACGCTCGACGCGCTTGCCGACGCGGGCACCGTGACCATCGACGGCACCGACGTCGCGATGAGCACGGACTCCTTCGTGGTCAAGCCGCTGCGCTTTCCCGGCGGCTCGATCGGCGAGCTGGCGGTCAACGGCACGGTCAACGACCTGGCGATGGCCGGCGCGAAGGCGCAGGCGATCACGCTGAGCCTCATCCTCGAGGAGGGCCTGGAGGCCGGGGTGCTGCGCGCCGAGGTCGAGGCGATCGCGCAAGCCGCGCAGGAGGCGAGCGTCACCATAGTCGCCGGCGACACGAAGGTCGTCGGTCGCGGCCAGGCCGACCAGATGTACCTCTGCACGACGGGGATCGGGAAGGTCGATCCGCGTGCGACCCTCTCACCGGGTTCGCTTCGGCCCGGCGACCGCATTCTCGTGAGCGGGCCGATCGGC
>Ga0136624_1000291_pt1 | contig 18429 bp, 13 predicted proteins | sample AntDrymUQ4692206_2_FD_104802 | JGI IMG/M metagenome (GOLD analysis project Ga0136624, IMG submission 104802) | Polar desert sand microbial communities from Dry Valleys, Antarctica - metaG UQ469 (22.06) | ecosystem: Environmental > Terrestrial > Soil > Desert | place: Antarctica: Dry Valley... | reverse complement strand
CGGTCACCCCGTCGTCGATGACCACGCCGTCCTCGCCGCACATGACGCCGTAGCGGACCCGCCCTATTTCGAGCTTCGACCAGCGGTTGACGTAGAGCAGGTTGAGCAGTTCGGGTACGTCGGGCCCCCGCAGATCGAGCTTGCCGATCGGGGTGACGTCGATGATGCCCACGCCCTCGCGGACCGCGCGTACTTCGGCCGCCGGGTCGCCGTAGTGCTCCGGCCGGATCCACGCTCCGGCCACTAGCGGAACGGCGCCGTGACGCTCGTGCCAGGTCTGCATGGGGGAGTAGCGCACCGGTTCGCGGACGGGCCCGGCGAGTGCGCCGAGGGTGACGGCGGCGTACGGCGGCCGCCAGGTGGTGGTGCCGGTCTGCGCGATCGTCCGCCGGGTCGCCTCGGCGATGATGGCGACGACGTTGACAACCTCGAGCTTCCCCTGGGCGGGTCCCATCGTGGCCGTCGTGTAGCGCTTGGCCAGTTCGACGGAGTCGTAGCCCTCCTCCACCGCGGTGAGCAGATCCTTGGAGGTGACGTCCTCCGAGAAGTCCACGATGCCGTGGGTGCGGCCGTGGAAGAGGGCGGGGTGCGGGTGCACCCTCAAGGCGGGGACGGCAATGGGGGGAGCGGTGCCGGTGGCCCTGCTGGCCGCCTCTGCCCCGGTGGCCTCGCCGTGCGCTACCAGTTCGTCGAGGCTGCCGTCACCGAGGAGGCCGCCGGTGGCGAGCACGTCGTCGGGTAGCCCCTCGACGTCGGGGCGGAAGCGGGCCGCCTGCGGGTCGTAGACGGGGCGGTTGCCGGCCATGCTCAGCAGGGACATGGGTGCCGTCCACCCGGTGGCGGTCACCAGCAGGTCGCACTCGATTCGCCGCCCACCGCTCAACTCCACCGCGCGCACCCGGCCACGACCGTGGACCCGAACGACGTCACCGCCGCGGCGGGCGTCCTCGACGCGCACCACGTCCACGCCGACGCGCTCGAGGTCGCTGGCGGCAGCATCACCGTCGGCGTTCGCGCTGAGGACCACGGCGCGCTCGCCGGGCTTGACGGCGTAGAGGTTGACGAGTCGGCGTACGGCTGTTGACAGCATCACGCCGGGGACGTCGTTGCCCGCAAAGACGTAGGGCCGCTCTATCAGGCCGGCGGCAACCACCAGCACCTTCGCCCGCGCCTTGATCAGCCGCTCGTACGCATGCGGCAGGCCGCGCTGCAGTACGCCGATCCAGTTGCCGTCGTAGCGACCGAGCACGACTGAGTTGGTGAGTACCTCGATGCCTGGTGTGTTGTGCACCCGCTCGCGCAGCTCGCGCAACGCCGCGAGGTCGGCCACCCCTCCCCACCGGAGGTGGCCGCCGAGGACACGCTCGTCCTCGACGAGCAGGACGCGTGCCCCGGCGCTGGCGGCGGCGACAGCGGCGGCCATCCCGGCCGGGCCACCACCGGCGACGAGGACGTCGAGATGTGCGTAGCGCTTGTCGTAGGTCCGCATGCGCTCCTGCGCCGGCGGGTGCGGGGGAATCACACCGCCATGGGCGAACCGCTGAAGCACCCGTTCGTACGCCGGCCACAACCGGTGCGGCTTGATGAAGGTCTTGTAGTAGAAGCCGACCGGAAGGAATCGGCTGACCAGCCCGTTGGCCGCCTTGACGTCAAAGGCCAACGACGGCCAGGTGTCCTGCGAGCGCACGTCCATGTCCGGCTCGACGAGACGGTGGCCGGCGCGCACGTTCGGCTCTTCTCCCACCTGCACCATGCAGCCGGGGTCGAGGGAACTCGCGGTGAGTAGGCCCCGTGGACGGTGGTACTTGAAGCTGCGCGAGAACACCCGCTCGCCGCAGGCAGCCAGCGCCGCGGCGATGGTGTCACCGGCGAACGCCGGATAGCGACGACCGTTCCAGCGGAAGGTCAGCTCTGCCTCACGATCGATGACCTCGCCGGCTTGCGGGCCGAGCCGCATGCTCATCGCGGCGGGGGAGGCGGAGCTGCGGGTGAGCCGGCGGCTCATGAGTCGCCCGTCCGTACGACGGGAGGAGTCGCCGACCTGACCTCGTTGGTAACGGTGTGCCGTTGCACCGTGAGATAGCGGCGACAGCCCATCCGGTGGTACCACCGCTCGGAGGTCCAACCGGCGACGTTGTTCCGCAAATAGAGGTAGTTCCGCCACTCCCGCGGGGTGGCTTGCTGCGGATCGGGACGCTTGGACGCCTCGCCGAGGTAGCCGAACTCCTCGGCGGCACGTGGGCCACACCATGGGCAGGGAAGCAGCATCATCTCGGGTTCAGTGGCCGACGGCCGCGGCGCCCTTCTCGCCGACGAGCTCCCCTTCGGCAAAGCGACGAAGGCTAAAGGAGGAGATGAGTGTCGGTGTGCGTCCGGTGGCGATGCACTCGGCCATCGCCTCCCCGGACACCGGGCCAGCCTTGAAGCCGTACGTGCCCCAACCCACATCGACCAGGAACCCGTCCACCTCGGTGGGACCCATGATCGGTGCGAAGTCGGGGGTCATGTCGCACAGGCCGGCCCATTGGCGGAGCACCCGCAGCGTCGCCAGCGACGGCATCAGCTCCAGTACATGACTGGCGAGACCTTCGAGAAAATCGAGTGAGCCACGGCTGGAGTACGAAGCGAACGGGTCGACGCTCGCTCCGAAGACGATCTCGCCTCGGTCGGTCTGACTCATGTAGACGTGGAGAGTTCCGGAGACGACGACGGTGTGCAGGAATGGCCGCACCGGCTCGGTGACGGCGGCCTGCAACGGGAACGTCTGCACCGGGAGTCGTACCCCGGCCATCGCCGAGATGAGCGAGGACCAGCCGGCGGTGGCGTTGACCACCACCGGGGCGGAGATGCGCCCGCGCGTGGTGTCCACACCGGTGACGCGCCCGTGCTCCACGTCGATGCCGGTGACCTCGGTCTCCTGGTGAATGTGTACGCCGAGAGCGTCCGCCGCCCGTGCGTAGCCCCACACCACCGCGTCATGCCGGATGATGCCGCCGGGTGGGTGCCACAGCGCGCCGAGGACTGGATACCGCGCGTGCGGCGAGGTGTCCAGATAGGGAACGAGGTGTTTGACGGCGTCGGCGTCGATGACCTCGGAGTTGACGCCGGAGAGCTTGTTGACCTCGGCGCGCCACCTCATCGTGCGCAGTGAGGTGTCGTTGTGCGCGAGCGTGAGGTGCCCCCGTCGAGAGAACATCACGTTGTAGTTCAGCTCTTCGGCGAGCCGCCTATAGAGCTGCAGGGAGCGATCGTAGAAGCGCACGCCTTCGGGGGTGAGGTAGTTGGACCGCAGGATGGCCGTGTTGCGTCCTGACCCACCGCTGCCGATGTAACCCTTCTCGACGACTGCGACGTTGGTGATGCCGTGGTTGTGAGCGAGGTAGTACGCCGTGGCAAGACCGTGGACACCGCCCCCGACGATGACGACGTCGTAGCTGTTCTCGAGCTCGTGCCGGCGCCAGGCGCGCGACCACCCGTTACCCGTCACGCCGTGGCGGAGCAGGGCGAGCGCGGAGTAGCGCGCGGGTCGGCCGTTACCGCGGCCAGTCATGAGGCGGCGCTCAGCCATCGTCGGTACTCCCGGCCAGGCGCTCGAGCGCTGTACGGCGCCAGTCCTCCGTCGCCGCGACGGCGCCGAAGGTGTAGACGTGCAGTCCGGCCATCCCGCCGGTCTGGTCGGCCAGGTCGACGGCCAAGGCGCGCACCAGCCGGTCCGGCCGGTATCCCCCGGGAACGAGCAGCCGGCCGATCCCGCGATGCTTGCGGAGGAAGCGGGCCGACTGGCCGACACCGATCCGCTGCGCGACGCGGAGCAGCTTGCGCTGCTCCACCACGCCCGCCACTCCGGGGAGCAGCGGCAGCGAGATGCCCGACTGCCGCATCCGGCGGACCCAGGCCGAGACGGCTCGGGCGTCGAAGCACAGCTGGCTGACCATGTAGGTGCTCATCGGCTGCTTGGCGCGCAGCGCCTCGGTCAGCTGCTCGTCGGGGACGAGCGGGTGGCCCTCGGGGTAGCCGGTGACGCCGACCCGCTGCAGGTGCTGCACCAGGCCGGCGGAACGATGCCTGTGCATGGCAGTGAGCAGGCCGAGGGAATCGCGAAAATCGCCGACGGGTTCGCCGTCCCCAGAGACGAGGAACACATCTGCGATGCCGACTTCGTCGATGCGCTGCAGGGTCTCGCGCAGGTGGGCGTCATCGACGACGAGCCGTGCGGCCAGATGCGGCACGACTCGATAGCCGTCGCGGGCCAGCGTCTCGCTGAGCGCCAGGGTGGCGTCGAGGCCGCGGCGCGGCGAGGCCGTAACTGTTACCGACACGTCTTTCGGGACGTGCTCCAGAACCTGTGCTGCGGTCCCGTCCAGCGGCAGTACCTCGTAGCGGGCTTGCCTGAGCGCGGCCTCGAGCGTCTGGCGCTGTCGATGGTCGCGCGCGCGGGAGGACAGCGGGGCTCCCTTCTCGGCGGTGATGGAGTCGGTCATGGCGGCCTACAGCTGGTCGCCGTAGTCGCGGTTGTGGCTGGCCACGCTGCCGGGGGCGCCGAAGTAGATGTGGCGTGCCATGTCCTCCGAGTACCGACTCGCCGGCGGTGTACGCCCCAGCGCCTCGGCCATAGCGCGAACATGATGCGGTGCGGCACCACAGCACACACCGAGGTAGGACACGCCGAGCTGCTGAGCCTGTCGGGTGAAGTCAGCGATCTCGTACCGCGTGCAGGTGAATGGGTCGAGCGCGGTGGGGAACGCCCGGCCGGCCGGCGTCGGCGGACCGTCCGGATCGTGCAGCGCCTGGAAGTTCGGCTGCTGTGGGGTTGTGCGGTATGGCACCGGGAGGGCCGCCACTGGGACGCTCACGGCGGGGACGATCTGTTCGAGGAGTGGCAGCATCGTCTGCGGTCCTCGGGCACAGTTCAGCCCGACGACGTCGGCTCCCGCCTGCTCCAGCCGGCGGCAGGCCTCGGCCAGCGACCAGCCCTCCCTTGTGGTGGGTTCCCGATGGACCGCCAGCGTGACGACGGCCGGCAGCCCGGCCCGCTTGATCTCCGCGCAGGCCAGCAATGCCTCGGTCGCGAAGCTGAACGTCTCGCCGACCACGAGGTCGGCCCCTGCCTCCACCGCCCAGCCGATTTGCTCCACGAACATCGACTGCGCGCTCCCGTGCGTGCTCTCGTCACCCGGGTCGTAGATGTTGGTGTTGCAGATGTTGCCGGCGAGCAGCGTGCCGGTGGCCTGCGCCACCTGACCGGCCAGGGCCAGTGCCTGCCGGTTCATGGAGGCGAGCTGATCTTCCTTACCGACGACCCGCAGCTTCTCCCGGTGCGCGTAATAGGTGAATGCCTCGACGACGTCGGATCCGGCGTGCACGAACTGCTCGTGGAGGGCAGTCACCTGCTCGGGATGATCGAGCACGACCTCGGGCACGAACGGACCGGCCTGCAGGTAGCCGCGCCGTTCGAGTTCGAACAGGTATCCCTCGGCGCAGATGACCGGACCCAGCCGAAGGCGCTCAGCCAAGCCGAGCCCAGCGCCGCTGCCACCCTGCCCGTCGCCGGACGCTGCTGTCATCCCTTGGGTGTCTCCTTCTTCGGGTCGACGAACGGCTTGGGCACCACGACGGCGTTGAGTTCGCCCCTGCCCGAACGGATGCTGAGCTTGCTTCCTAGGTCAGCGTGGCTCGTCGGCACCAGCGCGAAACCGATGTTGCGTTCCTGACGCGGCGACCAGAAGGCGGAGGACACCTGACCGATCTGATCGTCGTTCTCGACCACGGGCAGGTAGTCCTCGAAGTAGCCGATGAGCGGGTCTCCGTCGATCTCGACGCCTACGACCTTGCGGCTGACCCCTTCCTCCGCTATGCGCTCGAGCGCCTTCTTGCCGATGAAGTCGGCCTCCTGGTCGAGGTTGACGGTGTACTCCAGCCCGACCTCGTAGGGGTTGAGGAACCCGTAGTCGCTGAAGGCATTGTTGTCCAGGGCGATGTCGGAACCGTAGCTCAGGATGCCGGCCTCTACCCGACGGATCTGGCACGGGCCGATGACGGCGAGGTCGTGAGCCTGCCCAGCTTCCAGCACGGTGTCCCACAGCTTCATGCCGTCCCGACTGGCGTTGCGCAGGTAGATCTCGTAGCCCACCTCGCCGGTGTAGCCGGTCCGGCCGACTACGACGCTCATCCCGTCGAGCTCGAACTCGTCCATCCAGTAGTAGCGCATCTCAGGGATCCGCTCGCCGAACAAGTCGGTCATCAGCGCCTTTGACTTCGGCCCCTGAATCTGGACCGGGGCCACGTCCGGCTCACTCACCTGCACGTTGAGGCCGGCTTGCGCAGCCACTCCCTTGGCCCACAGCAGCACGTCGCCGTCAGCGACCGAGAGCCAGAAGGTGTTCTCGTCCAGCCGCAGCAGGACCGGGTTGTTGATGACTCCACCGTCGACGTCGGTGTTGAGCACGAACTTGCACTGCTTGACTGCGCACTTGGTGAGGTCGCGCGGGGTCAGCATGTTGGTCAGCGTGAACGCGTCCGGACCGGTGATCTCGACCTGCCGCTCGACGCCGACATCCCACATGGTGACGTCATTGACCAGCCGCCAATATTCGGCGATCGGGTCGTCGTAGTGGCGCGGGTGGTACATGCGGTTGCACACGGTGTAGGACTGCACGCCGTGTCGCCGTGATGCGTAGAAGTACGGTGACTTGCGGATCCGCGTGTACATGTGGATGCGGGGGTTGTCGTAGGGGATGTGCACGGTAGGTCCTTTCTGACCACAGGTCTGCTGGGCGGCGGGTTAGCTCCAGGGGAACGGCGAGCTGCTGGTGGGATGCAGCTCGCCGCGCTCGTAGCGGGCGAAGCTGAACGGCGCAAGCAGCTGCTGCGGTTCGCCGAGTAGCTCGCGTGCCACGAGGTCACCGACGCCGATCATCTTGTAGCCGTGGTTGGAGTCTGCAATGACATAGGCGTTCTGCTGGAAAGTGTCGAAGACGGGGAAGCTGTCGGGGGTGAAGCAGCCCAGGCCGCCGGAGTGCTCGTCCTTGTAGAGGTGGCGGGTGCCCTTGAACCGCTGGTGGCAGTGGGCCAGTGCGGCGGTCCACATGTGGGCGAAGTCAGCAGGTACGACGAACTCCGGGCTGGCCGGACCGTACGGGTCTACGGCCACGTCGGCGGCCGGCTTCCCGACGGTGAGGGGCATACTGCCGCCCTGAACGCCACCGAAGTGGAAGTCCGGCTTGTAGTAGATGCCCCACATCTCGTCGGTGACGAGCGTGCCGTCCTCGTCGTACAGCGGGGCATCGGAGTCGACATGCATGACCGGTGGCATGCCGTTGGACGCGTCAGTGAAGAGTCCGGGCTCGACGCCGAGCGTGCCCTCCTGCAGCAGCAGGTAGGTCCACATGTCGACACCGGTGCGTAGCTGACCGTCCGAGCCGCGGACGCGGATTGTCTCGGGCAGGTCGAGCATCGCCCACAGGTCCCGGATCCAGGGGCCGACCGCCACGACGAGCTGCTCGCAGTGCACGGTGCCCCGGTCGGTTTCTACTGCGCGGACGGCACCACTGTCGAGGTCGAGGCCAGTCACCTGGACACCGGTCAGGATCCGGGCTCCCGCCGCTTCGGCTTTCGCCGCCAGGCCGCGCATGGACGCGAGGTTGTTGGCGTATCCGCCGCGTTGCTCGTGCAGCACGTTGGTGATGCCTTCGCCACGCCAGTCACCGAAGAGGTCGTCCAGGTAGGTGCGGCAGGCCGTCTCGCCCTCGACGAGGGTGGACGGGTAACCGATCTCCTGCTGCTCCGCATGGATCTGCCGGACGCCCTCCCGCATCGACTCCGGGGCGGCCTGCAGGTAGCCCACCGGGTGGTAGGAGAACGCCGCGGGGTCCGACTCCCAGACCGCGACCGAGTGCGCCATCAGCCGACGCATCGCCGGCTGGAAGTAGTTGTTGCGGACCACGCCGCAGGCAATGCCGGAGGCGCCAGCCCCGACCGCGGTCTTGTCCAGCACGAGCACATCGGGCTCGTCGTCACCGCGGGCGCGTAGTTGCCGCGCGAGGTGCCAGGCGGTGGACAAGCCGTGTACGCCGGAGCCGATGACGACGTAGCGGGCTGCGTCGGGCAGGGCAGGGCTGGAGTCAGCGCGCGACATACGAGTGGTAACCTCCATTGCCATATCGGCAATACCGTTGCAAACTACTACGGACGCTAACACGGGAGGTGGCATGGCGGAAGCGCACCGACCCGTCGCCACTGTGGAGCGGGCCCTCGCGGTGCTGCGCGCGCTCGCCGACGCGCCGCGCGACCTGGGCAACAACGAGATCGCCCGCTCGGTAGGTACCAATCCGAGCACCGCCTCGCGATTGCTCGCCACCCTGGCGCAGGACGAGCTTGTCCACCGGGTCCCCGACAGCGGACGCTTTCGTCTCGGGCCGCGCCTGGTCGAGCTGGGCAACGCCGCGCTCGCTCGCGTCGACCTCCGCCAGCTCGCTCGTCCTCACCTCGAGGACCTCACCGAGGCAACCGGGGAGACCTCCACCCTCTCCATACCCGGTGAGCAGACGACGATCACCATCGACTTCGTGCAGAGTCCATCGACGGTGCGCAGCGTGGCGGTCGTCGGCCGGCGCAGCGTCACTCACGCGACCGCGATCGGCAAGGTCTTCCTCGCCTGGTCCGGCGAGCTACCGACCGGTGCCCTGCAGCCCTACACCTCGCGGACCATCACCGATCGCCAGCAGCTGATGGACGAGGTGGCACGTACCGCGCAGCGTGGTTGGGGCCAAGCGGTAGGGGAGCGGGAGGACGACCTGAACGCCGTCGCCGCTCCGGTGCTCGATGCTCATGGCGCGCTGGTGGCAGTGCTAGGCCTGCAGGGACCCGCCGCTCGCTTCGGGCCGCGGGTGATGCGAGCGGCGGCGGAGCAGCTGGCTGCGCACGCGGCACAACTGTCGGTGGTCAGTCGTCGCTAAGGGAGCTCGAACGGGTTAGCGCAGAGGTCACAAATCCGTTGCCACTACGGCATTGATCTTGTCTGCGCCGGCCGACCGTGCCAGAGTCGGTCGCGAGGGACCCGGGCAGGTAGGGCGGATCCCGCCTCAGTGGTTCTCCCCGCTGGCTCAGGCAAAGGGCCGGATGGAGGTGTTGGGTGAACGTCATCGTCGCTCGTTCTCCGTATCGCGGCCCATCGCGGGTCGGGACCCCATGAACTGGTTTTCCCGCTTCCTCACCTACCTCGAGTTCCGCTGGGAACACCTGCTGGAGCTGGCGATCGAGCACATCGTCGTCGTGGCCGTCTCGGTAGCTATCACCACCGTCGTCGGAGTCGCCCTCGGGGTTATGACCTACCGCCGCGATCGACCCCGCGAGCTCGTGCTGGCGGTGACCGGGACCTTCCTCACCATCCCTTCCCTGGCGCTCTTCGGCCTCTTCCTGGCCGTACCCTTTCTCGGGCTGGGCGCGCGCTCCGTCGTCGTCGGGCTCGTCATGTACGGCCTGCTGCCGATCGTGCGCAACACCATCGTCGGGCTCCGCGAAGTCGACCCGGCCATCGTCGAGTCCGCCCAGGGCATGGGCATGGGCCGATGGAAGCGGTTGCTACGCATCGAGCTACCGCTGGCATGGCCGGTGGTGCTGACCGGCATGCGGGTCTCGACTCTCATCCTCATCGGGATCGCCGCCATCGGTGCCTACATCAACGGCCCTGGGCTGGGTGAGGACATCTTCACCGGTCTCGCTCGGATCGGTAGCCCGCAGGCGCTCAACCTCGTGCTGGGCGGCACGCTGGGGGTCATCCTGCTCGCCATCTTCTTCGATCTGCTCTACGTCCTGATCTTCCGGGTCACCATTCCGAAAGGCATCCGATGAGCGGCGGCACAGGCGTCGGGACCGTACGGGAAGCGGCCACCATCAAGATTCGGCTCGAGGGCCTGGCCAAGCGATTTCCCGGCCAGCCAGAGCCGGCCGTCGACGACTTGACGATGGAGATTCCGGAGGGTGAGATCGTCATCTTCGTCGGGCCCTCGGGCTGCGGGAAGACCACCACGATGAAGATGATCAATCGCATCATCGAGCCGACGTCGGGTCGCATCGTGCTCGACGACGAGGACGTCACGAAGGTCAACCCGGACGAACTGCGGCGGCGGATCGGCTACGTCATCCAGCAGATCGGGCTCTTCCCGCATCAGACCATCGCGGACAACGTCGCGACCGTGCCCAAGCTGCTCGGCTGGGACAAGAAGCGCATTGCGGGCAGGGTGGACGAGCTGCTCGAGACGGTCGGCATGGATCCCGGCCAGTACCGTAGCCGCTATCCCAAGGAGCTGTCTGGCGGCCAGCGCCAGCGGGTGGGTGTGGCGCGGGCGATGAGCGCCGATCCCGACGTCATGCTGATGGACGAGCCGTTCGGCGCCATCGACCCGATCACGCGTGACCGTCTGCAGAACGAGTTCCTCCGCCTGCAGGCGGAGATCAAGAAGACGATCGTCTTCGTCACCCACGACATCGACGAGGCGATCAAGATGGGCGACCGGATCGCCATCCTGGGGGAGCATTCGCGGATAGCCCAGTACGACACCCCCGAGCGCATCCTCGTTGCTCCGGCCGACGATTTCGTCGCCGACTTCATCGGGCGCGGGGCCTCGCTGAAACGGCTCAACCTCAGCCGGGTGCGCGACGTCGAGCTGCATCAGTGGCCGACGGCGCAAGAAGGTGCCAGCGCGGAGGAGATCCGCCGGTTGCTGGACAGCAGCGACAAGAGCGCCGTACTGCTGCTCGACGCCCAGCGCCGCCCGGTGCGCTGGGTCAACGCCGAGCACCTGCGCAGAGCGGACGGACGGTCGCTGGCCGAGGTCGGCCTGCCGCCGGATGCGGTGGTGCAACCACATGCCACGCTCAGCGACACGCTGAACGAGATGCTCACCGCCAACTACAGCTGCGCGATCGTCGTCGACTCTTCCCGCGCCTACCAGGGGGTCGTCGACATCGACACGATCAACGAAGCGGTGCGCAGCATGCGCCACGCCGAGCAGGGCCGGCTGCGCGCCGCGGCGCAAGAGGCGGGAGCCACCCGGTGAGCGCAGCACCGAGTCAGCCCGTGGAGGCTCGGGGTGCGCCGGCCAGCCGTGGCGTCGCCGGCCCGCTAACCGACCAGGCGCCGCGCAGCGGTCGCCGACGCTCACTCGGTGGCTATCTCTTCATGCCGGTGTTGTTGCTGGCCATCTTGGCCGCTCTCTACCTGTGGGTGAGCAGCAAGGAACTGGGCAGCATCGAGCAGAGCCGGATCAACGCCAGCAGCATCCTCGGCAACCTTCGCGAACACATGACCTTGACTCTTGCCTCCACCGTGCTCGTGCTGGTCATCGCCATCCCGGTCGGCGTGCTGCTCACCAGGCCTTTCGCCCGGACGATCACCCCCCCGGCGATCGCCGTGTTCAACATCGGTCAGGCGGTGCCGTCCATCGGCGTCATCGCGCTGTTCGCTCTCACCATCGGCATCGGATTCTCGCCGGTGGTCATCGCCTTGGTGGCCTACTCGATGCTGCCGGTGCTGCGCAACACCATGGTCGGGCTCGAGCAGGTCGACGCATCGGTCATCGAGTCGGCCCGCGGTATGGGCATGACCAAGACCGGCGTGCTCACCCGCATCGAGCTGCCGCTCGCCGTTCCGGTCATCATGGCCGGGCTGCGCACGGCGCTGACCATCAACGTCGGCACCGCGGCGCTCGCCGCGCTGGTCGGTGCCGGCGGCCTCGGAGAGCTGATCGTCTCCGGGATCGTCCAGAACCGGCAGGTCATCCTGGTCGTCGGCGCCGTCCTGGTGGCCGTCCTCGCCCTTTTTGTCGACTACCTTGCCGGAATCGCCGAAGATGTCCTCCGTCCGCGGGGTCTGTGACCGGCGGATCCTCCTCCATCACTCAGAAGAAGGGAAGCAACATGCGCGAAGCGAAGAGCGGGGTCACTCGACTAGGGGCGGTGATCGCCGCACTGGCGCTGAGCCTCGCCGCCTGCGGCGGCGGGTCCGAGCCGCCGGCCGGCGCTGGCGGCGCGTCCGAGCCACCGCCAGCCTCTGGCGAAAGTGCACCCAGCGAAGGCGGCGGCTTGGCCGACGCCTCCTTCACGGTCGGCTCCAAGGAGTTCACTGAGCAGCTCATCCTCGGACAGATCGCGATCATGGCGCTCGAGGATGCGGGCGCCCAGGTTGACGATCAGACCGGCATCACCGGCACGACCAACGTCCGGAAGGCACTGGACTCGGGCGAGATCGACATGTATTGGGAGTACACCGGTACCGGCTGGACCACTCACCTCGGGCACGAGGTGAGTGAAGCTGCGGCGGACTCACAAGAGCTGTTTGACGCGGTCGCCGAGGAAGACCTGCAGAAGAACGACGTCAAGTGGTTCGCGCTGGCTCCGGGCAACAACGCCTACGCCATCGCCACTTCCCAGGACACCATGGATCAGCTCGGCGTCCAAACCCTCTCCGACTACGCGAAGGTAGCTGGGGAGAACCCGGCGGATGCGTCGCTGTGCGCAGCCTCTGAGTTCCTCGACCGCGATGACGGGCTACCAGGCTTGGAGAAGACGTACGACTTCGACCTGCCGGAGAGCGCTGTCACCGAGGTCGAGCTGGGCATCATTTTCACCCAGGTGCCCAAGGGCAACCCGTGCAAGTTCGGCGAGGTCTTCGCCACTGACGGGCGCATCCCGGCGAACAACATGGTGGTCATCGAGGACGACCAGAACTTCTTCGTGAAGTACAACCTGGCGATGACCACTAGCAACAAGGTCTACGAAGAGAACCCCGCGGTCGAGGACGTGTTCGCTCCGATCGCGGAGAAGCTCACCACCGAGAAGCTGCAGGAGCTGAACTCCCAGGTGGATGTCGATGGCCTGCTGGTCGAGCAGGTCGCCCAGGAGTTCCTGGAGAGCGAAGGGTTGATCGGCTGACGAGCGCCCTGACACCGCGTGTAAGTGCCCAGCCGTCACCCGCCGCGGTATGCGGATCAGCCTCGCCCAGGTCGACGCCCGACTGGGCGACATCGACGGCAACGTGGCCCGAGCGGATGCCGTCGTCGCTCGGGCGGTGGCGGAGTCAGCTGACCTTGTTGTCTTCCCGGAGTTGCACCTGACCGGGTACTCCATCGGCGAGGTTGACGCCGACCTGACGCTGCGTCCAAGCGACCCGAGGATCGAGAGGCTTGCCCGGCGCGCCGGCCGGGCGGGCCTCTTGATCGGTTTCGTGGAGGCCGGGCCGCGGGGCCACACCTACAACAGCACCGCCTACTACGAGGGCGGCGAGCTGGTCCACGTGCACCGAAAGCTGTACCTACCGCAGTACGCGCCTTTCGAGGAGCGCAACCACTTCACCCCAGGTCCGACGTTGCGCGCGTTCCCGACGGGTACGCCAGGCACCGATACGCGGATGGCGGTGCTGCTGTGCAATGACGCGTGGCAGCCACAACTCGCCTTCCTAGCTGCCCAGGACGGGGCGCAGGTGCTGCTCGTCCCAGCCGCCAGCGCGCAAAGCACCTTCCCGGAGCGCTACGACTCCTACGAGTACTGGCACAGCATCACCCACTTCTACGGCCGCATGTTTCAGCTCTACGTCGTGTTCGTGAACCGGGTGGGGATCGAAGGAAAGTTCCGGTTCTGGGGTGGATCCCATGTGGTCGACCCCTGGGGCAACCTGGTGGCGGAGGCGGCTCAGGAGCAGGAGCAGCTGCTCACCGTCGACATCGACCCGGCGCAGATCAGGCGTCGGCGTCGCCAGGTGCCGCTAGTGAAGGAGGCCCGCCTCGGCCTGCTCCAGCGGGAGATCGCCCGCCTGCTGGAGGAAGGCGGCGACTTTTAAACGCGGTGGGCGCTCAGTCTCCTGCAGCACCCACTGCTCCAGCCACTGCGGCAAGCGTCGACCGCTCCTGGGCTAGACGGACAGCCGGGCGGAGGCCGATCGCTCCACCAGCGCGTTGTCAACGGAAAGGGGAGTGGTCGCCTCTAATCGGTTGGCGCTGTTGTTACGGTTCAGGACGACCGTGCTGGTGTCCTTGACCGAGCGCTCCAGGTGACGCTTGAGCAGCAGATGCGCCTCCTGCTCGTCCTCGGTGACCTGCAGCGCGGCGACCAACTCCGCTTGGGTTCGCTGATATGCACGTTCATTCTCCCCGCGGTCGACCATCTCGTTCAGAACCGCACCAAGATCGCTCAACTCGTCGGAGCCGCGCGGCCGCAGGCGAGTGGTCCGCTCCCCGGCGGCGACGCGGGCAGCGAAGCTGCTGTAGGCGCTCACCCGCGGAACGATGTTGCGGGTGAGCCAGACGACACTGCCGAGGCCGATAGCCAGCGCGGCCAGCACGATCAGCAGGATCAGCAGGGTCGTACGCGCAAAGCCGGTCCCAGCGCGCCGGTACGCCTCCCCTGCCTCAGTCAATTGGCCAGCCTGAAGCTCCTCGACCAGGTCGACATTGGCCGCACCGACGGTGATCGAGACGAAGTTCCTCGACTTGGTGCTCGGTCGCGTCAACATCACGGCGCAACTGGGAACGAAGTGCAGGTCGGTTGACACCTTCCGTGGCCGACGTCAGGCGCACGGCCGTCTGTACGGCGGCGTTCAGCTCGCTGCTGAGCTCTGCCGCGTGTCCCAGCTCGGCGATGTTCTCCAGGTACAGCGCGTCGGCCTCGTCCTTGAGAGAGCGCATGCCCGCCGCGCCGACCAGCGCAACGGCGAGAATGGACGGAAGTAGGACGGCAAGGACAAGCAGGAACTTCCGCCCGACGCTGAAGCGGAGCGGTCGGAACCGACGGCGGGACATCAGAGGCGGGCCCATTCTGCCGATGTTCGTGCTTGCATTGCCTACATCGGACAAGAAGCCACCGAACTTGACCGTGCGCGGCTTCCGTGTGAGGTAAGGGTGGTGCGGTCGACGGGCCGGCCGAGGTGCTACCCGGCGCTGGCCAGCTGATGGGACTCGGGGCGTACGTCGCTTCGCGAGCCGGGCGCAAAGAGGTGGTCTAGCGCCGCTGGTGGGCTGGGTCGGCCCACTCCGAAACCCTGGGCGTAGTCACATCCCATGCGGGCCAGCTGGGCGGACTGCTGGGCCGTTTCGACCCCTTCGGCCACCACGGTGAGTCCAAGACTCTTCCCCAGGCCAATGACGCCCGCGACGAGCGCCCTTCCTCTTCCCCGTCCAGCCATACCGGCGACGAGCGACCGGTCGATCTTCAGCTGATCGAGGGGGAAGTCGGCCAACCGACTCAGTGAGGAGTACCCGGTCCCGAAGTCATCGATGGACAACCTGACTCCCAAGGAGCGCAGGTCGGCCAGGTAGGACACCGGGTCGGTTACGTTCGGCCGCAGTGCGGTTTCGGTGATCTCCACGATGAGGTTCTGCGCGGCCAGTCCGCCCGCGTCGAGAGCGTGGCTGACCGACGCGGCGAGCTGCGGTCCAAGCTGTGCCGGTGAGATGTTGACCGACACGGTCGGCGGCAGGGCTGCAGGGTCGAGGTCGGCCCAGCGCCGGGCCTGCAGGCAGGCCTGCTCGAGCATGTACTCGCCCAGTGGGGCAATCAGCCCCACTGTTTCGGCCAGCGGGATGAAGTCGGAGGGCGGCACATCCCCCCGCTGCGGATGCGTCCAGCGCGCCAGCGCCTCCACGCCGCTCACCTGCCCGCTGTGCAACGCCACGATGGGCTGATAGTGCGTCTGGATGTCACGCTGAGCCAGCGCCTGGCGCAGCGCACCCTCCAACTCGAGTCGGGCGATGGACTGTGCATGCATGCCAGCCTCGAACCAGCGGAAGCACCCCTTACCGCTCGCCTTCGCCTCGTACATGGCGAGGTCCGCGTTGCGCAGCAACTCCTCCGGCCCTGCGCCGGCGGCCGTCACGCCGATGCTGGCGGCGATAGTGATTTCGCGGGGAGGCAGGCTGAACGGGTCGCGGAGGCTGTCGATGAGACGCAGTGCCACGCGTTCCGCCTCGGCCGCGTCCTCGAGGTGAGACAGAACGATGGCGAACTCGTCACCGCCGAGGCGGGCGATGACGTCCTCGTCGCGCAGACAACCGCGCAATCGGTGGGCGACCGCAACGAGCAGCCGGTCGCCGACGGTGTGACCGAGGCTGTCGTTCACGTGCTTGAAGCCGTCGAGGTCCAAGAAGAGGACAGCCACACCCGTGCGCTGCCGACGCGCGCGGCGCAGCACTTTCTCCAAGTGGGCGTGCAGCATCGCCCGGTTGGGCAGTGCGGTGAGGCCATCGTGCAGCGCGTCGTAGCGGGCGGTGCTCAGGGCATACCGGAGTTCTTCGACGGTGCGCGCGTCGGTCAGCGCGAGACTCGTGTGCTCGGCGAAGGCGGTGAGGATCTCCTGCTCGACAGGAAGATAGACGCGTCCTGGCTGCAGGGACGCGACAGTCATACTTCCCACCACCTTGCCGTCCGCGTGGACGGGTGCAGCCATCGCCGCCGTTACCCCCGCTTTGGCCACTGGCTGCGCTGGATCTGCGGCCGACTGATAGTCGTGCTCCACGACGAGTTGGTTGAGAGCGACAGCGCGACCGCCCGCCCCCTCGTGTATCCCGGTGCGGGCGCATTGCGCCCGCAGCTCCTCGTCGAGGCCGAACGACGCGAGCAGTTCCAGCGTTTGAGGATCGGCCGGGTCGATCCGTCGCAGCCCGACCATCTCGTCACCGAGCAGTTCAGCTGCCCCGGCCACGATGGCGGCGAGCACATCCTCCAGCGGCGCCCGGGAAGCGATGGACCGCTGGATCCGCGTGAGCCGCTCCAGTAGCTCCTGCCGGTCCCGCAGCGAACTCAGCAACCTCGCGTTCTCGGCAGCCTGCTGTTCGCTCTCCCGGCGCAGTGAGCGCTCGGCAGCCAGCACCCGCAACGACCGTATGGCGAGGCCGAGTACCCGGCCCATGCCACGCAGCAGAGCGGCCTCGCTAGCGAGGAACGGCAGGTCGCTGACCCGGGCAACCATCAGCCGTCCACCGGGCAGGTCGTCGAAGGGGGCGGCGATGGTCATCGCCGTACCGAGACCAGCGATGTCCAGCGTGGCGACTGAGCTCGCACTGGCCTCGCGAAGGGTCTGCTCCGGCGTCTGGTCGCGGGGGAAGCCGACGGAGTAGACGGAGTCGGCGCCGACGAGGGCACCGACCTCGGCTTCCAGCGCCTCGGCCGCTCGCTGGACGCCCTCGCGGATCGCCGATTCCTCGTCGGTGAGTGCAGTGATCGACGCAAGGAACTCGATTAGCTGCTGGGTCGACCAGCTGGTCTCGGCCGGCATGAGACCTCAGCCGAGGGCCAGCACAACCAGAGTCTGATTGTGGAAGCCGCCGGTGCCGTGGGTGCGGGCAATCTCTCCATAGGTGTAGAAGCCGACGACAGGTGCGCCCCCCGAGTGAGCGGCGATGCGCCGGACTTCGTGCCGGATGCCGGTATCTCCCAGCACCCCGCGCCGAGCGATGCAGTCGAACGCGATCATCGCGACAGGAGGCTGTCCGTCCAGCGGCGTCAGCGCGTCGTGACAGGCGCTGTCGGTCGCGTCCAGCACGGACTGGTCGTCCCCCTCCATGATCCATACGAGCGCTCCCTGGGGGACCTCCGCGATGCAGCTGAGCGAGCGGTCGGTGAGATCGGCGCCGGCGACGAAGCGGACCTCTTCCCCGCTGCGGCGGCTCAGCCCGAGCGGATGTGTCTGTGCGAACCTGGCGAAGGAACTGGCATCGTCGGTTGCTTCGGAGGGAGCACCCAACTGCCGCAGGTAGACGTCGAGGGCCGGTTGATCGTCCAGTGTGTCGACGCGGTTGCTCGACGAACCCGTCACCAGCATGGGCTCGCCAACCTTGCGCCACCCGTGGCGTACACCGATGCCGAACGGTGCATCCGAGCCCAGGGCAGCGGCCACCACCGCGTCGTCCAGCCGCTCGCGGCCATGCATGACGACGGTGCGCCGCATCTCGAGATCGTCCCCGGCGCACCCGCCGACGAGGGGAACGGTTGCCCCGAGTACGCCGTACGCACCGCGGACCACCTCCTGCTGGTCGCCAGCGAGCCCGTCGGTCAGCAGGATGAGCGTCCGGTAGCGCCGCTCGCCGACACGCTCCATGCACTGGGCCACGTCGGCTCCCGCGGCGCGCAGGTCGCCGGCGGCCTCCGTGGCCGCGCAGGTGCTGGAGGTGAAGCCGGCGCCACCCAGCGCGAGAGCGACGAGCCCGTGCTCGCCCGGTCCGTCCGTGCCGATCTCGCCCGCGGTGGAGCAACCGATCAGCGGAACGTCGCCGGCGACCTCGGCCACCCCGGACATCACCTCGTCGATGGCGTACGCCGGGGAGCAGAAGAGCATGAGGAGCTTGGGTGCGGCACCGCCAGCCAGGGCCTCCCGCACCGCGTTGCGGCCCGCCAGCGCACCCGCAGGCTCCGACGACCGGCCCATCGCCGCCCATCGGTCCT